>Ga0209265_1000447_pt1 | contig 11276 bp, 5 predicted proteins | sample GraSoiAngelo_103_FD_185872 | JGI IMG/M metagenome (GOLD analysis project Ga0209265, IMG submission 185872) | Grasslands soil microbial communities from the Angelo Coastal Reserve, California, USA - 14_0903_05_20cm (SPAdes) (version 2) | ecosystem: Environmental > Terrestrial > Soil > Grasslands ...
CCAAGCGAGTAAGCGACGAGACTACCAGCCGCCGATCCGCGCGCGAGACAGCGAATACCATGAGCACGCGCCCACGCAACATAATCGGCAACCACAAGAAAATAAGCCACATAGCCCTTGTCATTGATAATGCCGAACTCATAATCAAGTTGCCGTTTGATCGGCTCGCTCAGCTCACCGTAGCGCTCACGGATACCCTGCACACATTGTGCATAGAGATAAGCGGATGGTGTGTCATATGCTGGCGGAATCTCGACCGTTGTCAAGCTCGCCGTGCGGGCCAGCGGATTGACCTCGCACATCTCTGCCAGCCGTACAGTATTGAGTAAAGCGTCAGTCAGGTCAGGGAAGAGGCGTTGCATCTGCTCTGGACTGCGCAAGAAAAATTCGTGGCTCTCAAATTTGAAACGCTTGGGGTTATTGAGGCTACTCTGGGTTTGCACACACAGTAACACTTCATGGGCACGTGCATCCTCAGCTGCTACATAATGCAGATCGTTGGTCGCCAGCAGAGGAATACCGAGATCTTTATGCATTTGATAGAGGTGCTGATTGACCGGCAACTGCTCAGGATAGCCATCGTGATCCTGGATCTCGAAATAGAAGTTTTCGGGACCCAGCACTTCGCGGAACCAACGCGCCGATTTGTATGCCTCCTCCATCTGTCCCTTGAGCAAGAGCTGCGGTATCTCACCACCAAGACAGGAAGAGGTCGCAATAATACCTTCACTATACTCGGCCAGCAGCTTTTTGTCGATACGCGCCTTGTTGGCGTGCATACCATCGGTATTGGCAATCGACATAAGCTTCATTAAATTATGATAGCCAGTATTATTTTTGGCGAGCAACAAGAGGTGTCGGTAGTCATTTTTAAAGCGTTTGGATTTATCATAGATATTGTCCGTCAAATACGCTTCCACACCAAGTACGGGATTGATGCCCCCGGCCTTACACGCCTTATAAAATTCGAGCGCGCCATACATCGCTCCGTGGTCAGTAATCGCCAGGTGGCGCATACCTAGCGCTTGTGCTTGCTTAACAAGCTTTTTTATACGACTAAAACCATCTAATAAAGAATATTCAGTATGAACATGTAAGTGAGCAAAGTCTACAGTCATGCACTATCTCCTAAAGCATATTGACCCAACTATAGAGACAGTACCAGTAGGATGTCAAGGTGTCTATGAGAAAAGGGCAGATACTCGTGTCTCTCTATTGTGCCCAAGTTGCAAAAGTTGTGTAGCGCTGAGATGGGGATGTACCATACAACTTTGGTCGTCTCTCCTAAAAGATTCAGGATTAGAAAGTACTATGTTCTTCGTACTATAAATATTGTAAAGGGGTATTAGAGAGCGTATAATGTTGTCACAGAAAAATTAACGTTAAATTGAGTATGACAGTTTGTTCTCCTTAACAATGCAAAGGCCGCATAGTAATGGAAAAGAAGGAAGCTATTCTTGAAGGGAATGTTCTACAATACCTTCAAACTGCTGCACTACATCCACAACGACGTGATGAGATAATAGGGCATGCGTTGCAAGGACTCCTCGTCAGTCTTGCAGTAGTGGGGACCGCCTTGATCTGGCCAAGCCAGGACAAAAACATGCCCTGGAAAGTCTACTATGCCGGGATGCGTCAGGAGACGATGAAGCCCTGGCTCAAGGCTCGTCTGCAAAGCTCACTGGATGCTACCCTTGGTCTCCTCCAGCAAGATCTGAGAAAGCTCTCGGATATGCCCTTCCATCAACTCACCCGCCTGCAACCGGCACCGACTTTACCTGCTGGTTTATGGATCGTCTGGACGCCCATCCCGTTGCTGCCAGGCTCTGTGAGGGAGTCCCAAGCAGAGGTGCGTCTGATGCTGGAAGCGCTTATCGAAGTGGAGAGCGTAGAGGAACACTATTTTTCCAGCATTTCTCCCTTGTCCGATCAAGTCTTGATTGAGGGGTTGGCACAAGGTGACAGCCATGCATTGTCAGCATTCCTCGGTCTGACGCGTCTCGTCGGGAAAGCCGAGATAACCGCCTGGGGGCGAGTCTACCAGGATGTCATCGAGGCCAGCGATTATATAGGGGCGAAAAAGAGCGGATTTGGCTTTGTGCTGCAACAAGGACATGGCATAGGTGGTTACATCACTACTCATAAAATCCCCAGCATGAATATAGAGGATTATCGCAACTCCCGCTACCGCGATCCCAGCATCGCGGACATCATAGATAGTGAGCAAATCCGTTCAGTGATTGCCTTGCCTGTCCGCTCTCGTCGAGGACAAGAGAAGAGCGAGCAGGTCGCGGGCATCCTCTATGCTGCACGCAGAACCGTCAACCCTTTTTCTCTGGCTGAACGCTTGCTCGTACAACGCGCAACCTCTCTGCTTGAGCCGCTACGCCCGCTTACCCGTCCCTTCGCCATCCTCTCACCCGGCTTGCCGCGTGTCTCCGATCAGCGAGCTGCCTGGTATAAACTCATCTCGCACACTCATCGCATTGAGCATCTTGAATCATGGATCAGTCAGTTCATTAAAGGTTCCATGATTGTCACTGATAGCGAGGGGCATCCCTACATTTCTGCGCACAGCGAACAGCTAGAACGCCTACGAAGCGCCTGCGACAACTCAATAGACGGTGTGCAAGTCATCTCACTAAACACGGCTGGTGTGCCCCTACCTGGTCAAATCTATCTGCGCAGTACTATTGTTCTGCCACCCGCCTCGTGGTCTGATTTCTACGTGGATCTAGTCATGGGCTGTAATTTGGTCATTGGACAGATGGAACAGGCGCACGACCATCTCGCACGCCAGCGTGAGCAATGGCTACAGGCACTGTTACAGGAGAAACCACAACCACAGATCTGTCAAGATGGCTACCGCCTGGGTCTGCCCATAGAGAAAGGTCAGCTCTGGGTAATCGCATGGCCCTCCCAAAAGATGCTCACCCGACAAGCAGCACGCCATAGAATGCTGGTAGAAAACATCGTGCTGGACCAGTTGAAAAGCCAGCTCCTCTTTTTGGGGGATGACATCGGAATAATCTTGCTCGAAACATACGCAAAGCAGCATCCCTCCAGACTTCGTGATGCCCTGGTCACCCAGTTTGCACCTCATCCATTCTGGATTGTGTATGGGGCGCATTATCGCTCGCTCCACGACCTGAAAATGATGCTAACATATAGCATCTCCCTGGCGCAAAAAGCCCGTCGTGAAGCCAGAAGCGAGTACCTGCTCAACACACAGACCCCTGGGTTGGAGAGCCTGCTGGCCAATCCCAGGCTCGATGAAGATCTGCGTACCTTTGCGACCAGATTGCTCACCCCCCTGCTAGAATACGATAGCAGCAAAGGGACCGAACTCACTACCACCTTTGTACTCGCCCAGACGCTCGGTTCAGCACACGCCGTCGCCGAAGAACTCGACGTACATGTTAATACCATCCGTTACCGACTCCATAAAGCGGAGGAGATCCTGGGTGCAGTACAAGCCTCCCCGCAAGAGCGCATCACCTGGGGGTTGGCCGCCTCCATCTGGATGAGTTTTCACCCGTTAGAGCAGACAACGTCTTATAGCAGTAGTCAGGGAGATTAAAAAAGAGCGTACATCTTTGTACGCTCAGCAAGAAAGGAAGAAGCAGCGAAAACCACAAAGTCGAAAAAGTCTTATTCTGGGCTTACCACAATTTCCTCTTCTAGAGCAGCTGCCTCTACAGCAGCCAGCTCTTTGCCAGCAGCTTTATCATTCCAAGAGAAGCGCCAATCACGATGCAATCCAACCAGCACGCGCAAGAGGATTAGACAAAGGAAGGAGACCACAGCAAGACTGATCAGACCCGGTGTAAAGGAACCAGTGAACTGTTTAGCACTACCAAGCACATTCGGTAGGAAAAAGCCACCTAGACCACCAATAGCACCAATTAAGCCAGTCGCCACACCAATTTCCTTGGTAAAACGCAACGGCACAAGCTGAAACATTGAGCCATTGCCTAGTCCGAGACAACCGACCAGGACAATGATAAGCCAGGATGCAATGCTGAGAGGTAACAGGAATGAGATTGCGGCATAGAGCAGGGCGACCGCCGTGAACAACACCGTGAGCATACGCACACCGCCGATTTTATCAGACAGGTACCCCCCTAGCGGGCGTAGCGTACTACCCGCCGCTGCCGTTAAGAAACCGGCATCCACAGCAGCAATACCATATTGCTTATTGAAGAAGAGAGGAAGGAAAGAACCTAGTCCAACGAAACCACCAAAGGTAATGCTATAGAAGATGCAGAACCACCACATATCTGCACTCCTCAACGCCTTCATATACACACTCAGCGGTAGGTCTTTGGGCCGGTTCGGGCTCTCTTTTGCCAGTAGTATAAAGGCAACCAGTATGATTGCCAACGGGATCATCGCCTGACCAAGCACATTATGCCATCCATACGCTTTGGCCAGCGAAGGAGCACTCAAATTGGCAACCACCGTACCAATATTGCCCGCTGCTGCCAGACCCATCACTAAGCCTTGGCGCTCTGGGGGATACCAGCGGCTGGCAAGTGGGAGGGAAACCGCGAAGGATGAACCAGCAGTACCAAGCATCAAGCCAACAACAATAATGCCAGGAAAATTGACAGGCAGCAACCAGCCGATGAGCAATGGAATGAAGAGAAATGCAAGTAGACCGATACCAACATTTTTAGCACCGTAGCGATCACCTAAGATACCAATGGGAAAACGAGCTATCGAACCGCTCAGAACAGGAATTGCCACCATCAACCCTTTTTGGGCCTCATTCAGATGCATGTCCTTCACGATGAAGACGCCTAATGCTCCTAGTAACACCCAGACCGTGAAACACAGGTCGAAGTGCAGAAACCCCGCCAAAACAGTTGAAGGGGAACCAGATTGTTTTGCCGAATGCATGAGATAATTACTCCTTCTCCACGCGTAGCAACAACCTGATCATTGATCATGCTTTCCCCACATGGGGGATACTTTTCCTCAACAGCATAGGCTGTTGCTACGCGGACGCTAAAATTAAGGTGACGAAGATGTGTGTATATACTCAAATAATGCTTTCACCAGATGTCCCATCTTGGGATGCTCTGGCTCAACATCTGGAGTAACGCCGAAATTATATAAGACGCCTGTACAGGTTGGACCCACAGAGGCGACGATCGTTTTGTTATTCAACGCTTGGATTAGCTCCTGACTGGCATGCAGGTCAGTTGCAATCTGGAAGAGATGACGTACCTGCACTTGACTGGTGAAGACAACCGCAGCGACGTTTTGCGCGAGTAGCTCTCGCACTAACGTTTGCAGGGGCGTGATATCCTCTGGCAGTTGCCATTCGTAGAGACACAGCTCTTCGGCATACGCGCCCTTCTGTTGTAGAGCCTCTATCACCTGCGCATTGCGCTCGCCATAATGCACGATACCAACACCTTTCCCTTGCAAATCCAGTGGCCGCAAGACCTCAAGCAGCTCATTTGTAGTGTGTGGTTCCTGTGCACTTGCTGCTATCGGTATTTGGTAGCGTTTGAGCACGGCTACTGGCTTAGGACCCCGGCACACAACCGTTGTTTTCTGTAAGATCTCCAATAGGGTGGGGAGCCGTCCCAAACGTTCCGCTTCGCGGAACAAGGCCGTTACCCCCACACCCGTAAAGCAGACGACGACCCGTAAACGTTGCTCGACCAGATGGTCAATAAAGGTCGCCACCTGCGCACTACTGTCAACAGGAACTTCGCGTACTGCTGGTACACTGTATGGCTGCCCACCGTAACGTTTAATCAGGCCAGCCATCTCACCGCTCATACGAGCTTCCAGTAGGGCGATACGTCCGTTATTGAACTTCTTCAAAGCTAGTCATTCCTATCTCACGAAATTGATGATTCTGCACGTGAAGGCGCAATTTATTGCGCCTTGCCCTGAGAAATTTACCCCGTAGCTGCGCAATTTATTGCGCCTGTTGTCTTCGCTCACGACTCTGGCGCTTCACTCATGACTCTGGCGCTTAGCCCGTGACTCTGGCGCAATTTATTGCGCGGCTACAGGTGTTTTTATGAGTGCACGGCGCAATAAATTGCGCAGCTACGGTTTAACATGCACTGCTTGCCTGCAAACAATTGACGCGCACTCAAGGCAAATATGTCTCACACGCACATAGTACCATCTCAGTGATCCAAGCTCAGAAGAATATCTCCATCCTCATTGAGGGCAACGGGATATGTTTGTAAAGCTTCGCACGTGTTGCCAAGCGCTGCACCAGTCCTCAAATCAAACTTGTACGCGTGCAATGGGCAGATGACCTGGCACGCGCCAACAATCCCATCACTGAGTGGACCTGCCTTATGTGGGCAAAGCGCCTGTGTGGCAAAGAGCTGACCATCACGCGTTTGGAAGACCGCGACGGCACTATTAGCAACGCGATAGGTGCGGCCCTCCCCCAATGGAATACGACTGACGGGACCCAGATTGTAACGGACGGTACGTGAAGGTGTGACAAGTTCCATGTGTTCTCTGATCCTCCCGGATTACTGTGCAATGTCTCTCTAGTGCATAATCCCAAAACCTTTTGGGGATTGGGAAATTTTGGGGACACCCCAAACCCTGCCAGGGTGGCTTCGCCCCCTGGACCCCCCCTTTCAAGTATAGGTTTTTTGTTCGCCCCCGAAGGGGGCGAGGGGAGAGGGAAAATCAGGGGACACCCCTGAAACCCCGCCAGGGGCACGGCCCCTGGACCCCGCTACCAAAAAACCTATACTTGAAAGCCCTGGACCCCCCCTCTCTTGTTGCTGCACTAGAGTCTGGCTACTGGCTCTAATGCGCTGGTAAACTGGGTAGGCGTTGCGGGAGCCTTGGCCTCTTGCCAGGGATCGATATACGCATCGACGGATGCTTGGATCTCCTGGTCTAAGCGAGCACACATGCCTTCCGCGTCTTCAACGAGCAGCTTACGCAACAACTCTATGCCGAGACGTTCGACGAAATCGTAGGTACGCTCCAGGTATTTCGCATTCTCGCGGTAGTACTGCATAAAGCGTCCCATGTAGAGCAAGACCTCATCGTGTGTGTCAACGACACAGAGGATATCGCCCTTGCGTACCCGCGAACCAGCTGCACCTCCGATATAGACTTCCCACTTGCCGCCTTCAATGCCGACTGCGCCAAGATCCTTGGTTGTCGCTTCAGAACAATTGCGTGGACAGCCCGTTGTCGCTAGCTTCATCTTATGTGGCGATTCGATCCCTTGGAAGCGCTTCTCGATCTTGACACCAAGACCCGTACTATCACCCACACCGTAGCGGCAGAATTCGGAACCCAGGCAGGTCTTACAGGTACGGAAGGCTTTCGTATAGGCGTGACCTGACGGGATACCTAGATCCTTCCACACATTTGGCAACTGATCCTTGGGTATGCCCACCAAGTCGATGCGCTGCCCACCGGTGATCTTGACCATGGGCACCTGATACTTTTCCGCTACGTCAGCGATACGCCGCAGTTCTGCCGCTGAGGTGACACCCCCATAAATGCGCGGAATTACGCTGAATGTGCCATCCTTCTGAATATTGGCGTGCACGCGGTCATTGATGAAACGAGCATCCCGCTCGTCTTCGTAATCCTTGCCCCAGATGGTCTTGAGCAGTGATGCGAGACCAATCTTGCTGCCTGGATCTTCTTTCCCGCCAGCCAGGGCGTTAAAGACCGCTGAAACACTGCGCAATCTCTGCTCTTTGATCGCCTGGATCAATTGTGGCTTCGCCAGTGGCACGCCAGGTACATAGTAATGGATGGAGGGATCTTCAGCCAGGACACCATCCGAGGCGAATTCTAGTAGCGCCTGTACCTGTGGCTTACACGATCCGCAACCGGTTCCTGCACGCGTCACATTACAGAGCATCTTCAAGCTGCGATTGCCCGCTTTGACTGCTGAGACAATCTGTCCCTTGGAGACGCCATTGCAGTTACAAATCTGCGTCTCGTCGGGCAGTTCTGCCACATCGGCAGCATTGCCACCGCCAGCGGATAACTCAAAGAGCAGCTCTGAGCGATTCTCCTGTAGGGTTGTGCCGCGATCAAAGAGCTGCAACAGGCGCGGCGCGGTCTGCGTCTCACCAAGCAGAATCGCCCCCGCGATGCGCCCCTCGCGTACAATTAACTTCTTATAGATACCCCGTGACGGCTCAGAGTAGACAACCACCTCGTCATTTTCATCTAGCGGGTCCTTGACACCCATCACCGCCAATTCCACACCCATCACCTTCAATTTGGTTGATTCAAGTGAACCCTCATAGATCTTCTCGCACGCGTCATTAGTCAGTCTCTCAGCCAGTAGACGCGCCTGCTCCCACAGAGGCGCGACAATCCCATAGACGCGATTGCGATGCTGTGCGCACTCCCCTAGCGCATAGACGTTGGGATCAGTACTGGTAGCCAGACTATCATTAACGACGATACCACGCTCGACCAGCAGACCGGCATCTCTGGCTAATTTTGTGTTGGGACGAATGCCCGCTGACATAATACACATATCGCACTCGATTACCGAGCCATCACTACAGACCAGGCCAGTAATCTGCTGATCGCCCTCCACGCCAACCGTCATCTTATCCAAATGCAGGTTGAGGCCCATTTCTAGCATCGTCTTCTTTAGCATCACGCTTGCAGCAGGATCGAGCTGGATATTCATCAGATGGGGGAGCATGTGGATCACGTGTACCTCAAGCCCTCGGTTGAGCATACCACGCGCCGCCTCCAGACCCAGCAGGCCACCCCCGATGACGGCAACTTTCTTGACCTGCTCAGAAGCTTTGATCATCTCCGCACAATCGTCAAGCGTGCGGAAGACAAAGACACCTGTCTTGAAGCGGCCACCCTCTTGATAGAGGTTCTTCAGCGGTGGCACGAACGGATCACTGCCGGTCGCAATGACCAGCTTGTCGTAGGCTTCCGCCTTGCCATCCTCACTATAAACCATCTGTGCAGCGCGATCGATACGGTTGACCGCACTACCAGCATGAAACGTAATACTGTGCTCCTTATACCAGTGTAAAGGATTGATAAAGATATCTTTAGGATCATGAGTGCCAGCCAGTACGCCGGAGAGGAGAATGCGATTATAGTTTCCATAGGACTCGGCCCCGAAAACGACGATATCGAATAGATCACTGCCCTGACGTGCTAGCACTTCCTCAGCGAGGCGAGCGCCAGCCATGCCATTGCCAATAATCACTAGACGTTGCTTCTTTGTCATACATGAATCTCCGTTACTGTGCTGCCTGCTCGATTTTCACCGCACAGACCTTAAATTCTGGCATGCGGCTTGTTGGATCAAGTGCAGGGTTTGTCAAGCGATTTACAGATTGTTCCCCCCCCCAATGGAAGGGCACGAATATCGTATCCTCGCGGATGTTCGAGGTTACTTTTACTTTGCAGACCATACTGCCGCGTCGCGTTGTTAGCTTCGCCATATCACCGTTGGCCAGATGATAAGAGCGTGCTGTCGTGGGATGGACCTCTACCAGTGGCTCAGCCGCCATCTCCAGCAGACGCCCAACACGGCGCGTTTGCGTACCAGATTGATACTGGGCGAGATTGCGTCCGGTTGTGAGGTATAGCGGGTAGTCACGGCTGATGTCCTCAGCTGGTGCTTGATGCCGTGTCACATGGAAGCGGGCACGACCCGTTGGCGTGGGAAAGCTGTCCTGGAAGAGACGCGGTGTGCCGCTATGTTCCTCATGCGGACAGGGCCAGAAGATGCCATTTTGCGCAATGATCTTCTCATAGGTAATCCCAGCATAGTCGGCGGGACCACCAGCACTCGCTCTACGCAACTCTTCAAAAACCTGGCGTGCATCAGCAAACTGGAAGTATTGTCCCTTACCCAGACGTTGCGCCAGCTCGCACAAGACCTCAAGCTCATTGCGCACCTCCGCTGGAGCCGCGAAGGCACGCTGGCGCAAGATAACACGACCTTCCAGATTAGTCATCGTCCCTTCCTCCTCGGCCCACTGCGCCATCGGCAACACAATATCGGCTAGTCGGGCTGTCTCCGAGAGGAAGAAATCGCCTACAACGAGAAAGTCGAGCTGTTTCAAACGTTCCTCTATATGTAGCGCGTTAGGGACAGAGACCACAATATTTGACCCCATCACCAGTAACGCTCGTACACCGCCCTCTTGCCCTAATGCATTGAGCATCTCATAGGCAGACTTCCCAGGACCTGGCAATTCATGCTCGTCAATACCCCAGACCTGCGCGATATGTTGGCGGGCCGCTGGATCATCAATCTTGCGATAGCCAGGCAGTTGATCAGCCTTCTGCCCATGCTCACGTCCACCCTGGCCGTTGCCCTGACCCGTTAAGCAGCCATAACCACTATACGGCTTGCCTACCAGTCCCAGAGAGAGCGCAACATTAATAAAGGCGAGCGTATTATTTACTCCCTGATGCTGTTGTTCCGCGCCACGAGCCGTCAGAATCATCGCTGACTTTGCTCTACTCAGCATACGCGCAGCTTGCAGCAGTTTTTTCTCTGGTACACCTGTAATGCGCTCTACGCGCTCTGGCCAATACGTGGCAGCCAACGCCTTGACCTGCTCGAAACTTTCCGTGCGCTCTCTAATATACTCTTCATCTAGCAGATCATCGCGAATGAGTATATGCAACAGTCCATTGGCCAACGCAGCATCCGTCCCTGGTGTGAGGCTCAAGTGTAAGGTGGCCGCCTGAGCAGTTGTCGTGATGCGTGGATCAACGGTAATCAGATGCCCGCCACGATTGCGCTGAGCATCGAGATATTGCATCATGGGCGGCATCGTCTCGGCGATATTGCTACCAATGAGCATCACCACTTCAGCCTGCGGAATATCTTCAAGCGGAAACGGCAAGCCGCGATCAATGCCAAAGGCTTTGTTGGCAGCAGCCGCCGCTGATGACATACAAAAACGGCCATTATAGTCAATATTGGCCGTTCTTAGCGCTACACGTGCAAATTTACCAAGCAAGTACACCTTCTCATTGGTTAGGCCACCCCCACCGAAGATACCTATTGCATGATGTCCATAGAGGCTTTGCACATAGTGTATCTTTTGTACAATTCTAGCAAGAGCCTCATCCCAGGAAATGGGCGTAAAACTCCCATCAACCTCACGAGCAAGTGGTGTAAGAAGACGTTCAGGATGATTGAGCGTAGCGGGAGCGCTCCAACCCTTAATGCATAAGCCGCCTTTATTGACCGGAAATGCCTTGTTACCATCGGCTACAGCTTGTTCACGGGTACCGCTCAGATGCAT
>Ga0209265_1000448_pt1 | contig 11267 bp, 10 predicted proteins | sample GraSoiAngelo_103_FD_185872 | JGI IMG/M metagenome (GOLD analysis project Ga0209265, IMG submission 185872) | Grasslands soil microbial communities from the Angelo Coastal Reserve, California, USA - 14_0903_05_20cm (SPAdes) (version 2) | ecosystem: Environmental > Terrestrial > Soil > Grasslands ...
CGCCTCGGGCACGGTGTAGGCGTTGCGGTTGGGATCGGGATGGTCGGTCGGCCGCGCCGCCGGAGCGTGGAAGAACCACTGGCTGCCGGCGCTGGCGCCGGCCGGCACGGCAGCGAGGACGGCGAGGGACGCCAGCGATGCTCCTATCAACCGCCAGCGGGACCGCACGCGCGGCAATCTACAGGCGCGCTCAGCGTCCGCCGGCGATACTTCAGCCTTGCCCCCTGCGAGGACAACGACGTGCGCGTAGCGCTGGCCCAGATCGACCCGACCGTCGGCGACGTCGACGGCAACGCAGCCAAGGTCGCCGAGTGGATCGGCCGCGCCGAAGCCGAGGGCGCCGAGCTGACGATCTTCCCCGAGCTCTGCATCCCCGGCTACCCGGCGGAGGACCTCTACCTGAAGCGGCATTTCGTCGCCGCCAACCAGCGCGCGGTCGAGGAGCTCGCCCGCAATGTCCGCGACACTACGGCGCTGGTCGGCTTCGCTGAGCCTGTCGCCGGCGGCGGCGACTTCCGCCACGCCCACAACTCGCTGGCCGTGCTCGCCGACGGTGCGGTGCGGGCGGTCTACCGCAAGAACCGGCTGCCCAACTACTCGGTGTTCGACGAGCAGCGCTACTTCGTCCCGGGCAGCGAGCCGGCGACGATCGAGCTTGGCGGCACCCGGGTCGGGCTGACCGTTTGCGAGGACGTCTGGTCGCCCGGCCCACCGGCGCAGAGCGAGGCCGCGGAGGGCGCCACCCTGATCGCCAATCCCTCGGGCTCGCCCTATCACCGGGGCAAGGGCAGAGAGCGCGAAGCGATGTTCGCCGAGCGCGCCAGCGCCTACGGCGCCGCCTTTGCCTTCTGCAATCTGGTCGGGGGCCAGGACGAGCTGGTCTTCGATGGTCACAGCTTCGTCATCGATGCCGAAGGCACGGTGCTCGCCCGCGCTGCCCAGTTCGAGGAGGAGCTGCTGGTCTGCGAGGTCCCCTCCCCTTCGCCCCAGAGCCTGCGCGAACCGCTCTCCGACATCGCCGAGGTCTACGCGGCGCTGACGCTCGGTCTGCGCGACTACGTGCATAAGAATGGCTTCCGCCACGTCGGCGTGGCGCTTTCCGGTGGAATCGACTCCGCCCTGGTCGCCCTGCTTGCCGTCGATGCGCTCGGGCCCGAGAACGTCAGCTGCGTGGTCATGCCCTCGCCGCATTCGAGCCCTGAAACACAGCAGGACGCACGGAATATCGGCGCCAATCTGGACGTCGAGCTGCTCGAGATTCCGATCGGGGCCGCAATGGCGGAGTACGAGAGCGCCCTTGCCGGCTCCTTTGGCAGCGTCAACGGCACGGGTGGCGAGGAGGAGCCCTTGCCTCGTGACCCGACCCGACCCTCGGAGCCCGATCTGGCCGCCGAGAACATCCAGGCGCGGATCCGCGGCAACATGATGATGGCGCTCTCCAACAAGCACGGCTGGCTCGTTCTCACCACTGGCAACAAGAGCGAGATGTCGGTGGGCTACGCGACCCTCTACGGCGACATGGCCGGAGGCTTCGCGGCGATCAAGGACGTGCCAAAGACGCTCGTCTACGAGTTGGTCCGCCATCGCAACCAGAGCGCCGGACGGGAGCTGATTCCGGCCTCTGTGCTCGATCGGGCGCCCTCGGCTGAGCTGCGGCCCGACCAGCTCGACAGCGACTCGCTGCCGCCCTACGAGCTGCTCGACCGAATCCTCGAGTCCTACGTCGAGCGCGACGAGGGCCGCGAGGAGATGATCGCCGCCGGGCTCCCCGCTGAGGTGGTCGACGAGGTCGTGCGCATGGTCGATCGCTCTGAGTACAAGCGACGCCAGGCTGCGCCGGGGATTCGGATCACGCCCAAGGCGTTCGGACGGGACCGTCGACTGCCAATCACGAATAGGTTCGGCGGCTAGGCCGCGTCCGGACCGGCGCCTGACGGCGTCCTCAGTCGCTCACGTGCAGAGCACGCTTCGCTTCCTGCGTCCTTGTCATGCTTGGTCCGGACGCGGCCTGACAGCGATAGTCATTTGGGCCAATGCGCAGAGTCTCCCGTCACTGTCATTTACTTCGGCGTCCCAAACCCAAGTCGTACGACCGCGGTGCCGTGCCTTGGCCTTAATTTCTGCGTGCCCCTCGGTGACCGGGCGGATGAAGTTGACGCTGATCGACTGGCCCATCGCCATCATCCCGTCGCCCATCACCGCCAGGGCCGTGGCGCGGGAGCAGACGCTCTCGACCAGGCTCGACATCACCCCGCCGTGCAGGAGGCCGACGGGCTGGCGCAGGTCGTCTCGCATCGGCAGCCGCACGCGCGCGTGGTCCGGATTGTCGTCGAGCCATTCCGTGCCCAGCAGAGCGTCGAAATGGGAAAGCAGGCCGCGCGGATCGTCGCTCATCGGCGCAGCTTAACCTCAGCCACTCCCTTGCCGGGAGCCGCTGGCGTAGGCTTCTCGGCCGGTGGGGTTGACTGACGACCAGAAGGCGATGCTTCGCCTGCTCGCACAGCGCGAGGAGGGCTACGACGACATGGCGGCGCTGATGGGGATCAGCGTCGAGGAAGTGCGCGAGCGCGTCAAAGAGGCGCTCGCCGAGGTCGAGGAGCCTCCGGCGCCTGAGGAGAGGCCGGAGACGCCCCCTGCGCCCGTCCCTCTCGATCCAACGCCGCCCCCGGCTGCGGAGCCACCCGTCCCGGTGGAGCCACCCCCGGCTCTCACGAAGGAGTCTCCTCCCCCGACAGGGCCCGCCGCCGAGCCAGATCCCAAGCCTGCCGTGGCCAAGAAGCGCTCGGCTCAGATTCCCAGCCTCAAAGTCCCCAAAGACCGTGGTGTCCTGATCGGTCTCGGGGCCGGCGCCCTGGTGGTCGTCGCGCTCGTGATCGTGCTGATCGTCGGTGGCGACGGCGGCGGCTCGGGCTCGTCGGGCACGACTTCCGGCGAAGCGAGCCTGGCGGAAAACGCTAGCGCGCAGGCCGAAAACAAAAACCTGACCCAGGCGATCCTTAGCGCCGATGATGGCAGCGACGCGACCGGCCAGGCGATCTTCGGGCGCTTCAAGAAGAAGGTCCTGCTGCAGGTGACGGGCGAAGGGCTCGAACCGTCGAGCGACGGTGAGTCCTACGCGGTCTGGCTCTCGCACTCAGGTCAGGCGATGGTTCCGGTCGGCACCGTCAAGGTCAAAGACTCCGGTCAGCTAGCGGCCCGCTTCGAAGTGCCGCCGACGGTGCTGGTGTTGGTGGCGCGCGGCGCCTTCGACGAGATCGAAGTGACCCGCACCTCCGATAGCCAGCTCAGCGCCGCTATCGCCGCGGCCCGCAAAACCAAAAAGGAATCCGCCTACACCGGAACCCCGGTGTTGAGCGGCAAGATCACCGGGCCACTGGTCGGCGCCGGCGGCAAATAGGGCCGGGCGCTTAAACGAGGAGCTTGCCGGGGTTCATGATCCCGGCCGGATCGAGCTGTTGCTTGACCGCGCGTAGTACGTCCAGCCCCGTGCGACCGACCTCAGCCTCCATGTAAGGGGCGTGATCGCGGCCGACGGCGTGGTGGTGGGTGATCGTGCCGCCGCCGGCGACGATCGCCTCGCAGGCCGCCCGCTTGATCTGACACCACTGATCGACCTCGGCCCCCTCGCGCGAGCGAGAGATGAAGGTGAAGTAGAGCGAGGCGCCGTCGGCGTAGGCGTGCGAGAGGTGACAGAAGACCAGGCCGGGCGTTCCCTGCCCCGCTAGTGAGTTGCGGATCGCGCCGCCGATGGCTGCGTGCAGTCCGACCAGCTCGGTCCAGGTGTGCGAAGTCTCGAGCGTCTCGACCATCGCCCCCATGCTCATCAAGGTGTCGCGCAGGTAGGGGCCCTGATAGCGACCGTGCTGCCGCCGGGCGACCGACTCATCGTCACCCTCGAGGCCGACGATGACCAGGGAGCCACCGCGGCGGCGGCGCAGGTCCAAGTAGCTGCCGAAGAGGCTGCCGGTGAAACCGCGCGGCCCTGAGAGGGCCAGCGAGACCTCGGTCTCCTCCTCGTCGGAGACGCGAATCACATCCGGGAGGCCCGGGCCCTGCGCCAACCTGCGCACGATCTCCGCTCCGGCCTCAAAGCTCTCCGCCATCCAGGCCTCGTAACGACGTTGCTTCGGTGCCGGTCGCACTCGCACTGTCACGTCCGGGATCACTCCGAAGATCCCCTCTGAGCCGATCAAGACCTCACGCAGCGCCGGCCCGGCCGCCGTATGCGGTGTCGCCAGCGTCTCCAGGTCGCCGACGGGTGCGATCAGGCGCACCGAGCTGACCAACGAGTCAAAGCGCCCGTAGCCGCTCGAGGCCTGCCCGGCCGAGCGGGTGGCAGCGAAGCCGCCGATCGTGGCGTACTCGAAGGACTGCGGGTAGTGGCCGAGGACGAGCCCGTGCTTGCCCAGCTCGGCTTCGGCCTCGGGCCCGCGCAGACCTGCACCGAGGCGCGCGGTGAGCGAGCGGCGGTCGACCTCAACCACGCGCAGCCGCGCCAGGTCCAGGCTGATCAGGCGATCGTGATCGCCCCGCAGCGGCTCGACCCCGCCGACCACGCTGGTCCCACCGCCAAAGGGGACAACCGCAACGCCTTGCGTCGCGCAGAGGTCCAGAACGCGTTTCACCTCGGCCGCATCAGCGGGCAGGACAACGGCGTCCGGAGCAGCGTCGAGCTTTCCAGAGCGCAAACGGGCGAGGTCGACGTAGCCGCAGCCGGTGGCGTGACGGAGGCGGTCCTCGACCGCGGTGAAGACGTTCTCCTCCCCCACGGCCTCGATCAGCGCAGGCGGCAGCGCCTCCGCCGGCGGTAGGTCGAAACCAGCGAGTTCCGGCAGCGGCGATGTCGGCCGCAATTCACCGATGCGCTCCCGCAGCGTCTCCAGCGCGGGCCCGTCGAGCTCGGGGACGATCGAAGGGTCTCCCCAACCCCACCACTTCGAGTCCCGGCGTGGGGGTTCAGGCGACTTACCGGCGCTATAGGGGGGGTAAGTCGCCAGGCTCACTCAACTCCGTCCAGAGCTCGGCCGAGTCCGTCGAGGGCTTCGTCGAGCAATGAGCCCTGGCTGCGGCGCATCATCGGCGAGCCGAGCCGGGAGAGGCCGCGAAGCGTCTGCGCGGCCGCGATCGTCACCTCGGTGCCTGGCGCCGCGTCGCTAAGAGAAATATCGATCTCATAGCGCTTCAGGTGCCGCTCGAACGGCGTGCCCTCGATCATCTGCTCCCAGCCGAAGCGCTCGCCCTCGGCGTAGTCGCGACAGCGAAAGTCGGCGCGCACTCCGCGTCCCTCGGCTGTCCCCAGCACCTTCGTCCACTGCGCCTCGGCCCCCTCCCCCTCGACGCTCTCGACCCGCATCGTCCGTGGCCACCAGCGGGCCAGGCTGTAGGGGTCGGAGACCAGCGCCCACGCCTCCGCGCGCGACGCGGCGATCGTACGGCGGCGAGTGACCCGCGGCACGGAGCGTCCGTCAGTCGCCGGCCAGGCGACGAAGGTCCCTGACCAGCAGCAGGTGCTTGAGGTGGCTGACCGTCGCCGCCAGGCTCTCCAGGCTCTCCAGAGCCTCCTTGCGGCGATCGGGGTTGCGCGAACGCAGCGAGGGGCCGAGCAGTGCTTCGAGCAGGTTGGCCTCGCGGTCGGCTGAGGAACGGAAGACGCGCAGGTTGCGGGCGGCGACGCCTACCCGCGAGAGCTCGTTGGCCGAGCGCACCACTTCTCGGTCGGTCTCGTCATAGACGGTCTTGCCCTCGCGTTTCTCGGGTTGGACGATGCCGAAGTTCTCCAGTTCGGCGATCAGCTCCTCGCGCGCGCCGGTCTCCTCGATCACCTCGTCGAGCGTCAGGTAGGCGCGCGAGGTGTTGACCAGGATCGCCCGCCGCACGGCCCCGCTGGAGGGCCGTTTCTCGCCACTACCGCCGGCCGGGACGAAGTCGCCGCCGGCCGCCAGCTCCTGGCGGATCACCCGCAGCGGCAGGAACTCGTCGCGCTGTAGGCGCAGGATCGTACGCAGCCTTTCCACGTCGGACTGGCTGTAGAGGCGGTAGCCGCCGGCGGTGCGCCGCGGCGTCAAGAGCTTCTGGTCCTCGAGGTAGCGGATCTTCGAGATCGAGACGTCGTCGAACTCGCTCTGCAGGATCTTGCAGACGGCGCCGATCGTCAGCGCCTTGCGCGGGCGCGAATCGCGCTGGCGAACCTGCTGCTGTTGCTCGGAGACGGCCACTCCTACTTCTCCAGGTAGCTGAGCTTGTACTTGCCGACCTGAATCTCGTCGCCGTCGGCAAGGCGGTGCGACTCGATTCGGCGGCGGTTAACGTAGGTGCCGTTGAGCGAGCCGAGGTCATCGATGTAGAGGCCGTCGCGTCGCCGCACCAACAGCGCGTGATTGCGCGAGACCGTGACGTCGTCGAGGAAGACGCCGGCGTCGGGGCTGCGGCCGATGCTGACCCGGTCCTCGCTGAGCGGGAAGCTCTCGCCGGCGCGGCCGCCACCGGCGCGGATCACCAAGGCCGCGCCGCTGCGCTCGACCGTCTCGTCGATGTCGACCGGCTGCATCTCGCCGGTGTCATCGACGGTGTAGGTCATCGTCGTCGGTTCGTCGCCGCCACCGTCGCTCTCGGCGGGACCGCCGACGAAGGCACCGCACTTCTGGCAGTAATTAGCACCCTCAGGATTGACGAACCCGCATTCGGGACAGTGGACGGCCATCTCGAGTCTCCGCTCAGGCGGCGGAATTCTCCTCCGAGGACGGCTGTTTGCCGGCGAGGATCTCGGTCAGCTGCGCCACGTCATCGCCGGAGAAGAGCGACTCGCCCTGCTCGCGCTTCTGTCGCAGGCGGTTGACCAGCTCCGCTCGCAGGATGTCGATCTTGCCGTGCAGAGTGCGGCGCTTGTAGGAGATCTCGTTCTCCTCCTCTGTGAGCTTGTCGATCAGGTCCTTCAGCTCCTCGTCGCTGAGCGAACCTAGATCGGGAAAGGTGTCCTCCATCTCACTCCTTGATTGCGGTCTAGCCCTTGCTGAGGCCGGTCAGACGATTATAGGTCCGTCGGGCCAAGGTTCAACTGAAGGTTGAAGGTTAAGACGTTCTGGCCGCCCTCTTGCAACGCTGACTTCGTGTTTCGCCGATGGGGCGAGAACCGCGAAGTCAGCGGCGGCTGGCGTGGACTTCGCGGATGCCGGTTTGGGCGTAGAGGACGGTGGCCACGATCGCGAAGGCAAGACCGACGATCAGCAGGGCCGATGGCACCCAGCCAGCGAAGACCATGGCGAAGAAAATTCCGCCCATAATCGGCAAGACCGAGATCCGGCCCGGCCAGTTGACCCGGATCTCGACCCCGTGGCGCAGGCCGTACTGGGCGAGGGCGAGCATCGCCAGCTCGCGCACAGCCAGCAGCGCCAGGGCCCAGCGCGGCAGCAGCTCGAAGTTCCAACAGACGACGGCACCGCAGAGGATCGTCAGGCGGTCGACAAGCGGGTCGAGAATCGAGCCCAGGCGGCTGTATTGACCGGTGACTCGGGCGAGGAAGCCGTCAAGGTAATCGCCGGCGGCGATCAGCCAGAAGACGATCGCGGCCGGGGCGCTGCGGCCATCGCCGGATTCAAAGGCGAGCCAGAGGAAGAGCGGCAGGGCAGCGAGCCGCAGGTAGCCGACCGCGTTGGGGATCGTCCAGGGATTGAGCGGTTCGCCCTTGCGCACCTGTCGCGGCGGCGGCCCGCTGCGATCGAGGCCGAAAAGGCGGCGGACGCGGCCGCGGCCGAAGGGCGCCGTGTCAGCCATCGGATACCTGTTTCGCCGCTAGTACGCCTTGCCGAACACCGCTTCGACGACCGCCGGCTGGCCGGTGAGGACGCAGGCGCTGTCGGGCGCGAGTTGCTGGTCGAAGGGGATGCACCTGACCGAGACCCTAAGCTCTTCGAGGATCGAGGCCGACTCCGCCGCTTCGCTCCACGGCGCCCTGACGAAACCGCTCGCCGCGGCGTCCTCCTCCCCGGCGAACCACTGCCGGAACTGATCCACGTCCTCGATCTCCTGTGCGGTCCTCGACGCCAGGCGCTCCGCGGCTTGCTCGAAGTAGCCGCTCTGAATCTGCTCGAGGATTGGGCCGACCTTGGCGCCAATCTCTCCTCGCGGCACGCTCTCGATGCCGAGCTCCTCATCGTCTCGGCGCCGCATCGCGACGACCCCCTGGTCGAGGTCGCGGGGGCCGATTTCGAGGATCAGCGGAACGCCCTTCCTCGTCCACTCCCAGCGCTTTGCCGGTCCCTCTCGATCGCGAAAGTCGGCAAGCACGCGTGCCGGCTTGCCCTGGAAGGACTGCTCTCGAATCTCTGTCGTAAGCGCCACCACCTCGGCGCGGACCGCATCGTCATCCTTGCCCCTCAGCACCGGGATGACGACGACCTGCTGCGGCGCCACCGTCGGCGGCAGGCGCAGCCCGACGTCGTCGCCGTGGGACATGATCAGGGCGCCGAGCAGGCGAGTGGAGACACCCCAGGAAGACGTATGCACGAGCTGGCGCTCGCCGTCTTTGTCAAGGAAGTCGATCTCGGCCGCCTCAGCGAAGCTCTGCCCCAAGTAGTGCGAGGTGCCGGCCTGCAGCGCCTTGCCGTCCTGCATCATCGCCTCGATCGAGAGGCTCATTACGGCGCCGGGGAAGCGCTCTTCCTCGGGCTTCTCGCCGGTGAGGACCGGCATCGCCAGGAACGACTCGGCGAAGCGGCGGTAAACCTCGAGCATCTGCTCGGTCTCGCCCCGTGCCTCCTGCTCGCTGGCGTGGGCGGTGTGTCCCTCCTGCCAGAGGAACTCGGTGGTGCGCAGCAGGACCCGCGGCCGCATCTCCCAACGCACCACGTTGGCCCACTGATTGACCATTAGCGGCAGGTCGCGGTAGGAGTTGATCCACTTCGCGAACGACTTGCCGATGATCGTCTCCGAGGTCGGGCGCACGATCAGCGGCTCGGCCAACTCCCCCCCAGGTCGCAGCTTGCCGGGGTTGGCAGGGTCCTCTTCGAGCCGGTGGTGGGTGACCACCGCCATCTCCTTGGCGAAGCCCTCGACGTGCTCTGCCTCCTCTTCGAAGTAGCTGAGCGGGATGAAGAGCGGGAAGTAGGCGTTCTGGGCGCCGCTCGCCTTGATTTCGCGGTCGAGCTCGGCCTGCATCAGCTCCCAGATCGCGTAGCCCCAGGGCCTGATCACCATCGAGCCGCGGACGTGGGCCAGTTCGGCGACCTCCGCCTCGCGGACGACGCTCTGGAACCACGCCGGAAAATCCTCCTCGCGGGTCGGCGAGATTCCTTTCGAGGCCATTCCCGCGAGTCTATTTCTCAGGCGCGGGTGAAGCGGCGGCCGGTGGTCGGGGACGCCTCCTCGTCGAGCAGGACCTTGTCCGACTCGCCCTTTTCAGCCGCTTCGTGCTCCATCCGCGCGATCTTCTCCGGGGTCAGATCACCGGCGTTCTCGGCCTCGATCTTGGCCAGCCAGGCGGCGCCCTCGCGCGACTCGCTCTCATCGAACTCGACCGTGCCGCGATCGAGCGACTTGTCGATCTCCTCGAAGAGCGTGTCGACGAGCTTCTCCTGAGGCACCTTGCGCAGCGGCTTGCCGTGGGCGTAGATCAGGCCCTCATTCTTGGCGCCGGCGATGCCGAAGTCCGCGTGCGAGGCCTCGCCGATCCCGTTCACGGCGCAGCCGAGCACGGCCACCTCAATCGGCTCGACGTAGCCTTCCAGGCGCTGCTCGATTTCGGCGACGACGGAGTCCATGTCGAACTGCAGGCGACCGCAAGTCGGGCAGGCGATCAGGACCGGACCGCGCTCGCGCAGCTGCAGTGCCTTGAGGATCTCCCAGGCGACCTTGACCTCCTCCTCCGCGTGGAAGGTCGAGAGGCTGATCCGGATCGTGTCGCCGATCCCATCGGCGAGCAGCGTTCCTAGCCCAACCGAGGACTTGAGCGAGCCTGACCACTTGGTGCCCGCCTCGGTGATGCCGAGGTGCAGCGGGTAAGGAATCTTCTCCGACAGCAGCCGATTGGCGGCGATCGTGTTGGGCACGTTGGTCGACTTGATCGAGACCTTGAAGTTCTCGAAGTCGAGACCCTCCATCAGCTCGACGAACTCGACCGCGGCAGCGACCAAGGCATCGACCGGACTCTCGCGCTCGAGCGCGTGCAGGTGCTTGGGCAGCGAGCCTGAGTTGACCCCGATCCGCATCGGCACGCCAGCGGCGCTTGCCCGCTCCGCCACCTCGGCGACCTTGTCTCGGCCGCCGATGTTGCCCGGGTTGAGCCGGATGCAGTGGGCCCCGGCATCGATCGCCTTGAGGGCAAGTGTGTGGTTGAAATGGATGTCGGCGATCACCGGGATCGGCGAGTCCTTGACGATCGTCTTCAGCGCCTCGACGTCCTCGTCGCGCGGCACCGCGCAGCGCACAATGTCGGCGCCGGCATCGGCGACCTTGCGGATCTGCTCCATCGTCGCCGCCAGGTTGGCGGTCTCGGTCTTTGTCATCGTCTGCACAACCACCGGCGCGCCACCGCCAATCGGCACGCCGCCGACGAATATCTGCCGCTTCGAGGCCATGGGCCAAGGGTACCTGCAGGCCACCCACGGCCTCGGCGAGCTGGGACTACTGCTTGAAGACGGCCGCCCTGTGGATCATCGCGGCGCTGCCGCCGAGCGGCTGGAAGACGATCGTCAGCTTGACCGAGAGCCTGTGCCTGCGGGACCTGCCCAGTGCTTTCCGGCCGGCTGAGGTCAGCTTCAGCGGGAGAGAGACCGCGCTGGCTGCGGCGGCGTTCACGCGCACCGCCTTGATCAGCTTGCCGCTGACGGCGATGCTGCCCGGGCCAGCGACCTGAACCGCGAGGGCCGGCTTGCCGGCGCTCGCCGTGCCGACGCGCACGCTGAACGAGTTGGACGGCGGAATCGGGGCCGACGGGACGAGTGCAGCGGTGCTCGGTTTGGTCATTGCCGGCGAGCTTTCGGGGGTGGCGGGAGTCATGAAGAACTGGTCTTCCCCGAAGGACGTCCCTCCCGCGTTGTGGGCGACGACCCGGTAGTGGTACGGGACTTCCGGAGGCAGCCCTTTGACGAGCTGCGCGACGGCCACCGGAGTGCTGCCGCTGCCGACGCTGGCTTCCGTGCTCGGGAAGCTCTGGCCGTAGGCTTCGGTGATGCCGAAGTCGAAGTGGTAGGTGGTCGCCGCGCCGTTCGGGTTGACCGATCCGTGAAGTGTGAACCCTTCGGCGCTTTCGGACACCGGCAGCGAGATCACGG
>Ga0209265_1000450_pt1 | contig 11264 bp, 13 predicted proteins | sample GraSoiAngelo_103_FD_185872 | JGI IMG/M metagenome (GOLD analysis project Ga0209265, IMG submission 185872) | Grasslands soil microbial communities from the Angelo Coastal Reserve, California, USA - 14_0903_05_20cm (SPAdes) (version 2) | ecosystem: Environmental > Terrestrial > Soil > Grasslands ...
TGGCAAAGATTGCTCAGCCTGCGGCTGTAGTGAGTTCCGCCACTGCCGTAGTGATTGCGGACCCTGCTGCAATGGCTGTGATAGCGGCGGCTGCCCGGCACTCCCCGCCAGGTTATTTTGCTCTTTTCCCCGTGACGGGGGAGGTGCTCCACAGGTGGGGCAGCGCGCACCATTTTCTGACAGTGCAGTCTGACAATAGGAACAAAACATTCTCTGATCGCCTACCTTTATCCAGGTGCGGCAAGAAAACCACGAGGTCTTTAGCCTCGTGGATGAACACCGCGCCTAGCTAAACAGTTCCTTTCGGAAAAATGCTCTGCTGGAATCAGCAGGTGGTGCGTATCGGTTGGCTGTTACCACCAATCGAGTCCGACTTCATCTCGACAATGTTCACAAGGCTTTTTGCACATGGATCACCGAACTTTCCCCAGTCCTACTTAAACCCAGGTGACAGAGCAACGGTCTGATGCGTCAACCGCAGGTGTCATGACCAAATGAACGGAGTTCCCATTTCTGGGGCTGAGTCTGGTGAACTTGGGCTTCCGAAGAAGCCACTGGGTCTTTAGCCCAGTGGGAGTTCACACTTATCGTACTGCCCTTTACACACTAACATTGCCTTACCTTCTTAGCAAGTAATGACGCTGTCAGTAGGGCAAAATGGCTATGTCTCGCTCATGTTCAAATTGTATAAACGTGTTTCATAATACAATTTGAGGCTAGAAACCCGCCCTAAGCCGCTCTAGCTTCAGCTCTGCTGGCCAGACGAGTTTCTTGCTTGCAGCACTATGGAACAACACACTACACTATCTATGAAATGTCGTTATTCCTATGCCAGGTTTCCACTTTTTTACTATATTAGTGCAGCAATAAGAGCAGGACTACTAGCAATATTAGCAGGATCACTAGCAATATCATCAGCGAAACCAACATTTTCCGGTAGCAACGACAACACCGATTGCAACACCTTTAGCTACCTTACTCATCGTTTCCATATCCATAATTGTCTCCTCTTAAAGACTGAATAAGACAATACTAGTCAGTTAAAAGATATGCAGTAAGTAGCTGCACCATATTCTGCCTATTACCATAATATTACCATAACGCGAGAATTTTTGCCTGTTTACATGACATATGTGTAATATGTGGCATAGTGTGTGACGTGCATGCTGAGATACATGATGCATCACGTAGCAGCGCAATTCATTGCGCGAGGGACGTGATGATAAAATGGCCTTTAGAGCTATGTTCTTGTTATAGAGGTAAGGAGATTGGGCCTTTAGAGCTATGTTCTTGTTATAGAGGTAAGGAGATTGCTATGCAAACCCAACAACTCACGTTAGCGCAGATCAACGCCTTCGACCAACATCAATTCGTTTCTGCCTTGAGTTCCCTCTTTGAGGGGCCACCCTGGATCGTCACAGAGACCTGGCAGTTGCGCCCTTTTCTTAGTCGAGCACACTTCTATCAAGCATTGTGTGATGTTATGTATCAGGCCCCTGTCGAGCGAAAAATAGCGCTGCTGCAAGCGCATCCTGACCTCGTAGGACGCGCCGCCCTTGCTGGCACCCTCACCCCTGCATCGACCAGCGAGCAAGCGGTAGCCGGGCTAAACCGTCTGACAGCGGAGGAGATCGTGAACTTTCATCATCTGAACACAGCGTATCGGGACCGTTTTGGCTTCCCGTTCGTCATCTGTGCTCGCGAGAATAAAAAAGCCAGTATCCTCGCCGGTTTTGCCGCGCGCTTGCAACATACACGCGATGAAGAAATTCCCATTGCACTGGCCGAAGTTGCTAAAATCTGCTCGTTTCGTCTGCATGATCTTGTGCAGGATATCGAGTAATCTCAACGCTAGCTAAGTCAGTGGCGACCTGAATAACCCACTGCACGCCTTGCTCTACATTGCCAGTTACAGCGTCTCGTCGCCCTGCAAGTGCATAGCTTATTTTTGTTGCCAGATCATTGAGCAGAAAAGTTGCCTGCGGTTGCTGGAGCTGCTGGTCCGTCATGGCAACGAGTTGCTTCACGTCCTGATGGGCCTGCTGCAACCATACATTGATGGTCTCAATGGTCGTGATGATTTGTGAAATCTGTGTTCGCTCGGAAGGGGTGGTTCCTGCTGAGGAAAATAGACCATTGAGGTGCAGGAGCACGTGGTTGAGATAAGCTGGCGGATCTTGCTGTGCATCAATCTGGAGCAGTCCAATACTTACTGCTTTGCTTTCCAGTGACAACGCGTCAGGAGGAAGGATCGTAGGTAGCTCTTGCTGTGCATTGGAGGCACCAGCGAGATAATACAACAAAGCCATCAAGTCGTGTCTGATAAGTGTTATACTGCTTGTTCGATTGCCCTGCCACGCGTCCCTCGCATTCGTAGCCTGGGCATAGGCTGCCTGTATATTGCGCGTGAGCCAGGGAATCAGACCTCCAGGCAGATGATATGCTTGCAGTTTGGGGTCAGACGCTAGCAAATGACGTAAGTGATCGCGAAAACTGTAGGTTTGTCCCGGCGGTACTTGCTGAGGAATAATTGCTTGATAACGCCAGTCCTCCGTGTTCAATGAAGGTGACAAGGGAGGAACCACGCTATTCTCTTCAGTCACCAGCAGTTGACTGGTGAAAGCAAGGAGGTTAGTGTGTTCAGGATTGTTGTAGAAAAGACTTCCCTCGTCTCCGTGGAGAGTGAGCGTTCCTAGCAGAAAGAGTGGATTCTCTGGGGCGTTCTGATCCGGCAGTAACCAAGCATAGTAGCTTTCGCCCGCAGCTGGAGGGCGCACTGGCGACACTTTGAGAGATACTTGATCCGCAATGCCCTGATTACTCGTATCACTCATTTGACCAGAACTGAGAAAATAGAGATACCCCGCAGTAGGCTTGGCTGCGGAACCTACCAGTAAACGTGCCCTCTCGGCAAAAATCAGGATCACTAGTATCACCACCAGTAGCGTCAAAAAAGTCCATAGGCGCACTGGTCGTTTTTCGGTTTTTGCTCTCAGCATCTTACAGCCTCCTTTCGCTCGTCCTTACTTGCCTAGTGCAAAAACACGAGAGCCAATAGGGATTGGGGGTGGCATTTGGCGAAGCCGCCCTGGCGGGGTTTGGGGTGTCCCCAAATGCCCCCATTGCCCAAAGGGTTTTGGGATTGTGCACTAGAAACGGTTCAGATGAACTTGACGGTTTATACTTAAAGTACGTATAAGATTATCAATCAGATGGCGTTGTGTTTGAACGATGAGCAATGAAAAATTCTGTAACTATTCAGGTACCCTCTCCTCGCCACCGCAGGTGGCGAGGAGAGGGTACCTGAATAGTTACTACAGCTTGTACTTGTTCTCCTTGAAATACATTGGCATGGTTCGCTATAATGAAAACAAGCAATGGTGTGTCCTGGCAGTGGTTTTAGCAACGCATCCTTGGCCTCAATGGATCATTTAGTCGTCCTCTATTCGAGAAGATAAGAAGAGTCGCAAACTCGTAAGGAGCGTGTGATGACAACAGAGAAGTCCTATACAATCAGTTACGGCAAGGCCCATGTTCCTCTGTACCGCGTCTATGCGACGCCGCTCACCGGCATCACAGCAATTCCTGAGTCCGCGTTTACTGGCCGTAAGAATACCATTTTTGCAGCAGAGATAGATGTTGAGGTCTTCGGCGAGAATTTCTTGCCCGCTTATACACAAGGGGATAATAGCAATGTGGTGGCGACCGACTCCATGAAAAACTTTCTATTGCGTCATGCGCTCACCTACGAAGGGGCAACACTGGAAGGTTTCCTTGCGCTATTGGGGCGACAATTCCTGACGAGGTATCCCCACATGGAACGCCTGCGCATAACCGGACGAGAGTTTCCCTTTGTTGCCGCCCAGGTACCACAGCGCGACGGTGCTGGTTTCCAGGACAGTAATGTGCTCTTCAAGCGCTCCCACGACGATTTCGGCGTAGCAAGCATGGACTTTGCACGCCATGAGGGTGAAGTCATCGTAACTGCACATCGTTCTGGTCGGGCTGAACTGCAATTATTGAAAGTGATCGGCAGCTCTTTTACGCGTTTTGTACACGATGACTATACTACTCTACCGGAACGTGTGGATCGCCCCTTATTTATTTATCTTGATGTATACTGGCAATATCAGGATATACCGGCTATGCAGGAGCGCTATATTCCTTCTGAGCAGGTACGTGACGTAGTACAGGCTGTCTTTCATGAATTTGTCAGTGAGTCTATTCAACAACTCGTCTATGAGATGGGGCAGCGTCTGTTAGAGCGTTTTCCACAAATGTCTAGCGTGTCATTTGATGCTCAGAATCGTACCAAAGATCCCTTCGTGGTTTCCGAAACGCAGCCACAGATCAAGGTCTATAGTGATCCATTCCCCGCCTATGGCTCGATTCGCCTGACAGTAAATAGAGAGGCGTAGGGGCAGGACAACCACAAGGGATTGCCCCTACAATGGACGGGGGTAACCTGCGATGAGCATTCGTACCATTGTAGGGGGCGATCCCTTGTGGTTGCCCTGGGAGCTTAAGATATGGGGCGTCTCACTACACACGTCTTGGATACGGCACACGGTCGTCCTGCTGCCTCTATGGCGATTACATTATGGAAGATTGAGCCACAGACTGATCAGCGTCAGCTCTTGAAGACCGTGCGTACCAACGCCGATGGCAGAACGGCAAGACCGCTACTTGTTGATGAAGAGATGACAATGGGGGTCTACGAATTAGTCTTTGCAGTCGGGGCATACTTTGTCGAGCAAGGGGTGGTGAGTGCTACTATACCATTTCTCGATCAGGTGCCAGTACGCTTTGGCATTGCCGATCCCACTGCCCATTATCACGTGCCATTGCTTACCTCACCCTGGTCTTATAGTACATACAGAGGGAGCTAGCATGAGTGACAAGCATTCCGCTCGCATAGTAATGGAGCGTTGTGATATTCTGGGAACCTTTAGTGAAGAGTCAGGACGGTTAACGAGACGTTTCGCTACGCCGCCCATGAAGCAAGTTAATGAAACTGTTGGCGCATGGATGCGTGCAACAGGTATGACAGTACATGTAGACGCAATCGGCAATCTCGTCGGGCGTTATGAAGCTGCGGAGCCTGGTGCCCGAACACTCCTGCTTGGCTCGCATCTCGATACGGTCCCCAACGCAGGAAAATATGACGGGCCGTTGGGCGTCATGGTCGCATTAGCCTGTATCGAACGTTTGCAGATGCGTGGGGAACGCTTGCCCTTTGCCATTGAAGTGCTGGGTTTTGCTGATGAGGAGGGATTGCGTTATCGTTGTGCCTACCTGGGGAGCAGCGTCGTGGCCGGAACGTTTCCTGCGCAGCTTTTGGAGCTTTCAGATAGCGATGGCATGACAATGGCCGAAGCCATCCGCGATTTTGGGGGTGATCCAGCGGCATTAGCAACTGCCAAGCGGGAGCGCAATGATATTCTAGGCTATTGCGAAGTGCATATCGAGCAAGGCCCGGTCCTTGAAGCGAATGATATACCCGTCGGTGTTGTCTCGGCCATTGCAGGGCAGAGCCGTCTGGCTGCTAATTTTACTGGTGAGGCCGGACACGCGGGAACCGTTCCCATGGTATTGCGCCGTGATGCTTTATGTGCAGCGGCAGAGTTTGCGCTGCTCGTCGAGTCGTATGCTCGTAGTGTGCCTGGCTTGGTAGCCACGGTTGGTCAGTTAGTGGTACAGCCGGGGGCGAGCAATGTCATTCCCGATGACGTTATGCTGAGTGTGGATGTGCGGCATCAGGATGATGCTATACGCGAGCGAGCGTGTCAGTGGTTCCGGCACCAGACACAACGTATCGCTCAGGAACGGCAACTGACGGCAGATTGGCAGGTGCGGCAGGAACGTTGCACCGTGTCTTGCGCACCTGGCCTCCAGGATATGCTAGCGCAAGGCATCGAAGAACAAGGCTATCCAGTGCATGTTTTATCAAGTGGAGCAGGTCATGATGGTGTCATGCTGTCCGTAATTACGGAGATTGCCCTGCTTTTTGTGCGTTGCTACAAAGGTATTAGCCACCACCCGACCGAGTCGGTAATGGAGGATGATGTGGCGGTGGCAATTGAGGTACTGGAACGATTTTTGTTGTTGTTAGCTGATGAGGAGGGGAGAAGGAGGTTTTAGAGGCAATAGTAAGTGTATGCGAATGTTGGCAAGGTAGGTGTTGTTATCCCCCGCTTAGGGCAATCATCAGAGATTACTCTGGGCGGGGCGGGTACTTATTTCAGCAGTATTGACCGCAAGGTGTTGCTCTTATGCATGACGGCGAGATTTAACCGATATATGGTTGTGTTCTGTGCTCCAAATAGTGCTGAATGCGCAAGCGTATCGACGGATGCATATTGAGATATTCAATGTCTTCTGGAGCAAAGAAGCCGACTTCAAAAGACTCATCACTGACGAGTATTTTCCCACCTATGAGCTTACAAGCAAAACACAAGGAGAACTGTTGACGTACCTCGCCGTCTGAGAAAGCCACAACATGGTTCGGGTTAGTATAGATGCCCACGATGGACTCAGGGATGACATCCAATCCTGTCTCTTCTTTGGTCTCACGCACTGCTGTCTCAGCAATAGTTTCCCCTACTTCCATCGTGCCACCAGGCAATGCCCATAACTCATTATCACTGCGCCGCTGCAAGAGTATTTTCCCTTCATCATTCACAACCATGGCTGATGCCGCAGGAACAATCTTTGTTGGCTTCGGTGCATTTGGGTCGTTAAAATAGTCGATACGGACCATACTACTCCTTACTTTTGTTCAAAAACTGTCTTTCACTCAGGTATAGGCTTTGTCGTCGCCCACACAGCCTCAAAATGTTGTGCAAAGTTGGTAAAGACCCCTAGACCTAAATCGCGTAAATGAAGCAGTGGGGCTTTATAGCCATGTAAACCATACATATGAGGGGTTACAAGCATCTCTTCATCCCCACGGAAGAGAGAATTGTAGAGAATTGTTGAATGATAATGTATCTCTATCCCATTTATTTGACGAAGAGTACGGTAATGATATAAGCAGTTGCGAATACGTCCAGGCAGTGTCCCACCTAACCCTTCCTCATCATCACGTAATCTTACGGCTTCACATTCAGGGTCAGCTAAGGCAATACGGATCTTACAGCCATGAGCTGCTTTCTCTTTCAGCAACTCTGCTAAACCTGCATGTTGCTCAGGAATAAAGAGCATCGCATTGGCTAGCATGTCTATCTGTCTATTAGCTTGTGCGAACAGTTGCCACCATACACTAGGGGGTGCATCACAACGATGAGCATAGGAGAGGACAATTTCCGATGTATTATTGGTAGGGATTGTCTCTGAAGGCCATATGTCATACTCGCTGACATCCAATAATTTCGCGACTTTCCAGCGGTGCCGAGCATGTGGAACCCGTCCTTTGAGCCAACGCTGAACTGTTTTAGGATCGACATTCGTAGACCTAGTAATAGTATCGATGTCAATATGAGCTGCTATCATTGCATTTCTTAAACGTTCGTTCACTCTCTTTTCTCTCCACCTTCTAACTTTAAAAGGACGTTTCAAGTATAACATAAAACGTCCTGAAAGGTCCTTGTGTGTAGTTTAAAAGTCTCGTTCACTGAAGTATCATATCTTTAGTTCAGTTGGAAACTAAGTCACCTTTTAGCCAAATTGGGTCCAATCCCATTGTTACCAAGTACTCCTGTCAACAGGATTTATTGACGACTATTCGTCAGCACATACATAAGTCAGACTTCATTGAGAGGTAAAGAGAGGATACTTCATAAAATACAATGAAAAGAGGTTTATGTAGCGTTATCTCATTACGATTTTATTTTCCAGTAAGGCATATATAAGATTACTTAACTAATGTTAGATGTTAAATACACACTTTGATTTTCAAAGGCAAGGAGAAACCATGCCATATAGTGATTTCACGAAAAGCCCGCTCTATCGACTCAGGTTTACTTATCACTATGATCTTCCTCAGTTGATACGCGCAACGGATCTGCTACACGTGAGCGATCTTCATCTTAATCCCTTCGACCGTGCACTCTATGGCCTGCCCATTCCACGTGTGTGTGCAGACAAGATTCTGCTGGGATTAAAGAACCTGACAGGCAAAGATTTTACTTACGAAGAAGCTGGCATTGTGTTAGAAGATGAGTCACTGCCAACCTTGCGGCAGGTAGTCGAACGGCATCATCTCACGCTGCAAGCCTTGGCCTCACACGCCGGGGTCCCGCTTGTCATTGTCCAGCGTATTGATGAGAGGCGAGAGGGGGCACAAAACGATCTACGTAAGGTGCTTACTTCCCTTCGTACACTCACAGGCACATCATACACTCCTTGTGAAAATATGTGTGGTTTTTTCTATCTCAAGGAGAGATACTATGAGAACGTCTGAGCAGTCTTTGCAAGACCATCAGCAGGAATTCACTCCGGTCCTTGGTTCTGAAGACGGGGTTGCAGTTCATGCACTCAAAAGCACTGAGGAGCCAGAGTCATGAGTACCATTTTTTCACAGACCACTCCATTAGTGCCCCTCATAGATGCTACGATTCGTGTCTTGAGCCTCAAAGGTAGAACCACAAAGAAGACCAGCAGGTATATTACGGCTGAACTGCTGGAATTTCATCCTGATCTCAGAGAAAGGCATAGATGTATCTTCCGCAGTTATGCTTACGTCAAGCCACATCCAGAGCTGCTCTTGCCTGAACATGCCCATCTCTATCAGCCGTGTGGAGAAGGCTATTTAGGAGAGCTATACCTACGTGTTAATGAACTGTATATTCATGACGAAGATGTGCGAGAAATGCTTACTTGGTGTAAGATACATGCATTAGCCCCCTTGATTGTTCATGCGTATCCACTAGCGTATCCGATCTTCCATGCGGGATACAGGTGACAATCGTCAAGAGTTGCTAGGCATGGCTCAACCCCATCAGAACCGTCACCGAAGAAGCTCTCCATGACTACAAAGCTCAAGAGAGAAAATATGGCGAAGGATCACGGAGCAGCCAACTAGCTGGGAATACACGCTTGATAGGGTTCATTTCCAGCTAGTTGGCTACTCTCTACTACCAGTGAGACAGGAGACACTGAAACTATGGCAGAGAACAAGTATAATCTGACGGGTGTGCATCACGTAGCAATGGACGAAGTCGTCGGCGGATGGCATGTGCGGGGCGAGAAAGAAGGAGGGTGGGCCTCGGTCATCGTGGATTTCCGTAAGGATCAGGAGGAACAAGCACGAGCACTGGCGGTAGAGTGGTGCAACCAACTGGGCTTGGAGCCTCACCTTCGCCTAACTTTTGGTGTGCAGACCGAATGACGTGCATTGAGCAATTCATGGAGAGTGCCGTCACAGAGTTTATGGAGCAATCCATACGCGTTGAAGGAGAAGGACCCATACCGAAAGTCGTTCGGCTTATCTGTGATCTTATCGTCGATGAGGCGAAAAGGAAGAAAGCCGGAAAGATCCAACTCACAACTGAGGAATTGGTAGTTTTTCGGCAAGCAGGGGTTAGAGAGGGAAGGATTACGACAACACATTGGCTTGCTCCCTGTTCCTGGGCTGTTAGAGGTAACGTGTTCTGCTAAATTAGGTACCTTATGTTGGGCTGCTCGCTTTACCATGTGGACCTGTTGTTCACTCTCTTGAGAGTACTGATAACAAAGCGCCTCTCATAAATCGAGTGTGCAAGTGTATAATGATGAGGACATCTTTGGAGAGCATCAACGATGCGTGTCTGGATACACAAGCAGATAAAATGTTAGCTTTTTCCTCTTGAAGAGCAGGAGTACCCATGAGCAACTACGACCTGATCATACGCAACACCACCTTAGTTACCGCAAAAACCATAAGCAACGTTGATATCGCCATCGCCGATGGCATAATTGTTGAGGTTGGTGCTCAGCTGGCAGGCACGAGTAAGGAAGAGCTAGATGCAACAGGACTACACACCTTACCCGGCGTCATCGATGCGCACGTCCATTTCAACGAACCTGGCCGCACGCACTGGGAAGGCTTCGCCAGCGGAACGCGCGCCCTCGCCGCCGCAGGAACAACTACCTGCTGCGAGATGCCACTGAACGCCTCACCTCCCACACTAGACGCCGCCAGCTTTCAGCTCAAAGCTCGTGCAGCTCAAGTCTCCTCCATGGTCGATTTTGCGCTATGGGGAGGATTGGTACCCAGCAACCTTGCACAACTGGATGAGCTGGCGGCATGCGGCGTTATCGGCTTCAAAGCCTTTATGAGCAATAGTGGCATCGCAGATTTTCAGTCCGTTGACGACCTAACGCTGTATGAAGGTATGCTAAAGGCTGCAACATTAGGACGTATTGTGGCAGTCCATGCCGAGAACGATCAAATTACCAGTAGCCTGGCACGGCGCGCTATAGCACAGGGACGTACCGGGATACGCGATTACCTGAACTCGCGTCCAGTGCTAGCCGAACTCGAAGCCATTGAGCGTGCTATCCTCTTTGCAAGCGAGACTGGCTGTTCCCTTCACATCGTGCACATCAGTACTGGAAGTGGTGTACGCCTTGTTGCTTTAGCGCGAGCACGCGGTATAGATGTAAGTTGCGAGACCTGCCCCCACTATCTAGTATTGACCGCAGAAGATATGGAGGAATTGGGGGCCATTGCGAAGTGTGCGCCCCCCTTGCGCTCTCACGAGGAACAGCACGCGCTCTGGCAACATCTCTTTGCGGGCAATATACCCATGGTTGCCTCCGATCATTCCCCAGCGCCTGCCGAGATGAAAAGCTCTGATAACTTCTTCCAGGTGTGGGGTGGCATCTCCGGTTGCCAGTCTCTGTTACAACTCATGCTCACTGCTGGCTATGAGCAGCGTCATCTGCCACTCACTACCATTGTCTTGCTCACCTCCGAGTATGTCGCTCGGCGCTTTGGCTTATTCCCCGCCAAGGGCCAGATTGCTGTTGGGGCGGATGCCGATATGGTGCTGGTTGATCTACGGGCGCAGAGTGTCTTGCGGGCCGAGGATCTGCATTATCGTCATCAACATAGCCCCTATGTGGGACGATCGTTGCGTGGGCGTATTGTGCGTACGTTTGTGCGGGGGGTGAGTGTGTTTGCTGATGGGATGTTTGCTGATGGGGGTGTTGGTCGCTTGTGCAAGCCATCTGTCATTGTCTAATACTGGTCGTGGACGTTTCCGAAAACGATAAGGAAGCAATGTTAGGGTTTTTGTTCTTGTCTTTATCTGAATATAAGATCAGCTATGCAAAGATGATTA
>Ga0209265_1000454_pt1 | contig 11220 bp, 6 predicted proteins | sample GraSoiAngelo_103_FD_185872 | JGI IMG/M metagenome (GOLD analysis project Ga0209265, IMG submission 185872) | Grasslands soil microbial communities from the Angelo Coastal Reserve, California, USA - 14_0903_05_20cm (SPAdes) (version 2) | ecosystem: Environmental > Terrestrial > Soil > Grasslands ...
GAAAGGTCGATCCGGACCTTGAAGCCGAAAATCTCGAACAGCTCGATGGGTCTGCCGAACAAGGATGCCCTCCCGGGAGGGATTGTATCCCGGCCGGCCCTAGGGCATCCGGATGGTGACGACGTTCGAGTAGCGCGAGAAGCCCTTCCGGTTGTAGGCGCGCAGGCGGAAGGCGTAGGTCTGGCCCGGCTCCAGCCCGTCCTCGGGAAGGGAGGTGGCGTTCGTCGTCGCCGATCCCACCTCCTGGAAGTCGCCGTCCGTGCCGATCCTGGCCTCCACCATGAAGCCGAGCTCGTCCTTCGACTTGTCCTGCCAGCGCAGCAGCACCCGGCTGTCGGCCACGGCCTTGACCGTGAGCTTGGCGGGCGGGTTGGGCACCTTCGTGGGAGTGGGGCCGCTGGCCGCGTAGAATTGGGCGATCCCGTCCCGGTCGTCCTGGTCGAGAACGGAGCCGCGGCCGTCGTTGTGCACGGAGGCGAACATGATGGCGTCCGGGTCCTCAGAGTGGCCGAGGCCCAGGGTGTGGCCGAGCTCGTGGGTGAACACCTCTTCCGCCACCGTGCGGTTGCCCTGGAACAGGCACTGGGTGCCGTCGTTGGTCACGATGTCCGCCTCCACGATCTCGTGGACGGTGTACCCGTGGTAGGGCAGCGTCGCCAGGTAGAACCAGGGTGAGCCGGAAGCGATGACCCCGCCGCCCGGACAGGTGAAGCTGCCCGGGACGGCGTAGAAGCCGTTGCGGTGGGGGTCGTCGAAGAGGATGGTGTTGACCCCGTCGTGGAAATCGAAGCCGGCGTCGGCGTCGGTGGTGCCGGCGTAGTCGTAGAGGATCCCCGTGCGGGGGTCGTCGTCCCAGGTCTTGAGGGCGGTCTGGAAGGCCCCGGCCGTGTCGTCGAGGCTCAAGCCCGGCTGCGCCCCCTCGAAGACGTGCCACTCGACGTGTTGCCCCTGGTCGAAGCGGTACCAGCGGTCCGCGGCCCCCCCGGCGTCCATCAGGAAGGCGAACTTCCCGCGCCCGAGGCCCTTGCGCACCACCGCCGTCCCCGGGGGCAGGAAATAGTCGGCCGGGCGGTCGATGCCCAGGCCGCGGTCGATCACCCAACGGGAGAAGGATTCGACCTCGCGGTCGGGGTCGGGGGCCGGGCTCCCCACCGCGTGCGCCTCCGAGAGGTCGCGGACGGCGGCCTTCCGGCCGCCGAGCGTGTCGCGCTCATGGAAGGCGCCGAGCATCAGGTGGAGGACGCCGTAGGTGCCGTCGGGGTTGGGGAGCAGGAACAGGATGGCGCGCTCGCCGGCCGTGAAGGCCGGGGCCCCCCAGACCTTCAGGCCGATGCCGTCCGGGCCGGCGCCGCCAGCGACGCGCACCACCACCGTGTCGCCCGGCAGGCTCCCCTTCAGCACGCCGGTCACCTCGACCTGGTAGTCGGTGGCCAGCAGGCGCTTCACCGGCGCCGGCGAGACGCTGACCACCCGCACCGCGGCCACCACCGCCGCCTGGTCGGTCAGGTCGCGGTCGGCCATCATCTGGTACGACGTCGCGAGGGCGGGAGCGGTGGCCAGGAGCGCCAGCGAGAGCAGGGTGACGGCGGCACGTCGGGTCATGGAGGCCTCCTCGAGCACGGACGACAAATTGGCACCAGCCTAGCATGGCCCGGCGGGCCGGTCCATCTTCCCTGCCGCCCGCAAAGCTGGCATGATCCGCCACCAGCGAGCCTGGAGAGAGAGAATGAAGCGGCCCGACCTGACGGTGCTGAGCCGCGCCTGCCTGCGGCGGCCCAAGACGTACCTGTTGTGCATGGCGCTCATCACCGCCGTCTTCGCGGTGGGGCTGACCCGGCTGCAACTGCGCACCGACGGGGCGGCCCTCTATCCCGTGGGCGAGCCGGCCGTCGAGCTGACGCGCCGGGACGGCGAGGTCTTCCACGACCCGCGGCGCGTCATCCTCCTGATCAGCGCGCGCCCGGGCGGTCCGGCGGTGGCCTCGCCGGCCGGCTTCAACGCCCTCGTGCGGCTGCACGCGTCGATCACCCACCTGCGGGCGGTGGCGCCGGGCGGGGTGAAGTCCCTGGCGAGCCTCGTCGAGCCGATCGAAGGGACCGCCGCCCTGGTCGACGTCGAGCACTACCTCGACGACATCCCCGCCGCGGCGGAGCCGTTCGCCCGGCTTCTCTCGCGCCTGCACGCGCACCCCCTGGTCGACGGGCTCTTCCTCTCCCGGGACGGCCGGCACGCGGCCCTCTACGTCTCCCTCGACCCGCGCTTCGACCGCGAGGCCGAGCTCGCCGAGGTCCACGGCTGGATCGCGCGCCAGGACCGGCGGCTCTTCGACCTGCGGCTCACCGGCCCGGTGGTGGCCGAGATCGAGCTCGGCCACACCGTGGTGCGCGACCTCGCCTGGCTCACCCCCCTGATGGCGGTGGCCATCGCCCTCCTGCTCTTCCTCTCCCTGCGCAACCTGGCGGCGGTGGTCATCGCCGCCTCCGAGGTGCTGGTGGTGATGGTCTGGACGCTCGGCGCCATGGGCTTCCTGGGCGTGCCGATCACGCTGGTGACCACGGTGATGCCGGTGATCCTGCTGGCGATGACGGTGGCCGACGAGGTCCACCTGCTCGAGCGGCTCCAGGTGGACCTCGACGCCGGAGTGGGAAGGGCCGCCTTCAGCCGCGAGGACGTCTGCCGGTCCATCGAGCGCAACCTGGTGCACATGCACCGGCCGATCGTCCTCAGCTCGCTGACCATCGCCATCGGCTTCCTGTCGTTCCCCGCCGGCACCCTGGAGCCGTTGCGGCAGTTCGGCCTGTACTCCGGCCTCGGGCTGGTGGTGGCGCTGTTCATGAGCTTCACCCTGATCCCGGCCCTCGCCGCCACCCTGCCGCCGGCGTTCTTCCGCCGGGTCCGCCTGCCGCGGCGGCGGGAGGAGGAGCCGGCGCCGCCGCTCGAGGCCTGCCTGGCGGGCTATGAGAGCGTGTCCTTCTGGCTCTGCTGCGCCTTCATCGCGGTGAGCCTGGTGGGCGCCCTGCGCCTGACCGTCCAGGACTCGTGGGTCGACAACTTCGACCCCCGCGCGCCCCTGGTCTCCTCCGAGCGGGACTACAACGCCAACTTCTGGGGCTCCTACCTCTACGACGTCGTGCTGCGCACCGAGGACCCCGGGTTCTTCCGCCGCCCGGAAGGGGTCGCCCTGGCCGAGAGCGTGGTCGCCGTCCTCGAGCGCGGCCCGCACGTGGGCCGGGCGCTGAGCTATCTGGTCCCGATGCGCGTCATCGGCGACATCGTGGGCAAGCCCGGCCCGTTGTCGCAGCTCGACCGGCAGGACCTGCGGACGCTCAACGCCGTGGCCCTGGTGCTGCGCCGGGACCTCGACCTCAACCAACTGGTGACGATCGACGGCCGCTCCATCCGCGTCCGGCTGTTCGTCAACAGCCCGAACTACATCCGCTCGGTGGCGCTGGACGACTTCGTCCGCCGGGAGGTGCCCCGGGCGCTGGCGGGCTCCGGCGTCCAGCACCACTTCAGCGGCGACATCCCGCTGTCGGTGAGCATCATCCGCGCCATCGTGGACAACCAGCTCAGCTCGATCAGTTGGACGCTGATCGGCGTCGCGGCGATCATCCTGGTGGCCTACCGCAGCCTGTGGGTCGCCCTGCTGGTCACCGCCCCGGTCACCGCCGCCGCGGTCATGGTGTTCGGCGGCATGGGCTACGCCGGGGTGCCGCTGGGGATCGCCAGCAGCATGTTCGCGGCGCTCTCGGTGGGCGCTGGCGTCGACTTCGCGCTCCACTGGTGGCACGTCTACGAGCGCGAGCGCGACGCCGGGCGCGCCCACCAGCCGGCGGTGCGGACGGCGCTGCAGGTCTCGGGGCCGGCGATCCGCTGGAACGCGCTGGTCCTCTCGCTGAGCTTCCTCATCCTCTCGCTCTCGGCCCTCAAGCCGAACCACATCCTCGGCTGGCTGCTGGCGGCGGCCCTCGCCGCCGCCTACGCCGCCACCATGCTGCTGATGCCGCGGCTGGTGCGCGGCCTCCGGCGGGGAGTGTAGATGTAAGGAATGCAAGAAGAGCAATCCAGGACATTGCCTTGTCCAAGAGGCCTCCCTACTCTTACTACCTTGACGAAGAATCCACCGGAGAGAGTAGACTCCGAAACCGGCTGTCAAAGCTGAAAAGGGGGCCTTTCATGAAGGTCGTAACGCGACTCATTCCCGTCGTCTGCTGCATCGCCCTGTTGCTGCTGGTCGGCGTGTCCGCCGCGAACGCCGCGCAGCGCTCCTTCCCCGAGCGCGGGGAGGTGGAGTACGAGCACTCCATCATCACCATCCCGCTGGTGCTCGAGGGCGAGACCCAGCCCGCCGAGGTGTTGAAGCTCGACGCCTTCATGCGTCTGGTGCGCGGCACGCCGGTGCGCAACGGCCTCGGCTACCGCCAGGTCGAGTTCTACATCGACGCCTGGGAGCTCTACGGCTACAGCAAGGTGCTCGACGCCTACTTCACCTTCAGGCTCTCCGACACCGTCAAGCCGAAGAGCCTGGTGGTCTCCCTGCAGAAGAACGGCGACTACCCGGCGATGATCGTCTACGACGCCATTTATGACGTCTATCTGAACGACGTCAAGATCATCGACAAGCAGGCCGGCGTGGCCTTCGCCACCGGCGTGATGGAGATCCCGCCGCGCAACATCACGGTCGCTTTCCACAAGCCGTTCTCGCTCACCGAGGCCCGCAAGCGGGACGCCAAGCTGGACGCCAAGCTCGGCGAGGTGGTCGACGGCTTCAGCCTCGATCCGGGCACCTGCGAGGACATGACGCAGATCACCCCGCAGCAGTTCAACGAGGGCCTGCGGCAGGCCGGCGAGTACCGGCAGAAGTCCCTGGCGCACAAGACCAGCAGCAACAACAACAAGAAGCCGGCTGACCGGCCGGCCGAAGCGACCGGCAAGAAGGTGGCCGGAATCGAGCACTGATTCCGGCTCGCGGCAGTGGTTGAGATCCGGACGACGGCCCCGTCTGCGGGGCCGTCTCTGTATTCGTGGAACGTCGAAAGGAGATTAGGATATGACCTCAAGAAGCGCCAGCCTGGGGAGCGCCCTCCTCACCGTGATCCTGCTTTGCTGCGGGTGGTCCGCTCCGGTACGGGCCAGGACGCTGGCCGACGTCGGCTTCATGTCCGGCTGCTGGCGGGGACAGCTTCCCAAGGGAGACGGCTGGATCGAGGAACGCTATTCGCCGCCGACCGCCGGCATGATGCTGGGGACCTCGCACACCGTCAACGGGCAGAGCACGAAATATTTCGAGTTCATCGAGATCACCGAGAAAGACGGCGAGGTCGAGATGACTCCGCTGCCCGCGGGCAAGAGGTCGGTCTCCTTTCGACTCGTCCGCCTGGAGGGCAAGAAGGCGGTATTCGAGAACCTCGAGCACGATTTTCCGAAGCGCATCATCTATCAATTGAAGGACGACGGCTCGCTGCTGGCGCGCATCGAAGGGGACAAGCCCGAGCAGGCCATGGACTTCCCGATGAAGCCGGTGCAGTGCAGCGGCACCAACCTGGCGAACGTCCGCCTGACCTGGGGAGATCCCGGCTCCGACATCGGCCAGTATCACAACCCTTCGGGCATCGCCATCTATCGCGACGGCAACGGCGTCGACTCGCTCGTCCTCACCGACACCAACAACCACCGCCTGCGCGCCTTCACCGCCAACGGCATGTTCATCGAGAAGTGGGGGGAGCAGGGCGACGGCGACGGCCAGTTCTACTACCCCCAGGGAGTGGCGGTGAACAGCAAGGGTGAGATGATCATCGCCGACGCCGGCAACCACCGGATCGAGGTGACCCTGGGCCCGCCGCCCGACATGATGCACCTGCCGGGCGCCTTCGTGCGCGCCTTCGGCAAGGACGGCACGGGGGACGGCGAATTCCACAACCCGCTGGCGGTCGCGGTCGACGCCGCGGACAACATCTACGTCGCCGACACCGACAACAACCGCATTCAGAAATTCGATCCCCAGGGGCGGTTCCTGGCCAAGTGGGGACATGGCGGGCGGGGCGACGGCGAATTCAACATTCCGAGCGGCATTACGGTGGACCGCAAGGGCAATGTCTACGTGGTCGACACCGACAACAACCGCATCCAGAAATTCGCCTCGGACGGCAAGCTCCTGGCCGCCTGGGGGCAGAGCGGCTCGAAGGAGGGGGAGCTCTACCGGCCGAAGGGGATCGCCGTCGACAAGGAAGGCAACCTCTATATCGCCGATTGCAACAACCACCGCATCCAGAAGCTCAGCTCCGAGGGGAAGTTCCTCGGCTCCTTCGGCCACGCCGGGCGCGAGCCGGGCGAGCTGTCGTTCCCCAACGCCGTGGCGGTGGACGACGCGGGCCACATCTTCGTGGCCGACTCGAAGAACGACCGTATCCAGGTCTTCCAGGAGAACAAGGCCGTCGCCGCTCTCTACGTCGCGGCGAAGTGACGGCCGTGCAACACTGGCTCTCTCTTTTGACCTCTCTTCCGGGAGACGCGCATGGATTGTAAGCACCGGTTCGCCTGCAGCCTCGCCTTCCTCCTCGGCCTCGGCCTCGCCGGCCCATCGTGGCCGGCGGAGCCGAGCAGCGCCGCCGCCCTGCGCGTCGACGAGGATGACCCGCATTGCAGCGACGAGACGGGAAAACCTTTCTGTACGCTCGGCGCGGCGATCCGCGCCGCCAACGCCCGGCCGGGGCCGGACGTCATCGACCTCGCCGAGAATCAGATCTTCTCGCTCACGCAACCCGCCACCAGGAACGTGACCGAGGGGGACACCGGGCTGCCGGCCATCGCGAGCGACATCACCATCCACGGCCATGGCTCCATCGTGGAGCGGATCCGCGCCAATCTCACTCCGCCCTTTCGCCTGTTCTGGATCAACGCCGGCGCCAGCCTGAGCCTCGACAACCTCACCATCCGCGGCGGCTCGAGCGCGCCCGGCCTGGACGGCGCCGGGCTCTACAACCTGGGCCGCACGCGGCTCGAACGGGTCACCGTCACCGAGAACGTGGCGGGGGACGACGGCGGCGGCATCCGCAACGACGGCCAGATCGAGATCGTGGGATGCACCATCAGCTTCAACAACGCCAGCGGCCCTGGCGGCACGGGGGGGGGCCTGTACAACGTGCCGGTGGGTGGCGACGGCGCCGCGCTCGTCTCGGGCACCGCGTTCATCGGCAACCGGGCGGGGGACCACGGCGGGGCGATCTTCAACAGCAGCAAGCTCACCGCGGTCAACACCACGTTCAGCGGCAACCTCGCCACGCACAACGGCGGCGGCATCCGCAACGTCGCCACCGTCCACTTCAACAACGTCACCTTCTTCGCCAACCAGGGTGGGGTGCAAGGGGGCAACATCAGCAACATCGGCACCCTGACGCTCAGCAACAGCGTGGTCGCGGGCGGCGTCGCCCCGGTCTCTCCGGACTGCGAGGAGATCGTCACCTCCGAGGGTTACAACCTGATCCAGAACCGGGCCAACTGCACGATCGACGGCACCGAGACGGGGCTCCTGACCGGCGTCGACCCGATGCTCTCACCCCTGCAGGACATGGACGGCGGACTCAACAAGATGCACCGGCCGGCCACCAAGAGCCCGATCGTCGACGCGGGCAATCCCGCGCCCCCCGGCGGCGGCAATCACGCCTGTGAGGCCGTCGACCAGCGTGGCGCCACCCGCCCCAAGGACGGCAATCACGATTCGATCGCGATCTGCGACATGGGAGCGGCGGAAATCGGGGGTAACTGAAGAACGGAGAAATGCCATGTTGACCAAGCGTCTGGTTTTCGTCCTCCTGGTGTCCGCGATCGCCCTGCTCGCGGGTCCCAGGGGAGCGGGCTGCGAGGAGCCCGGAAAGGCTGCGAGCTCCGACTCGGCGACCTTCTGGAGCCGGCTGCCGCTGCGCTTCGAGACCAACCAGGGACAGCTCGATCCTGGAGCCCTGTTCGTCGCCCGCGGACCCGGCTACACCCTCGCGCTCACCCGCCAGGGGGCCGCGTTGCGCCTCGTCGACCTGCCGCGGCGTGGCATGGCGGCCGAAGCCACGCCGCGCGAGCTCGACGTCGATCTGCGCTTGGTCGGTGGCAACGCCGCGCCGCAGGTGACCGGCGAAGGGCCGGCGGCGGCGCCGGCCAACTACTTCGTCGGCCGCGACCCCAACCACTGGCGCCGGGGCGTGCCGACCTATGACAGCGTCCGCTACAGCGCCGTCTATCCGGGGGTCGACCTCATCTTCCACGGCCGTCACGGCCGGCTGGAGTACGACTTCGTCGTCGCTCCCGGCGCCGATCCCGGCCAGATCGAGCTGGGCGTCACCGGCGCGGACCGGCTGACTGTCGACGCCGGCGGCAACCTGGTCATCAGCGCCGGCGACCGCTCGCTGGTCCAGCCCAAGCCGGTCCTCTACCAGGAGGGCGCCGGCGGCCGCGCGGAGGTCGCGGGCGGCTACCAGGTCGCTGGGGACCGCGTGAGGTTCGCCGTCGCGGCGTACGACCGTTCGCTGCCGCTGGTGATCGACCCGGTGTTCACCTTCGCGTCCTACTTCGGCGGCGCGGACCTGGAGGAGCTCTTCGGGATCGCCCACGACGCCCAGGGCAACATCTGGGCCACCGGCCTCACCGGCTCGCTCAACCTGCCGGTGGCCCACGCCGTCGAGGGCACCTACGGCGGGTTGGGGGACACCTTCGTCATCAAGCTCGACAAAAACGGGACCATGCTGTTCGCCACCTATCTGGGCGGCCGCGACTTCGAGCAGTCCTGGGGGATGACCCTGGACAATGCGGGGAACGCCTACATCGTTGGCAACACCAAGTCGGACGACTTTCCCGTCGTCGGCGGGTTCCAGACGAGCCTGCGCGGAGAGCGTGACGCCTACGTGGTGAAGCTCGACCCCTCGGGCTCGCGGATCCTCTACTCGACCTATCTGGGCGGCGGCGGCCTCGACTGGGGCTATGCCGTCGACGTCGACGCCAAGGGCGCGATCTACGTCGTCGGCGAGACCTCGTCGTCGGACTTCCCCGTCCGTTCCGCGGCGCAGGCCACCTATAAAGGTGGCGAGGACGCGTTCGTGACCAAAATCGCCCCGGACGGCTCGGGGATCGTCTATTCGACCTTCATCGGCGGCGGCAACCATGAGCGCGCCTGGGGGGTCAAGGTCGATGCCCAGGGGCGCGCCTACGTCGTCGGCGCGACCGCCTCGCCGAACTTCCCCACCAAGAACGCGTTTCAGAAGCGCTATGGCGGCGGCATGTCCGACGCCTTCATGACTCTCATCTCCGGCGACGGCCGGTCGTTCCTCTACTCGACCTTCGCCGGCGGGACGAGCACGGATCAGGGGTTCGCGGTGGCGATCGACGGCAAGGGGAACGCGCGCTACGTCGGCCTTGCCGGCAACGCGACGTTCCCCGTGCGGCAGGCCCTCCAGCCCTTCTACGGCGGCGGCAACGGCGACGGCTTCGTGATCGGGCTGACCACGACCGGCGGCCTCCAGTTCTCGACCTTCCTGGGCGGCGGGCTGGCCGACGCCGCGTTCTCGGTCTCGCTCGACGCCAAGGCCAACATCTATGTCACCGGCCAGACGGAGTCTCCCAACTTCCCGCTGCGCAGCGCCCTGCAGACGTCGCTCGGCGGCCTGCGCGACGGCTTCCTCACCAAGCTGCGCCCCGACGGCAAGGCCTTCCTCTTCTCGACCTTCTTCGGCGGCGACGCCATCGACGAGGGCACGGTGATCGACGTCGACCCCAACGGGGTCATCTATCTCGGCGGCTTCAGCGACGGCAACCTGCCGCTGGTGCACCCCCAGCAGGCCGTCTATGGCGGCAAGCGCGACGGCTTCGTGGCCCGCATCGAGAACGGCTCCACGCAGGCGGTCGCCGTCTCCTGCGCGGCGGCGGTCCGGCAGCTCCCGAGCTCGGCCGGCGATCTGCTCGACGTCGGTCTTTCGGTGCAGGTGGACGGCGACGGCACCGCTCCAGAGATCGCCCTGCGGGTGTTCGGCGACGACGGCGCGAGCGCCTACGACGTCGAGCGTCCGCAGGCGGGAGGGCTCCAACTGCGGGCCGAACGCTCGTCCTCCGAAAGCGATCGCGTCTACCTGATCGTGGCCACGGCGCGGGACCGCGCCGGCAACCGCGGCACCGCCACCTGCTCGGTGGTGGTGCCCCGCTCCGCGGAGCCGCGGGACGTCGCGAGCGCCTTCGCCCGCGCCGCCGGCGCCGAGAGCTTCTTCGAGCTGCACCAGGCGCTGCCCGCCGGGTTCGCGGGGCTGGACCGGCCGGACTTCCAAGGGAGACAATGACATGGCTACCAAGCAGCAGGGACCTTCATCAGAGCCGGCCGAAGACCGCGAGCAGCCCGTCGCGCCCGGATGGAGCCGGCGCCAGTTCTTGGGGGGGACCGCGGCCACGGTGCTGGCCGCCGGGACGGCCGGCCTCGCCTCCCTGACGATGGAGAGCCCCGCCGAAGCGGCGCCGGGGGAGGTCGGACCGGTCATCGGCAACGACCGCCTGACCGCCGCCATGCGCTCCCGCGAGGCCATGCTGGACCGCATGGTCGCGGCTGGGATGCCGCAGCACCTCAACAACGGCGACGAGGACGGGCTCCCGGGGTTTATCGGCAATCACAGCAAAGGGCTCGCCCACAACAGTCTCGGCGAGCCCGACCTGGCCACCTACAACAAATTCCTGGCCGTGCTGACGGACGGCAGCACGACCGCCTTCTCGGGGCTCTACCCTCTGGCCGGGGAGCTCCGCCTCACCAACCCCCAGGCCGGCCTCGCCTTCGACAGCGAGGGGCTCGATCCTCACCAGTACGAGGTGCCGCCGCCGCCCAGATTCAGCAGCGCCGAGATGGCGGGGGAGATGGTGGAGCACTACTGGCAGGCGCTGCTGCGCGACGTCAACTTCACGCGGTACCACACGGACCCGCTCGCTGAGGCGGCGGCCGCCGAGCTCAGCCGGCTCTCCGACTTCCGGGGTCCGAAGGAGAACGGCAAGGTCACCACGGAGACCCTGTTCCGCGACGCGTTGCCGGGCACCAACGTGGGCCCCTACATCTCCCAGTTCCTATGGCTCAACACTCCCTTCGGCGTCGAGCGCGTCGACCGGCAGATGCGGACGCGGCCCCCCGGCGAGGACTTCGGCACCACGTTTGACGAGTGGCTGGCCCTCCAGAACGGCAACGTGCCGGGCGTCGAGACCTTCCTG
>Ga0209265_1000455_pt1 | contig 11202 bp, 9 predicted proteins | sample GraSoiAngelo_103_FD_185872 | JGI IMG/M metagenome (GOLD analysis project Ga0209265, IMG submission 185872) | Grasslands soil microbial communities from the Angelo Coastal Reserve, California, USA - 14_0903_05_20cm (SPAdes) (version 2) | ecosystem: Environmental > Terrestrial > Soil > Grasslands ...
GAGTCCCGTGTATCCCCGGAGATGGCGCGACAGCCATTCGCCGCAGTACGCCTCGACGGCCGGCCGCGGCTCCGCCGCGACGGTCCAGTAGTCGAACATCCCGTCGCCGAGGGCGACGCCCGTCGTATGCCGCCACCACACCGGCGTGCCGTCGACGACCGCCACGTCGCTGCTCACGTGTTCGCCGTCGAGGAGCGGCATCCAGAGATGTCCGGGCGTCTGCACCCGCTCGTACTCGTCGCGCGATGCGATGACCGTGGTCCCCGCGCCCATGCCGCGAAGGTTGTAGATGGGCTTGCTGAACACGGGAAAACGCCGCGGCTCGATCCCGTGGGGGCCGTGCTCCAGTCCCTGGGTCTCGCAGATGGCGAGCTTGTTGTAGACCCAGCGCTCCGCCGGGTAGAGGCGATAGGCCTCCTCGTCGTCGGTCGGGATGACGACGTCCGCGGGACACACCACGCCCGCGAAGTACTGCATCCGCCAGGGGTCCTTCTCGACGATCGGCACGGGGGGTTCGCGCTCTCCCGCCCTCCATTTCGGCCGATCTGCGCCCAAACATTAGCGGCACCGGTGGAGCGTACCACCGTGAGCTTGACTACCACGTATCCACGCAGGGTCGCTTCTTCCCGCTGCGCGCCGGCCGCGGCGGCGCCGAGCGCAGCGCCGTCGTGATCCACGTCCGCGACTCCGCGGGATCGATCACGTCGTCGATCTCGAAATAGGTGGCGTAGCTGACCGCCTTCCCGTGCTCGTACATGCGGGCCACCATCTCCGCGAAGAGCTGCTGACGGGCCGCGGGGTCCTCGACGGCGGCGAGCTCCTTCCGGTAGCCGAGCTTCACCGCACCCTCGAGCCCCATGCCGCCGAACTCGCCCGTCGGCCAGGCCACGGTGAACAGCGGCGCCTTGAAGCTGCCGCCCGCCATCGCCTGCGCGCCGAGGCCGTAGCCCTTGCGGAGGACGATCGTGAAGAACGGCACGGTCAGACTGGCGCCGACGACGAACAGGCGGCTCACGTGGCGGACCAGCGCCGTCTTCTCCGCCTCGGGCCCGACCATCATCCCCGGGGTGTCGCAGAGGAAGAGGAGCGGCAGATCGAAGGCGTCGCAGAGCTGCATGAAGCGCGCGGCCTTGTCCGCACCGTCGCGGTCGATCGCGCCGGCGAGGTGGCTCGGATCGTTCGCCACGACGCCGACCGGACGGCCGTCGAGGCGGACGAGCGCGGTCACCATGCCGAGGCCGAAGTGCCGGCGGAGCTCGAGCACCGAGCCGGCGTCGGCGAGCGTCCGGATGACGGCCCGGACGTCGTAGATGCGCAGCCGGTTCTCCGGGACGATCGCCCGCAGGCGGCGCTGGTCGGCGCACTCCCACGCCGCGAGCGGTCCCTGGAAGTAGCCGAGGTACTGCTTCGCCACCCGGACCGCCTCCGCCTCGTCGGCGACCGGCACGTCGACGACGCCGTTCGAGACCTGGACGGGCATCGGGCCCACCTCGTCGGGATGGAAGACGCCGAGCCCGCCGCCCTCGATCATCGCAGGCCCGCCCATGCCGATCGACGAGTTCGCGGTCGCGATGACGATGTCGCAGCAGCCGAGGAGCGCGGCGTTGCCGGCGAAGCAGCGGCCGGAGTTGATGCCAACCAGCGGCACGAGGCCGGAGAGGCGGCCCCAGTAGTTGAACGCCCAGCAGTCGAGGCCGGCGACGGTCGTGCCGTCGGTGTCGCCCGGCCGGCCGCCGCCGCCCTCGGTGAAGAAGACGACCGGCAGCCGCAGCTGCGAGGCCAGCTCGAAGAGGCGATCCTTCTTCCGGTGGTTCTGGATGCCCTGCGTGCCGGCGAGGACGGTATAGTCGTACGCCATCACGACGCAGCGCGAGCGTGGCTCGTCGAAGAGGTGGCCGTTCACCCGGCCGATCCCCGCGACCAGTCCGTCCGCGGGCGTCCGCTCGATCAGCTCCTCGACCGGCCGGCGCCGCCGCTGCGCCGCGATCACGAGCGGCCCGTACTCGACGAACGTGCCCGGGTCGCAGAGGTCGTCGACGTTCTCGCGTGCCGTTCGCTGGCCGGTGCGCCGGCGCCGGGCGACGGCGTCGGGTCGCGCCGCGTCGCGCGTCTGCGCGTGCCGCCGCTCGACCTCGGCGAGGTCGGGCCGGATGTGCGCCAGGTCCACCTGCCCGCCGTTGTCCGCCGCCGTCGCCTCGACGGCGCTCTCCTCCAGCACGACCAGCGGCGAGCCCTCGTACACGGTGTCGCCCGCCGCCGCGTGGAGGGCGCGGACGATGCCGCCCACCGGCGCGGCCACGACGTGCTCCATCTTCATCGCTTCCATGACGAGGAGCTGGGCGCCGGCGGGAACGGCGTCGCCCGGGGACACGTCGATCGCGACCACGGTGCCCTGCATCGGGGCGCGCACGACGATCGCGCCCTCCGGGACCACGGGCATCGACGTCTTGCCGTGCACGAGCACCGCGAGCGGGTCGCGCGGGTCGACGGTGGCGCCCGCGCGTCGCGGCGTGGCCGGGGCGGTCTCGGCGTGCCGGCGGGGATGCGCGGCGCCCTCGAGGAGCTCGGTCAGGTGCTCGTCAACGAAGCCAGTCGTGACTCGGTACGCTGCGAGGGCCGGGTGGCGCATGAGGTTCCGGAGGAAGCTCAGGTTCGTGGCCACGCCCTCCACCCGGAATTCGCAGAGCGCGCGGTACGCCTTCGCGACGGCGGCCGGGAAGTCGTCCGAAGCGCTGCGCGCGACGACCTTCGCGAGCAGCGAGTCGAAGCTCGGGCTCGGCCGGTAGCCGGCGTAGCCGGCCGTGTCGACCCGGACTCCGGGCCCCGTCGGCACGTCGAAGGCGGCGAGCAGGCCGGTGGACGGCCGGACGCTGCCGTCCGCGGCGAGCGTCTCCAGGTTGACCCGGACCTGCAGCGCGAAGCCGCGCGGTCGCCGGACGTCTTCTTGCCGGAGACCGAGCTCCGCGAGCGAGCATCCCCCGGCGAGCCGGAGCTGTGCCGCGACGAGGTCGACGCCGGTGAGCTCCTCCGTCACCGTGTGCTCGACCTGGAGCCGCGGGTTCGCCTCGATGAACGCGAACGAACCGGGGCGGTCGGCGTCGACGAGAAACTCGAACGTCCCGACGCTCGCCAAGCGAACCTCGGCCGCCATGCGCACCGCGGCGGCCGCGAGACGCTGCCGCACGTCGTCGCCGAGACCGGGTGCCGGTGCCACCTCGATCACCTTCTGGTGCCGGCGCTGGAGGCTGCAGTCGCGCTCGCCGAGCTGGCTCACCGTGCCCGTCCCGTCGCCCACCACCTGGACCTCGACGTGGCGCACCCGGGGCAGAAGCGCCTCGACGTAGAGCGCGTCGTTGCCGAACGCCGCCTGCGCCTCCGAGCGGCAGCGCGCCCACGCCTCCTCGAGCTCCTCGTGACGGCGGACGACGCGGAGGCCGCGCCCCCCGCCCCCCGCCACGGCCTTCACCATGACGGCCGTGCCAGGCGCGAGCGCGGCGAGGAACGCTCGCGCCTCGTCGAGGCTCACGGCCGCTCGCGTCCCGCGCGGCACCGGCACCCCGCAGCGCTCGGCGAGGGCCCGGGCGGCCGCCTTGTCGCCGAGGAGCGCGAGCGTCTCGGGTCTGGGGCCGACGAAGACGAGCCCCGACTCGGCGCAACGGCGCGCGAAGACCGCCTGCTCGCTCAGGAAGCCGTAGCCGGGATGGACGCCGTCGCATCCCGTGTCGCGTGCCGCCGCGAGGAGCTGCTCGACGTCGAGGTAGGCGCGCGGGCCGCTTCCCCTGAGCGCGCGCGCCGCGTCGACGTGGCGGCGGTGGAGGCTCGTCGCGTCGTCCTCGGCGAAGACGCCCACCGTCTGGATGCCGAGGTCGGCCGCCGCGCGCGCGATGCGGATGGCGATCTCACCCCGGTTGGCGATCAGCAGACGTGCGAGGCCCATCGGGAGCGGTTCTTACACCGGACGGCCGGCGCGGCGAAGGGTCCTTCGGGTGGCGCCGCGTTGACCCTCCCGGAGCCGGCGCGTACTACTCTCGCGATGGCGTGGACCGCGGCCGGCGCGATCGAGGCGGCGAAACGGGCGTTCTTCCGCTCCTTCTTCCGCCTGCTCGTCGCCTTCGTCGCGCTCGCCGAGTGGGTGTGCATCGCCTGGGTCCTGCTCAGCGTCGGGCTCCGCCCGCCGCGCGCGCTCCATGTCCTCGCGCCGCTCGCCATCTTCCAGCTGAACCGGCGTCTACGTCGCGTTCGCCTTCACCTCGATCTTCTGCACGCTCTTCCTCGGCCTTGCCGGCCTCGGCGCGCTCGCAGGCTGCATCGTTGTCCCGCTCTTCCCCGCGACACTCGGCGAGCCCATCGCGCGCGCCTACACCTGGCTCGTGGCCGCCGGCTTCGCCACCGTCGCCGGCCTCCTCGCCTACGGCTACGTCCTCGGCCCGCGCGAGCTCGCTGTTTCGCGCGTCGAGATCCCGGTGCGGGGCCTGCCGGAGCCGCTCGTCGGGCTCCGCATCGTGCACATCTCCGACCTGCACGTCGGCCAGCACCTCGACGTGGCCGAGCTCGCCGGGCACGTGCGGCGGGTGAACGCGCTCGAGCCCGACCTCGTGTGCGTCACCGGCGACCTCGTCGACCGGGCCGAGACCTGCGGCCTCGCCTTCCCGACCCTCGCCGGGCTCCGGGCGCGCCACGGCGTGCTCGTGACGCTCGGCAACCACGACTTCTACGCCGGGGCGGAGACGGTGACCGAGGCGCTCCGCCGGCTGACGCCGTTCACCGTGCTCCGGGACGGCGCCGTGCATCTCGATGTCGACGGCGCCCGCTTGACGGTCGTCGGCATCGACGACCTCGGCCGGGACTGGGCGCGCGGTGTGCTCGAGCACCCCGCGCTGCCGTCGCTCGCCGCCGCGGTCCCCGCAGGCAACCTGCTCATCGTCCTCTCGCACCGCCCCGACTGCTTCGCGCAGGCGGCGCGGCTCGGTGCGGCACTCATGCTCTCCGGCCACACCCACGGGGGCCAGCTCGCCCTCCCGGCCTGGCTCGGCCGCCGGGCGCGGAACCTGGCTCAGTTCATCAGCCGCTTCGACCGCGGCCTCTTTCGCGACGGCGACGCGACGCTCTACGTGAACCGCGGCCTCGGCTTCACGGGGCAGAAGGTCCGCCTCTTCACGCCGCGCGAGATCGCCTGCCTGGAGCTCAGGCCGGCTTGAGGCGGCGAAGCGGCTCGCTCTCGCGGCGACGACTCGTCAGCGTGACCCGACATGGGATATGTGACGGACATGACGTCCTTCACGCGAATGGTGGATGCCACGCCCGAAGACTACGGCATCATCGCTCGACACGCGCTCGGCTTCCAGCAAGGCCTGCCCGATCGGATTCTCCGCCACCTCGCCTTGCTCGCCGGTGACACGGGCGGGTACGCGGTCGACCGGCTCACCCACTCCCTGCAGACCGCGACGCGCGCGCACCGCGACGGCCGTGACGAGGAGTACGTGGTGTGCGCGCTCGTCCACGACATCGGAGACACGCTCGCCAGCCTGAACCACGCGGAGCTCGCGGCGGTGATCGTCCGGCCGTTCGTGTCCGAGGAGAACCACTGGATCGTCAAGCAGCACGGCATCTTCCAGGGCTACTACTTCTTCCATCACATGGGGCTCGATCGGAACATGCGCGACCGCTACCGCGACCACCCGTACTGGCAGGCCTGCGCGGACTTCTGCGCCAGCTACGATCAGAACAGCTTCGATCCCCGCTACGACACGCTGCCTCTCGAGTTCTTCGAGCCCATGGTCCGGCGTGTATTCTCCTCGCCCAAGCGCTCGATCTACCTCTCGAGCGAGGAGCGGTAGCCGGCGTATAATTTCGCTAGCCCTCCGGTCCCAGCTTCCGCCCGCCGAGACAGTGCAGGCGCAGGCCTCCGGCACGGAGTCGAGGCGCTACTGAACCCGGAGGCCCGCACCCATCAGGTCGACGAAGTTGTCGCAGTAGAAGTGCTGCTTCGCGCGCTCGCCGAGCCCTGCCATGCTCTCCTCGAAGCGGCGGATCGGGTTCCGGCCGCCCTCGACGTGCGGGTAGTCGGAGGAGAAGAGACAGACCTCCTCGCCGGCCTGCTCGACGATCCAGCCGACGGGCTCGGTGGGATAGGGCGTGACGCGGATCTGCCGCTTCACGTACTCGCTCGGGCGGAGCTCGAGCTTGCGGAGCCGTTCCTCGCCCTTGCGGAACGCCTCGTGCGCGGTGTCGAGCTGCCGCATCCAGCTCGGCAGCCAGACGGCGCCCTGCTCGATGACGCCGAACCTGAGCCGCGGGAAGCGGTCGAGGATGCCATCGATGATGAGTGTCGCGACGGTCAGCATCGGGGGGAAGGGGATCGCCATGAAGTCGACCGAGCGGAAGTTCTCGGTGCCGCCGTGGAAGTCGGTGACGAGCGGGAGGCCGTTCTTGAAGTAGGTCGGGTCGATCAGCTTCCCGCCGCCGCCGACGTGGAAGAGGATCGGGAGACCCGCCTCCTCGGCCTGCGCCCAGACGGGAAAGAGGCCGGTGTGGCTCGGCGAATGGGTCGCCGGGCAGGCCGACGGCACGAGCAGCGCCTTCGCGCCGCCGGCGATCACCTCTGCCGCCATCGCGCGGGCCTGCTCGAACTCGGCGAGCGGCACGTAGCCAGTCGGCAGGAGCCGGCGGTCGACCGAGCAGAAGTCGAGCATCGCCCGGTTGTGGGCGCGGGCGACGCCGTAGACGAAGGCCGGGTCCGGCTTGTGCTCGGCCGCGCAGAGATAGTCGTTCAGGAACGTGTTGAAGACGAGCTGGCTCCGGAAGCCGAGGAGGTCGAGCGCGCGCGGGCGGTCGTCCTTGATGAACGACCCCATCGCGCTCCAGTTCTTGCGGAGCATGATCTCGTCCTCGGCCTTCGCCCGCTCGGCGGGATCGGCATGACGGCACCGGAGCTGGTCGATGTAAGTCTCCTCGCCCGGCTTGACCGCGGCGACGAAGAGCGGCGCGAGCCGGTCACGGAGGTCCGGGTCGGCGTAGGGCACGAGCCAGTCCGGGGTCTCCACCACGTGCGAGTCGGCGTCGTGCACGACGCGGCCTTCGGCGTACGGCATCGGCTCCTCCACCGGCGACAATACATGGGAACGCGCCGCGTGTGGTAGACCGAGCCCCGCATGGTCATCGGGATCGACCTCGGCGGCACGAAGATCGAGGGTGTGGTGCTCGGCGACGACCTGCATCCACTGGAGCGCCGCCGGCTGCCGACCGAACGCGAGCGCGGCTACGAGCACATCGTCGAGCGGGTGGCGGGGATGGTGGGAGCGCTGCGGGCTTCGGCACCGGGTTGCGACGTCGTCGGCATCGGGACGCCTGGCTCGCTCTCGGCACGCGACGGCACGCTCAAGAACTCGAACACCACGTGCCTCAACGGCCGGCCGCTGCAGGCCGATCTGGAACGCCGCCTCGGTCTGCGGGTGCTTCTCGAGAACGACGCCAACTGCTTCGCGCTCGCCGAGGCCCGAGCCGGGGCGGGGCAGGGGCGTGCGATGGTCTTCGGGGTGATCCTCGGCACCGGCGTCGGCGGCGGCATCGTGCACGAGGGCCGCATCTGGGTCGGGCCCCAGCACATCGCCGGCGAGTGGGGTCACCACGCGATCGATCCGTCCGGCCCGGCCTGCTACTGCGGCCAGCGCGGCTGCGTCGAGACGATGATCTCGGGGCCGGCGCTCGAAGCGGCGTACCGCGCGGCGGGCGGTCCGCCCGAGAGCGCGACCGAGGTCGCGGCCCGCGCGGCCGCCGGGGAGCCGCGCGCCGCGGCCGTCGTCGACCGCTATCTCGATCGCTTCGGCCGGGCGCTCGCCAACGTGATCAACATCCTCGACCCCGACGTGGTGGTGCTGGGCGGCGGCGTGTCCAGGCTCGAGACGCTCTACACGCGGGGGCGCGACGCGGTCGCGCGCTACGTCTTCAACGATGAGCTGCGGACGCCGATCGTGCCGAACCGGCTCGGCGATTCGGCCGGCGTCATCGGCGCGGCGCTGCTCGCCGCTCAGCGCAGCTCGTAGACCTCGTAGGTGATGACGTTGCCCGCGAGCACGCCCTTGGCGACCGCCTGGACGCGGTTGAGCCAGCCGTAGCGCTCGTTGCCCGTCTCGAACTGCACCGCCGCATAGACCGGCGCCTCGCCGCCGAGGCCCTTCGAGCCATCGACGCGGCCGCCGTAGTGCACGAGCACCACGGCGCCGTCGGGCGTCTCGAGGGTCACGCGCACGTCGAGCGTTCCGGTGCCGTCGGGCCCGAGGAGCAGCCAGTCGGCGGCCGCCGCGCTCTTCTGGCGGGCGGTGAAGCGCGGGCCCTCCCAGCGGTAGTCGACGATCTCGAAGATCACCCGCGTGCCCGCGGGCGTGTTCGGCAGCATGATCGGCGGGGCCAGAGTGGCGGTCGCCGTGGCGAAGGGGATGAGCTCGAGGGCCATGCCGGCTCCTTGCCATAGTGCTCGTATGCGTGCCAAGAACCCCCGTTGGCCGCCGCCACCACCCGCACGATCCGGACGAACGCCATCCGGATGGCGTTCGCCGAGCAGGGCGAAGGGCCGCCCGTCGTGCTCTGTCACGGCTTTCCGGAGCTCGCCTACTCGTGGCGTCACCAGCTGCCCGCCCTCGCCGCCGCCGGCTTCCGGGCAATCGCGCCCGACCAGCGCGGCTACGGGGGCACCGACTGCCCCGAGGCGGTGACGGACTACGACATCCACCACCTGACCGGCGACCTCGCCGGCCTCCTCGACGTCCTCGGCGTCGAGCGCGCGGTGTTCGTCGGCCACGACTGGGGCGGCACCGTCGCCTGGATGATGTCGCTCCTGCACCGCGAACGCGTGGCGGGCGTCATCGGCGTCAACACGCCGTACTTCCCGCGCCCCTCGGCTCCCCCCATCTCGCTCATGCGGATGATGTACGGCGAAAACTACTACATGGTGCACTTCCAGCAGCCGGGCATCGCCGATCGGGCGCTTGCCCGGGACGTCCGGCGGGTCTTCACGCGGATGATGCGCGCCGGGGTCCCTCAGGACGAGTTCCGGGAGACGGTCCGGCGGAAGGCGGGACCGGGGATGCACAACATGGTCGAGCTGATCGAGCACGACGCGTATGCCGGCCCACCTCTCCTTTCCGAGGCGGAGCTCCAGGTCTACGTCGACGCGTTCGAGCGGACGGGCTTCACCGGCGGGATCAACTGGTACCGGAACCTCGACCGCAACTGGGAGACGACGCCCGAGCTCGACGGCGCGCACATCGAGGTGCCCTCCCTGATGATCACGGCGGAGTGGGACCCGGTGCTCCGCCCGGAGCTGGCCGAGGCGATGCGCGGGCTCGTCCCCGACCTGGAGGTGGCCATGATCCGCGGCTGCGGCCACTGGACCCCGCAGGAGAAGCCGGCCGAGCTGAATCGAATCATGGTCGACTGGTTGACGCGTCGCTCGAGGCGCGGCGCCCCGGCGGCGCTCTTCTCATGACCGCGGAGCCTGCGCTATAAGGCGTCGCTCGGTCGTTGGGAGAAAGGAGAGACCTTCCATGCGTCTGATTGCCGCGCTCGTGATCGGGGTCGCCGTGGTTGTGGCTGGCAGAGTGGCGGCCGTCCACTTCGACGAATTCGGCGTCGTCCCGAAGGACAAGGCCACCGCGAAGTGCGAGTTCAAGGCCGCGGCGCAGGTCGTGAAGGCCAGCAAGAAGATCGCCGCGTGCCACGTCAAGCGCGCGCTCTTGCTCGGCAAGCTCGACGAAGCCGCCGAGGAGACCTGCGAGACGAGCGTGGCGGCCGCCTACGACGCGAAGGTCCACGGCGCCACGTGTCCCGCGTGCTTCAGCAACCTCAAGGGCAGCACGCTGGTGACCATCGTCGACAGCCAGAGCGGCGCGGTGTACTGCAGCGGCTCGACGGCCTTCGGCACCGACGACGGCAGCGCGAAGATACCTCCGGACAAAGCCACCGCGAAGTGCGAGAACAAGGTGGCCACCAAGCTCGCGAAGCTCGTCGGCGCCATCACCGCCTGCCACGTGAAGGCCGCGAAGGTGGCGTTCAAGACCAAGATCACCACGGATCAGAACACCGACCAGTCCTGCGAGGACGCGGCCAAAGCGGCGTTCACCAAGACCAGCACCACCGGCTGCACCTGTGTGAAGCTGACCGATATCGCGAACGGCACGGAGGCACTGCTCGACGTGAGCAACGAAGCCATCTTCTGCGCCTCCCCGAGCGGCGCATTCGTCGACGGCACCCCCGGCTGAACGGCGGTCCGGGCGGCGTGCCTAGCGTCGCCGTCCGGGGCCGAGCGCGGTGAGGAACATCACACTCTTGCCCGCCGCGTGGGGCGAGAAGAACGCCGTCACGTCGTCATCGAAGAAGGTGAGCCCGGTCGCCCCGAGGCGAAGCGCGTAGGCGGCGAGGTAGGCCTTCCCGCCCTCGATCGCCGCCTCGAGCTGGGCGGCGCGGTAGCCGCGGTTGCCGAAGCGGTCGAGCGCCCGGTCGAGGTCGGCGAGCCAGTACAGGTCGAGCGCGGCCTCGGCGCCGAGGCTCTGCCCGAGGTCGAGGAAGCCCGCCTCGCGCCGGAAGCTGCCCGCCCGCAGGGGCACCAGTGCGTCTCGCTCGCGGTCGAAGACGTACGTGCCCGACGGGAGTCCCTCGGCGGCGTTGACAATCAGATAGGGGTCGGTGAGCGCTGCGCCCGGCGCGGTGAAGTCGCCTGGAACACCGCGCGTGATGGCTCGCACGATCGCCGAGAGCTGGTCGAAGCGGAGCGGCTCGGGGCTGAAGTCGCGCATCGACCCACGGCGACGGATCACGGTCTCGATCGGCTCGGGGACAGCGTCCGCGTCGAGCGGCGCCAGTGACACGGCCGATTCGGCGGGCGCCGGTGCGGGCCGCGGCGCCGCGCCGTGCCAAACGGCCGCCTCCTCCGCCGTCGCCAGGCAAGAAGCCGCGTGAGCCTCACGGATCGCCGGGTAGTCCACCTCGCGCGCCGAGAGCGGCAGCGTCGCCAGGCCGAGCGGCGCGGCGGCCGGAGCAGGCGGCGCGGGTGGTGCCCCGCGGCCGAGCGCGACCACGCCGAGCGTCACCTCGCGCGCGGTGTCGAGGTCGAGGAGCCGGTTCAGCTCGTCGTCGACGAAGCCGAGGACCACCCGGGCCGGGAGGTCGACGGCGGCGGCGAGCGCGAGCAGGTTGGCGAGGATCGTG
>Ga0209265_1000458_pt1 | contig 11169 bp, 11 predicted proteins | sample GraSoiAngelo_103_FD_185872 | JGI IMG/M metagenome (GOLD analysis project Ga0209265, IMG submission 185872) | Grasslands soil microbial communities from the Angelo Coastal Reserve, California, USA - 14_0903_05_20cm (SPAdes) (version 2) | ecosystem: Environmental > Terrestrial > Soil > Grasslands ...
GCATTACCGTGGCGTCCCGGACAACTCGTGCACCCAAGCTCGATGAAGCCGCACAATCTGAGTTCATCAAGAAGGCGCAAGAGCTCGCGCCCAAGTACCGCACCGAATTGTTAAAACGTTAACTGTCTCACATCTCTGACCTATGACTTCTGTCATTGACTCTGCTCGCCCGTGCGCTTGGAGCGCCGCATTCGCCCGCGGACGGATTTTTCTCAGGAAGTCGCGTAGTGCTCGGCGATTGGATGAGTTGGTTCAGGCAGTGAAATGGTCGCCAAACATCGGCAGACCGCTCTTCGATTCGGCTTTTGTCGCTTCGTCTTGCAAGACGTCCCAGTGTTCGGCAAGGCGGCCGTTCTCGATCCTGACAATATCCGCGGCCACCCAGGCAACAGGCCGGCCGATTCCTGAGAAGCGTCCGTGCGCAATGACGTAGTCGCCCTCCGCAACGATGAGCTGATGTTCGTAACGCAGCGTATCAGGTGCGCTCCGGATCAAATTGAAGAGTCCATCGCGACCCGGTTCGATGTGCGCGCTGTGCTGGATATAGTCAGGGGACCAATACTTCTCAGCGGCGGCGTAGTCCCGCTTGTTAAACAATGTGTCGAAGGCGTCGAGCACCAGCGCTTTGTTTTTCTCTTCTTTCGTCTGACTCATAATAATTTTTTCATCCTTTGTTATCGCCTCTGCTCTTTGACGGTTCGCGCGTAGTTGGAAGTTGCTCTGCTATCTCATCGACCCGGTCGGAATAGAACGCGACATGCCCTTTGATCTGCGCAACAGCAGGAAACGGATCCTCATACGACCACACGGCATTGACGGACTTCCTTCCTCCAGCGAGAACGCTGTAGTAATTGCAGTCGCCTTTGTACGGACAGTAGGTCGTGTGATCTGTCCTTTCCAACTGCGAAAAATCCACGTCCTCGCGTGGAATGTATTGAACGGCCGGATAGTCCGCTTCCCGAAGCGTCAAGGCATTGCCCGTATCGGCCACTACCCGGCCTGCGACCGATACTACGACGCGATCGGGATTCGGCTGGATGGAGATTGGGTGATCTGAACCTGGAATCTTAATCTGTTTTTCTTTCATGTTTTGTTTTTCTTTTGGAACTCCTCAGATTTTTAGGACGACTCTGCCGAACGGACGGCCCTCAATTAGGTAACGAAGAGCATCAACCGCTTCCACCAGGGGAAAGGTCTTAGCTACGATCGGTTTGATCGCGCCGGATTTAAGTAAAGAGACAATAACTTTCCAGGCAGCCCCGATGCTCGCCTTCGGCTGAGCGAACATGTTGAGACCCCGGATGCTGGCCTGTGGCACGATGAGATTTGTAACGTCAATGGTTGTCTTGCGGCTTGCTGCGTACCCCAGTGTTGTGAGGCTTCCTCCCAACGAGAGCACTCCGAGGGCCTCGCTCAAGACTTCACCACCGATCCCGTCGACGACGATGTCTGCGCCGTAGCCGCTCGTGATACGACGCACGCCGTCACCCAACTTCTCCGAGGAGGTATCGACGACTTCATTGAACCCGAGCGCCTTCGCCTGCTCTGCTTTCGCATGATTGGTCGTGCTTGACATGGCGTGTTTTGCGCCCAAGGCGCGCGCCAATTGCGTCACTGCATTACCGATCGATCCTCCGATCGCCGGTGCCAGAACAGTTTTGCCTGCCCGAAAACCAGCCAGAGTAAGAGCCACCTGCGCGGTGAGATACGCGACCGGAATACCTGCGGCACTCACGTCGTCGACATTGTCAGGAATCAGGCAAAGGTCTTCTTTCCGTACGGCAACCCACTCACTATCGGTTCCATCCTCAAAAGCGCCATAGGTGCCGAAGAACATCACGCGTGAGCCGACGGGAAAGTCCGTTCCGCCTCCCTGCTCCACAACGCCCGCTCCTTCGTTGCCCAGGATTAACGGCGCCTTAGACCCGTGAAATTTGCCGGCGAGAATCGTATGGTCCAGCGGCGTGACCCCGGCCGCGGTGATTCGCACCAGCACTTTCGTCTTTGTAACCGCCGGTTTTGGAAGTTCGATGAGCTTCAGTCCTTCATAACCACTAAATGTTTCGGCTCTCATTGCGCGCATCATTTCTCCTTTGATTCAGGCATTCATTCCGCCATCTACGGTAAGGTTCGCCCCAGTGATGTAAGAAGATTCCGGGCCGGCGACAAACGCGACCATTGCAGCGATCTCATCAACGTGCCCGAAGCGGTCGAGCGCGGTGGCGGCCTTCTGCGGCACCGCCCACTCGCTCGCGGCGGGATTCAACTCGGTGTCGATCGGACCCGGCTGCACATTGTTGACCGTGATGCCCCGGCTCCCGAGCTCCCTGGACAGCGACTGAGTAAATATCTTTACGGCTCCCTTCGTGGCCGAGTAGGCCACAAGGCCGGGCACAAGCACACGCTCACCCACGGACGAACCAATCATAATGATGCGGCCGCCGCTCTTCATATGCTTCAACGCCGCTTGTGTCGCGAGGAATACGCCACGGACGTTGATGTCGAGTACGCGATCCATCTCTTCCAGCGTCGTCTCCTCAAACGTTTTCGGAATGGCAGTGCCGGCATTGTTTACAAGAACGTCTAGGCGGCCGAAGGTCGCCACGGTCTTTTCGACCGCAGCTTTGCCGGCGTCGGCATCAGTGGCGTCGGCCTGGATAGCGATCGCCTTTCCGCCGGCGCCTTCAATCTCCTTGACCACCGACGCGGCCGCATCGGCACCTTTCGTGTAGGTGATGGCCACTTTCGCTCCGTCCGCGGCCAGACGTTTGGCGATTGCAGCACCAATGCCGCGCGAGCCACCCGTAATCAGTGCAATCTTTCCTTCCAGTTTCGTAGTCATTTTTTATCTCCTATTTCTTTTAATTATGTATCGATGAGTATAAAATTAACACTGGACAAACGCGTGTCAAATGATTTATTTACCTATCGGTATGAAATCAGAAACTATTGCAGCACAGCCTGGACGACCGCGTGCCTTCGATCCTGACACTGCCTTGGAACGCGCCATGCACGTTTTTTGGGCGAAAGGTTACGAAGGCGCCTCGCTCTCAGATCTGACGCGAGCCATGCGCATCAATCGACCAAGTCTTTACGCTGCTTTTGGCAACAAAGAGGAGCTCTTTCGTAAGGTTCTCGATCGATATGTCAACGGACCGCTCGCCTATTTTGGCAAGGCTCTGGCGGTGCCAAAGGCGCGGGATGTCATCGAACAAATATTCCTCGGCGCGGCCAGGATGGCGGGTGATCCAAGGTTTCCATCAGGATGCCTCATGGTTCAAGGTGCGTTGGCGGTCGGAAATGCGGCGGGGTCCGTTCGAAAGGAAGCAGCCGGCCGCCGCGGCGCCGCCGAAGTTGCGTTGCGTCGCCGCCTGCAACGCGCAAAGCGGGAAGGCGATCTTCCGAAAAACGCTGATCCAACCGAACTGGCTCGTTACGTGATGACCGTGCTGCAGGGAATGGCAGTCCAGGGAGCCGACGGCGCCAGCCCCGATCAACTACGTCGAGTCGCGCAAATGGCACTGCGCGCGTGGCCGAAGCGTTAACTTGAATGTCACGGTTCCGACGCCAAGCACGAAACAAACAAGCAGTCACATGGTTGGCAAACGCCTGCTCTTTCGTCCGCGAGCAGCACGACCGACGCGCAGCCGCCCGTTCGCATCGCCCGCGCGACAAAGGGTGACGTGACACCAGCCGAGAAAAATTTGCGAAATCTTGCGGCAAATATCCATTCAAGCGAACGAAAACGACACACGAAGCTCCTAGCCGGAGCACTAAGAAGCGCGGTCGGATCTTCATTGTTGACATCAGCGATGGTTTGCTCCCATCGCGAAAGAGATCGTAAAGGGCGTGTTAACGCGGAGCCTCAGTCTCAGGAACGCCGTGTTGTTCTTCAAAGCACGATTCGAAACTTTTCAGATCTACTGGAACCCGAGGCTGCGCACCTTTCGGAGCCGCCCTAAGATATTGCACCGGCCATGCGATGGGCTGGTCTAGTTCGCGAGCCGCGCGCAATGGCCAATAAGGATCGCGCAAAAACTCACGCGCGATAATCACGGCGTCCGCCTGTTCCGTCCGAATAATGTGCTCTGCTTGAATTGGAGAAGTAATCATCCCCACCGCGCCGCTCATGATTCCAGTTTCGCGACGAATCCGTTCGGCGAAGTGCGTTTGGTAACCGGGACCCACTGGAATTTTCGCGCGAGGCACATTGCCACCAGAAGAACAATCGATGAGATCGACGCCTATTTGCTTTAACTCGCCGGCAAGTTTGACTGACTCATTAATATTCCAGCCACCATCGACCCAGTCCGTCGACGAAATGCGCAGAAATAACGGCAATTCCTTCGGCCATTCGGATCGAACTGCCGCAATGATTTCACGACACAGTCGGGTTCGATTTTCGAACGAGCCCCCTTAATCGTCCGAGCGTTTATTACTAAGAGGGGACAGAAACTCGTGAATGAGATAACCGTGCGCGGCGTGGATCTCAATGACACGGAACCCAGCCTGGCATGCGCGACGCGCGGCTGCGGCAAAAGCAGAGACAACTTCTTGAATGCCATCATTCGTTAGGGCCTGCGGCATCGGATAAGACTCGGCGAAAGGCAACGCGCTTGGGGCAACGACTTTTTTCCAGCCTCGCTCGGCTTCGGGAATTGCGCCCGAACCTTCCCATGGGCGGCGTGTGCTCGCTTTGCGGCCGGCGTGGGCCAGCTGCATTCCGGCTATGCTGCCTTGTTCATGAATAAAACTAACGATTCGACTCAGCATCTCGATGTGCTCGTCGTTCCAGATGCCAAGATCCTCGGGACTGATGCGACCCTCGGGAAGAACGGCCGTTGCCTCAGTCAGCACCAGTCCGGCGCCACCAACCGCGCGGCTCCCGAGATGAACGAAATGCCAGTCGTTCGCGAATCCGTCGTGGCTTGAATACTGGCACATCGGCGAGACGAACATCCGATTAGCAAATTTTACTTCTCTAATCGCGAGCGGATCAAACAGGCCGGGCATGAATTATCGAGCTAATGAGGTTGGGTAAGGCCGCGAGGGGTTGCTTCACTTAATCCGAAGGCGACGCATGAGCAAAGTTCAATTCAAGCCGAACGGTCACTGATCGAAATCAAATGTCGAATGTTTAGATACGACCCCATTTCCTTCCCCCGCACCACGAGTTACTACCTTCAAAATCACTTTCACTTTTAAGTAGCGCGACCAACGTTCCAAGCGCACGCAAGATCGACATCCTGTCCGCGATTCATTTGGACAAATCTCGAGTAAAATAGCAAGCGAGAGAACTAGTGAAGCAAAAATCCAAGAAGCGGCGCAGGAAAAAGACATTGGCGCGAACCTCGCCGAAACACATCCAGGTCCTTTACTCGGAAATGGAAAAGCCGTTCAGCGAAGAGACCCCAGAACAACACACCGAAAATGTCAACAAACTTGGGGAACGGGTCGAGCAACGTCACGCGCAACTGTTGGTCGACCTCGACACGCTCATTCGTCAATGCAACCCGCTGCAGATGCTCGCCGCATTTTGCATACTACGACCGAGCGCTCTTTGAGATTCAGCAGGGCGGGAGCTACAAACCACTCCTGCAGCATTCGGTCGAGTTCTTTCAAGCATACTTCCTAACCGTACCAATCGAGGAATTGCCGGTTGGATTCACGCCGCCGGATGTAATCATGCGGCTAAACGAAACGTTGCGCGGCTTACACGAAACTTTCCCACTTTTAGGCATTCACAAAGTTGGCTCCGCAGAAGATTCCTCCACGAAGACACGCGAACTGCTTGCTCAGCACATGCGCATTCACACGCATGGCGTTCGTAACGCTGGGTACTATCAGCAGGTAATGCGGCACCTGCGCGGCATTTTCGGCGTACTCGATGCGGATTTCGTATTAACTGCCGGTGTCAAGCTCAGTGCGTTGGTCACGATGTGTGAAAACATTGTGAAGCTCACTGAGCAGCGTCTAAATGCGAGATCAACAATCTTCAGGAGCATAAACAAGCGGAGTGTGGAAGACGCTGTGCGATCATACTGTACGGCTAGCAAGATTGATCATGAATATCGAGACGCACTGTTGCGCGAATGCGTCGAGCATAATGCTGACGTCGATGGTGCGCGGGCACGCTGTATTCATGACGCTGACCTTCGATTGGCACAGCTTTACTGGTTTCGTCTTTCTGATTTCGCTAGCGCATATCCCGAATCGATCCACGAAGAGAAATTGCTCGACGTGCTCTTAAAGTGGTCTTACCCACCGACCGGTTTAGTAGGCCACAACCGAGACTTCCTATTTCTCGATAATCCTGTTTGGGCGCGACCTATGGTCCAAGTTGGGGCACGAGAATTTTTTTGGCCGATGCCGGAACTATTTCACAGTTTCGGGATCGAGATGCTCGAGAGTCTCGTTCAATCCGATGAAAAGCTTTTGAAAAGATACCATGACAGAATTCGTCCCAATTACCTTGAGGAACAAGTCGCACATCTGTGCAAACGAGCATTTCCTGAGGCGGACGTATATCGAGGTCTGTCGTGGCAAGACGCCGACGGACGAGAAGGCGAAACCGATGTGCTGGTTTTAGTCGATGCAATTGCGCTGATTATCGAATGCAAGTCGGGCAGGATTACTAAACAGGCCCGACGTGGCGCGCCCGAAAGATTGCGTACCGAAGTTCGGAAACTCATCGAGGATGCAGCGAAGCAAAGTCAACGGCTTGGTGAGCTTGTGCTTTCGACAGCGAACACGATTGCTGTTCAGGATAGAAACGGCGTCACTCATCAGATTGACGCCGACAAGATCTTAAAGTCGGTGAGACTGAACATAACACTGGATTTTTTTGGACCTGTCGGCTGCGAGGTGCGAGCGATGTTAGATGCCGGATTGATTGATCCTGCTGTTGCCACTTCGCCGACAATGCCTCTCGTGCACTCCGAAGAAGTACTCCACATGATCGAAACACCGGTCGAACGTCTTCACTATCTTGCGAGACGCGCTGAAATCGAACGGAATATCGAGCTCATGGCCGACGAAGAGGATTTCATAGCGCTTTACCTCGCAACGGGTTTTAACCTCGGTGAACTCGAGTTTCAGGAGAAAACGAGATTAATAATCTCTCCGTTGTCGGAAGATCTAGAGCCGTATCTCAAAGCCTTCCATAGCGGCGCAGATGCAGTTAAGCCGCGACGTCGATACACTCAGTGGTGGTCGCAAATCCTCCGACGCCTAGAGCAAAACACGTTTTCTAACTGGACCTTAGGGGCATTTGTGTTGTTAGACGTTAGGCATGAGCAGCAGAGGGAATTCGAGGCCGCAGTCCGTAAGATGCTCAAGAATGTACGCTCAAATTGGCATCGACAAGGGATCTCAACGCAATCGTGTTGGCGAATGGACCGGAGAAACGCAGAAACGCAGTTGTAGGAATGGGCGTCAAACGCGTGAACCGCGATGAGCGAAATACGATCGTCGAGAATGCACTCTCGAGAGCAGAGAATGAAGCTAAAACAAGGGAGATCGTTGCGCTTTGCCTATCAGCAGAGAAAACGTTTTGGCCATATACCGCGCTTTTTTACTCGCCAGATCCCGAATCTAATGTCGCAAAGCGATTTGTTGAAAAGTCCGCCGCTCCGCCAGCTGTGCGATGAGCTAAACACAGTTACGCTTCTGCGTAAACTTATGCGCCTTTCTCATTGAACAGTTTTGCTTTTTGTTCGAGACCGACTCCAAGCGCTTGTTCCTCAGAAATTTTTTTGCTCAGCCGCGAATTTGCGGACGTCTCCTGCCATCCGCATGCTGCGGAAGTGCGGGCGGCACATTGAACAGAAGTGCTGGCCGTACATGGAGTAGAAGTGCGCCATGTTGGTTGTATGCTACGGGATTTAGAGTTGTTTCCGCCAATGATCCAGGGCGACAACCAACGACCGATTAAACCATTTTCTGAAGCGATCTTCGATTGCATTTGGTGCTTCGGTATATGCAAATTGAAAGACTTCTTCTGAGACCAAGTGCGGGCCGTCGAGTCGAATTGGTTTATCCTTTTGATCTTTTTTTGCGGGCACGTCCTTGAATTCGATGTAGCAGATAACGCCAAGAAGCCCGGAGAAATTTCTGCCGACGCTATGAAATGAAAAGAGGATGTCCGTATAGCGACTCCCCTTGATTCGAATCTCCACCCAAGAAAGATACGTCCGAACGTCAGCAAAATACCCGAGTGTGGGTGCAAGCGTAACTGTAGGAGACCACACAATTAGATCATTTCTTCCTTTTTCAGCTCGGGGGGAATGGGGGAATGGGGTCGGGAATGTGTTGAGATGGGGTCGATGTGTTGAGATGGGGTCGCGTCTAAACGTTTAACATTTATTCGCCCGTGGCGGGCGGCGGAGTTCGCTACGAAATGCTTGGAAGGTAAAGTCCGGGCCCGATAATGGCGGAGAAGTTGAGTGTTAACGGTTGAGAGTTGAGAGCGAGCGGAAACGTCGCACAGGCCGCGTGAGACACTGAGAAATGTGAAAGTGGAAAGTAGAATGTAAAACGCAAGACTTCATGCCGGGAATCAAAGACAAGGTCGTTCTCGTAGCAGAATTCACAGATTGCCCTATCTGCTTGCCCATCGTAAATGGTCTTCCATGAATCCGAACAAAGCACTCTGGGAAAAAGGCGACTTCACGCGCATTGCCGCGACCATGCGCGAAAGCGGGGAGGCGCTCGTGCAGCGACTCGGAATCACAAAAGGACTCAAGGTCTTGGACCTCGGATGCGGCGATGGCACGACGGCATTGCCCGCGGCTAAACTCGGAGCGGACGTGCTGGGCGTCGATATCGCGCGCAACCTGGTGGAGGCTGGGAATAAGCGCGCCGCGGAGCATGGCCTGACCAACTGCACGTTTCAGGAAGGCGATGCGTCTAATTTGGAGCAGTTGCGGGATAAGTCGTTTGATCTCGTGATCAGTATTTTCGGAGCGATGTTTGCGCCCAAGCCGTTCGAGGTCGCCAAGGAAATGGTGCGCGTGACGCGGCCGGGAGGTCGGATCGTGATGGGCAACTGGATCCCAAATGATCCGACTTTGGTGGCGCAGATTTTAAAGATTTGCTCAGGCTACATCCCGCCACCGCCGGAAGGTTTCGTTAGTCCAATCACGTGGGGCATCGAGAGCAACGTGATCGAGCGGTTTACCAGCGCAGGAGTTCCGGCCGAGAAAATCTCCTTCGCGCGCGACACGTTTACTTTCAACTTCCCTGGTGCACCGTCAGCCTTCGTCGATGAATTCAGGAAATACTACGGGCCGACCATGAATGCATTCGAAGCCGCAGAAAAGAACGGCCGAGCGGCTGACCTGCAGAGAGAGCTGGAAGAGTTGTTTGCCAGCCAAAACAAAAGCCCGGGCAAGGATGCCACCTCCATTCCTGCAACCTTCTTGCGTGTTACGGTCGCGCTTTGATGGTCACGGGGACTCGTTGTCAGCAGAGTTAAGCTACAATCCTGTCGCGCATTCCACCGTAAACCATGCCACGAACCAAATCTCTGGTGTAAAATTCGTGTGGGAAGCCAAGCTCAATACGACTCGCCGCGGCGAGCGTTTTCAATTGGTCGTCAGACAGCGAAAGATCGTAACTCGCGAGGTTGTCTTCAAGCTGCGATAGCTTCCGCGCCCCGACAATTGGAATGACTGGCACCGGCCGATAACGCAACCAGGCCAGGGCCACTTGTGCCATGCTGCGACCGACCTCATCGGCCACGGCTTTGACAGCTGCAACAATGCGCCTGGCCCCTTTGCTCCTCCGGCATGAACTCCTTCATCATATCGCTACTCATGCGACCGGATTCAGAAGAACCGTGACCGTGATATTTTCCGGTAAGCACGCCACTGGAAAGCGGTGACCATGCGGTTACTCCAAGATCCAGCGCTTTAGCCATCGGGATCAGTTCCCGTTCAACTGTTCGCTCGATCAGGCTGTACTCAATTTGCAGCCCAACAAATGGTGACCAGCCACGAAGCGTGGCGAGCGTCTTTGCCTGAGCAATCCACCAGGCCGGGGCATCGGAAATTCCGACATAAAGCACCTTTCCCTGACGAACGAGATCGTCCAAGGCCCGCATCACTTCTTCAACAGGAGTGATCTGGTCCCAGACGTGAACCCAATATAGATCAATGTAATCAGTCTGAAGGCGCTTGAGACTCGCCTCGACTGCTTGGACCATGCTCTTGCGGTGATTGCCCGCTGCGTTCGGGTCCGTGCCTGGAGCGGCGTTTGTATATTTCGTTGCGAGAACCACGCCCTCGCGATGCCCTTTGAGAAACTCGCCGAGAAAGGACTCACTGGTGCCATTCGTGTAGATGTTGGCGGTATCAATGAAGTTGCCGCCCGCTTCCCGAAAAGCGTCATAGATTTTCTTCGCGTCGTCCTTGGACGAGCCCCAGCCCCAGTCTTCGCCAAAGGTCATGGTGCCCAGGCAGAATTCCGAAACGCGCAATCCTGATTTTCCAAGTAGTCGATAGTTCATAGCTCTAAACGACGCTGTCATGTTGAGCGCAGCGAAACATCTCTGTTTGTCCCTGCGCGAGATTGATCCAGAAATGATCAGAGATTCTTCCAGAGCCTGTCCTGAGCGAAGTCGAAGGGCTCAGAATGACATTTGTGAGATGTTTATTTATATCAATTCACTCGGCGCGTTGCTTCGAACAGGAACCACGCGCGTCGCTCGGTTTCATCGATCCAAACTTCGATCAAACTCGCCGTAGCAACGTCACGATGCTCGTCGCACACGTTGTGCGCCTCGCGAAGTCGTGCGGCCATTGTCCGGTTGTCGTCTGCTAACTCAGCCAGCATGTCCAATGGCTCGACATACTCTGCATCATTATCGCTTACCCGCTGAGTACGGGAAATCTGGCCGATCGAATGCAACGTAAGTCCACCAATCTTTCGAACGCGTTCCGCGATCGGGTCGGTCATCGCGAACAGCTGATCGGCATGTTCGTCGAGTAGCAAGTGGTAATCACGGAAATGCGGCCCACTCATGTGCCAATGAAAATTTTTCGTTTTCACGTAAAGCGCGAACACATCAGCCAGAATGGCGTTCATGGTCGCGGTGATATCTTTGGTCGCCGAAGCTGTGAGATCGGTTCGCGTCTCCAGGGGGGCGTCGCGTCTGCGAAGCAGTTCGGA
>Ga0209265_1000464_pt1 | contig 11113 bp, 8 predicted proteins | sample GraSoiAngelo_103_FD_185872 | JGI IMG/M metagenome (GOLD analysis project Ga0209265, IMG submission 185872) | Grasslands soil microbial communities from the Angelo Coastal Reserve, California, USA - 14_0903_05_20cm (SPAdes) (version 2) | ecosystem: Environmental > Terrestrial > Soil > Grasslands ...
TTCGTAAGGCCGGCCAACCATTACCGGCTTCGTGTCGTTCGCAGAAACGCGGACGGAAGCTTGACCGGCACCGCCAGCAGTTCTCCGGTCGCAATAGCGACCGAAGGCGTCAATGAATACGCGACGAGCCTGCCGATCGCGGCGGGGGAACAGATCGGCATTGACTTCCTCGACTCGACCGAAGATCACGGTCTGCGCTGGGTCGGCCCCAACCCGGGAGTCGGCGCCGCCTACTTCTACGCATTCCCAGCGGATGGCGGTTCCACTTTTCCCACTGGCTCTGCCCCGTTCTATTACCTCTTCAACGCCGATATCGCCTGTGCGTCGGCGAATCCAGCTCCCGCACCGGCGCCAGCGCCCAGCAACAAATTCAAGGTCGTGAAGCTGAAAGCGACGACCTTGACCCTCGAACTCGCTTCTGCCGGGGCGGTTGCGGTCACCGACGCGAGCGCCAAGCCCAAGGCCAAAGCCTCCACCTCGAAGGCGAAGCCGAAGCTGCTGAAGCCGTCGAGCGCAACCGGTGGCCCCGGCCAGGTCAAGGTCACTTTGAAGCTGACTGGTGCCGCGAAGAAAACGCTGAAGGCGAAGGGCAAGGTCAAGGTGAAGGCCAAGATCGTCTTCACGCCGACCGGCGGCACTGCTTCGACCCAGGTTCGATCGTTCACGGTCAAGGCGCCGAGGACAAAGCCCTCCAAGTAGGGCGGGTCTGGCCCTCGGGCCGGGCTGTCTTTGTCAGGCTGTCGGCGTGAGTGAGCTGACCAGCGCTTCGGTCCCGCCCGTTGGGCCCGCGGACCATCACCGTGGAGAAGGAGTCGAGCTGATCGTCTACGCCGACCTCGGCTGCCCACACTGCGCCTCGGCCTGGCTGGAGATCGGTGCGCGCCCGGCGACGATTGTCTTTCGCCACTTCCCGGTCGCCAGCAAGCACCCGCGCTCGCCGGCGCTGCACGCCGCGGCCGAGGCCGCCGGGCTGCAGGGGCGCTTCTTCGAGATGGTCGACTCCCTCTACGAGGATCGCGGCCATGTCGATGACCCGCATCTCTGGCAGCGCGCCGAGCGCCTCCGCCTCGATCTTGACCGTTTCGAGTCGGACCGCCGCTCCGATGCCGTGGCGACGCGCGTCCGCCGTGACTTCGAGTCCGGCATCCGCGCCGGCGTCACCGGCACGCCCGCGATCTTCGCTTGAGCTGCCTTGTTACTCTCCCTGCGAAAGAGAACGAGAGTTCTGAATGCAGATGGCCACCATCCGGGTGGCCGGAGGTAGGACAACTAAATGAGCATGTTTGACGTAACCCGCGTTTCGGCGGACATCGGCGACGGCCAGATTTCCTTCGAGACCGGAAAACTCGCGAAGCAGGCGGGTGGCGCGGTCGTGGTTCAGGCCGGCGACACGATGGTGCTCTGCACCGCAACCGTCGGCAACCTTCGCGACGTGGACTTCCTTCCCCTTACCGTCGACGTCGAGGAGCGGATGTACGCCGCGGGCAAGATCCCCGGCTCGTTCTTCCGTCGCGAGGGACGCTCGGGCGAGAAGGCAACCCTGACCGCCCGCATGATCGACCGGCCGATTCGCCCGCTCTTCCCAAAGGGCTGGCACTACGAGACGCAGCTGGTCGCGATTCCGATGTCAGTCGATCAGGTCAACCCCTACGACATCCTCGCCATGAACGGCGCTTCGGCGGCGCTGGCGATCTCCCCGGTTCCCGTCGCCGCCCACGTCGGCGCGGTGCGGATCGGCAAGCTCGACGGCGACTTCGTCGTCAACCCCGCCGAGGAGCACCACGCCGAGCTCGAGCTCGACCTGATCGTCGCCGGCACCGATGAGGCGATCCTGATGGTTGAGGCCGGCGCCGACGGCGTCACCGAGCAGGAGATCCTCGACGCGCTCGACATCGCCCACGGCGAGATCAAGAAGCTCTGTGCGGCGATGGAGGAACTGCAGCAGAAGGCGGGCAAGGAGAAGATCGAGGTCGAGGCGCCCAAGATCGACGAGGGCCTGCTCAGCGACATCCGCTCCTCCCACGGCCAGGCGCTGATTGACGCGATCGCCACCGAGGGCAAGCTCGAGCGCTACGAGGCGATCGACAAGGTCAAGGACGAGGTGGTCGCCAAGTACGCACCCGAGTCCGACGGAGAGGCCGACGAGAAGCAGGTGGCCGAAGTCAAGGCAGCCTTCGCCGCGATCGAGAAGGACACGATCCGCAAGGCGATCGCCGTCGACAAGAAGCGCCCCGACGGCCGTGCCCAGGACGAGATCCGGCCGATCGAGTGCGAGGTCGACATTTCTCCGCGCGTGCACGGCTCGGCGCTCTTCACCCGCGGCGAGACGCAGATCCTCTCTAACGCCGCGCTCGGCACGACCCGCATGGACATGCGGATCGACACGCTCGGCCTCGAGACCTCGAAGAAGTTCTGGCACCACTACAACTTCCCGCCCTTCTCGGTCGGGGAGGCCGGCTTCATGCGCGGTCCCAAGCGCCGCGACATCGGCCACGGGGCGCTCGCCGAGCGCGCTCTGGTCGCGACGATCCCTAACGAAGAGGACTTCCCCTACGTGATCCGGGTCGTCTCCGAGACGCTCGAGTCCAACGGCTCCTCCTCGATGGGCTCGGTCTGCGCCTCCTCGATGGCGCTGCAGGCCGCCGGTGTTCCGGTCAGCGCTCCCGTCGCCGGTGTGGCGATGGGCCTGATCAAGGAGGGCGATGACTACATCGTCCTCACCGACATCGCCGGCGTCGAGGACCACCTCGGCGACATGGACTTCAAGGTCGCCGGCACCGCGGAGGGGATCACCGCTCTGCAGATGGACATCAAGATCACCGGCGTCACCTTCGAGATCCTCACCGACGCGCTGGAGCAGGCCAACAAGGGTCGCCAGTTCATCCTCGGCAAGATGGCCGAAGCGATCGACGGCCCGCGCGAGCAGCTCTCCCCGCACGCGCCGCGGATCGAGTCGATCAAGATCGACCAGGAGAAGATCGGCGCCGTGATCGGCAAGGGAGGCGAAACCATCCGCGCCCTCTGCGAGGAGTTCGAAGCCGAAATCGATGTCGAAGACGACGGCACGATTCGCATCTACGCCCCGACCGGCACGTTGGTCGAAGCCTGTGTGGCGCGGATTCAGTCGATGACCAAGGAGGCCGAAGTCGGCGATCGCTACGAGACCGCCAAGGTCGTCAAGACGACCACTTTCGGCGCCTTCGTCGAGCTGGTCAAGGGCACCGACGGCCTGCTGCACATCTCCAACGTCAAGCCGGGCGAGCGAGTCGACTCGGTCGATGACGTGCTCGCCTCCGGTGAGGAGATCGATGTCACCGTGGTCGAGGTCGACCGCGAGCGTGGCCGCATCGGCCTGCGTCTCTCCGACGATCCCTCGATCGCCGGCAAGAGCCCTGAGGAGCTGGCCGCGGTCGGTTCCGGCGGTGGCGGTGGCAGTCGCAACGGCGGAGATCGTGGCGGTCGTGGCGGCGGTCGCGAGGGACGACGTCCCCGCGGCGGCGACCGCGAGCGGCGCTAAGCGTTGAGCGAAGCAGTTCTCAGCACGCAGGACTCGGGCGTCCGGGTCGTCACCGAGGAAGTTCCCTCGGTGCGATCCGTGGCGCTGGGGCTCTGGGTGCGCACCGGTTCCCGCAACGAGACCCCGGCCCAGGCCGGCGTCTCGCACTTCCTCGAGCACCTGCTCTTCAAGGGGACCGCGCGTTACTCGGCAATCGAGATCGCCGAGAAGCTCGACGGCCTCGGCGCCTCGGTCAACGCCGCTACCGGCAAGGAGACCACCCACCTGCACGCTCGCTTCCTCGATGAGCACACCGAGGAGGTCTTCGACCTGCTGGCCGAGATGCTGCTGGCGCCGACCTACCCCGAAGTCGACTCCGAGCGCGAGGTCGTGCTTGAGGAGATCGCGATGTATGAGGACGAGCCGCAAGACCGCGTCCACGACATCCTTGCCGAGGCGGTCTTCGGCCAGCATCCGCTGGGGCGCCGCGTGCTGGGCGAGGCCGGGGTGATCAGCTCGGTGCCGGTCCCCGACATCGAGGCCTATCGCAGCGCCCGCTACACGGGAGGGACGATTGTCGTTGGCGCTGCCGGCAACGTTGATCACGCCCGCATTGCCGAGCTCTCCCAGCGCCTCGTGCAGCCGCCGAGCGCCTCCGCCAATGGCCAGTCGGCCTCGGCCGAGGCCGACGAGTCGGCCCGTCTCTGCTTCTACGAGAAGGACACCGAGCAGTACCACATCTGCTTCGGCGCTCCTGGCATCACCCGCGAGGACGAGCGGCGCTACGCGCTCGCCGTGCTCGACTCGATCTTCGGTGGCTCGAGCTCCTCGCGGCTCTTCCGCGAGGTGCGCGAGAAGCGCGGCCTCGCCTACGCCGTCGGCTCTTACAACGAGCAGTACACCGACTCCGGCCTGATCGCGAGCTACGTCGGCACCCGCGAGGACAATGTCGAGAAGGCCTGCGCGATCATCGGTGCCGAGATGGCCCGCCTGCGCAGCGAGCCGGTCTCGGCCGAGGAGCTCTCGCGGGGCAAGGAGAACGTCAAGGGCCGCCTCGTGCTCTCTTCGGAGTCGACCGCGGCGCGAATGTCGCGGATCTCCCGTGCCACCCTCTTCGACCTGCCGATCGACAGCCTCGACGAGATGATCGCCAAGGTCGACGCGGTCGAGGTCAACGACCTGACCGCACTGGCCGCCGAGCTCTACGGCCCCGAGCGGCTCTCCGCCGCCTGCGTTGGTCGCGACGAGGGCCGTTTCCGCGAGGCGCTCGGGCCGGTCAGCGAGACTCTGGTCGCGGCATGATCAAGGTCGCGGTCTCCGGCGCCGCCGGTCGCATGGGCGAGGCAGTCTGCGAGGCGGTTGAAGCTGCCGTCGACACTGAGCTCAGCGGCAAGGCAGATCCCTCGCTCGGAGTTGAGCTCGCCGAGGTGCTCGCCGATGCCGACGTCGTCGTCGACTTCACCACGCCAGAAACGGCGCTGGCCAATGCGGAAGCTTGTTTGGCGGCCGGCGTCCACGTGGTCGTCGGCACCACCGGCTTCGACCGCGACGCCCTGAAGGCAGCGGCTGAGGCCTCAACGGCGAACTGCTTCGTCGCCCCCAACTTCGCGATCGGCGCCGTCTTGCTGATGGAGGTGGCGCAGACGATCGCCCGCCACATGCCCGAGTGCGAGATCATCGAGCTGCATCACGATCGCAAGCTCGACGCCCCCTCCGGCACGGCCAAGCTCACCGCCGAGCTGATCTCCGGCGCCGGCGGCAACGTTCATGCCCCGATCCACTCGGTGCGCCTGCCTGGCCTCGTCGCCCATCAGGAAGTGATCTTCGGCGGCGAGGGGCAGACGCTTAGCCTGCGCCACGACTCGATCGATCGCCGTTCCTTCATGCCGGGTGTGCTGCTCGCCGTGCGCAAGGTGGCGGATCTGTCGGACCGCTTCACCGTCGGTCTGGAAAAGCTACTCTGAGCGCGATGAAAGAGATTCGCGGAATCCTGACTGCGATGGCGACGCCGTTCGACGAGAGCGGTGCCGTCGACGAGGCCGCCGCGCTGAAGCTGGCGACCTATCTGCTCGAGCACGGCTCGCATGGCCTGGTGATCTCTGGCTCGACCGGGGAGGCGCCGACCCTGACCGACGAGGAGGCGCTGGTTCTGCTGCGCGCGGTGCGCAAAGAGGTCGGCGACGAGGTCCTGCTGGTCTGTGGCACCGGCACCAATTACACGGCGCACTCGATCGAGCTGACCCAAGGTGCGGCTGAGGCGGGGGCCGACGCGGCGCTGATCGTCACGCCTTACTACAACAAGCCCAACCCGGCTGGCATCCAAGCTCACTTCGAGGCGATCGCCGAAGCGGTCCCTGACCTGCCGCTGATCGCCTACAACATCCCCTCGCGAGTGGTGGTCAACGTGCCGCCCGAGGGACTCGCGGATCTGGCCAAGATCGACAATGTCGTCGCGGTCAAGCAGGCAAACAACGACGAGCTGCAGCCAATCGGTGGCCTCGAGATTTTCGCCGGCAACGACGACATCTTCTGCAAGACGCTTGAGATCGGCGGGGCGGGGGGCATCTGCGTCGCCTCGCACCTGGTCGGACCGCAGATGCGCGAAGTCTGGGACGCGGCGCAGGCGGGGGAGATGGAGCGCGCGCGCGAGATCGACGCCAGCCTGCGCCAGGTCTACGCCGCGATGGGTGTGACCACTAATCCAATCCCGGTCAAGGCGGCATTGGAGATGACGGGCCTGATCCCGTTCGGAACACTTCGACTCCCCCTCGTACCCGCCGATGCTGAGCAGAGGGCGACTGTGCGAGCCGCGCTTGAGGGCGTCGGCCTCACTTTGGTGACTCCCTAGTGCCCGCCGGCAAGTTGCGCGTGCTGCCGCTCGGGGGACTGGGCGAGATCGGCAAGAACATGACCGTGGTCGAGTACGACGGTCGCATCGTCGTCGTCGACACCGGCCTGATGTTCCCGACCGCGGAGATGCTCGGCATCGACCTCGTCCTGCCTGACTTCTCTTACTTGCGTGATCGCGTCGATGACATCGAGGCGATCGTTCTCACACACGGTCACGAGGACCACGTCGGCGCCCTGCCCTATGTGCTGCGTGAGCTCGGCTTGCCGCCGGTCATCTACAGCGGCCTGCTCACCGTCGGCATGGTCCGCGCCAAGCTCGACGAGCACAAGCTCGGCGACGCCCCGCTGCAGGAGCTGCCCGCGGGGGAGACGGTGCAGGCCGGGCCCTTCGAACTGGAGATGATCCACCTCTCGCACTCGATTCCCGACGCCCGCGGGGTCCTGCTCACCACTGAAGCCGGCAACGTGCTGATGACCGGCGACTACAAGTTCGACCAGACCCCGGTCGACGGGCGCCCGGCGGACATCTCGCGCCTGGCGGAACTGGGCCGCGATGGCCTGACTCTGCTCTGCGGCGACTCGACCAACGCCGACCGTCCCGGCGTGGCCCCCTCGGAGTCGAGTGTCGGGCCGGCATTGCTGGAGACCTTCGGTGCCTGCGAGGGCCGCATCATCGTCACCTCCTTCGCTTCCAACATCCACCGCGTCCAGCAGGTGATTGACGCCGCGGTTCAACTCGATCGCCGGGTGGCGCTCGTCGGCCGCTCGATGCGCAAAAACTTCAACATCGCCTCCAACCTCGGGATCGCCAAAGCGCCCTCCGGCCTCTTCATCCAGCCACGGGAGATTGAGAACTTCCCAGATGAGAAGGTGATTGTGATCTCGACCGGCAGCCAGGGTGAGCCGCTCTCGGCTCTGCGGCGGATGGCCAACAACGACCACCGTGACGTCGAGCTGCACTCGGGCGACACCGTAGTTTTCTCGGCGACTCCTGTGCCCGGTAACGAGCGCGCGGTCAACGAGACGATCGACCGCATCTATGAGATCGGGGCCAAAGTGGTGACCGCAAGAGACGCGCCGATTCACGCTTCCGGACACGGCTGGCAGGAGGAGCTGAAACTGATGCTCAACCTGACCAAACCGCGCTACGTGCTGCCTGTTCACGGTGACCACCAGCGGCTGCGGCTGCACGCCGGGCTGGCCGAATCGGTCGGCATCTCGGCTGAGGACATCTTCCAAGGGCGCAATGGCCTGCCCCTGGAAATCGACCAGAACGGCGCTAGTTTCGGCGAGGAGATCCATGCCGGCGTCATCTATGTCGACGGCGTCAACGTCGGCGAGCCCGACGACGTCGCCCTGCGTGACCGCCGCGAGATATCGGCGGACGGCCTCTTCATTGTGGTTGCCACCATTTCCTCCGAGGACGGTCACGTGGTTGCCGATCCGGAGGTGTTGTTCCGTGGCGTCGCCTTCCTCGAGGAGGCCGACGCGCTGGTCGAAGATCTGCGCGATCTCGTCGAGGACTCGCTTGAGGATGCCGCGAAGGCAGGCACCCGCGAGCTGCACCTGGTCCAGGAAGACCTGCATGACGCCGTCGCCCGCTTGGTTTACGAAAAGCTGCGGCGGCGGCCGATGATCGTTCCGGTCGTTGTAGAGGTCTGACGCAAACCCCCCGGCCCGCGGGTCCTGTCACTGCAGGGGACCCACCACCCCCTGCGGTCGCTAAAGCGTCCTCGGGGGCGGTCCGCCCCTACAGTGCCACCCGCGGGAGGGGCGCTTTCGGCAGAGCTTCTCGCGAGGGACGACGCCCTCCCGCGAAAGCTCTTTGCGCTGCACGGATGAGCGTTTATCGACCGCTCGTCGGGCGGGTGGCGTGGTGGCGGGGGTCCCCCATAGCGGAGGGCGCCGCAGGCGTCCGAGCACATGGGGGAGGGCCGCCGCGACAGGACCCGCCCGCCTGGGCCGCTTGCAAATTCGCTCATCCGAGCACAAAAAAAGGACCTGCCGGAGATGTTGGGGAGAGTCCGGCAGGTCCTTGTGTCTCGTCCGCGGATAAATCTAGGTCGGGCCGCTAAAGCGGAACTAAAAGGTTGAGGCGGGCTGTTGGGAAGGTTGCAGAGAGAGGCGGACGCGGAATTGGGCGCCGCCTGCGGCTGATTCACTGACTTCGACGGTGCCGCCGTGGGAGTTGGCGACGGCGCGGACGATGGCTAGGCCGAGGCCGCTGCCGGGGCCGACGGCGGTGTCGGCTGGCCCCTCACCGCGGACGAAGCGATCGAAGATCTGCTCGCGCAGGCGCGGGGGGATGCCGGGACCGTCGTCGGCCACCTCGACCACGGCCTCATCGCCGACCCGACGAATGTGGAGTTCGATGCGGGCGCCCGGTGGCGTGTGACGCGATGCGTTGTCGAGCAAGTTGAGGACCAGGCGGTGCAGCTCGTCGGGATTCCCGGTGACCGGCAGCGCGTGCTGGTTATCGATGTCCAGCTCGCGGTCCCCCATCAGTGGCGCCAGCTCGAGGGCGACGTTGCCGGCGATCTCGGCAAGGTCACAGGGCACATGCTTGCCGGCCCGGCCGGCATCGGCGCGGGCCAGCAGCAGAAGGTCGCCGACCAGGCGGCTCATGCGCTTCGACGAGCGCAAGGCCGAGTCGACCATCGCCCGGTCTTCATCCTGGCTCGGCGCGCGCAGCGAGGCCTGCAGCAGCTCGAGGTTGGCCAGCACGCTGGTCAGCGGCGTGCGCAGCTCGTGCGAGGCGTCGGCGACGAACTCACGCTGTTTCTTCATCGCCGCCTCGCGCTCGGTGCGGGCGGCGTCGAGCGAGCGCAGCATCTGCTCCAGGGTGCGACCAAGCTCGCCGACCTCGTCCTCGACCTTGGGGTCGGGCATGTGGCGCGAGGGGTCTCCCGTGGCAGCGATTTGGCGCGCGGTCGCCGTCAGAGCCGAGATCGGCCGCATCGCCCGGCCGGCGATCGCGACCCCGGCGAGGCTGGCGAGCAGGGTGCCGCCGAGAATGCCGGCGGCGATGAAGAGCCAGAGTCGATCGACGGTCGAGTCGACGTGGGCGATGCTGCGGCCGTATTGAATGAACCCCGTGGTGGCGCCAGTTTCGCCGCTGATCCGGGTGGTCGCGACCCGCATCTGGCCAAAGTCCGAAAGGCCAAGGGAGGACGACGATCCCATTGGCTCGGCCCCAATGCTTTTCTTGATCAGGTTGCCTTCGGCGTCGAATACGCGCGCCGAGGCGCCATCGGGGCGGACGAAGTCGTCGAGCTTGGGTCCCCGAAAGTAGGTGCCACCGAGAGGCGCGCTGAAGATGCGGCTTTCCGCGGCCAGTGTTTGTGCGGCGCCACTGACCTGGCGGTTGAAGTCGTCGCGGATGCGACTGGTCGCCACCTGGCCGATCACAGCGCCGAAGATCAGCAGGATGGCCAGGGTCAGGCCGGCGGAGACAGCCGCCAAGCGCCAGCGCACGGGCCAGCTGCTCGGCCGCAGCCGGGTCGGCCAGCGAGCGGCCACCTTGCGCGCGAATTGCCTCATCTATTGCTTGAGGACGTAGCCGGCGCCGCGTTTGGTGTGCAGGAGGCGGGCCTCTCCGCCGGCCTCGAGCTTGCGGCGCAGGTTGGAGATGAAGACGTCGATCGTGTTGGTCGCCGCGGTCGGGTCGTAACCCCAGACGTCGTCGAGCAGCCGCTCGCGCGAGACGACCAGGCGCTCGTTGCGCATCAGGTACTCCAACAGCTCGAACTCGCGATTGGTCAGCTCCAGCTCGCGCTCGCCGCGCTTGACCTCGCGCGTGTCGGGGTTGAGGGTGAGGTCGCCGACTTCCAGCGAGGCGGCGCCACGCGGCGGCCGACGGCGCAGCAAGGCGCGGATACGCGCCAGCAGCTCCTGGCGCTCGAAGGGCTTGACCAGGTAGTCGTCGGCGCCGCTGTCGAGGCCGCTGACCCGGTCCTCAGTCTCTGCTCGGGCGGTCAGCATCAGGATCGGCACGTCGCCCTCGGCGCGCAGACGGCGGCAGACCTCGACGCCGTCGAGGCGAGGGAGACCGAGGTCGAGGACGACGAGATCGGGGACGAAGCCGGTGGCGACATCGAGGGCCTCGATCCCGTCGGCGCTCGTCTTCACCTCGTAGCCCTCCTGGCGCAGCGAGCGGCGCAGGACGTCGGCGATCTCGGCGTCGTCCTCGACCACAAGCACGCGGCCGGTGGCGGTTTCGGACTCGGTAGTCAGCATCTGCCTCGATGTTAGAGGCGCGAACACGGATTGCCTCCGACTTTTACCTCGGGTTTAGACCGTGCGCAGGGGGAATTGGGCATGCCTTTCACTTAACTTTTTCGGTGGAGGCGTCCCTGCTGACGCCGCAAGGGGTTGCCGAAAAAGTGCAAGACGTTCCAGGCATGCCCAATTCCCCGTCCTCAGGGCGCAGGGGTACCCGACTCAGCGTCGAAGGGGCTGCCCATGTTCGTGCGTAACAAGAAGCGCGGGAAAGCCGCGCGCCGGAAGCCGAAAGTCCGATCTAAAGCTGCCGCCAAGCGGGGCCTGCGTCTGCCGCAGGCACTCGAGCAGCGCCATCTCGACCTGATCGGGTTGTTCCTGATCGCCTCTGGGGTCTATCTGAGCTTTGTTCTTTTCTTTGGTTGGGAAGGCGGCAAGGTCGGCTATGGAGTCGAAACGGCGCTCGTCTACCTGGTCGGCACGGTCGGCGCGCGCATCGTCACCGTCCTGATGCTCCTTGTCGGTGGGCTGCTGGTCACGGGCACCTCG
>Ga0209265_1000471_pt1 | contig 11062 bp, 8 predicted proteins | sample GraSoiAngelo_103_FD_185872 | JGI IMG/M metagenome (GOLD analysis project Ga0209265, IMG submission 185872) | Grasslands soil microbial communities from the Angelo Coastal Reserve, California, USA - 14_0903_05_20cm (SPAdes) (version 2) | ecosystem: Environmental > Terrestrial > Soil > Grasslands ...
CTGGTTTCCGTTCGTGGCGAGGCTCCGCCCCGGCCTCCGGCCGGCGGTGCCGCGCGAGGAGGTCCAGGAGGGGGTCCCGGTGCTGCACCCGCGCTTCCTCTCCTTCCCGGGCTTCCTGAAGTGCCTGGACGGCCTCCTGATGTTCCTCGGGGCGCTGCCGACCGTGATCCGGCTGCGCCGCGACTTCCGCTGCGAGCTGATCGACGCCCACTTCGTCTATCCGGAAGGGCTGGCGGCGGCCCTCCTCGGGCTCGTCCTGCGGGTGCCCTTGACGATCACCCTGCGCGGCATGCTGCCCCTGCTGGTCCCCTTCCGCCTCCGCCGGCCGCAGCTCCGGTTCGCCTTGAAACGGGCGGTGAGGGTGATCGCCGTCTCCGAGTCGCTCAAGCGAGACGCGGTGGCATTAGGGATACCGGCGGAGAAGGTGCGGGTGATCGAGAACGGGATCGACCCACAGGTCTTCCGGCCGATCGACCGCGTCGAGGCGCGGCGGGCTCTGGGGCTGCCGAAATACGGGCCGCTCCTGGTCTCGGTGGGCACGCTGGCGCCGCGCAAGGGGTTCCACCTGGTGATGGAGGCCATGGCGCGGCTCAAGCGGCGCTGGCCCACCCTGCGCTTCGCCGTGGTCGGCGGCGACGGCCCCGAGGGGGCGATGGGGGCCATGGCGCGGCTCAAGCGGCGCTGGCCCACGCTGCGCTTCGCCATCGTCGGCGGCGACGGCCCCGAGGGGGCCATGGGAGCCGAGCTGCGGCAGCTCGCCGCGAAGATGAGGATCGCGGATCGCGTGATCTTCCCCGGCCCGCGCCAGCGCGAGGAGCTGGCCGTCTGGTACAGCGCGGCGAACCTCTTCGTGCTGGCCACGGCCCATGAAGGGTGCCCCAACGTGGTGCTGGAGGCGCTCGCCTGCGGCACGCCGGTGGTGGCCACGCCGGTGGGGAACATCCCCGAGCTGATCGATTCCCCCGCGGTGGGCCTGGTGGTGGAGCGGACCGTGGAGGCCCTCGTCGCCGGGCTCGACCAGGCCCTGGAGCGCGACTGGGACCGCGACCGGGTGCGCGCCCGCGTGGCGGACCGCACCTGGGAGGCGGTGGGGCGCGAGGTGGCCGAGGAGCTGAGAGCGGCGGCCGGCGGCACCCCTCCGCTCGCGATGGGGGTGCGGGCCCAGGAGGTCACGCCGTGAGGATCCTCTACCACCACCGCACCCGCGCCGCCGACGCGCAGGGCATCCACATCGCCGAGATCCAGCGCGCCTTCCGCCTGCGCGGCCACGAGGTGCGCGAGGTGGCGCTGGTGGAGGCCGGAGCCGAGGCCAGGGCCGATGCCGAGGGGGGCGAGGCGCGCGGTCTCGCCGGGCTCGCCTCCCGCGCCGCGTCCCGCATGCCGGCCGCGGCCAAGGAGGGGCTGGAGCTCGCCTACAACGCGGTGGCCTACCGGCGCCTCTCCAAGGCCATCCGCGATTTCCGGCCCGACTTCGTCTACGAGCGCTACGCGGCCAACACCTTCGCGGGCCTCGCCGCCGCGCGCCGGCACGGCGTCCCCTTCGTGCTGGAGGTCAACTCGCCGCTGGCGCAGGAGAAGGCCGAGCACGGCGGCCTGGTCTTCCGCGGCGTCACGCGGCGCATCGAGCGCCGCCTCTGCGCCGGAGCGGACGTCACCCTCGCCGTCACCCGCGTCCTGGCCGGCATCCTCGAAGAGCAGGGCGTGCCTCCCGGCAAGATCGTGGTGATGCCGAACGGCGTCCGCCGCGAATTCGGCACCGGCGGGGACGGCGCGGCCTTCCGCCGCAAGCTCGGCATCCCGCCGGACGCGGTCGTGGCCGGCTTCGTGGGCTGGTTCCGCGCCTGGCACGGTCTCGAAAGGCTGCTGGAGGTGGCGGGCTCCTCCGAATGGCGGGAGGCCGGGATTCACCTCGTGCTGGCCGGCGACGGCCCGGCCATGCCCGCCCTGCGCGAGATGCGCGCCGCCTCGCCCGACCTGGAGCGCCGGGTGGCCCTCTGCGGCCCGGTGCCGCGCGGCGAGATCGAGTCGGCGCTGGCGGCGTTCGACGTCGCCGTGCAGCCGGCGGTCACCCCCTACGCCTGCCCGATGAAGATCCTGGAGTACATGGCCGCCGGCCGCGCCATCGTGGCGCCGGGATCGGCCAACGTCCGCGAGCTTCTTGACTCCGGCGAGACGGCGCTGCTCTGCCCGGGCGGCGCCAATCCGGAGGCCGGGGACCTGGGCGCCGCCGTGCTGACCCTGGCGCGCGACGGGGAGCTGCGGGCCCGTCTGGGAGAGGCCGCCCGCGCCAGCCTCCTCCAGCGGGGGTACCTGTGGGAGGAGAACGCGCGGCGGGTCGAAGAGCTGGTCGTGGCGGCCCGACGGCCCGCGGCCGTAGCCATACGCAACGAGGAGGCGACACCGTGTTGAACGCGTTTTCGGTCGACGTCGAGGATTACTTCCAGGTCAACGCATTCGAGCGGGCGATCCCACGGGCCTCCTGGGGCTCCTTCGAGCCGCGGGTGGAGCGCAACACGCGGCGGCTGCTCGATCTCTGCGCCGAATACGGCGTGCGCGGCACCTTCTTCACCCTCGGCTGGGTGGCCGAGCGCTGGCCCGGCCTGGTGCGCGAGATCCGCGACGCCGGCCACGAGCTGGCCACCCACGGCCAGGACCACCGCCAGGTCACGGCCATGACCCCCGGGCAATTCCGCGCGGACGTCCGCCGCTCCAAGCGGACCATCGAGGACGCCGCCGGCGTCGAGGTCATCGGCTACCGCGCCCCCAGCTACTCGATCGTGCGCGAGACGATGTGGGCGGTCGACGTCCTGGCCGAGGAGGGGTTCCGCTACGACTCCAGCATCTTCCCGATCCATCACGACCGCTACGGCATCCCGGACTTCCCGCGCTTCCCGCGGCCGCTGCGCGGCGGTGTCTTGCAGGAGTTTCCGATCTCGACGATCCGCGTGGGCCGCACCAACCTGCCGTTCGTGGGCGGCGGCTATCTGCGCCACTTCCCGATGTCGTTCATCCGCTGGGGGATGCGCTGGCTCAACCAGCGCGAGCGGCGCCCCGCCGTGGTCTACGTCCATCCGTGGGAGATCGATCCCGGCCAGCCGGTGCAGCCGGTCGGGGTCCTCACCCGCCTGCGCCACTACCGCAACCTCGGCCTCACCGAGGGGCGGCTGGCCCGGCTCTTCTCCGAGTACAGCTTCACGACCTGCCGGGAGATTCTGGCCTTATGAGCGCCGAGCCCCTCGTCTATACCGATCTCGACCACCCCCGTTGGCCTGTAGCTGTACAGTCGCCGGTTTCAGTCGAGATTCTCCCTGACCATCGCGAGGCCGAGTGGGACCGCTACGCGCGGAGCGCGCCGGGGGCCACCTTCTTCCATCAGCTCAACTGGCGCTGGCTGGTCGAGCGCACCTTCGGCCACCGCGCTCACTACCTGACGGCCCTGCGCGACGGGCATATCGCCGGCGTGCTGCCGCTCTTCGAGCTGAAGAGCCTGCTCTTCGGCCACTCGCTGGTGTCGATCCCCTTCGCCATCGGCGGCGGCCTGGTGGCGGACGACGAGCCCGCGGAGAGAGCATTGCTGGCCGCCGCCAAGGACCTCGCCCGCGAGCTGCGGGTGGACTACCTGGAGCTGCGCTCGGAGACCCCGCTCGACGATCCCGAGCTGCTCACCAAAAACCTTTACGTCACCTTCCGGGCCGACCTCACTTTGGGCGAGGAGGCGCTCCTCAAGAAGATGGAGCGCAAGCGCCGGCAGATGATGAATTATGTCGCCAAGGCGCCGTTCGAGCACCGGATCGCCGGCCTGGAGGAGCTGCCGCTCTTCTACCGGCTGTTCTGCGAGAGCATGCGCCATCACGGCACGCCGGTCTATCCCAAGCTCTTCCTGCGCGAGATCCTCGACCGGCATCCGGCGCACAGCAACCTTTTCTTCGTGCACCACGCGGGCAAGCCGGTGGCGGCGGTGCTCAACCTCCTCTTCCGCGACGTGGTGATGCCCTTCTACGCGGGGGCGGACCGCACGGAGAAGCCGCGCGGCGTCGACGAGTACCTCTATCTCTCGATCATGCGCTGGGGGCGGGAGAACGGCTTCCGCGCGTTCGACTTCGGCCGCAGCAAGCGCGAGACGGGAGCCTATAAATTCAAGGCCAAATGGGGAATGGACGAGGTCCCCCTCGGCTACCAGTACTACCTCGTCAAGGCCAAAGGGCTGCCGAACGTCAGCCCGGCCAATCCGAAATACCAGCGGGCGATCCGGATCTGGCAGCGGCTGCCGCTGCCCGTCACCCGCCTGCTGGGGCCGTCGATCGTCAAGAGGGTGCCATGAATCCGGTCTTGGGTCCTGGATCTTGGGTCTTGGACGGGAACGAGCGCCTGCCACGCCGCCCGTGGGACTCCAGCCCCGGGGCTCGCGCGGCGGGGCTCTCCGTCCTGGGACCCAACATTCAGGATCCAAGACCATGGACGTGACCATCGTCGTGCCGCTCTACAACGAGGAGGAGAGCGTCGAGGTGCTCTACCGGGAGGTATGCGCCGCGGCCGGCCGGTTGGAGAGGAGCTGGGAGCTCCTGCTCGTCGACGACGGCAGCACCGACGGCACGGCGGGCAAGCTCAGGGAGATCTGCGCGCTCGACCCGCGCGTGCGGGCCCTCCGCTTCCGCCGCAACTACGGGCAGACGGCGGCCCTCCAGGCGGGATTCGATCACGCCGAGGGGAAGATCGTGATCACCCTCGACGGCGACCTCCAGAACGATCCCGGCGATTTCGGGCTCCTCCTCGACACCCTCGATCAGGGATACGACGTGGTCTCCGGCTGGCGGCGGGACCGCAAGGACCGGCTGCTCTCGCGCCGCGTCCCGTCCGTGGCCGCCAACTGGCTGATCGGCGCCCTGACGGGCGTCCGCATCCACGACAACGGCTGCACCCTCAAGGCCTACCGCGCGGAGGTGGTCAAGCGGGCCCGCCTCTACGCCGAGATGCACCGCTTCCTCACCCCCATGATGTCGCTCTCCGGCTCGCGCTGGCACGAGGTGGCGGTCAACCACCGCCCCCGCCGGTTCGGCCGCAGCAAATACGGCATCTCGCGGATCTGGAAGGTTTTCCTCGACCTGCTGACGGTCAAGATGCTGCTCGGCTTCACCTTGCGGCCGGCCAAGTGGTTCGCGGCGCTCGCCGTCCCCTTCCTGATCGGCACGCTGCTGGCCTTCGCCGCCAGCGTCTACATCGACCTCGCGGTGGCGCCCGGGCACCGGTATCCACTCGTCTTCCCCGCCATTACGCTCCTCTTCGCCTTCGCTTTCACTCACCTGTTGATCGTCGGCCTCTTCTCGGAGCTGGTGGTCCGGCTGGGGGACTTCCGGCCCGGCGAGACGGCGATCCCATCCCCCTCGGAGGGACGCCCATGAGGACGCGCTGGTCGCGGGGAGAGCCGGACGTCTCGGTGGTGATCCCGGTGGTCGAGCGCCACGGCGATCTCGCGCAGCTCTACGGGGAATTCGCCGCCGAGCTGGCGCGGCTCGGGCTGACCGCGGAATTCATCTTCGTGGTCGACGAGCACCTGCGCGGCGCCGTGCCCGCGCTGCGCGAGATCCAGGCGCTTGCGGAGCAGCCGATCGACGTCGTGCTCCTGGGCGGCCCGTTCGGCGAGTCGGCCGCCCTCACCACCGGCTTCAACCGGGCGCGCGCCGAGCGCATCGTCACCCTCGCCTCCTACTTCCAGGTGGAGCCGGTGGGGCTCGGGGCCGCGCTCCAGGCCCTGGACGAGGGCGCCGACCTGGTGGCCGGCCGGCGCCATCCGCGCATCGACTCGCCGTTCAACCGCCTGCAGACGCGGCTGTTCCACGGCATCGTCCATCAGCTCACGCACACCGGTTTTCACGACCTGAGCTGCGGCTTCAAGGTGATGCGGCGGCGGGTGGCGCGCGAGCTGAGCCTCTACGGCGGCCTGCACCGCTTCATCCCCCTGCTGGCGCTCCACCGCGGCTTCGCCGTGCGGGAGATCCCCCTGCCCCAGCGGCGGGAGGACTGCGCCACCCGCTACTTCGGGACGCCCACCTACGTGGGACGGCTGCTCGACATCCTCAACGTCTTCTTCCTCACCAGGTTCCCCCGCACGCCGCTGCGCTTCTTCGGGCTGCTGGGGGCCGGCCTCTTCTCGCTCGGCTTCGCGATCGATCTCGTGGCCGTGCTCGAAAAGGTTTTCTTCGCCACCGGCCTCTCGGACCGCGCCGTGCTGCTGCTCGGCGTGCTGCTCATGGTGCTGGGCGTGCAGACGCTCTCGCTGGGCCTGATCGGCGAGATCATCATCTTCACCCACGCGCGCCACGTCCGCGATTACCGGATCGCCGAGGTGATCCGCAATCCTCCCCGCCCGGACCTCGCGCCGGTCCCCCAGGCGCCCGGGCTCGACGACACGGGGATGGGAGGCGCCCTCCAGGCGTCCTGAGCGAAAGGAGCGACGACGAGCGTGTGCGGCATCTGCGGTGAGTGGAACCTTTCGGGCGCCGGCCCCAAAGCGCTTGAGCGGATGAGCGACGCCCTCGTCCACCGCGGGCCGGACGATCAGGGCGCCGTGCTCCTCGGCGAGGCCGGCCTCGCCATGCGCCGCCTGGCGATCATCGACCTGGCGCGCGGCCACCAGCCGATCGCCAACGAGGACGCCAGCGCCTGGATCGTCTGCAACGGCGAGATCTACAACTACCGCGAGCTGCGGCGCGACCTCGCGAGCCGCGGCCATTTCTTCAAGACCAACAGCGACACCGAGGTCATCCTCCATCTCTACGAGGACCGCGGCGAGCGCGTGGTCGAGGACCTGCGGGGCATGTTCGCCTTCGCCATCTGGGACGCGCGGCGGCGCAAGCTCCTGCTGGCGCGCGACCGTTTCGGCCAGAAGCCCCTGTTCTGGCGCTTCGACGGCCGGCGTTTCCTGTTCGCCTCCGAGATCAAGGCGCTCCTCGCCGGCGCCGGGCCCGAGGCGCCGGGCCCCGAGCTCGACCTGCGCTCGCTCGACGAGTATCTGACCCTGCGCTTCATCCCCAGCCCGCGCACCCTCTTCCAGGGCATCCACAAGCTCCCCCCCGCGCACCTGCTGGTGCTCGACGCCTCCGCGATCGAGCCGCCGCGGGCCGGGCCTCTGGCGCCGGCGCCGGCCATCGAGGTGCGGCGCTACTGGCAGTTGCGCTACACCCCCAAGCGGAGCGACCGCGAGGCTGATCTCGTGGAAGAGGTGCGCGAGGGGGTCCGCGACGCCGTCGAGTCCCATCTGATCGCCGACGTCCCCGTGGGCGCCTATCTCTCGGGCGGCATGGATTCGAGCCTGATCGTGGCCCTGATGGCCGAGAGCCTGGCCGAACGGCGCGACGCGCCCGTGCCCACCTTCGCCGTGGGCGTCGAGGACCAGGATTTCAACGAGCTCCCCTACGCCCGGCTGGTGGCCGAGCGCTGCGGCACCGAGCACCACGAGGAGATCGTCTGGCCCGACATGGTCGAGCTGCTGCCGGCGATGATCCGCCACCTCGACGAGCCCTCGGACCCCATCGCGGCCTGCATGGACCACGCGGCCGCCCTCGCCTCCCGCCACGTCAAGGTCGTGCTCACCGGCGACGGCGGCGACGAGGTCTTCGCCGGCTACGACCGCTACTTCGGCTTCCGCTGGGTGAATCTCTACGCCGCCCTGCCCGAGGCGGCGCGGCGCTGGCTGCTGGGGCCCGCCATCTACGCCCTGCCTGACACCGCCGGCTACAAGACCGTGGCCCAGAAGGCCCGCTGGGTGCACGACCTCTCCTTCTACGAAGGGGGGCGGCGCTACGCCCAGGCCACGGCGTTCTTCCGCTTCGGCCACCAGGGCAAGGGAGGGCTCTACGCGCCCGACGTCGCCGGGCAGCTGGCCGACCTCGATCCCATGGAGTCGGTCATCCGCGGCTTCGACGAGGCCGTGGCGCGCGACGACCTCGACCGCATGCTGCAGGCGGACGTCGCCACCCGGCTGCCCGAGCACTCGCTGATGCTCTCCGACCGCATGACCATGGCGCGCGGCCTGGAGGCGCGCTCCCCCTTCCTCGACCACCGCCTGGCCGAGCTCGTGGCCACGGTGCCTACCAGCCTCAAGATGCGGGGTCGGACCCTCAAGTACCTGCTGCGCCGGGTGGCCGCCCCCTACCTTCCCCAGGCCATCCTCCAGCGGCCCAAGCAGGGGTTCATGTTCCCTCTCGGCTACTGGATGAAAGGGCCGCTCCTGCCCGTGCTCCGGCATCTGCTCGCCTCCTCGGCGCTGATCGAGGAGGGGATCTTCCGCCGCGAGCCGGTCGAGCGGCTGATCGCGGAGCACGTCGCGGCCCGGGCCGACCATCACGCGCGGCTCTGGATGATCCTCAACGTCGAGATCTGGTACCGCATGTACGTGCGGAGCGAGCGCCTGGAGGACCTCACCGGCCGGCTGCGCGAGCGGCTGGGGTCGGCGGCCTAGGATGATGAGGATCCCCCGCGGCTTAAGCCTCGCGCTGCGCCTCGCGGTCTCGGCTGCCCTGGTCGCCTGGATCCTGCGCCGGACGCCGTTCCAGGAGGCGGGCGCCGCCTTCCGCTCGGCCGATCTCCGCTTCGTCCTGCTGGCGCTGGGGCTCCAACTGCTCGACACCCTGGTGAGCGTCCGCCGCTGGCGCCTGCTGATCCGCGCCCAGGGGGGCGAGGCATCGTTCCCCGGCCTCGTCCGCGCCTACTTCGTGGGGATCTTCTTCAACAACCTCCTCCCCTCGACGATCGGCGGCGACACCGTGCGCGTGGTCCACACCGCCCGCTCCGGGGTGGGGCGGGCCAAGGCGTTGGCGACCATCTTCGTCGACCGCTTCCTGGGGCTGCTGGCGCTGCTGCTCTTCGCCATCGTAGGGGCCCTCGCCTCCGGACGGCTCACCTGGATGATGGCCGGCGCCGCCGCCCTGGGGCTCGCCGCCGGGCTCCTGTTCCTCCATCGGAAGCTGCAATGGCAGTGGGACGTGCTGGCCCGCGCCTCCGGCTGGTCGCTGCTGCTTCAGACCTCGGTCGTGCTCGGCGGCTGGTGCCTGGCCCGCTCCCTGCACGTGCCCATCCCCATGCCGTATTTCTTCCTGATCGTGCCGCTGGCCCTGATCGTGATGATGCTTCCCGTCTCGATCAACGCCATCGGCGTGCGGGAGAACGTCTGGGCCTTCTTCTTCGCCGCCTTCGGCGTCCCCGCGGCCCTGGGGGTCGCGGTCGCCTGGCTCTCCTACGGCCTGGTGCTCGCGCAGGCGCTGATCGGCGGCGCCATCTACGCTTTGGGCCGGCTGCCGCGTTCCCGGGTGGTGGAGGAGGTGGCCCTATGAGGATCCTCCTGCTCGCCCCCCACCCCTTCTTTCAACTGCGCGGCACGCCGATCGCCGAGCGGGCGCTCCTCCAGGTGCTCACCGCCGAAGGGCACGAGGTGGACGTCCTGACCTTCCCCGAGGGGGAGGATCCGGACCTCCCCAACTGCCGGATTCACCGTGTCGCGGCCCCGGCCTGGGCGCGTGGTGTGCGGCCCGGCTTCTCGCTGAAGAAGCTGATCTGCGACGCCTCGATGCTCGGCCGCGTCCTGCGCATGGCCCGCCGGGGGCGCTACGACGTCGTCCACGCGGTGGAGGAGGCGGCCTTCATGGCCCTGCTGGTGAAGCGGATCTTCGGCGTCCCCTACATCTACGACATGGACTCGGGGCTGTCCCGGTCGATGCTGGACCGCTTCCCGGCGTTGCAAGCGGTGCGCTTCCTGCTCGACGCCTGCGAGCGCTGGGCCGTGCGCGCGAGCTGCGGCACCCTGGCCGGCTGCCGCGCCCTGGAGGCCCAGGCCCGCGCCTGGCACCCTGACGGGCTGATCGCGCCGCTGGAGGACGTCTCCCTGGCCGACGGCACGGCGGAGGCCCCGGACCTGATCCCCGAGGCGTGGCGGCGCGATCCCATCGTGCTCTACGTGGGCAACCTCGCGCCCTACCAGGGGGTCGACCTGCTGCTCGCCGGTTTCGCCCGCGTGCTGCCCGAGGTGCCGCGCGCCAGGCTGGTCATCATGACCGGGAGCCACGACCGGGTCCCACATTACCGGAGCCTGGCCGAGGAGCTGGAGATCGCCGGCAGCGTCGGCTTCGCCGGACCGCGACCCGTCGAGGCGCTGGGGGCCTGCCTGCGCCAGGCGACCGTGCAGGTGTCGCCGCGCGTCCACGGCGACAACACGCCGATGAAGATCTTCTCCTGCCTGGGCTCGGGGCGACCCCTGCTCGCCACCCGTCTGCTGAGCCACACCCAGGTGCTCGACGACAGCGTGGCGCTCCTCGTCGAGCCCGAGCCCGCGGCTCTGGGCGAGGGGCTCGCGCGCCTCCTCAAAGATCCGGATCTGCGGGAGCGGCTGGCGGCCAACGCCCTTCAGCTAGCGCAGCGGGAATTCACGCCCGAGGCCTTCCGCCGGAAGCTCCTCGCCTTCTATGACGCCGTCGCCAATCGCATCGCGGAGAAAGGGAACGATGGACAGACAGCGGGATTCGAAGCTCGAGCCACGGGCGGTGGCTGAGGCCCTCGCCAAGGCGCCGGACGCCGCCGCGCTCCAGCGCGCGCTCCTCCCCCTGGATCTGGAGAAGCTCACCAGCAACGAGGTGAGCCTCCTCTCCCGGACCCTCCTGGCCCGTCCCGGAGAGCCGGACGTCCGCATCGCCTACCTCGCCAACTTCACCCTCGATCCGCTGCCGCGCTGGGTCGACCTCTGTTTCGCCCGCGAGCGGCTGCGCGCCGCGCACTACATCGAGAGCACCGGCCAATATGTCGAGGAGGTGCTGGGGGACGAGACCGGCCTCGCCGCCTTCGCTCCCCACCTCGTGCTGCTCGCCCTCTCCCTCCGCCGGCTGCGGCCGGAGGCCTGGACCCGCTTCGCCGCGCTCTCGCCCGCCGAGCGCCGCGATCTCCGCGAGGCGGTCGCCTCCCACGTCGAATCCTGGGCGCTGGCGGCGCTCGACCGCACCCCCGCCACCCTGCTGGTGGCCAACTTCCCCGGGCCCGCGCAGCCGGCCTTCGGCGTGGCGGACCTCAACGCCGAATA
>Ga0209265_1000485_pt1 | contig 11001 bp, 6 predicted proteins | sample GraSoiAngelo_103_FD_185872 | JGI IMG/M metagenome (GOLD analysis project Ga0209265, IMG submission 185872) | Grasslands soil microbial communities from the Angelo Coastal Reserve, California, USA - 14_0903_05_20cm (SPAdes) (version 2) | ecosystem: Environmental > Terrestrial > Soil > Grasslands ...
AAGGACCAGCAGATCAACCCCGGCGACGTTGTCGTGATCCGCAACGAGGGCCCGGTCGGCGGCCCCGGCATGCGCGAGATGCTCCAGGTGACCGCCGCGGTCGTTGGCGAGGGCCTGGGGGAGAGCGTGGCGATGGTTACCGACGGCCGCTTCTCCGGTGCCACCCGCGGCTTGATGATCGGCCACGTCTCTCCGGAGGCGGCCAAGGGCGGCCCGATCGCGGCAATCCGCGAGGGCGACGAGGTTACGGTTGACATCGACAACCGCCGCATCGACGTCGATCTCTCCGACGAGGAGATCGCCAGGCGTATCGCGGATTACAAGTTGCCCTCGTCGCCTTTCGGCAAGGGTGTGATGGCCAAGTACGCGGCCACTGTTTCATCAGCGTCCCAGGGTGCGGTCACCAGTTAGCGGGACCGGTCGGCTTACGAGGCTGACGAAACCTCAAGCCGCGAGCTGAGGAACTCGTCCAGGACGCGGTTGAAGCGCGCAGGTCGCTCCATCTGCGGAACATGGGCGGTGTGCTCGAAGATCGCGAGCTTGGAGTTGGGGATGCGGCGGTTGTAGCTGAGTGCGGCGGCGGAGGGGATTACCCAGTCGTCGGTGCCCCAGACGATCATCGTCGGGATTTTGATCTCTTCGAGGCGGTCGCGGGCGTCGTATTCGATGACGGCGTCGAGGGCGTCGGCGAAGCCGGGGCAGGGTACGCCCGAGGCCATCTGCTCCCAGAGCAGCTCCTTGCGCAGGCGGCCGGGATAGCGGATTGCGAAGCGGAACATCAGCCAGCGGGCGCGGCGGTGGATGACGAAGAAGCGGGTGGTGGCGGCGAAGGGGCGGCCGAACGTGTTCCAAGCATGCGATGTGGCGCGGCCACGCTCGTGCGGGAGCCAGGTGTTGATGAAACCGGCGGCGGAGACGAGGACGAGGCGGTTGAAGCGGCTCGGTTCGCTCAGCACCGCCTCGGCGGCAACCAGGCCGCCCATCGAGTTGCCGACCAGGGTCACGTCCTTGCCGAGGCCGAGCTTCTCGCAGAAATCGTGCAGCAGGCGACCGTAGGCGGACATGTCGATGGGCCAGGAGGGCATCGGGCTGGCGCCGAAACCAGGCAGGTCGAGAGCGATCGCGCGGTGGCTGCGCCCGAAGTGCGGCAGGTTTTCGAGCCAGTTCTGCCAGGAGCCCGAGATTCCGTGGACGAAGACGATCGGCTCGCCCTCGCCGATCTCGGCGTAGTTGACCGTCGCCCCCGGCAGCTCGAGCCGGTGAAGGTGTGGCCGCCAGTCGAGCTTCAGCCAGTCAGGATCTGGGTTGCCGTAGTCGTCACGCATAACCCATACGTTCGAGTATGGGTATTTCGCGGATCTGTGGCGGCTGCAGATGGTCCCAGAGGATTCCGCGCGGGCGCTCGTACTGGCGCTCGACCTCGATTACGGCCCGCGGCGTGGCGATCACGTCGACCGGCAGGTCGTGGGCGGTCATCATCAGGTGGCGGCGCAGGACCTGAGTCGGATGCACCGTGGTCGCCACCGTGGTGTGGCTATCGATCTTGCCGGCGTCGATCAGCACCCCGTACTCGAGGTCAGAGTAGCCGCCGCCCTTGCCGACCCGGGCGCCGCTGAGGTTGACCGCTACCGAGCCACAGAGGACGAAGTCGATCTCCGGCAGCTCATCGAGGGCGACGACACGGCCGTGTTTGAGCGCGCCCTTGATCGTCGCCGCCTCTTTGACCGCGCGTTTGCTGAGCTTTTTCGGGTCGAGGACGCGGAAGGGGTGTGGGTCGCGCAGTCGCGGCACGGCCATGATCACGATCTTGCCCTCCTCGAGGGCGATCCGGCGCGCGTAGGTCTGGGGCGAGTCGGGATTGGCCTTAATCACCCGCGCCCGTCGCCAGAGGCGCTGCCCGGCGAGCTTTTCGGCCGCCATTTTCGCCCCGGCGAAATTCGGGATCCGGCCCTCGGCGCCGGGGAAGCGCGAAACTCCCTCGCGGTCCATCGCCTTCCAGACTTCCTTGCGGATCGTGTCCTTGCTGGCCTTCGGCGGCATGACGGGAAAGATATCCACAGCGACCGTCACCCTGCCGGGATGCGGATTTGCAGGTGATCTGAGTATTTGGGCCGAATGATCTGTCTGCCTACACTTTTGCGTAGGTCAGGTTCAGGCGGATATTTGCCGATCGTTGGGGAAAGGTGATGGGCCGAAAGACTCAAATCGCGATTCTCGCCCTCGTGGGGCTGCTGTTTCTGGGCGTTGCCGTTGGCTATGCCTACGACAGCTCGGAGAAGGACAAGATTGCCGACGGAGTCACCGTCGGCGGCGTCGACGTCGGCGGCATGGACGAAGCCGAGGCCAAGCAGGCGGTCAGCCGCCAGCTACTCGGGCCGCTCAAGCATTCACTGCGGGTTGGCTATGACGGCAAGGGTTGGACGCTGCCGGGCAAGAGCCTCAAGGTCCACGCTGACATCGACGCGGCGATCGAAAAAGCCTTGGACGAAAGCCGCGACGGCGGTTTCCCCGGACGCCTGGTTCGCTACGTCACCGGGGGAGATCTCGACAAGCAGATAGCCGCCGACGTTAGCTACTCCAAGCCCGCGATCAACCACTTTGTGCGCAGGGTCGCGGGCAAGGTGGACCGCGAAGCGCGGGATGCCACGGTTGAACCCAGCGCCGATTCGCTCGAAGTGGTCCCGGCGAAGAACGGCCGTAAGCTGCGCGACGATTTGCTAACCCGCCAGCTGCGGGCGGCGGTGCTCAATGCCGGTGCCGACCACACAGTCGCCGCCCACACCCACGCGACGAAACCTGAAGTGACGACGAAGGAAGTCGCCTCCGCCTACCCCTCCTACCTCACCCTCGACCGCTCGACCTTCACCCTGCGGCTCTGGAAGCACCTGAAGCTGGCAAAAACGTACACGGTGGCGGTGGGCCAGGAAGGCCTCGAAACTCCGGAAGGCCTCTACCACATCGAAGAAAAGCAAGTGAATCCCTCCTGGCACGTTCCCGACTCCGCCTGGGCGGGCGACCTGGCCGGACAGGTGATCCCTCCCGGCCCGGAGGATCCGATCAAGGCGCGCTGGATGGCGATATTCGAAGGCGCCGGGATCCACGGCACCGACGAGGTCGAATCGCTCGGCTCCGCCGCATCGCACGGCTGCGTGCGGATGTCGATCCCGGACGTGATCGAACTCTATCCCCAAGTCCAAGTAGGCACCCCCATTTACATCGGCTGAGCGGCGCGAGAACCGGCGCATATCGGCGTCCTCGGTCGCTCGCGTGCTGAAGCACGCCACGCTCCCTGCGTCCTCATATGGAGAGAGGTCCGCGTCGGACGCGCTCTCCGGAGGAGTGCTCGGAGGGCACGATGCCGAAATAGGCCACCAGCGAGGAGGGATGCTCGAAGCGCCGCAGGTCACCGGCCTCCGCGCAGAGCCCGAGTGCGGTCAGCGTGTCGATCCCGCGCAGACAGCGCAGGCGAGCGACCGTCTGCGCCCAAGGAGAGGAGGCCCAGGCCTGCTCGATCGAGCGCTCCAGAACCCCGCGGCGCTGTTCGAGCCCCCTTACCGCGCACAGATAGTCGCCCATGACCGTGCTGGAGGGGGCGTCGGCGAACTCGATTCCCTCCAGCCAGTCCCAGTGGGCCTGCGTCCAAGCGCTCCCCGGCCCTTCCCAGTACAGCTCGCGACGCAGCAGGAACTTGGTCACCCGATGGCGGGCGCGCATCAGGTCGACCCGGATCGCCTCCCGGCAGCGGGTGAGATCGCGGAAGCACTCCTCCTCGACGCTCGGCACCCGCACGAAGGACAGCTGGCCGGCGAGCAGCAAGCGGGCAGCCGCTCGGCGTCGATGCGGTCGGTCTTCACCCGATCTCCCGGCGCCCGGGGGATCAACCCCGGCGCGCAGACGCGTACGTCCAGGCCGCGCTCCCTCGCCCCTCGCGCGAGGCCGTAGCCGGTCGGCCCAGCCTCATAGACCGCGAGGAGGGGAGCCGGAAGCCCTGCAAGGAACTCAAGCGCCTCGCGGGGCCGGCCGCTCAACCGCCGGGAGCGCAGCTCCCCCGACCGGGGGTCGAGAACGCAGGCTTGGGTCTGCGTGGCGTGAACATCCAACCCGACCACGCTTTTAGGCTGGGCCATGTCGGCACCTCCCAGGATTGGGGTGTCGGCCGCAGGCCTGTCCTGCGGCCCAGTCCCCGCGCTTTCATGTGCGGGGTGCCGACCTACCTACCGCTGGAGTCGGTCGGTTCTCTCCATACGGTCTTGACAAGTGCTCTCGCGGCCCCGGTTTAGTGGATAGGTCGGGGGACATCAGGGCGGCCAGTCCCCGCCCTGGACAAGGGCGGGAGACCGGCCTAGTGCCTACTTCACCTTGAGAATTTGCACCAACGGAAAGACCGCTGGAATCGGCTGAACCTTCATCCTTGCTCACCCCCTCCCGTTCGTCAGTGCCCGGCTATTTGCCAGGGGCGGGGAAGGGAGAGGGTAAGAAATTAGCGAGCGGTAGGAAACTAGCGAGCGCTAATCAATTGCCGAGCATTCGCAATCAAGCCCAGGGAGAAAATCACTATGCTCCGAGCTTGTTGAGTGACCCAGCAGACTTGATCGGAGGATGAGACTTGGGCAGGGCAGCGTTGAAGGTCGGCCGAGTGCCAATAAAAAGCCGCAAGAAACTGCCGGACGATATGCCGGCCTACGCGGTATGCCATCCCGTAAAGCTGGCGGCGCTTATAGCCCTACACGAGAAGGATCAAAGCGCCGTGGAGATTGCAGACCGGCTCGGCATCGATGTCAGGTGGGTCACGAATCACCTGCGCGACCTCTATGAAGCTGGGTGTATCGAATTTGTTGGTTATAAGGCCGGTACCCGAAACATCAAACGGGCTGTGTATCGAGCTATTTCTAAGCCCATTGTCGATGACAAGACTTTTCGGAATATGTCGCAGATGGAGCGCCGGGCTTCTGCGGGGGTGGTGGTCCAGTGGATCACGGCCGAGTGCCTCGCCTCCTATCGGGGCGGAAAGATCGACCAGGACGACGATGTATGCCTGATCTCCGACGAACCAAATCTCGACGCCGAAGGCAGGCAAGAACTGAGTAGGTTTCTTACCTCTGTCTACAGCGGTGAGGTAGATGCTTCTGAGGTGGCGGCAAGTGTCCAGGAGATCGAGAGCAGGGCTACCAATCGGATGGTTGGATCTGGAGAAAAAGGCACAACTATGTTTGTCGCGCTGATTGCCTTCGAGCGGGGAAGCTCAGATGTTGGCGATCTCTCCGGGTTTCAACGGTAAGCGATGAGTGAGCGGTCATAAATTTGGTGTTGCTTTGCTCGTACCGATCTGAAACCTTCCAACAATCAGTACTGCTAGCTCCTTTGGTCGTCAGAAATCAAAGAAGTGACCGGTGCTGGATTGCCCCGGGCGACTTTACGACTTGCGAATCTGCGGTCGTCCGGGGCCTAATCACCAATCACATGTTCTTACACCACACTTCCCCCAGCAGCGAAGCGTCGTCCTCCCAACGAATTGGCGGCGTATGCCTGCACAGTTAGGTCTGCTCAAGGCACTATGGGCGGATGGGATGGATGGGACCGGGCGTTACTTGCGCCTCGACGCCCGGTCCCACATCCAGGAGGCAAAGAAGGCGATCGTCGCGGAGATGCGGGAGCTGAATCGTCCTGTTACCTCAGCGGAGCTTCACAAGAACTTGGATGGTGCCTGGTCGCTCAAGGAAATTGAGTTTGACCTTTCGACCCTTCTCAAAGAGAAAGTTGTGGAAGTCACCTACGGCCCCGAACTCCATTTCGACCTCGTTGACAGCGGAGGCGGGACCAAGAGAGTTTCCAGGGAGTGGTGCCGCTAGCGCTTGCGGATCGAAGCGCACAAAGCCCAAGGCTTTGGCAGGGATTAGACAAACACGAAGGGGGAGGCATTCAGTTGAAAGGGAGGACGCGGCAAAGAGGAAAATCGCCGGCATGTATGCGCGAGCTGGTGTTTTTCGCGACGCTACTTTTGCTCATTGCTGGAATCGGGACCGCCACCGCCGTGGCAGACGAATCCACAGAACCGCTCTACGGAGTCAAACCCTCTCTGGAAGATTCGCTGAAAGCAATGGAAGAAGGCCCCAAGATAGCTCCTGAGACCGATTCTCCAGCAGCGGAACAACTTCCCCATCAGAACCTGGACCGGGCCGAGGCGGTCGAACTGCTCACCTCGGTCTTCGGATCTCAGATCGAAGGAGCGAATCCGTTCACCGATCTTGAAGTCCAGAAGTTCCTCTCCGACAACGTCGCGCTTGTTGACCCTGGGACTCTTAGCGAAGGCGCTGCCGAAGAGGAATCCTCAGGCCAAGGCCCGGTTCTCCTTGAATCCTCCATTCCTTTTCGGGTCGAAAACAGTCAAGGCGAACCGGCGCCTCTAGACCTCAGCCTCGAAACGACCGAAGGCGAACTTAAGCCTGAAGCGCCTCTCGTCGAAGTAGGCGTTCCCGATGAACTCGGCGAAGGCATCTCCCTGCCTGAAACAGGAGTCACGATCTCTCTCGAAGGCGCTCCCCTTGACAAGTCGTCATCGACGATCTCCGATGAAACGGCTGTGTATCCCAACGTTGCGGAGGACACCGACTTTGCCGTCACGCCATCTCCAACCGGGGTGGAGACTTTCACGCAGCTTCGTTCAGGGGACTCGCCCCGAAAAGAGACCTTTAACCTTGACCTACCCACCGGGGCCGTTCTAGAGAAGACCAAAGAGGGCGGCGCAGAGGTGGTCCGGGGGAAAGAAACGCTGCTCGTTGTCCCGCCGGCGAGTGCGATCGATGCAACGGGCAAATCGGTCCCGGTCGATCTTGACACCTCAGGCAGCTCGCTCACGGTGCAAGTCTCGCCTAGCGAATTAGCAACTTTTCCCATTCTTGTGGATCCGCTCTTTGAGTCATTCAAATGGGCGGCGGGTGGTACTGGCTGGGCATTCCCAGCTTTCGCAGGCTGGATTTCGGCGACGAATGAGGGCGGGGTCGCCAATTACTACGACTGGAACGCCCGGGTCGGTCTTTTCATTGCCGATAGCGCTCCCACGGCGCCAGGAGATCAAACTAACTGGAACTACTACGTTCCTAGATTTACTTCGGACTATGAAAAATACGGCGTAAGGCCCACCACATACATCAACGGAGTAACGCTGGAAAATGTCGAATATCGGCTCCCGGGAGTAAACCCATCGCGTGCGAATAGCCCCTATTTCCAAGGCGGTATTTGGAACACGGTGAGCGGTGGCTGGATCGTTTCCGCCACGCGTACCGGTGTAGAAGGGCAGCTACTTAACGTAACGCTTCCACCATTCCTCAATTTAACTCATGCTGTCAACGCGAAGAACTTTGGCGTTGCTCTTATCTCATCCGAAACTCTGCCTGAAGTACCCCAAGGCTCGGAACGGCAGCTCTATGTGGGCACCACTACGCTCGAACTTGCTGACAATGAGGCGCCTGAAATGGGAAGCTATGGTAACCCCAGTGGCTGGGTGAACAAAACTCCCACTGCGCAGATTCCATTCAGCGCTAGTGACCGCGGTCTTGGCATGTACAAGATCACCGTCACCCAGCCAGGTGGGAAAGTTGTCGACACTTCACGAGAATGCACCGGCGGCGCAGGGAAACCTTGCCCCCGTGAATGGAGCAGCACCGTCGGCCAGCCTCAAATCGCCTATGACCCGAGCACGATGGCGACCGGGGAAGATTGGGTCAAAATCGCAGCCTTGGATCCGGTCGGCCACAGCTCGGCAGAAACGGAAGCCAATCAAGCGGAAGTGCGGATTAAGGTCGATCACACACCGCCCTCGCTCGCCCTGAGTGGCACCCTCACCGAACAGGCGTCGTTTGGCACCTCGCGCCCGAGCTACGAAGTGACAATCAGCTCAAGTGACGGGACGACGGAAAAACCACAGTCGGGCGCAGCGAAAACCGCCATCGAAGTCGACGGGAAAGTCGTCAACGAAAGCACCCCGGGCTGCACGACGCAGAATTGCTCGATCTCGAGGAACTTGACGCTTAACGCGAGTGAATATGCCAGCGGCTCTCACGTGCTCAAAGCCATTGCCACCGACGCCGTCGGCAACACGGCGACGGCATCGCAGAGCTTCAAACTGCAGCCGGCAGCGCCGCCGAGCGTTGAACTCGCCGGTACAGCCACCCAGCAGGCGACCCTTGGAACAAGTCGACCGCGCTATACGCTCAAAGTGAACGCGACGACTAGCGCGGGCTTCAACGGAATGCCAATGGCTGCGCCGACCTACGCCTCCTCCGCTGGCTCGCCCGGCACGGGCAAAGGACAGCTTGAAGGAGCTGAGGGCAGCGTCGTTGATTCAAAAGGAAATCTCTGGGTGGCCGCCTATGCGAACGGCCACATAGAGGAGTTCAACACTAAAGGCGAATATCTTGGTCAGTTCGGTGAACCGGGCATCGGTACAGAACAGCTGTATTTGCCGACTGGCTTGGCGCTTGACGCTGCCGGCAACTTCTGGATCACCACCTCCGACAACCGTATTAAGGAGTTCAGTCCTGCGGGGAAATTCATTAAGCAGTTCGGTCAGGAAGGTTCTGCGGACGGTTATCTCAAAAATCCAGTGGACATTGCGTTCGATGCCAAAGGAAACCTCTGGGTTTTGGAACACGGCAACAGGCGCGTCCAAGAGTTTAGCCCGGAAGGAAAATTCCTAACGAAATTCGGCTCGCGGGGAAGCGCTAATGGCCAGTTTGAAGAACCCTGGGGCATCACGATCACACCAGATGGAAGTATCTGGGTCGCCGACACTTGGAACTACCGTCTTCAGCGCTTCAATTCAGAAGGCAAATTCCTGGGCAAATATGGAGAATACGGAGCCGGAAACGGCAACCTTTCAGCGCCATGGGGCATTCGGGCCGATTCGGCCGGGAACCTCTATGTGTCCGACGGCGGCAACGGTCGAGTCGAGGTCTTCAACTCCGCCGGTGAATACCTGACGCAGTTCGGCTCTGCTGGCAAAGGGCCGGGCCAGTTCTCCTGGCCAAGCTACCTTGCGATAGATCCTGGGGGAAACATCTGGGTCGATGATTCCGACAGCGAAGTCCAACGTTGGCACGTCCAGGCGGCGCCTCCTACTTTCTCACAGGCGTTTGGGTCGAAAGGCACCGGTGCCGGCCAGTTCACCACGCCATCCGGTGTCACGACCGACAGCGCGGGAAATCTCTGGGTTGTCGATCGACCCAACGCAAGAATCGAGAAGTTCAACGCAAAAGGGGAATTCCAGAGCCAGTTCGGCACGAAAGGCAACGGCGCCGGACAGCTCCTCAGCCCCTACGGCGTTGCCATCGATCCGAGCGGCAACGTCTGGGTCACCGACACCGGCAACACCCGGGTTGCCGAGTTCAACGCCAAAGGGGAATTCGTCGCGACCTTCGGCACCAACGTCAACAAAACGAAGGTCGAAGCGGGCGGAACGCAGGCGGAAAAGAACCTCTGCACCGCGGCATCGAAAAACGTCTGCCAGGCTGGCAACCAGGGCAGCCTCGAAGGTCAGATGAAAGAACCGACGGGCATTGCCATCGCGCCGGGGGGAAATCTCTTCGTCGTCGAGAAAAACAACGGCCGGGTGGAGAAGTTCAGCCCGACCGGCGCGGTCCTCGCCAACTTCGGGACCTACGGCGCTAAAGAAGGTCAGCTGCAGTCGCCTACCTCCGTGGCGGTCGCGCCGGACGGCTCCCTTTGGGTGGCCGACACAGGGAACCGCCGAATCGAGGAGTGGACCTCCACCTTCGGCTTCGTACGCGCGGTCGGGAAAGAAGGAAGCGGAAATGGCCAATTCACGGAACCCTGGGGCCTGACGGTTGACTCAAGCGGAAATGTCTGGGTTGCGGACATGTCTCAAAACCGGATCCAGGGATTCAGTTCATCGGGGGACTTCCTCGCCAAATTCGGGATCGGAGGGAGCGGCGAAGGCCAGTTCAGCTCTCCATACGGGCTCGTCGCCGACTCGGCAGGGAGCCTTTGGATCGCAGACACTGGGCACAGTCAGATCCAGAAGTGGATCCCGCCGACAAGCCGAGCTTCAACGATTACAAGCGAAATTTCTGTCGACGGAACACCTGTCAGCACGAAAGTTGGGCGCTGTGGTGTCGAATCCTGCTCGATTGCTCCCGAATGGGTTCTCGAAGCCGGCGCATATCCAGGGAAACACACGACTCAGGTCAAAGCCACCGACGGGCTTGGCCGGTCCACGACGAAAACTCTAGTCGTGGAAATGCTGAAAGACACCGTCAAACCCACGCTGGAAGTCAAAGGCTCACTTTTCGCCGCCCCCCAAGGCTGGGTCGAACAGCAGGGCTACGGCTTGGAAGTCAAAGCCACCGACGCCGGCTATGGCCTGACCTCACTTGTGGCTCGCATTGACGGACAAGCCGTGGCGTCGTGGTCAAATGCGTGTACTGAAGGTGGCTGCACGGCCACAATTAGTAAATCAATCGACATGAGTGCGTACGCGGGCGGCGCGCATTCTGCGGAAATCGTGGCAATCGACGGGGCGGGCAATACGTCGACGAAACTCTGGACGATCAACGTAGATCCGGAAGGCCACGTTTCCGCGCAGGAGGCAGCCGCGACCCTGAAAGCTGTAGATACAACTGGTCCGATCAACACGGTTGGCCCTTCGGAAGAAGAAGAAGAATATCCGGGGACTGCTCCTGGCCTGGGCATCACTGAAGAAGGTGGTTCACTTGTGGCTACCGGAACCGAAGCCCCCACGACCATTAATCCCGCGCCGGGCGGTTCGTTCACGGTGGCGGTGCCCGAAGCATGGGAATACGAATCGTGTCTCGCCGAAACCGAAACCATCGAAGAATCCGAAGCCGAATCCACGATTCCAAAATCGGACCCTACGGCTCCGTGCGCACCGATACCTGCCGTATCCGATCCGAAACGACATGCGCCGATCGAAGTGATGCCTGTAAGTACGCCGGGCGAAGCGACAGCCACCACCCCTGTAGGGGG
>Ga0209265_1000486_pt1 | contig 10969 bp, 11 predicted proteins | sample GraSoiAngelo_103_FD_185872 | JGI IMG/M metagenome (GOLD analysis project Ga0209265, IMG submission 185872) | Grasslands soil microbial communities from the Angelo Coastal Reserve, California, USA - 14_0903_05_20cm (SPAdes) (version 2) | ecosystem: Environmental > Terrestrial > Soil > Grasslands ...
ACATAAACAAAAATAATATTTTTATTTATTTTATAGATAAACTGATGCTTCAAAGTATTTTCTTGCTATTTCTGGTGTAGTTTGAGCTAATGCAACTGAAATCAAATATTTAGGATCAAAATAATTTGCAAAATCTCTATATCTTTTTAACCAAGATTTCATTGCTGAGAAGGCTGTTTCAATGGGATTTAAATCAGGTGAATAGGGTGGCAAATAAAGTACTCTACCACCAATATCTTCCACTGCTGCAACTAAATCATCATCATGATGTATACGTGCATTATCCATAATTAATACACTATGCTTAGCTGGATATGGATTCATTTGAGATAACTTAATTTAAATAAGTAAATATTAATTAAATAATCTTAAATAATTATAAAAAATAACAATAAAAATAAAATAATTACCAATTGTGTTAATACAAATGTTTGAAATCTTTCCTTATCACAACTTCCTTCCATAATATCAACAGCAATAAAACCCTCTAAAGACAATGCAGGTAAAATAGTATAACGCTTTCCTCTGATAAAAACAACACTTTTTTTTGCTCTAGTATTGATAGGAGAATAACCATATAACCTGGTAAATGTTCTTTCATCTTTTGCTGATTCATCAATAAAAATTAATTGTTCTGCTGTATAATTCATTCCAATATTATATAAATAAACATCACGCAATATTTCACTTCTTTCTTTAGCTGCTTTTTGTATTTTTTTTCTAGTTATACCACAAAATCTAAGAGAACGCCATAATGTTGGTATAGAAACTAATTTTCCTATTCTCTGCTCCATCTCATATACCAATTCATCAAGATACCAATCTACCTTATCTTTAACCAAACTTTCTAATACCTATAAATTATAATCTTTGTTAGATAAATAATAATTATTAGTATATATAATAATAAATAAGAATAATTATCTCTTACCAACATTTCTTGTGTTGTAAATATTTTTCTCCTTCCTACACTATCAACAAATGGATCTTTTACACATCCCCATTTTTTGAAAATCCTACAGACTTTACTAACAGTTGCCTCACTAACATACATTCTTTTAGCAATTTCTTTTTGTGTAAAACCTTCAGCTTGACAATGTATAATATGCCATCTCAAATCTTCACTTAGACTTTTTCCCATTTCTGATCCAAAATTACTTTAGTATTTTTGGTAATATAACCTTTAACAACTAAATTCATAAAAAAAGAAGTTGTAAATTCGCGAGAATTTGTTTTACTGAAGGTAGTCTTTTTGAGAATTCAAAGAAAAGAAACTACTGTAGACTTATGAGGTTTGGAATGTAGTAACTAGAAGGCTTATAGTCTATAACTATAAAGAGAATCCGAAGTATTTATTATAAACTTTAAAAAGAGTTTGCAAAAAATCAAAAAATTTGTGCAATTTGTAATACGTTATCACGTGACAGTGATTTGCACCATTTTGAAAACAGCGATAAATAAAAGGGTACGTGAATAATAAAATGTGAAGAAAATACACAATATAATTTAAATAAGTATCAAATAACCCTCATCCCATTTTTTTTGAACTCTTAAACAGATAACAATGAAAATCTCTATTAACACTACCAAAATCAATAAATAATTTTTGAATGACAGAGAAACTGAATAAACTAAATTGGAGAAACTTAAAAAGTACACTTTACTAGAATTATTTGATTTCTTCCTATTTCTTAAAAATAAGTATTTTTTGATATTTTCGAATATTTTAGTACAATAAGAAATTTTTCGAGAAAAAAGATTCGAATAATATGATTTATTCGAATTCATTATATTAGATAATTTATTTAACTTGTTTATATAGTTAAAGGTTTTTTTGATTGGTTGAATTTGTTCGCAATAATTCCTTAAGCGAGTAAGAAAAATATTGGATAGTTCAACATTAAAATGTTTTTCAGAACTTATTAGTTTAATTATAACTATTAAAATGATACAAAATAGCCAGAGTAACAATTTAAACATTACTCTATAAATTACAATCATTATTGTAACTACAATTATAAACTAAAAGAACATAAACAAAAAAATGATTATAAAAATAAGGATAGTAAGAATTAAATCAAGGGGATCCATTTTGTTGAAGATAGTTATGATCAAAAGTGCAACTTTATATATGTTTAAAAAAAAAAATAATATTGCTGCCAAAACACGTATTCTTCTAATCTAAAAACAATAATATGACATTCAGTTAGTTTTACATTCCGATTTGTATCACCTTAATAATGATCTTAAAATACATATATAAATGCAAACAATTTCTTGTTACTTTGCATAAACTCGTTTTTAACAAGTTAAAAAAAATGCTTTTGTTTTTTTTTATAATTTCCATACTATGCATTTTATATTTGATCTTTTATCCAAATAAAATTCAATGCATTTGCATAGTTATTATAATTTTTCAAATTATATTAATTGTAAAGCATATCGATCTATCCGAAGAACTATATTTAATTTAAGATTCTGCTTGGATATTTTGTTTCGCTATATTCATCAATTTAAAGAAAAATGAATTTTTCTCGAAATATTAATTTTTTTACAATCACAGTTCTAATGATTCAATCAATCTCAAAAATATTAAAAAAAATGAATTTTACAAATAATCCTGGTTTCAAATTTTCTTATGCAATTGGTAAATTTTATAAATAAATTTCTCATTGGAATAGTTTATGGAATATTCATTTTCATCATAAGTACGAAAATTCAATGCACACATTTAACGTTAATTTTGTATTATTTATAATTGTATTATTTATTTTATAATTTATTTTATTTAATATTTCATTTATTTCATTGAATTTAAATTTTTAATAATTGTTTATTTTATTTTTTATTTTATTTAATATTTCATTAATTTCATTGAATTTAAATTTTTTAATAATTATAATTGTATTATTTATTTTTATATTTATTTTAATATTGTATTATTATTTTTTTATGGTTTTTATTCTTGTAGAAATGAATAACGTATCTAACAGAATAAACAATAATTATAAATTATATTACTCAATTGTATGGAAATTTAATTAATTAGATTTTAAAAGTATTAAAATCGTTATGAATGACAAAGTAATTCGAGTGTAAATTTAATGTATTATTTAAACGATATCTAAACCAGATGGATTAGCTTGCTCAAGAATAAACTTTTGAAATATTAATGCATTGGATGTATTTGATTTATACATAACATCAAATAAATCACCAATTATCGGAACAGTTCCCGCCTTAATTGTAAAAGTAAAGTTAATAAATTTAATTATAAATGTAATAATAACTGATTATACTTACAAACGAATCTAAAAATATATTTATAGCCATTTCTCTAATCATAATTCTAAATTTCTTTCGTTGCAATAATTCCGACTTAATATTAAAAATAAACCAAATCGATAAGAATATCCCCGCAAAATCACCTATTACAGGTAAAATTCCAATTATTGGATCCAAGCCGATATTAATACAACAAAAGCAACTAACATCTAACTTGTGTGCCAATTTTTTAATTTTTATTAAAGCCACTGTTTCTTCTTCCATTAATCCTGATGGAATTTCCCATTTATTTCTTTTTAGTTTACCATTTATATTTAAATGTGACGGAATTTCTATGTTTTGAGAAGAAAGTTTTCGATTAACCCAACACATTTTATTATTTTTTTTAAAGGTATTAACATCCTTTTATAATTAATTAAATTATAAATCATTATATACAGTATTCCAATTACCACTCTTCACAATTTAAAATATAAAATTTTAAAAACATTATTCGAAGTAACATGAAATAATACAATATGATTTTCTTAAATAATCTAATTAAAATTATATATAGTATAAGTATTATTATTTTTTTATATAATACAATGATTAAAAAACAACAATAATATATACAGTATATGTATTATTGTTTTTTATACAATACATAATTTTCTAGTTATTATTCTTTGACTAATTCCTCAAAACCAGGATTCTTTTTTCACGCCCCTAACTTACCACAGTAAAAACGTACGCTAAATTAAACAGAAAAAATCATCATGTAAAACATATCAATAATTTCAGACCTGCGCAGTTTTCAACCCATGAGATCCGCAAAGGTCTCAATTGAAAAAATTATTCTCCATTCTTAACTATCTTAAATCGTGATGATATTTTGCAAACGTCGCTGAATAAAAGGATTTATTGCGAATATCGACGAGAAATCAGCGATTTTATTCATATAATTACAAACTAATTTATTACAAATATATTTTTTTTTATTTCTTATCGTTATACAGTTTGCTTAATAAAATATCGATAGTTGATTCTCGTAATACTTGTTTCTTTGACTATTATCCTTTGTGAACCAAAAGAATCCCTTGTAAATAGTTTAACCCTTCTTCAGCATTGATACGATCATCCCAAATCCTGATATTTTTATTATTGAAATTTGCTTTTCCACTCATAAGTGTGTGAATATAATGTTTTAGTTGTTATTTATATAATCTTTTACATTAACCTCTTGATACTTTTTATCATCCTTACACCAATACATATAATTCCTTTTAAATAATGTTTCTTCTGGTTCTAACTTCAATTCATTATTCAATTGTTCTAATTCTCGTGAGGGGGATAATTTTCATAAGGTCCTTCTATTGTGCATAAAAATATCTATAAATCCATATTTATATGAACCTCTCGACTTCTTAGAATAAAATCGTCGCTTTACATATTAAATTCGATCCAAATTTTATTCTGCGACGTTTGTGGCATGCGCCATCACGATATCACTATTTAAGTCTAGTTGAAGTGTCTTTGGTCTGGGTGGGTATGGAGTGAAACGTTTATTTAAAATCAAATCTTCGATACATTCCGGAGTAAAATTTATCACGTGTCCGGTCAGGATTGCAAAAGGCCCACATCTTCCCAACAAAATTTTGTGATCACGTGACCATAGTAAAATACTTGTCACACCATGTCACACCTGCCGCGTTTCATTTTTTATAAGTATCTGAGGGACGCGATGTAAAATCTTATTTGTCACGACTCTATTCGTCACTGATAAATCTGGCACTATCACATGTAACTGCATAATGCCGGCCAAATAGTCACGTGAACGCAAAATTTTGTTGTCACACAATTTCAACTATTTTCTGTCCAATAAAAGTCTTCAAGACTGCAAGTCACGCATCAGTGTAACATAAACAATATAAATAGTTTCGATAAAAAAAAGTTTAACATAATACTTAGATTCTCTAAGGGAAGTATGAATATTTTCGTTTGTTTAGAATATTATTTTTTAACCCGTATTCTCATGGCGCGTGAGTTGAAATTCCTCTCCATTGAGCATATTTTTATTCTCTTTGGCGCGTGAGTTCGAAAACCCTCTCCACTGAGCATACTTAATTTGAAATATTCTATAACCAAATATTATACTTCCTTGCTAACAACAAATAATAATACTTAACTCTTTACAGATGTCGACCTGTTCAGAACTTTTAATAAAAAATATAATCGAACAGTATTTGAACGAGAATGACTATGTCTCTTGGACCCATGAAAATCTTTTGAAATATTTATTATCTTGTAATGTAACAGATACATATGAAGATGTACTGGTTAATTTTACTAGATCTGTTTTAACGAAAATAATAAATAACGATAATTTAAATCAAAATATACGGAACAAAGCTAAAAAGCTTAACGATACTATGTTGACTACATTCAACAAAAGGCCGGAGATAAAAAGATTAATTAATCTAATTACCAAGGTAAGCTCTAAATTAACGTTAATATCTTTTCAAATTATAAATTAATGTTAATATCTTTATAGCCTTATAATGAGAAAATGGCAAAAGAATTTCCAGAATATTTTAGAGATTTAAAGGAAAGTTTGAAGAGCGATAATGAAGCTGTTGCTCAGTTGTCACGAAGATTGATACGCGCTACTAACTGGTTTATTGTGGATAGTAATTACGGGAATCGAAAAGATAATGTTTCAAGGATTAGCGAAAAGAAACCAAAGATTTGGCTTAATATTTTGATAAAATGTTTAGATACGTCAAAAACCCCTAGATCAGAACAAGCTATTTATTTTTTGAAAAAAATTATTTCTGAGAATATTATCGGAAATATGGAATCGAATTTTATATTTAATTTTTTCTACAATGACAATAATTATTACGGATTAGAAGTTCCTATAGTTCTTTCCGCGATCACATCTATCATGCAATATAATCCCACACCATGTCGTGGTATCAGAAGTAATCCTTCTGAAAATCATGTCAAATGTCAGATGTGGTCAAAAATATTTTCTGATGCATTTTCTGATTTCAATCCTGTTTGGGAATTGAATCATTTATTTTCTGGTAATTCGAAAAGGGACTTTGGGCGATCAGACTTTGCTGCGATTTTTATTACAGAAAGCAACACACCATTTGTGTTTTTTATAACAGAATTTGAAGTTGACAGATTCGAGAGACACAAAGATGATATTGTTGTACTTGCTGAAGGGGCGTTCGAATTAAACAAAATAATTTCTTCTAGGGGCAGATTTTTTCCTGAAGATATATTAGAAATAAGGTTACATTTAGCTCTAGTCAATAATACCCACATTACTTTTGGTAGTATTCGTCCAGAACTGAATTTTGAAAAAACTTTATTATATTATATTTATGACAGAGATCTGTGCAGTTATGAATTAAATACCGGGGACAAAATGCAGGACATAATTAACGTCATTAAATTGATTTCTTACTTAAAACAGGTTGTATGTGAGGATGGGTATAGAATTAAAAGATTAATTACTGAAAGCAAAACAAATAGTCATTGTATGGGCAATTGTTATAGTACAAATATTTTACCTAAACTTCCTAAAAGAGCAGAAAGATCTATACAGAAAAAAACTGCTTATACGCCCAAAAAAAGGCGAGTTTTATTACATGATGACTTTAACTGATAGTAGAAATCGTGGAATTTCTTTAGAAAAGGGAAGCGAATTATTTTTATATAAATGCGATATCTCAATATTAATTGCCCCTTATATCTCATAAATAAATCGTTATCGACTCAAAGAATAACAACTAGAAAAGTAAAAATGAAAAAGATCAATTATAAATTTGTAATTGAAAATAAATTTGTGTAATTAAAAATAATAATTGAAATAAAATTTTATATGATTAGAAATGATATCAGAAATTTTATTTAATTAAAATTTCACCCCCCGCGCGGTTCTCGACCCGTGAGATCCGCGAAGGTCTCGTTCGAAAGTATTGTTTGGAATCGCTCCTTCAGCAACCCGAAATCGTGATGATGCATGTCACAAACGTCGCTGAATAAAAATTGGATCGGACAAATTACAAACATCGAGAGAAATCGGCGAACAATATCTTTTTTAAAGTTTTTACATAATTGAGTTTTATAGAATGATGACTTAGGAATTAATTTTAATTCTTCTTCAGAATGCGCAAATAAACATTTTTTGCTAAATCTGGATAATGAAAATATGATATAAACGAGAAATAAATAAAATAATACACTTTACTCACGGGCAAACTCCTTTCTCGAAGTATTTATTACACAACTGCGAATTTACTTTGCTCATAATTTCTAACGTACAATGGATATATCTGTAACGGTAACGCATATTTATTTGAAATCTATATATATAAGCTAAGCAAATTTGCAATTAAAAATATTTAGACCATTTTTTTACTTGTTTAAAACGAGTTGTAATTTATTTTTATAAGCAAAAATTTTTTTTTAAATTCATTTTTATTTATAAAGTATTATAACAGAAATATTAAAAATAATGATAAGGTAGAAGAAGAGAAGGAAAATGAATAATATCTTGCATCTTAAAAACACTGATTTGTATAAATATCGCACCCCCACGCCAAACACCTGGGTATAATAATAATTTGGCAAATTATTTGTAAAAATAAAAATAATATTATAACTTTTAACATTAAATTCTCTGTTTCGTATTCCTTCATTTTTTTCTCGTAATCGTCTAACTTTTCACTCTTAGCATTGTTTGCACTTTGATATAATTTAATACGTTGACGTAGATCAGTCTCAATTTTTATTTTCTTGAAAAGAATTTTTTTGCATGCTTTATGTCTTTTATACGATATATTGACTCCCATATCAAACAATATTTCTATTAAATTTTATGTTCAGACTTCTGAAAAATTCTCAAAAAAATTTCAGTATTTATATAGTTTTCGAATTTAAAGGTCTAATTACTTCAATACTTCTGATTACATTAATTTCGGAGTTATTGCATTTATTTAATTGTTCTTCGGATATTACATTAATTTTCGGAGATTTCATATATTTATTTGATTGTTCTTGAATATAATCGGAAACATTTTGCCTTACAAATTCCGAATTAAACAATAATAGGCGAAACTAACTACTACAAGGAATTACTCCGAATAAAATATTTTAGATATTAAAGAAATAATGAAATAACTCTAAACGAAGACCAGAAGGGACTTAACAATAATTGCAATTTGCAAAATTAAAAATTAAATCTTAAATTTCGTAAGCAATTCCACAATCAATCGATTTAAGTCTTATTCCTTGACCAAGATTTAGATTTTCGTTTAAGTAAGGTCTGTAAGCATGGTTTTGGGTGGATATTTTGGAAGTCAGTCCGAACACTCCGATGTTCCTAACTTTTTATAGTTAAAAAGCCCATATTTCTGACGCGTCTTATTTATATAAATATCAATTAAGATTTAAATCCTCTTTCTATTATGTTACTTACCAGTTATCTGTTAACCGAAAAAAAGAGATAGTCCCATTTAATTATTCGAGTTACTATAGAGATGGGATAGGAGTGTCAGGGTTATAAGTGATGAGGATTTATTAAATTAGAGTAAGATCAAACGTATTGTTTTTTATGCAGATCAACTAGTTTTTATTTGTATTAAATTATATACTACCAAATTTATCCTAAAAATACGCAAATCAAACCCCTTACTCTCAGAAAAACCTGCTAAATGTACGCTAACCATAAAATTAAATATTACAGTAATTTTGTTTTTTATATGTATAAATAGTACGAGTTACTCATTTTCCACAAAATAAGTAAAAATGTCATTACTTAAATTTATATCTTTAACCGCCAATGAAATTGTGAAAAGAAGATATGTTTCATGGGCATTAGATTGAAACTCGTTTTAAACAAGTAAAAAAATGATCGCAAATTGGCTATGTAGATTTTCTTATAAATACGCGTTTTTTACAGTATTTTTTTCATTATACGATAGTAATGATGAGCAAAGTAAAATCGCAATTGTGTTATAAATACTTTGAGAAAGGTTCTTGTTCGTGAGTAAAATGTATTTCTATATTTATTTCTCGTTTTATTTCTCGTAATTTATATTAATTTATTGTTATATTTTCATTATCCAGATTTAAAAATTGTTTGTTTGCGCATTCTAAAGAAGAATTAAAATTAATTCCTAAGTCATCACTCTATAAAACTAAATTATGTCAAACATTTAAAAATGATATTTGTCCGTTTGGAGTAAAGTGCCTATACATTCATTTTCAGAAGAATGAGTACGAATTGTTTTAATAAAATTTATGAATTTGGCCAGAAAGAATAGTGGATATGGAGAAATTGCTATAAATAAATATAAGGAATTCAAGAATTGGATTTATCAATATACCGAAGATGGTATAATTACAGAAAGGTTTTATAAAGAAAATGTTAAAGAATTAGAAAATTGGATTTTAGAATTTGATATTCAAGAAAAAGATTTCATTAATGAATTATTCAATAAAGAATAATTCATTTTAACTTAATAGTAGTAACATTTAATCGTCGAGCTGAAAGTGGATATATATTTATTTCATTTACTATTTACTATTCATTTTTCTTTAATAAAATCTTAATGTTTTTTATATAAAAAAGGAGATTGCGTAGGCAAAAAATACCCTTTTTGATTTGTGAAACAGTAAGTTCACCGCATTAATTATCACACCCTAATTGATACCAGTACAACGAGGCGAGAAATTTTAGATCCATATATTCAAATAATCCTAGGATACATTGATTTTAGCAGGAATAATTTGTTCGGAGGTTGGGTTGGTTCGAAAGTGAATTAATTTAAATAATAAAGTAAATTTCGTCGGTAATTTTGTCAAAGCCATCCGAGTGGTCCAAACAATGTTTTTTTTTTGTGAATCCTAAAGTCAGTTGCAAATATTTAAATCAAAAAATTGCAAAATGTTTATTACTTCTATAATTGTAATCTTAGTATATTTCGATATAGAACGAGAATTATATGATGTATTGACAATTATTCCATTCGTTAATATATACTGCTCTGTTTTTTCGGTGTATAACGAATTAACATGTTCATTAATTGTCATTATATTGAGTGGATTGATTATCCATATAATATTTTTAGACAATCCGATTTGTACCAGATGTCAGGATAATCTGGTACAAATTGAAGAGCTGAGGCGAGAATTGCAAAATGTCAAATTGAATGAAATGTTGAACTCTATCTTCTCACCCGATCCATTGACTCCAATGACTGGTCCAATAAAAGGAATTATCAATGAAACGTGTGAACCAGTGATACCAGCAACAATATTTCGGGATTGCATCCCTTCAGAAATGTATATATAAGCAGCTCAATTTGATTTATTAATACACAATAATGGATAGACCATGACCCAAGAGTACGTTCTGCACTGATACGATTAAACAGATAGTAAGAGCATAAAATCATTTTTCTTTGTTTGACTGTTGTGATGATATTAATATTGTTATTATACATCGAAAAAATATCGATCGAAGCTCGATTCGATTCGATAAATAAGTTAATAGATAATAAATGGAAGCGAATTTATAAGCAACAGATGTTGTACAATAAGAGTATCGATTTGATAATAGAAATGTTAAATCGATATGGAATTAGATTACTTTATTTATTAGCGTTAGTTTTTAGTTATTAAAATA
>Ga0209265_1000488_pt1 | contig 10943 bp, 10 predicted proteins | sample GraSoiAngelo_103_FD_185872 | JGI IMG/M metagenome (GOLD analysis project Ga0209265, IMG submission 185872) | Grasslands soil microbial communities from the Angelo Coastal Reserve, California, USA - 14_0903_05_20cm (SPAdes) (version 2) | ecosystem: Environmental > Terrestrial > Soil > Grasslands ...
GCAGCTGAGCGGCGCGCAATCAAAAAGGCGGCGCGTCGCCACCTGAAACAGCAGTTGCTCGAAGAATTGGAAGAGAGCAAATGACGAAGCCAGAACCAGCGAATCCTTCGCATTGCGATTTGTGATTCGGCGGGAGGGATTACAGTTCATCCCATGCGTCCGATGAATTTGTCATCACTCGTCTGCTCACTATTCGCAGTAGCTCCGGTTGTCGTCCTCGCACAAACGCCACCCCAACGTAACCCGGATGTTTCAAACAAAGCGCTGATCACAAAGTCAACGCCCGGTATAAGCAACGACGCTTTTAAAAATCAGAGTGCGAACGCAACTGACACGCTTCGCAAGATGGCGAACGATTATTACGCCTGGCGGAACGAGAATTATCCAGTCCGCAGTAGCGAAGCCGGACTTCATACCTGGGACGACCGGCTGACCGATTATTCGCCGGCGAAAATCGCAGAGCGCACGCAACATGTTCATTCGCTGCTGGAGAAGGTGCGCGCAATGAAGACAGACAATTGGCCGAAGAACGATCGCATCGACTGGATCCTGTTCCGAGCCCAATTGGAGAATATCGATTTTGGAGATCGCATTCTGAAATTCGAGCGGACAAATCCGCAGGTCTACATCCGCGAATGCACGGACGGAATCTTTTCCCTGCTGAAAAAGGAATACGACACGCCGAGAAAACGCGCGCTTGCTGCCACTGCCCGTCTCAAAGAAATGCCTGCACTGTTGAAGCAAGCCCTGGCTAATTTGCAAGGACCGGTAAAACTTTACGCGAAGCTTGCGATCCAATCGGCGCGCTCAATCGATCCGCTCTTAAACAAAAGCTTAATGGCGCTGGATGTCGGGCTCGCGCCTAACGAGCACGATGACTTGATCAAAGCGCGCGACGCCGCCCTTACCGCGGTGCACAGCTACGCCGATGAGCTGGAGAAGCGCTTGCCGAAGATGGTCGATTTCGTGCCGATGGGCGAAGCAAACTATAACTATTATCTCAAGCACGTTTTGCTTCTGCCGCTCGACGCCATACAGGTAGAGATGATTGGGCGAGCAGAGCTGGCGCGTTATCGCGCCCTCGAAGCGCTCTTGCCTGATCCCAAATTAGCCGATCCAGATCCGAAACGGGCTGCTGACATTCCGCCCGATCAGAAATCTTTCCTGAAAGCGTACGAAGGCCGAGAGGCAGAAATGATTAGTTTCTTGAAGGAACACAATCTGGTATCCCTGCCGGACTATCTCGGGCCGTTTCAAATTCGACAATTGCCCGAAGCTTTTAAGCCGACCAGCCCTGGCGGTTTCATGAATCCTCCCGGTGTTTACGACAAGGACCCAACCGGATTCTTTTTCATTCCCACCTATGATCCGGAATCGAAGAATTTTTATATTCGCGCGGCGATTGAAGATCCACGACCCATTCTTGGGCACGAAGGCATTCCCGGACATTTTCTTCAACTCTCAATCGCCAATCATTTAAGCGACGAGATCCGCCGCCAGCACGACGACTCCGTGTTCATCGAAGGCTGGGCGCTTTACGGCGAAGAGATGTTGATGCGGACCGGTGCCTATCCGAATAACTCACCGGCACAGGGACAAATCCTGCGTCTGTCCCGCTATCGCGCAGCTCGCATTGGAGTTGATGTGAATCTGCACACCGGCCGATGGAGTTTTGAGCAAGCCGTCAAATATTTCATGGACGCAGGCGGATTGGATCGTGAGGCAGCGGAGGGCGAAGCAGCGGGAGCAGCTTCCAGCCCAACGCAGAAGATCAGCTACATCACCGGCAAATGGCAGATCATGAATCTGCTCGGCCGTTACAAAGATAAGCAAGGCGATAACTTCCGGCTTGGTCAATTCCATGACGACCTGATCAAGAACGGAAGCCTGCCGGTATCCGTGGTCGAATGGATCCTGCTCGATGATTCGACCGCGCTACAGCAAGCGACAAAATAAGAGCAGATAGCTTTCAAGACCTTTCGGGTCTTGACATGCAAAAGCCGGTAGGCGCAAGATCGTGAACCTAACGACTCGCGCCTTATGAATCCCAACGCCGCGAAGGACCTCATTGTTCGAAACGCGTTCCTCTGTGCTGCGGCCGTAGTCATTACGAGTTGCGGCACTGCGACTTTCAGTAAGACTGGAAGCGACGCGCAAATCGAAAGCCTGCGGAATTTTGAACTCGCATTCATCGACGAGTTCGCCGTACCTGGCAAACGCTTCAATGCTGCCGCGTTCGACACCAAATTAAACCAAGGCAATGCGAAATTTCAGCAGGCCATCAGCGATGAAAAATTCACTGCGCGCCGCCCAGTGCTAGTCGATCTTAAAGGACAATTCGATGCGGATGCCGCGCATCTGCGAAGCAAAGCAAGCCGCGGCAAAGTCACTCCGGCGCTGGCAAGCGAGATGAAAAAGGATGTTAACAAGATCTACGATCATGCCCTCGGCCGGTAAAACTAAGCGCAAGAAATCTTCCAGGAAGAGATCAGAACTCGACTCAGCGCTCGATCAGGTCACTGATGAATCGGTCGCGGCTTCGATGAAAGAATTTCAGGATTTACTCGCGCAAGCGAAAGGCGACACGAGCGAGCTAATCCGCCAAAACGCCCAGGAACTTGAAGAGCGCCTGGTTCTTTTGAAGCAGAAAAAGATCGATAAGGAAGACTTCAATTTCTTCGTAGAAAATCAAAAACGCGATCTCCGAGTTTTCGTCGACAGCCAGCCAGCGCAGTCGCAGGAACGCGCTGAGAAGTTAACCCTCCATATTCTCGAGATAGCTGCGACGAAGATTGTGCCGGTGTTGATCATGATGATCTAGTTGCAGCCGTCAGGAGGAGGAGCCCAGCCATCTTGGCTGTGAGGCTGGCGGGCATCCTGGCTGCCAAAGAGAAGCAGTAAACCAGGCGAGACTCCCGATTGCCCCACAGGCAAGATGGCTGTGCTACGCAGTTTTCAGCGGCGACGATTCATGATTTGGCCAAGGCGATCGTGCGGCAGCGCTTCGACCCGATGATTGTCGCGTCCGGTCATAGAGTTGTTATCAACTAACGCGTTCACGGCCGCTTCTTCAGTCGCCTGAACGACTCCGGCAAAAATCGGATCCATCAGATCATTGGGAACTGTTTGCACTTGATGTGTAACTTGATCCGGATTGACGACGTTCGGATTCGCTGTTGAAAACGCGATGAACAAATCACCGGAGCCGTTCCCGGAAATTGTTCCGGTCCGAGCGAGCCCGAGCGACACCCGGCGCGCGAGCCGCTTCAGCTGGTTTGGCAGTAGCGGTGCGTCAGTTGCAACTACAGCGATGCACGAGCCGCTTTCTTGTTTATAGACGTCACCGGGAATTTCTTTGCCGACCGGGACGCCAGCTATCGTGAGTTGTGGGCGTCGACCGAAATTTGCCTGTAGAAACACGCCGACGATAAAACTTTGCGGTGAACTGTTTTTGTCGGCGCCTTCTGGACGAATCTCGACTTTACGCGAGGCGGTCCCGTTTCCACCTTTGAACTCGTAACAGATCATTCCTGTTCCGCCGCCCACGCTCCCCTCCTCTAGCGCGCCGCCATGCGCGCTGTCGAGAGCATGCCAGACATCCGCCGGCTTCACGTGAAAACCATTGATGTCGTTAAGCCAGCCGTCCCATGTCTCGGCAACTACAGGCAGACTCCACCAGTAGCCGGTCTTGTCTGCTGCACCGTGATTAATCCGCCAGGCGATGACTGCGTCGCGCGCCACTCCAACGCTATGTGTGTTTGTGATGACAATCGGCCCTTCGAGAAATCCGCTCTCATCAACCCACGCTGTGCCAGTCATTTCGCCGTTGCCATTTAAGCTAAAGAATCCGGCGTAAACCGGATCATTCAACGAAGCGTGCCCGCGCGGAAGGATCGCAGTAACACCGGTGCGCACCGGCCCTTTACCGACCTTAAGTTTTCCTTCGCCGCTGATCAACGTTGTGTAGCCGACTTCAACACCAGGGACGTCGGTGATCGCATTGAACTTTCCAGGGGTTCCTTCAAACGGAATTCCCAGATCGCGAGCGCGAACGATCTTGCTTACGATGGCTGGTCTCGGTGGCGGAGATTTCTGCGGCTCACGTGCTGAAGAATCGAGCACGATTGCGAGCACGAGCAGGAGCACAACGGGGGTTAAGCTTTTCGATTTCATTTTCGATCCATCAACTATCAGCTACCAACCATCAACTTTTCTATTAGGTTAAGCGTGTGAGTTACGAGGTTTTCGCCAGAAAATATCGACCCCAAACGTTCGACGATCTGGTCGGGCAGGCGCATGTCTCGCGTACGTTGAAGAATGCTGTGGCGCAAAACCGCCTCGCCCATGCGTATCTGTTTGTTGGCCCACGCGGTGTTGGCAAGACATCGACGGCACGGATTCTGGCGAAGTCACTCAATTGCGTAAAAGGACCTACCATCACGCCATGTGGTGAATGCGACAATTGCCGCGAGATTGCCGGCGGCAATAGCCTCGACGTGATCGAGATTGACGGTGCCAGCAACAACAGCGTGGAAGATGTACGACAACTGCGCGAGAACGTTCGATACGCGACGGCCAAGGGCCGTTACAAGATTTATCTGATCGATGAAGTGCACATGCTTTCCTCAGCGGCGTTCAATGCGCTTCTAAAGACCCTCGAGGAGCCGCCCGAGCATGTGAAGTTCATCTTCGCGACCACTGAGCCGCAGAAAGTTCTCCCAACCATTCTGAGTCGGTGCCAGCGGTTTGATCTCCACCGCATTCCGGCGAACCTGATCGCGAAACATCTGCAATTTATTGCGGGAAAGGAGAACATCGCGCTGGAGCCCGCGGCTGCACATGCGATTGCACGCGGCGCAGAGGGTGGCTTGCGCGACGCGGAATCGATGCTCGATCAGCTGGTTGCATTTTGCGGGGAGAAAATCAGTGAGAACGATGTGCTCGATGTTTTCGGATTCACAAGCGAACAAACAGTTGCCGATCTGACAGGACGGATTTTGCGCGGTGAGACTCCGGGCGCGATCGATCTGCTGCATCAGCAGAGCGACGCCGGCAAGGACATGATGCGGCTTATGTCGGACTTGATCGCTTACCTGCGTGATCTCCTCGTATTCAAGGCAAAGCCTGATGCGCTTAAGGAAGATGTCGAGCCTGATGTGCAAACGTCACTCGCGAGGCATGCCGAGCTGGTCACGACCGGCCATTTGCTTGAATTGCTTGACCAATTTGCCGCCGCAGAAGGCCGCATGAAGTGGGCTCCGAACAAAAAGCTGCATCTCGAAGTAGCAATTATCAAGGCTATCCAAAGCCTGGGACAGGCAACATTGGATGAGGTAATCGAAAAACTTGGCGAGCTTCGCAATGGTGGGGGCGCGGGACCGTCCGCGCAACCTGTAGCCGCGCGGGCTGACCGCGGTCGTGAGGAGTCGCGCACTGCGAAGGCCGGGGTCAGCGACCCCGGCTACAGCGAGACCCCCTCGCGCGTAGCTGAAACTTCACCTGATGCGAATGAACTGTGGCAAAAGATTCTTGCAAAAATTCCGGGGCAAAAAGCTTTCGTGCGCAATTCTGCTTCGGCCGCACATGTTCTCGGAATCGACGGGCGCAATTTCCAGATCGGTTTCGCGCCTGGCGACAAAGCGATGATGGATATTTTGGCTACACAAGCTAATCGCAAACTTCTTGAAACATTGCTGCACGAGATCACCGGGAAAGACTGGAGTGTGAGGCTCACCCTAAAGGAGGGTCTTCCCAGCAGGCAGGAATCGGTTTCGGAGCATTCTCAATCCGAAAAATTCAAAGAGGACCCGCTTATTCAAGAAGCCATCGGGCTGTTCAATGCTCAAATAAAATCCTGAATCCGACGTTGCGACCTTGTCATGTTGAGCGAAGCGAAGTGGAGTCGAAACATCTCTGGCATTGCATTCGAAATCAGAGATTCCTCCATCCTTCGCATAAAGCTACGGCTTGGCAGGCGACTTCGCTCGGAATGACAAAAGGCTGATCCAAATCCTATGAACATCAATAAATTAATGAAGCAGGCGCAGAAGATGCAGGAGCAAATGGCCAAAACTCAGGCTGAGCTGGAGAACAAGACGGTCGAAGTAAGCGCGGCTGGCGGCAAGGTGAAAGTGACGGCAAACGGCGCAGGTGACGTTCTCGCCATCAAAATCGACAAAGAAGTCGTTGACCCAAACGATGTGGAATTTCTCGAAGAAATGGTTCTTAGCGCAGTTCAGCAGGCTGTGGAACAAGGCAAAGCGCTCGCGCAATCAGAAATGACGAGAATCACGGGCGGGCTCGGCATACCTGGATTGCAATAATGACGAAATCCGAATGACGAATCGCTTTTCGCCACGTTCGACCGTTGAATCGTTAAAATCACGCGGGCCCCGACTTCGCCCATTCGTGGCTAATCATCTCCGCGCCAAAATAGGGCTGTAACTTTTCCGGAATCTGCACCGAACCATCCGGCCGCTGATAGCTCTCGATTAAGGCTGCAAACAATCTGGGCAACGCCACGCCAGAACCATTCAATGTATGGCAGAACCGGTTTTTCCCGTCGCGATCTTTGAATCGAAGCTGCATCCGGCGCGCCTGGAAGTCTTCGCAGTTTGAGCAACTTGATACTTCCAAATAACCATCTTGTCCCGGCGACCAGACTTCAATGTCGTAGCTCTTAGCTGCAGCAAAACCCAGATCGCCGGAGCAAAGCTCGACCACTCGATAATGCAGGCCGAGCAGTTGCAACACGCGTTCCGCATTTTCCGTAAGGGATTCCAATTCGTCGTACGATTTTTCCGGCGTTGTAACTTTGACCAGCTCCACCTTGTCGAATTGATGCACCCGGAGAATGCCACGGGTCTCGCGACCCGCTGCGCCCGCTTCGCGTCGGAAGCACGGGGTGTAAGCAACAAATTTCCTGGGAAGATCATCAACGCTCAAAATCTCTTCCCGATGAAGGTTCGTTAGTGGAACTTCCGCAGTTGGCGCAAGAAAAAGTAGCCCTGGAGTGGGATCTGTTTCGATTGCGTACATGTCTTCCTCGAACTTCGGCAATTGCGATGTGCCGACCATGCAATCGCGCCGGACCAAAAATGGCGGGCTGATTTCCATGTAAGCATGCTCCCGCGTGTGCAAATCGACCATGAAATTAATGAGCGCGCGCTCCAGCCTCGCGCCAGCGCCCGTAAAACAAATAAAACCGCTGCCGCTCAATTTTGCGGCCCGTTCCATGTCTAAAAAGCGCAGCTTCGCGCCGAGAGCGATGTGATCGTCGGGTTTGCTTAATAGCGGTTTCTCGCCCCAGGTACGCACTACACGATTGGCGGTTGCGTCTTTGCCAATTGGAACACTTTCGTGTGGCAGGTTTGCGATCCGAAGAAGCAAATCATTTTGCTCGTCTTCAGCAGCCGTTGCGCGCGTACTTATGTCGGCGATCTGTTCGCCGATTTGTCGAACCTGTTGCTCCAGTTCGTCCGTCGATTCGCCGCGCGATTTTTTGCCGCCGATCTCCTTGCTCAATTTTTTGCGATCGGCGTTCAACTGTTGCAACTTGGTTTCCGCTTTCCGACGCTCGACGTCCACGCGCAACACGTCGTCGATTCTGGCTTCGTCTCCTCCGCCCCGCGTCGCAAGTCGCTCGTGAACAAAATCCGGTTTCTCCCGAATCAGGCGAATGTCGAGCATGGCGCAGTATGAATGACGAATAACGAATGTCTAATGACGAAGGAATGCCAAATCCGAATGATCAAAATGCGCTTCAGGATGGCTTGTTGTGCTTCGTCATTGTCATTGTTTCGTCATTCGTCATTGAGCTTCGTCATTTAATTCTTGCTTAAGCTAGCGCGTGACAACGAGTGCACTGGTAGGATATTCTCCGCGTGGAAAAACTACATCTGCTTGCCGTCGCGCTCGGTCTCGCCGCGCTTGCCGGGATCAATCTTTACCTGACAGTTTTCGCCACCGGCCTGGCTATCCATTTTCACTGGATCGCCCTGGCGCCGCAGTACCAATCGCTGGAGGTCCTCGGTAATCCGTGGATCATCACCATCGCCGGCGTTCTCTATTTCCTGGAGTTCTTTGCCGATAAAATTCCGTGGGTCGATTCGGCGTGGGATGCCGTTCACACGGTGATTCGGCCCATTGGCGGCGCGCTCCTTGCAATTCAGGTGCTTGGCCATCCAAGTCCCGCATTTACTGTGATCGTGGCTTTGCTCGCGGGTGGCACGAGCTTGGTCGCACATACCGCAAAGGCGGCTACGCGTCTCGCCAGTAACTCGTCACCGGAACCATTTTCAAATATTGGACTAAGTCTCGGTGAAGATGCGGCCGTGCTCGGTGGACTCGCTCTCGTGCACTTCAATCCCGTCCTTGCCCTGGTCATCTTTCTGATCTGTATCGGTGCATTCTTCTATTTTGCGCCAAGAATTTTACGCGCGATGAAAGTGAAGATTTGGCTGGCCTGGAGGAAACTGAATGGCCCAGCTGATCACGACGCACCGGTAAATCTACCATCGGCATTGCCGGCCCGGCTGGCGCCTATTTTCGCCAGGGAAAACGTTCTCGGTGAGACCATCCTGTGGGCGGTGCCATGCGTAAGCGGACGCGGCCGGCGAATTCCCGCGAATTTGTTTGGCGCGCTCGTCGCTACGAGTGAAGAGCCGCGCAGAATCACTTTTGTCGCGCGCAAGGCAGGGCGGCCATTTGCGGGTACGATCGATCTGGAGGGTTTCGACGTCGGTCGTGAGCCAAAATTTCTATCCGAAAACCTGGTAATTTTTTCTGCCGGCGGAAAAGGCCCAAAGTATATGTTTGTTTTCGCGCGACCGCACGCGGCTCTGGTCGAACAGATCGTTCAGGATTTGCACCGCCGTCTCAGCGAACCCGCGATACAGGAGCAAGTCGCCGCGGAATCCGCCAGCCCGGCTGGATAGCGCGCGCGTCCCGCATGTTAATGCCAGTCCGGCTCGGACTTTCGGCGTCGCGCCGAAACGATCTTTCTCTAAAATCAGATTCTCACGAATTAGCCTAGCACAAAGAAAGTCCGCGATCGCGAGGACGCACTCGGTCCGAGCCGGACTGGCATCCGCACGCGACACGCGGGCGCTACCCGAAAACCGAATCACGCCGCGCGTGACATTTATAGCTGCCTTTCTCATAATCTGCGCGTGACTAGCCTTGCCGATCGTTACGCACAATTGCGCGATACGGATCGCGTTCGCGAGCGTGCCCTGTTCGTCTCGCCGCGGATTCCATCAGAGCTCGAGCTGCAAGCCCGCTGGTTCGCTGGAGATTTCGGCAAACACTTCATTACCACCGCCGGTGACAAGATCGATATTGTTCAATTTGGTACGTGGAATCGCGAAGCAGGTCCTGATTTTCGTGATGCTGCAATTCGGGTAAATGACGGTGATCCACTTCGCGGTTGCATCGAGATCGATCTGCTGGATCGCAGTTGGGAAACACACGGTCATGCGACCAATCCGGCTTTCGAAGGGACTGTGTTGCACGTATTCGTCGACAGGAGCGATCGCGAATTTTTCACGCGGACAAGATCGAACCGCAACGTGCCACAGGTTCATATCGATCCGGCAGATCTCCCGGATGCATTCAGCGCGAATATTCCGCTGGCGCGGCCAGGTCGTTGTCAGGCGCCACTCAAAGATTTGCCCGAAGAACGAGTCCGCAGTGTACTGAACGCAGCAGCGCAGTTTCGTTTGCGACAAAAAGCTGCACGCATTCGCCACAAGATTGACAGTCGTGGACGCGACGAGGTGCTTTTCCAGGAGCTGGCCACTGCACTCGGCTACAAGGAAAACAAGCTCCCTTTCACGCTGATCACGCAACGGTTGCCGTTAAAATCGCTACGCCAAACTGCGTCGGATATTGAATCGATGTTATTTGGCACGGCTGGCTTCCTGCGCGCTGCCGATCTCGATATTTATAAAAAATTCTTACGCGCCGCCGATCTCGATATTTATAAAAAATCGACACGCGAATATGTGCGGCGGCTGTGGGACGGGTGGTGGCCACATCGTGACGAGTTGGAGCGGCTAATTTTGCCTGCCAAAATTTGGCGCCTCAGCAGCACACGGCCATTGAATCATCCGCAGCGACGGCTGGCCGCGCTGGCGATCCTGGCGCGCGAGTGGCCTCGTCTTCAGCGTGCTTTGGGTAAGAGCAGTGTCGCCGCAGCAAAACATTTTTTTGAAACGCTGGATCATCCGTTTTGGAATTTTCATTACACGCTCACTTCCAAAATGTCCCAAAAGAAAATGGCCCTGATCGGCGAAGCGCGCGCGGCCGACATTCTGGCTAATGTATTGTTTCCATTTTGGCTGGCGCACGATCTCGATCCTTCCGGATCGCTCGGGAAAAATGTGTGGGCGGAATATGAGAAGCTCCCGGCGCAATTATCGAACCGCCGCCTCGAAACGGGAGCGACGCGTCTCTTTGGAACCAATCCACGCCGGAAACAATTCCTGAAAACTGTCGCGCACCAGCAGGGTTTGCTTCAGATTTACGAGGACTTTTGTATGCGGGATAATTCCGATTGCGCGCAATGCCCGTTTCCAGAGCAGATGAAGGAATGGGAATGAGTTAGAAATGTTAAAACGGTTGCAAGGTAAAAAGATGCCAAGTGAAAAACTTTAACACGGTGACCATGGATGCGTTTTTGTCATTCTGAGCGAAGCGAAGAATCTCTGATCATTTCGACGCGCTAATCCGCGGAAACCGACAGTCAGAGACGTTTCGCTCCGCTCAACATGACAGCGGAGGAAAACACTTAAGGAAATGATTGTGAAGACCGCTTCGGCGCATCATAATCCGGCCGTGATGCAGAAAACTCCAAGTCGCTCTGCTGCCTTCACGTTGATCGAGCTTCTCGTTGTCATTGCGATTATCGCGATTTTGGTTGGTCTGCTCTTTCCCGCTTTCCG
>Ga0209265_1000489_pt1 | contig 10941 bp, 11 predicted proteins | sample GraSoiAngelo_103_FD_185872 | JGI IMG/M metagenome (GOLD analysis project Ga0209265, IMG submission 185872) | Grasslands soil microbial communities from the Angelo Coastal Reserve, California, USA - 14_0903_05_20cm (SPAdes) (version 2) | ecosystem: Environmental > Terrestrial > Soil > Grasslands ...
GGCTGCTTTCCCATCATCTTGCCTCACATATCCTTCTTTCTTCTCTTCCACGCCTCATTTGTTGGAGTCAATGCCACAAGGGATTGCCCTGGGCGAGTTGCCTTTAACGAGTTGCCCTCGTAAGCCCTTTTAGGCGCTTTTACTGTGTGCGGCTCCTCCCTGGAAGTTTAGCAAGAACTCCTCATAGGCTTCGCGTAACTTGGGGTAACGGAGCAAAAAGAAGCCTGCATACTCGTGTGTCAGCGCGCGGGGTTGACGCAACAGATGCATATTAACCTCTTTAAGGAGACGGTTGCCCTTCTTGCCGTTACAAGCTTTGCAGCAAGCAACAAGGTTTTCCCATGTGCTCTGTCCTCCGCGCGAACGCGGGATAATATGGTCAAGTGTCAACTCTCGAGAACGTTTCCCGCAATACTGGCACATCTCATCGTCGCGGAGTAGGATATTGGAACGAGTCGGTTGCAGAGCTACGCGTGGAACCCGTACATTGGCCAACAACTGCACAATGACAGGCCGTTCCAGCTCAAGACGTCGAGTAGCGATACTCTCTTCGATCAACATACGAACGCCCTCATCCACAAAAGTCACTTTCTGTTTAGAAAGCAGTACAATGAGGCGGCGTTCAGGAATAACCGAGAGGGGCTGTAGTGAGGAATTCAATACAAGAACAGGCATGAAAGCTTCCTTTCCTCTCTGTCAGAGCCGATACCATGTGCAGACAGCGAGAGGAAGAGTAAGAAAGTAGAGGCAGGGAAAGATCATCCCTGGTTGCTTCACTCCTCAGCTTCTATTGCTGCCTACGACAACTGTATGGATAAGGTGGGAGGCATCTTACATGTCCAGGTGAGACAGGCACTGCAAGGTATCCTCCGTTAAACCACCTTTCCATATCATAGATACGGAAGAACGTGAACGGAGCACCCAGAGAACATGCGACAGGCGCAGTTGCATGTATCCGATACCCTTGCATTCTATAGACTCCTTATGCCTGTAAAAAAGAATACAGCATATACTGATCCATCCATTGGTAGCAGTTGTTCTCTTTCACCATTGCTAACCCTCTGGCCAGTATATGCCTTCCTGGTCGGGGTGAGAGGACTTGAACCTCCGACCTCAGCGTCCCGAACGCTGCGCGCTAGCCGACTGCGCTACACCCCGATTGACTTCCATGCAAGTGCTCACTGCACTTACCCTTATGAGCTAAGTACTTTCGGCCTATTTGCGCTGGAGCACTCGCTCGGCTCCTCTCACAAACTTGGCTCCTCTTACTCTACTCACAGCCTAAGTATAGCACACCTTAGCAAATTTTGACAATAGCCTTTTCTGCCTTCCTTAATTTCCATAATTTCCATTTTTCCTGTATACTATACACCAGTTGATGTGTTAATACATCTCTTTACGTTTATAGTATTACGTCTTTTGGCGTCAAAATCATGTCTTTGATAAAGTAGTCAGCTGTAGGTCGATCCTGAAATAAGGAAAGAGAGAAGATTTTGTATGGTCAAGAATGCGCGCACAAGAAAAGCATGCGGAATCATGTTGATCCTGTTTGCAGCTGTTATAGTAGTCATTGCAGGATGTAGTAATACTGCCACCATACAACAGACGAGTGTGCAACAAGCGTCACAAGTACGCAACTTCACGCTTTATGTACGTCCTGTCACCGTGGTGACGCCGGACGGCCAGAAGATTTGGTCATTCGGTTTCACTGATGACCCAAAGAGTGACGCAAAGATCCCTGGTCCTGCCCTTATCGTCAATGAGGGCGAGACTGTGAATCTCACGCTCATCGATGATAAAGATCCAACGAAGACAAACTCCAATACCACCGGAGATGGGCATACTATTCACTTACACGGCCTGGATCTGCCGAGTGCAATGGATGGCGACCCAATGACCGCTCCCAATGGACACTCTGTGCTACAAGGTGCACAGTTTCTGTACCATTTCGTAGCGAAGAATGCTGGCACTTACTGGTACCATTGCCATCAGGGTGCCGCAGAGCATATTCAGATGGGTATGTACGGCCCTCTGATTATTCGTCCAAAAGATGGAACAAATGTAGCGTACTCTGGCACCCCTAAGTTTGATAAAGAGTATACTTTTGTACTTAGTGATATGGATAGCGCTCTGCATCAAGCTGACTTTGCTACATTATACCAGGGTGGCAAAGAACCCAACTGGACGCAATATCATCCCAACTATTTCTTCATCAATGGCAAAGCGTGGCCTGATACGATGAAGGACCCCAGTACCAATATCACTGCTATAGTTGGGCAGACCGTACTAGTTCGCTTAGTTAATGCAGGATATGTCAGCCATGCTATGCATTCACATGGGTTCCATTTCCTGGTCGTAGGGTCAGATGGACGTAAACTCGATCAACCTTACTATAAAGATACACTAACAATTGGTCCCGCTGAACGCTACGATGTCATTTTCAAACTTGACCAGGTGGGACGCTTCATGTTCCACGATCATTTTGAGCAGATGACGACCAATAATGGCGAGTATCCTGGTGGTATGATCACCATGATCAATGTGAATAACCCGGATGGCTCTAATCCTACGCCGATGAATATGAATAAAGAGTAGTTCGCCTTCTGGTTTGAGCTTGTGAATGCACGTTTTCCATAGTTGTGCAATTTATGACTCAAGAGCACCGTCAGCATGGTCATGGCACTGTCCATGCTGACGATACCTCTAAATCAGCAGAGAACAATACATTGCAATAAGAAAATTCTTACAATGAGACAGAAGCGCACTATGGTCAATCTCCCCATTATAGGGGGTTGCCTTATATGACGGGCTTTCTTGTCCTAGATAGAATGTGCTACAATCATAAAGTAACCAAATTTGTTTAACATGGGGCTTCCTACCAACACCATTGTTTCCTCCCATATAGCCTGAAAGTATATGGGGCTTCTCCTCCATAAAGGATTTTTTATGAAAGAGGCAATGCATAAAACCAGGGCTAGCATTGCGGTTCTTCGTGAAGGACGGTGGAAACGCAAAAGACGAGCTGCTACAACTTGTGCCATCTGTACTCGGCGTATCTGGTTTGCGCCGTTGCGTGTTACTGAACCCGAAGGTGTACCAGAACCATGCCTCACCTGGACACTGTGCAAACCATGTTTTCAAGCACTGCTGGCAGAAATGCATCGCTCTCCCATACGTTCTCCGTTGCGCATACGTATTGCGATGGGAATCGTTGCCTCGGAGCGCTGGCCCCAGGCTTACTCTACGAGGGTCCGTTTATACATCTCAGACCGCCGTTGGATCATCTTTATTGCTGGCAGTTTCATTGTTGCGATGCTGCTTCACCTTGTGCTGATTGTGCTGTTACCGCTGATTGCAAAATAGCATGGTGATATGGTTGCTCATTGACATTTTTTGCTAAAATAGGAACAGCCAAATTGGCAAGGGGGTATCCCCCGGTAGCTGCGCAATTTATTGCGCCAGGATATGCCCAACACAGACCGTGGTTGCGCAATTTATTGCGCCATGGGCATTATACCACAAAACAGGCGCAATAAATTGCGCAGCTACGGGTGTCTTGGTGGTGCCACGTGGCGCAATGAATTGCGTAGCTACGGTCTGTGTTGGGGTGTATTCTAGCGCAATGAATTGCGCAGCTACGGGTGTCTTGGTGGTGCCACGTGGCGCAATGAATTGCGTAGCTACGGTCTGTGTTGGGGTGTATTCTGGCGCAATAAATTGCGCAGCTACGGGTGTTTTGGTGGTGCCACGTGGCGCAATGAATTGCGTAGCTACATAGAGAATTCTCATCATAGAAGAAGTACTTCACAATGATTCCAGCAGGTTTTACACACGAATATCATGTTCTTACTGAAATATGTGGGAGTATGAATAGCGGTTTCCTGTTACTCAACCAGCAACAGATGATCTACTCAAATGCGAGTGCTCAGCGCTTGCTACGTATTAGTAATACAGATGTGCTTTCAGCGCAAGATTTCGATGTGCGCAAGCACTTGCTGTCTATCGTGGCTGAACCACAACAGGTTCATGCTGCATTAGATCACGCCTGGCTACACCCTGAACAGGAATATTGCACCGATCTTGCACTGGCTGACGCAGCTGTGCGTTGGTTGCGTATGCATAGCTTTCCTGTACGCGATGGCCGTGGCAATCTGCTTGGACGTGGTATACTCTTCGATGACATTACGCTAGAGCGTTCGATACTTGAGTCTCGCGGCGAGACGCTGGCACTAGCCGCTCACGAACTCAAGACTCCCTTAGCGATTATTAAAGGTTGCGCGACGACGCTATTGGGTAGTTCTGCACGTTGGGACCCCGCAATTCAGCGGGAAATGTTGCAGATGATTGATACCCAATCCGATCGCCTCCATGATATCCTGAATACACTGCTAGATGTCTGGCGCTTGGATGCCGGAACGCAACCTCTACGTATGACACAGGTGTATATCCCTGAAATGCTGGAACAACTTGTTCGACGCTGGCATAAGCTCGCAACCAGTCATCGCTTTGTGCTACGTATTCCTCCCGATCTGCCGCCTGTGCTATGTGATGTGGTGCGTATTGAGCAGACGCTCAATCACCTGCTGAAGAATGCAGTGACGTACTCACCTGCGGGCAAAATGATTACTATTGCGGCAGAGACGGACGATGGTGAGCTACGCATAGCGATTACCGACGAGGGTATTGGTATCGCGCTAGAGCATCTCAGTCACATTTTTGACCGCTTCTATCGCATACAGCAAGATGATGATGAGCAAGTTGGCGGCACTGGTCTGGGACTGGCAGCGGCACGGGCAGCGGTTGAGGCGCACGGCGGAAAAATCTGGGCCGACTCAGCAGGGCATAGACACGGTGCAACCTTCTCTTTTACGTTGCCTATTGCGTCACATGCGACTAGCTCGCTGTTGCCGCCTGCTAAGGCACTATTACCAACTGCCCAGCAAGTTATCCCAAGCAATACGACGCGGCCAGCCTTACGAAAGGCAGATCGGCGCATTGGCATCTTGCTGGCAGAGAGTGATCCACGTATGGCCCGCTATATACGCGCGAACCTGGAGGAGCAGCAGTATCGTGTACATACTGTCAACCATGGGGTGCAATTCTTGCGTCAATTAGACCTGGAAGAGCCAGCTTTGATTATTCTCTCGACACGTCTGGCGGATATGAGTGGTATTCAATTGTTGCAGCGCTTGCGCGAGTTCTCGCCGATCCCTGTGATCGTGCTGTCCGACGATTGCGACGAAGACGAACGTGCGCAGATCTTTGATTGTGGCGGCGATGATCTCATGCTTAAGCCATTTGGTATGAAAGAGTTGCTGGCTCGTGTGCGCGCTTTATTGCGTCGCCAGGCAACTAGCAATCCAGCACAGACCAGTAGTCAGGCTATCTTTTGTACCGGCGATCTCATCATCGATCACGCGCAACATATCGTCACCGTACGGGACAAGACCGTTCAGCTCAGTCGCACTGAATACAACCTGCTCAATGTCTTAGCCCAGAATGCAGGTATGGTCGTGACACATGAACTGCTACTGGAAAAGGTCTGGGGGCCGGAATACAACCGTGATGTCGATTTTATCTGGGTATATATCAGCCGCCTCCGTCGTAAGATTGAAGAAGATTCGCGTCATCCCAAATATATCGTCACCGTCCCCGACGTTGGCTATAAACTCATGAAGATAGCTCCGCCTTCCTTGATATAATTTAGGAGAGATATTCAGGCCATTGTAAGGTGACAGCTCCGAGTAGTAAAGAGCTTGTAATGTGTTCCCATTATGCTCAATGCTAAGAAGTGTTAGCAAACCTTTCAGACGTTGCAGCATGGAGAAACAAACACATGTCGCAAGAGAAAAAGCCAATCATCCTCCTCATAGAAGCGGATCAGTCGCTACGGCGTCTCATATCCCTCGGTCTACAGCAACGCGGTCTCTATGTCATCGAGGCCAGTTCCCTCGCAAGTATCCCAGCTTTTGATATACAGCAGCTCACCCTGCTGGTACTCGATATAGATAGCAATACAGGTACTAACTGGTCCTTGCTAGAGCGTGTGCAATCACATCCTCACTTTGCTCCATTACCTGTTGTAGCACTGGCATGGGATAACAGACCCAGCGACCACCCATCTGATAAGATCATTGCCGTTGCCCCTACCCATATCACTTACCTGCCCAAACCATTTGATGCACGCATTCTGTTTAAAGCGATCTCTCGGCAATTAGCAGCTCAGGCAGCTAAAGAAGTCTCACACGGCACCTAGTATCTGGCCCGTAATTACGGCTGCTGGTCTGCTATTGATCGTGATTGGTTTGCTGCTTCAGATGGTTATTGCGATGGTAGGTTTTCTAGTTGTGATTGCGGCCCTCCTCTTATGGACGCTGGGTGCAAAGCCTGAAACAGAGAAGATCAGCACTGTACTGTTGCATCCAGGTGTGAATACCTGATGCCTCACACAGCAAAGATCTCCACAACATGAGTGGAGCAGCCAGGGCATCCTTTATGCGTGCCCTGGCTGCTGAGCAGTTACTGCAATTTTCTCAGTGGCGAAACGAATTGTCTGTGGATAGGCTGGTTGCTATGAGTGCCCAGCCGCTGACGTAACTCGCTGTTCTCGGATTCTAGATGTGCAATGCGTTGCTCATCCTTTTGGATTTGCAAGCGCTGACGTAAATTGGCAGTTTCGTTTTGCAAGCGCTGGCGCAACTCGTTGTTTTGCGCTGCCATTTGCATGCGTAATGCGGCAGTCCCCGCTTCCAGCTCTGCAATACGTTCCTCTGTATCTTCTGGCGGCGTTGCCAATTGATACCCTTCTTCACCATGAACAGCGAGGTCCAGGCCCTCTTCTTCCTCTTGCCGAGATACACGCAAGCCAAGCGGGGCAAGCAGTTTGAGCAGAATAAATGTCACGACAAACGCATACCCCAAGGTGACAGAGGCCGTCAGGATTTGTATGCCCAACTGGCTCGCATTGCCAAAGAGCAAACCATTGTTGCCGCCAACATTGATCACCTTCTCCGCAAAAACACCCGCCAGGATCAGTCCAGTCACGCCACCCATGCCATGAGCGGCCCACACATCGAGCGTATCATCAATATGGAAGCGTTTGCTGCGAATGTGTAAGGCCATATAGGTGACAACGCCTGCAACCAGACCAATAGCAATACCGGCCACCGGACCAACATAGCCACTGGCCGGAGTAATAGCAATCAGACCACACACCGCACCGATGGCGGTCGCTAATGCACTAGGCTTGCCATTCTCAGCCCAGCTCAGGACCATCCAGACCAAGGCACCAGCGGCACCGGCAGTATTGGTGACAACGAAGGCATTAACGGCCAGCGGTGAAGCCGCCAGCGCGCTCCCACCATTAAAGCCCAGCCAGCCAAACCAGAGCACACCAGCTCCTAGCAGGACCAGGGGAATATTATGTGAGACAATAGCCTGGCCAACCTTGAAGCCACGCCGCTTACCAACCACAATCGCCGCCGCCAAGCCGGAAAATCCTGCTGCCGCATGCACGAATGTGCCTCCTGCAAAGTCCAGCGCCCCCATATTGTGTAGCCATCCACCATCACCCACCACCCAGTGTGCAATCGGATCATACACCAGCGTCGTCCATAACAGCACAAAGATCACCAGCGTACGGAAACGCATACGCTCGACAATCGAGCCAATGATTAGAGCTGGCGCGATAATGGCTCCCATTGCCTGAAAGATCATAAAGGCCGTCTGGGGAATGGTTGGAGCATAAGCACTGGGTGCATAGCCGACTCCGTTCAGCGCAAAGAAGTTCAGCCCACCGATGATGCCAAGCCCATTGACATCCTTGCCAACGGCCAGACTATATCCGATAAGGACCCATTGAATGCTGACCACAGCCAGAATGAGCAGGGTTTGTTTAATCAAACTGATAACATTCTTGCTCGTCACCATGCCAGCATAGAACCAGCCAACGGCTGGCGTCATCAGCAGGACCAGTGCAGATGCTGTTAAAACCCAGGCGGTATCTCCTGAATTGATCACCTTGGCATCAAATAATCCTACAGATGCACCTGCAAAATACGTCGAGGCATAGCCAATGGCTACACCAATTACCAACAAGAGGACTACGTAGACAGAGAACGTCCGGTTAACAGGAATAACCATAGGATAAATTATCTCCTGTTCATCACCAGGATCTTCAAAACCTGGAGGGAAATTTTGGTTATTCCTATACGATGCGGCATTGGGAAACTGCTGCTGCTCAATTTTTGCCATCTGCTTTCACCAGCCTTTTTGATGAATACGAGGGCATTTCTTCATTGAATATAAGAAAGAGTGCAGATTTTGGGGCGCGATGAGTGCAGAGTATCTCATCTGACAGCGATTTCTCCCAAGCTTGAACCGCTTGTTCTATGAGGACCTGCTTCCTTGCACTCTTCTTGGAAGAGAAAAGCTCTCTTCAAGAAGCCCTCAAGTTCCATTATTCATCCTTGTAAGGAACTTGTCATGCATATAATACCATAATTATAGCTATTTTTCCCAGCGAATCAACCGATATACCAGTGAATTTCATCTCACCTGTTCCGCATCTAGAGCATTTATCGACCGCTTGTTCCGCCTTAGCCGCGTGTGGCTGACCAGGTGCCAGCTGGTCCATCCGTGGTTTTCGGATTGCCATCGGCAAGGTCTTGCGTCCCGTTGAACGTGACTTTACCCTGCATGGAGGAGAAGTCGTCGGTGACGGTTCCAGTCAATTTGTAGTGGAGCATCATATCTGCAAAGCCGCTGTCATTGTCTAACTGGATGTTTTTTCCGTTGATCGTACCCTTGAGATCAAGCTGAGTGCCAGATTTGAAGAGCAATGTTCCCTTAACGTTTGAGCCATCCTGTTGTAGATCGAGCGTGCCTGGACCCGATGAGCCACCAAGTGAAAGCGTGACATCTGTTGACCACTGGCCAGTGACATCTTTGTGGGAGCTAAGACCCCCTGCGCAGGCCGTTACTGCCAGGGCAATGGCGATGATTAGTATGCCTGTGATGAAGAAAAGTCCTCGCCTTTGCGGCGGGCGGCTGGTAATCTTTTGTGCTGGTGATGGTTGGTTGCTGGTAGGAGGAAGAGCATTTTCCATAGTGTAATGACCTCTCTTTTTCGTTTCATGAATGAGCATGTGCTGCTTGTACTGATTATACAGGCCAGTCATCTAAATTACCATACTGGCCTGCTTTATGCGTTGTGCGTCCTATATGCGCTATGCATTCTAGAGGAAGATACGAAGAAAGGGCTGTGCTGGATCAAGGAAGTAGGTCATTTTGGGCTTATGATGCCGCCCAGACGTTATCCCAAGAACCAGAGGCTATGCGCTTGCCACCGACGACCACGCTACCGACTTGACCTGTGGCGATCCCATATCAAACCTCCACAAAAACATATTGAGGAGCGGAAAGTCCCGCTCCTCAATATAGCTACGCTATTGATGGCCTAAGCAGACTACGAGCCACATTCTCATCAGGAGCAATAAGGAACTGTTCAATCATACTCTCTAGCAGAGTCAGTTCCTTAATCCCCTTGATTTTCTGTTGTGCTTCGTCAGCCAGTAAGGGAAAGCGAGTCTGCACTATTTTTAGGATAGCTTGTTGTTCCCCCTCTATTTTCCCCTCTATTTTCCCCTCTATTTTCCCCTCTGTGAGGGCCTGTGCTCTAGCCTCTGCCGTTTTCTTGCGTAATAAGCGGCTTTCTTCTATTAAGCTTTCAAACATCTCTAACTCCTTACCAATCTTCTCTTTGTCTTCTAATGAAACCATATCAGATCTCAGCAAAAACACATCGAACAATAAGATTCGTTCAGCTAACAGTCTCTTGTTGTCCCCATAGCCATCTTTCATCTCGTCTAGCGCTCGCCTCAATACATTATATGTCGCACCCTGCATGGTCGGCAATAAGGCATACATGCTGATTGCGTGTTTATCAAGGAACTGCTGAGCCTGCAAATGCCAAAGCGCTAGAATACGAAAAGAAAAGTTAAGAATTGTTTCACTGCCGACTTTTACATCCAAGGGTGTCTTCGGCAGCGATTTTTTTGAACGAAACGGGTAGATTATTACTGGGACAATTGGCTTACGGTATTTTCGGTAAAGAATGCCGTAGTACTCAATAAGCCGATAGACTATTGTTCCACTAACCCTTGTTTCTAACTCGATATGCAAAATACATACTTGTCTGCCATAGCGAGCTAGATAGAGACGGTCCGCCCGTAGTGGCGGTTTGAGTACCTCACTATTCAATTCTTTTCCCACCTTAACTTCCGGTAAGAGATGAGTGAGGATTTCTGCTGTGTGCCCTTCTAACAACGCCTTGAGCGAGCTGTCATACAGGTGCGGGTTTTTTATCAACGGTTGGCACCTTGCCCTTTCTACTTTGATGTATGTAGTATATAACAGTATAGACCGCTATGCAAGTATCAGTCAAAAATATTCACTGTTAAAAGCTACAACTAAATACAAACCTAACGAACGATCGTTTTATTTTTAATCAAAAATATCTTGTGAGACATGCCAAAGAGCGGATGCTATGGGATTGCTTTCATCAGGTTTATGCTACAATAGCTCTAAAGCACATTCGTTCAGGAGAGGATATATGCAATCAATCCGCATAAATGGCCAGGATAGACTGCCATTAGATACGCCCATGATACTGCACTGGTACGGTCGGCTCCCCCTATTGTCGTACCAGCTCTTTGCCGCTCATCCAAACGTGGGTAATGTCGTCTCGACGCGGCTGGGCGGAGTAAGTCAAGGGGCGTATACGAGTCTGAACTTGGCACTGAGCAGCTTTGATGCAGCTGAGCATGTGCTTGAGAACCGGCGTTTGCTCTGTGAGGCTGTCGGTGTGGCTTTGGAGACGCTGACGGTTGGGCAATTGGTGCAAGGTGTCAGGATTACGGTGGTGAATGAGCCGTTGCGCGG
>Ga0209265_1000491_pt1 | contig 10929 bp, 10 predicted proteins | sample GraSoiAngelo_103_FD_185872 | JGI IMG/M metagenome (GOLD analysis project Ga0209265, IMG submission 185872) | Grasslands soil microbial communities from the Angelo Coastal Reserve, California, USA - 14_0903_05_20cm (SPAdes) (version 2) | ecosystem: Environmental > Terrestrial > Soil > Grasslands ...
CTTCTGGCAGCAAGGCGCCGGTTTGATTTCTCCTCAGCGTGCCTGCAGGTGAGGATAGCTTAGCTCACCGCAGGCACGTCTGGTCTCGGGTAATCCCGCAGTCGCAGTATTCGCTGACTAATCGGATCGACCTGGAAAAGATCTTCGGGCGCAACGCGCCATTGCATGTCGACCTTGGCTGCGGGGATGGTTCGTTTCTTCGTGCAGTGGCACACTCGATGCCGGAGAAAAATTTTCTCGGAATCGAACGGTTACACGGTCGAATCCGCAGCTCTGAGCGTAAGACTGTTGATCAGAGCAACGTACGGCTGCTGCAGATAGAGAGTTCCTATGCGGTTTGCTATCTGTTGCCGGCGGGATCGGTGGAAACATTCTATCTCTTGTTTCCGGACCCATGGCCAAAACGCCGTCATCATCCGCACCGGCTCGTGACACCAGATTTCCTGAATTCCGTTCATGTCGCACTTCAGAAGAATGGTGTGATTTACATTGCGACCGATCACCTTGACTATTTTCGAAAAATCCAAGACATCGCGGAATCAAATTCGAGCCTTGCATTCGCCGAGCTTGATGTCGAACTGCCGCCGACCGGATTCGAGCTGATTTTTCGCCAGAAAGGCACGCCGATTCACTGGTTGGTGCTGCGGAAGATTTCGCCCGTGAAATAACTTTGCGCTTCCCATCCATCATGGCGGAAACGCAGCGTCACCGCGCCGGTCTGGTCCTGGCGAAACAGTTTAATCCCCCGCTCCTGTAATTCCTCGATCCAGGAGTCACTGATTCGTTCGTGATCGGGAAAATCACGCGAACTCGCAATGATCAGGCGTGGGCGCGCAGCATCTAGGAACGCTTCGGAGCCGGACTGTCCGGAATGATGCTGGCCTTTGACGATGATGTCGCTGCGAAGATCCAAATGCCGCGCCAACAATGCCTGCTCAGTTTTAATACCACTGTCCGACATGAACAAGATCGACGCCGCCGGCCCGACCAATACGTGGATGACATACGCCTGATCATCAGCAATAGGCGAGCTGAAGGTACTCGGAGGGAACAGTACATGCGCAGTGACCTCGCGCGACAGACGGAAACTGTCTCCCGCAGCCAGAGCAGCCGGTTTGATTCCGCGGTCTTGAAACAGATGTTGCAATCGGCGGTGAATAGTTGAGCGATCCGGCGCTGGATTATCGAGTACGCGCACTCGAGGAAAATCATCCAGCAATTGTGCAGTTCCACCGAGATGAAGCGCATCGCCATGCGTGAGCAGTAAGCCCGAAAGCCGATTCACGCCTGCCCAATGCAAGTACTCGCGAACCACACGTTGATAGCTCCGGTCATTACCGCAGTCGAACAACCAATTCTGCTCTTCGCTTTGCAAGTGAACGGCAGCTCCCGCGCCGAGATCGAGCACCGTGATCCTGGCAACCAGCTTTTCGGGCCAATGCGGGTGTCCTGCGTAAAAATGCCCGCCGGGAACGTGCGCGAGAATTTGCACGATTCCCAAAACAAGCCGGGCCAAAGACCAGTTGGCATTGTTAAAGATCACAGCCAGCCACGGCAGCATCGGCGTCGAAACAACAGAGAGAAGTCCGATGGCGAGTATGAAGAAGGCAATCGGCACTACGAGCAAGTTGGCGACCAATGAAACCGGGGTGACGATGTAGAAATACCAAAGCACCAGCGGCAGCGAGCCTGCCCAGGCTGCGAGAGAAACGCTGCTTCCACGACAGAGCCACTCAAAGCTTGCATGCTTCCACCGTTGCGGGCCGCGGACAAGTGTGCGTGGCAAAAAAGGATCAGGCGCGCTCCAGCGCTGCAAGAATCCGGAGAGAGGATCCGCGAACAAAATAATGGCGCCCACTACTGCAAAGGAGAGTTGAAAGCCTGCCGAGAAGAGTTCGTTTGTGTCCCAGCAGAGAAGAAAGAATGCCGCGGCAGCGAGACTGTTAAAGACGAAAGCTTTTCGGTCGAAAAAGAAGCCGCCGAGTAAGATCGAGCTCATTACCGCCGCTCGCACACTTGAAACATGGAGTCCTGTGACTGCAGCATAGAAGAGCAGCAGCGGAATGATTAACGCCGCCGCCCATCTACGCGAAAGCCGCGCGACCGTCGCCAGCATCCACAATAGCGCGGCGACAATTCCTACGTGCAGGCCAGCGACAGCGAAAAGGTGAAGAGTGCCGGTTTGCTGAAATGGTTCTTCGATGTCCTCCGGCGTCTGGTGCCTGAGGCCAAGCACGATCCCGCTGAGAAAGTTTTGAACGTCTGGCGCGTCCTCCAGTCCTCGGCAAAGCGCGCTTTGCATCCAAGTCCGCGACTTTTGCGCTGCCCACATGATGGGGTTGCCGCCGCCGTGTCGAATCAGCGTGCCCTCCTCCGGATATCGAACGAATAGCATTCGACGAACGTCGCGCCGCGCGAGATAAGCACGCATATCGAATTCGCCGGGATTTCGCGGTGGCGGTATCGGCTCGGCAGTTCCAAAAAACTTCAGTTCATCGCCGAATTCAGGCGCGCCTTTCCAACGGACCTGCCAGACCGCACATGTGGATCGTTTCCGATCTTCGAACTCAATGGACTTGAGCTTGAGCAGAAACGTTGCAAATCTGCTCGATGCGATTTTTGGCTCAGTGATTACCGAGCCGATTGCTGTGACAACTCGTGGCCGGCTGCCAAGTTCATCCGCGAGCTGCTGGCCTTGCGTGTTCTGAGTCGCGAAATTGTGTAGCAGGAAAAAACCGGCTCCGACAATGGCATATGTTGCGACCAGCCTCGGCCAGCACATGCCAGTGAGAATGCAGAGTGCGAGGATAATCGCTGTTGCAGTGAGGGCAATAGACGGAAGCGGAAGGATTTCCGCCGCAATAATTCCCAGTGCAGCCATCACCGCCAGACCAACGAATGGCTGGTGCGGCGCACTGAGTAATTTCATCGATGGGCTTTTGGCCTATCTGCCGCGCACAAAGCAAGCATCTTCCCGTTCGAGCTTAAGGGACGCGGCATGCAATCTCAATACGCGACGCCGGCATCATTGCCTGTATTACGGGCGCGCCGTAGTTTCCTGGGTGCACGATCTTTTCGAGCAAAAGGAGGAGGTTCAGGTGGCAGACAGCGCTGCGCCGCTCGCCACACGCATGCGCCCGCGCTCGCTCGACGAATTCGTCGGGCAGGAACATATTCTTGCGCGTGGCAAACTTTTGCGCCGCGCAATTGAAGCCGATCGGTTGCCGTCGGTGATCTTCTCCGGACCGCCAGGAAGCGGAAAGACCACGCTGGCCAGGATCATTGCGGAGATCACACACGCCAAATTTATTCGAATCAGCGGCGTGGAAAGCAACGTGGCCGAAATGCGCCGCGTGATCGCCGCGGCCACGAATCGCCTCCGCACGTCGGGGCAAAGGACGATCCTGTTCATCGATGAGATCCATCATTTCAACAAAGCGCAGCAGGACATTCTTTTGCCCGATGTCGAAGCTGGAAATCTCCGCCTGATTGGCGCGACCACCTACAATCCGTTCTTTTATGTGAACAGCGCGCTGGTTTCGCGCTCGCAGGTTTTTCGACTTGAACCGCTCAGCGTTCAGCAGCTGGAACAATTGATCGATCGCGCGTTAGCCGATAAAGAGCGCGGTCTTGGAAATTACAATGTGAAGATCGATAAGGACGCGCGCCGGCATCTGGCGAAGCTTAGCGATGGCGACGCGCGCAAATGCCTAAATGCGCTGGAGATTGGGGTGCTCACAACGCCGCCTTCTGTAGCCGGCCTCGGTGAGGCCGGTCGTCCTCAAGGTAAAAAACTGCCTCATTCTCTTGATGCCGGGGTCATCGCCCCCGGCTACAGCGCGGGCGTGATTCACTTCACGCTGGCAGTTGCCGAGGAAAGCATTCAACAGAAAGCGGTGGTTTACGATCGCGCGGGCGACGCGCACTACGACACGATAAGCGCCTTCATTAAAAGCATGCGCGCCTCAGATCAACAAGGCGCGATGTATTGGCTCGCGAAAATGCTGCATGCCGGCGAAGATTTCCGTTTCATCGCGCGGCGCATCGTTATTTTCGCCAGCGAAGACATCGGTCTTGCTGATCCGGAAGCATTACCGCTCGCGGTCGCGACACAACAAGCCGTGGAATTTGTCGGCATGCCCGAAGCGCGCATCCCGCTTGCGCACGCCACCGCTTACATGTGTCGCGCGCCCAAAAGCCGCGAAGCCTACAATGCGCTGAATGCCGCGAGCGAAAAGATCGAAATGGAACAGACAAAGCGCGTCCCGGAGCATCTCAAGAACATACATTTCCCGGTAAATCCCGAAAGCTAGGGCGTGACTGCCAGACGCGACGACGATGGCGCCTAATCGCTGCGCTTGTGGACTCAAAGCATCATCAAATTGAACAGGTTGGAATTGGTGGACCGCTGTCGAGATTTTTTCGGCTTATCCGTTTTTCGCACACAATTTTCGCGCTTCCATTTGCTCTTGGCGCACTCGTTGTGGCCGCCAATGGCTGGCCGTCGTTGAGAATTCTGCTGTTAGTGCTGCTCTGCATGGTGTTTGCGCGCACTGCGGCGATGCTTTTCAATCGCTTGGTCGATTGGTCGCTCGACCAACGAAATCCGCGAACAGCTTCGCGTCATCTGCTGGTTTCAAAATCGGTAGCTTTTACTTTGCTCGTATTCACTTCTTCAGGATTCGTCGCATCGGCAGCGGCAATCAATCGCCTGACGTTCATCCTCGCGCCGGTTGCTCTGTTTGTGATTTTTTTTTATTCGCTCACTAAACGGTTCACCAGTGCGACGCACTTCTTTCTCGGACTTGCGCTGGCAATCGCGCCGCTGGGCGCATGGATCGCGCAGACCGGACGTATCGATATTGCCCCCGTCGTCCTCGGGCTTGGAGTCATTTGCTGGGTGGCAGGATTCGATCTGATTTACGCCACGCAGGATCACGATTTCGACCGGCGCGAACATATCCGGTCGTTAGTGGTGAAACTGGGAATCGCGCGTAGCCTTCGCCTGACGCAGCTATTACATCTTCTGACGTTCTTGGCGCTGATTGGTTTTGGTCTCACCGCGAATCTGGGCGCACTCTATTACTGGTCGATGCCTCTGATTGCAGCGGCGCTGATTTACGAACACAAAATCGAGAAACTCGATCTCGCCGGAATCAATCGCGCGTTTTTTCAAAGCAATGCATTTGTGAGCGCGATATTTCTGCTCGCGGTTTGCGCGGATCGATTGATCTAGGTAGGGCGATTGACCTCAGTCGCCCGAGGCGGTTCAGGTGAACCGCGAGCTACCTACATGGCGTTTAACATTGCCACGCGTCTTGCGTGCCGCCCGCCGTCGAAGCCGGTTTCGAGCCAGATGCGCACGATGTTTAGCGCCAGATCTTCGGGGATCAGGCGCTCACCCATGGAAAGGACGTTAGCATCGTTGTGCTGGCGCGAGAGGCGGGCCGACTCTTCGTTCCAGCAAAGTGCGCAGCGCACGCCGTGCACCTTGTTCGCCACCATCGCTTCGCCATTGCCGGAACCGCCAAAAACAATGCCTCGTTCGCACTCTCCGCGTGCTACTGCTTCCGCTGCCGGGCGAATGAAAAGCGGATAGTCCACTGGGTCTTCACTGAACGTGCCGAAGTCTTTCACTTCGTGCCCGAGCGAGCCGAGCAACTCTTTTACTTTCTCCTTGTAACGAAAGCCGGCGTGGTCTGAGCCGAGGGAAATTTTCATAGATGTGTCATTCCGAGCGAAGTCTAGAAATCTCTAATTATTAATCGAGTCACGTCGTCCGGAAAAGACAATAGCAAGAGATGTCTCGACTTCGCTCGACATGACAGCGGTTATCCACCATGCAGTTTTGCCAGCTCACCCCAGATCTCCTTCTCGCGTTCGGTTATTTTCTTGGGGACATTGATCTGAACAACAACGTAGAGGTCGCCGCGTTTGCCAGAGACGCCAGGCAGTCCGCGTTCACGCAAACGAAACCGCTGCCCACCCTGAGTGCCTGGCGGAATTTTCAGGCGGACATTGCCTTCCAGAGTGGGCACGACCAGTTCACTGCCCAACACTGCGCGCCACGGCTCGATTTTCACCTCGTGAATTAAATCGCTTCCTTCGACTGTAAAATCCGGGTGCCGCGCCAGACGCACGCGAAGGAAAAGATCGCCGCTTTTTCCTCCACGGACGCCAGCTTCGCCCTGACCGCGCAAACGGATTCGCTGCCCTTCATGAACACCCCGCGGGATCTTGACCTGGTAATTTTCCACCTTGTTCGAGCCAGCTCGGCGCAGAGAGACTGTTCGAGTCGATCCGTGCAACGCTTCTTCAAGCGTGACCATGATGTCCGCTTCGACATCTGCGCCACGCTCCGCCGTCGCCTGACGTCCGCCAAATCCGCCGAAAGCAGAGCGGCCGCGCCCGCCACCGAAAAATGCTTCGAAGAAGTCGCTGAACCCTGTGCCATCAAACTCGAATTGAACGCCGCCGCCGTCGCCGCCCCATTGATAAAATCCGCCGCCGGGTTGCTGTCCCTGCCGTTGCCACTCAGGCGGCGGCTGGAACCCGCCCGGTCGATTCCAATCGGCGCCGAGTTGATCGTATTTCTTGCGCTTTTCCGGGTCGCCTAGCACCTCGTAGGCTTCGTTGATTTCCTTAAATTTTTCCTCGGCGGCCTTTTTGTCCTTGGCGACATCGGGATGATACTTCCGTGCCAGCTTGCGAAACGAGCTGCGGATTTCATCCTCGGTGGCCGTTTTCGGAACACCGAGTGTCTCGTAATAATCTCGAAACTGTACCGGCATTTACTCTCAAGCTTGTGCCTTGGGGCAGTTCGCGCAACTTTTTGAATCATGCGCGACCTGGGGAAATTCATCGTGATCATCGGTGTGATTACGACGCTCGTCGGACTGGTAATGTGGAGCGGGTTTGCGCCGAAATGGCTGGGACGCTTGCCGGGCGATATCCGGATCGAGCGCGAACATTCGGTATTTTATTTCCCAATCGTCACCTGCGTCATCCTCAGCATTGTTCTAAGCTTGCTGTTGTCGATCTTCTCAATCTTCCGACGCTAAAAGCGGCGCGAGGAAGGCCACGCACTCCCAAAGCTTCGCGAAACCAATCACCGGCTTGTCTCGTTTCGCACGAAGTGCTTTTGGAGTGCGATGCGTCGGCGCATCGCTTTTAAGATTTGGGTATGACCAGACTAAGTCGACAGGAATCCCTTGAGCAGCATGTCGGGTCCTTGCTCAAATGCCGCCGTTGCCCGCGGATGCAATCAACGCCGGTTTCAGGCGACGCAATCGTGAGCGACATCATGCTTGTTGGGCAGGCTCCAGGACCTAGAGAGCCGGTTTTGCGACGACCCTTTGCACATACCGCGGGCAAAACGCTTTTCCGCTGGTTCGAAGAATTCTGCGCGATGAATGAAGCCGCTGTTCGATCTCAAATTTATTTCGCGGCGGTCTGCCGCTGTTTTCCGGGAAAGAATTCCGGCGGCACAGATCGCGTTCCGGCGCCGGATGAAGTTCGCAATTGTTCCTCGTGGATGGAGAACGAGATCCGAATCTTAAAGCCGCGTCTTATCATTCCAGTTGGCAGACTGGCCATCGTGCAGTTCATCGACTGTGCAAAATTGGAAAAAGTGATCGGTCGAAAATTTCGCGTTGAGCGCGCGGGACGCCGCTTCGATATGATTCCGTTGCCACATCCTTCCGGTGCGTCACCATGGCACAAGATTGCGCCCGGCAAGGAATTGACCCTACGCGCGCTCAAATTGATCGCACTGCATCCGGCCATCCGTGAACTCAACAATTAATCTGGAAATCAGGAATTCAGGGAATTTTTGCAGGACTAGCTGACTCTCTTCTTGGCTTCCTGGTTTCCAGATTCATCTTGTTACTGAATGTCTTCCACAGTCCCGACTCGCTCTGAAGTTCCCGATTCTGACAAGTGGGACCTCTCTCATCTTTTTATCGACACAAGCAAATGGCAGGAGGACTTCGCCTGGCTCCAGCGCACCTACCCGAAATTTCAGGAGTGGAAGGGCAAAGTAGGTGAGTCGGCGCAAACGCTGGCGGCGGTTCTGGAATTTGAGAAATCGCTCGAGTTGAAGATGGAGCGCGTCTATCACTACGCGTCGTTGCAGCTGGCGGAGGATAGCACGAACAACGAATACCTCGCACGGATCGGACAGGTTCAGAACCTGCTAACCAAAATCGGTGAAGCGGCAGCGTTTGTTGTTCCAGAAATCCTGGCGATCGACGACGAAAAATTCGCGCAGTTCGTTGCTGATCCAGTATTGAAGGACTGGCGAATCAAGTTGCAGAAAATTCGGCGGATGAAACCGCATGTGCTCTCAGAGGCCGAGGAACGCATCCTGGCGCTGGGCAACGTCGCGCTCAGCGGTTACGACGACACGTTTTCTCAATTGACCGACGTGGACATGAAGTTCGGCGCCTTGGTCGACGAGAAGGGGCGTGAAAAACCGCTGACCCAAAGTTCGTTCAGCTCTTTTTTGGTGAAGCGTGATCCTGTGCTGCGCAAGCGCGCCTTCCATCAATTTTATGCAGAATTTCACGACCACGAGTACACGCTTGCAGCGTCGCTTGCCTACTCCGTCAAGGCGGATGTGTTTCATGCAAGAGCAAGGCATTATTCCTCTGGGCTCGAAGCGGCGCTTTTCCCGGACGATGTGCCGATCGGAGTCTATGATGGATTGATTGATTCAGTCCGCGCGAACTTGCGACCGCTCTTTCGGTATTTCGATCTACGCCGGCGCGTTCTTGGTTTGCACGAGCTGCATCATTACGACACGTACGTCCCGCTCGTTCCGGAAATTGAGACGCGTTTTACTTTCGATGATGCCGTTGAAATGGTCTTACGCGCACTGGCTCCGCTCGGGAAGGAATACGTCGATGTCCTGGCACAAGGTTTGCGCGCGAAGCGCTGGTGTGATCGGTACGAAAGTAAAGGCAAGCGAAGCGGCGCGTTTTCGTCTGGAAGCTACGGCGGGCCACCGTACATCCTGATGAATTACAAACAGGACGTCTTTGCGGATGTTTACACGCTGGCGCATGAGGCTGGTCACTCCATGCACAGCTGGTTCTCGCAAAAATCACAGCTGTTTCAGAATTACGAGTACCCGATTTTCTTGGCTGAAGTGGCCTCGACATTTAACGAAGAATTGCTCACGCATTATCTGCTCGAGACAACGAGCGACCCGAAGATGCGGGCTTACATCATCAACCGGCAAATTGACGACCTGCGCGGCACACTTTTCCGGCAGACTATGTTTGCTGAATTCGAAAAAAACATTCATGCCGTCGAGGAAAGCGGCGATGCGTTGACCCTCGCAAGTTTCAAATCCGAATATCACAAACTTCTTGAAACTTATTTCGCCGAAAATTTCGTGCTCGATCCCGAGCTCGATCTCGAGTGTCTGCGCATCCCGCATTTCTACCACGCCTTTTACGTTTACAAATATGCGACAGGAATTTCCGCGGCGGTCGCGCTTTCACAGCGCGTGGTTTCCGGCGATTCAGGCAGCATGGATCCGTATCTCAATTTTTTGCGCTCGGGTGGATCGAGGTTTCCGCTGGAGACATTGAAAGCGGCAGGGGTGGACATGGCTACGCCTGCGCCCATCGAGAGCACGTTGAAGTTGTTCGAACGGCGGCTTGCCGAATTGGAAGAGCTGTTGCTGTAGCGAGAACCCGCAAAGCTGTGGCGGCAGCCGTGCCGGTTGCACCTTCGATATTGCAGAGGAAACACCTGCCACTACAGATTCGATCGATGCAACTGGCAAGCGCCGAGCTTCTTCAGAGGTTGAAACCGCTGTTCCGAGAGAATTTCGAGAAGTTTGGCGAGCTAGGCGCTGCGGTGTCGGTTTGGCAAAACGGGAAACCGGTGGTCGATCTTTGCGGCGGATTTCGCGACGCGCGCCACGAGAAGCCGTGGACGGCTGACACGCTCGTCTTGGTTTGGTCGGCGACGAAAGGAATCGGCAGCGCATGTCTGTTGCATGCGTTGCAGGAACACAAAATCAACCTCGACCGACCCGTAGCGGAGTTCTGGCCCGAGTTTGCACAGGCTGGCAAAGAAAAAATCACGCTCGCACAGCTGCTTTCGCATCAGGCGGGACTTTGCGCTCTGGATCGCCGAGTCGATGTGCTGGATTACGATGCGGTTATTCGAGCGCTGGAGGCGCAAAAGCCATTGTGGCCACCAGGGACTGCTCACGGTTATCACGCGCGCACGTTTGGATTTCTTCTTGATGAACTGGTTCGTCGAATCGCCGGAAAGGCGCTGTCGGATTATTGGCAGGAAAACTTTGCCAGACCGCTCCAACTCGATTTCTGGATCGGCCTACCGAAAAGGGAAAATTCGCGCGTGGCCACGATGTACGTTCCAAAAAGCGGCAGGCCGCCTGAACCGAAACAGTTTTATGCGGATCTCGTTACAGCCGGCACACTCGCGCGCAAGACATTTTCCTCACCTTACGGGTTGAAGACGGTCGGTGGGATGAATACTCCCTCAATTCGCGCCCAACCGATTGTCTCCTTTGGCGGAATCGGAACCGCCTCGGTATTGGCTAAATTTTATTCGATGCTTGCCAACGGCGGAAAGGCCGATGGCCAGACATTCTTCTCAGGAGAAACACTCGAACGGACGAAGACGACATTGTCAGATGGCGTCGATCGCGTTTTCCAAATGCCGACAGCGTTTTCAGCTGGCTTTATGAAAGATGCACGAGAGACGACGCGAAGAATTTTCGGCCCATTACGAACTTGCTTCGGACATCCCGGCGCAGGCGGCAGTCACGCCTTTGTCGATCCTGAAAACAAAATCGCGTTCGCCTACGTCATGAATCAAATGGAGCAATCTCTTTTGCCGAATGAGAAATCGCTGCGACTGATCGATGCGATTTATCGTTGCGCTTGA
>Ga0209265_1000493_pt1 | contig 10924 bp, 12 predicted proteins | sample GraSoiAngelo_103_FD_185872 | JGI IMG/M metagenome (GOLD analysis project Ga0209265, IMG submission 185872) | Grasslands soil microbial communities from the Angelo Coastal Reserve, California, USA - 14_0903_05_20cm (SPAdes) (version 2) | ecosystem: Environmental > Terrestrial > Soil > Grasslands ...
CTTCAAGCGAACGTTTAATATTTCATTTGCACTGCAGTCAGATCGATCCTATTAGTTAACCAGATGGTTAAATATTCGAGCACCTTGAATCGCACGTTCGCCGCTCTGGCCGATCCCACCCGCCGGCGTATCCTGGCTCATCTCGCGCGGGGCGATAAATGTGTGACGCATTTGGCGAAGCCTCACGCCATGTCACTCCCCGCTGTGTCGAAACACTTGCGCGTACTGGAGAAGGCCGGGCTGCTTCGGCGCCGGCGCTATGGACGCGTTCATGAAATGCGACTCGATGCCAAACCGCTCCGGCAGGCCGCGCAGTGGGTGGAGGAGTATCGCAAGTTTTGGCAGGGATCGCTCGATCGGTTGGCCGAATACTTAGAAAAGGAAAACCGGCCACCGGAAAAAAGGAAAACGAAGTAAAGAGAAAACACGACATGTGTCCCGCATGCATCGCTAACATTACCGTTATGGCCGCCGGCGCGACGTCCGGCGGAGGGGTGGTCGCGTTCGTGTTTAGGAGTTTTTACAGGAGCAGCAAACAAATAAAGACAGAGAACAACCAAAATGAAAACCAAAGAAGCCGACAAGAAAAAGAACCAAGTGAACCACCCCAGAATCGTTTCGCTGAAGGAGTGGGAGGCTGCGCGCCAGCAACTGCTCGTGAAGGAGAAAGAGTTGACCCACGCTCGTGATGCGCTGGCCGCCGAACGTCGGCGGATGCCATGGGTGGCCGTGGAGAAAGAGTACCACTTCGAGGGCCCTAAGGGCAAGGCTAGTCTGCTCGACCTGTTCGATGGCCGTCATCAGCTGATCGTCTACCGGGCCTTCTTCGAGCCGGGCGTGGTCGGCTGGCCCGAACATGCTTGCGTAGGTTGCTCCATGGTAGCTGACCAGGTCGCTCACCCGGCTCATCTGAACGCCCGCGATACCACGCTCGTGTTCGCCTCGCGCGCGCCGCAGAGGGATATCGAGCGCCTAAAGGCACGAATGGGCTGGCAGTTCATTCCTTGGTACACGATCACGGACGCCTTCGACAAGGACTTCGGCGTGGATGAGTGGCACGGCACGAACGCGTTCATACGCGACGGCGACCGCGTCTTCCGCACCTACTTAATCAACAACCGCGGTGACGAGCAGATGGGGAACACCTGGAGCTACCTCGACATCACTGCCCTCGGGCGTCAGGAGGAGTGGGAGGATTCACCGGAGGGCCATCCTCAGACGCCGCCATACGAGTGGTGGAATTGGCACGACGCGTACGGCAACGACGAAGCCTCCGCCAAGGTCCTTGAACAGGTCCGCCGGGGCCGCGCAGCCGGGCAAGCGAGCGGCGACGCCAAGTGATCCTCAGTAGCGCCAGTCCTGGCCCACGTTAAACAACACAAATTCTTATCGATAAGCGAGAACCTATGGCTGAAGCGGAAAAGCTCTCGATCAAACGTTTCATTAAAGCATCGCGGGATCGGGTTTATGCCGCTTGGACTGATCCCGTCCAACTAAAGAAGTGGTTCGGTCCGGAAAATGTTAAGACTCGTAATTTGATCGCTGACGTGCGGGTAGGGGGCGAGTTCCGTTGGGACTGCACGGATCCAGAAGGTAAAGAGGTGACTATTTCCGGCGAATACCGCGAGCTACAACCCGGTAAGAAAATCGCGTTCACATGGCAGTTGGAAGAGAATGAAGATTGGAAAAACCATAGCAGTATCGTCACGGTGGAATTCTTCGACCGAGAGGGAGGCACGGAGGTCCGCCTGACTCACGAAAAACTTCCAAACGAAGCGTCACGCGACGATCACAAACAAGGCTGGAACAGTGTGCTCGATAAACTGGAGAAATTTCTCAGCAGGTAATTGCCTGCCACGCCGTAGCCTTGGCGAAGGCGGGTCGATAAAAAATCAGAGAGGAAAAAATGACAACGGAAGAAGTAGCCAAAAAAGTCGTCGAATTAGTCCGGAAACAAGCGTGGCACGAAGCGCTCGATACTCTTTACGACAAAGAGATCGTGAGCGTGGAAGCGACTGCGCCCGAGAGCCGCGGAAAAGAAGCAGTACGCGGCAAAATCGATTGGTGGGTGAACGCCATGGAAGTTCATAGCTTCAAAGCGAGCGAACCATTTGTCGCGCACGATCGTTTCGTCGTGCAATACGACGCCGACGTGACCGAAAAAGAGTCAAAACAACGTCGCCAAATATCGGAAATCGGAGTTTACACCGTCAAGGACGGCAAGATCGTGCGAGAAGAATTTTTGCCGCGCGTCTGATTGAGAATTACGTGCTCCGACTGGCGGATTACTTTCGGAGAACCTGGCAAATCGTCTCGGTGTCGGTGATCAACGCGTCTCCCGCAAACTTTAAGCTTTCGATCGAGCGCTTGGCGGCTTCTTCGTTGCCAGCGCCGCACGCGTCAGTCACGAGTACAGGAATGTACCCGAGGTCGGCTCCGTGGCGCGCGGTCGGTTCGATTCCAATCTCGGTCGCGACGCCGACAACGATAAAGGCGTTGATGCCGCAATCTCTCAAAGCGAAGTCGAGCCACGTCCCTTCGAAAGCTGACATGGTCAGTTTGTCGAATACGCCTTCAGTCGGTCGCGGCTGTAATTCCGGTATGATCTGAAAGCCGGGAGCATCGCGCAAAAACCACGGAGTCACCTCGTCAGGCGAATCCACGCGTTGCCAAGCCATGGCCATGCGGAACTGCAACATGCCCATTAATTCTTTTGGCAATGAAAGATGCCGAGAAAAGAATACGCGAACTCCGGCGCGGCGAGCTGCGCTTAACACTTTGAGAACTTGTACCGTAAATTGCTCTGGGTTTTTGATCTGACTCAAAATCCCAACCTGCATGTCATAAACGAGCAGAGCGACACGTTGTGGATTACACACCTCTTCCAGCGTTTCCGGGATGCTGAGTCCGAAGATGTTTTTCATATCCAAGCTGAAAACGCGTGTTAACTCTTCGGTGCGTACTTGTCGATCAGAGCCTGGCAGCGCGGATCTTTACGGAGTGGGTCCCAGACTGGATCGAGCTTGAGCATTGGGATCGTGAGGCCGTTTGGAATTCTAAGCAAATGATCGAGGAGGCGAAATGCTTCATCAGATTCCCCGGTCCAGGCGTAAATCTGTGCGAGCGCAGCGGTGCCTTGCGGTCCGTCAAAGGCGTCCTGGGATTCGGGTAACAATTCAACTGCGCGCTTGCCTTCGGCGATCGCCTCCTGTTTTTGACCTAATGCTGCAAGAATAAGTCCATGCTGCGCGTGTCTAGCAGGGTCTTCTGGAACTTCCTGCATCGACTTTTCCGAAATCACGCGGGCGCGCTCGAATTCTGCCTGCGCCCTGGGCTTATCGCCTTGCAGCAGGTGAATCATGCCTTCCACGAAAGCCTTTGGGGATGGTGCGGTAGTGGTAGTAAACATTGTTTGACCGCGAAATTTTTCTAAGACCTGAAGGGCCTCGGGAAACTTCCGCTCTAGCGTCAGGCACCAAACCCGCACCCAAGTCATCAGCCCACCCGGGTCGACTTCCGGCGGAACTGAAGAAAGTTGTTTTTCGGCCACGCTAAGATCGCCTTTCCAAAGGACCGCCACTCCTCCTTTCAACAAAGCCGCCTGTAATGACTGCGGGGCTGCAGCGGCGAGGCGATCAAAAATCTTGTCGGCGGCTTCGAAATTGCGCAGAGCCATGTAACTGTAACCAAGGTTGGTCAGTACACTTACGTTTTTCGGATCGAGTGTGGCAGCCTTTTCCAAATTCGCAGTTGATTCAGCCCACTTGCCCTGGCGTCGCTGGATGGCGCCGATGGCCATATAGGCCTGTGCTTCATTCGGCAAGTCACGCTTCGCAATCTCAAATTCAGCAAAGGCACGCTCGTAATCGCGGTCGCCATAATAATACGAGAAACCGAGTGCGAGATGTCCCTCCGGAAGATTCGGTTGCAAGCGAAGGGATTCATCGGCGTTAAGACGCGCTTTTTCTCGACGGGCCGGTGTCGGCTCGAAACTGTGATATATCCAGCTCTCCACCATTGAGAGCCCGGCAAAAGCAGCTGCGAATTTTGGATCGAGCTTGATCGCTTGTTCGAAAAGCTCCTCGGCCTTTAAAGAGTCGTCGCGCAAATGATCTGGTCGGTTGGCGTAGTTGTGCGCCTGAATAAAAAGCAGATATGCATTCGGATCTTTTGTCGGTTGGCGGTCAAGCTGTTCTTTTTCGTTGGGCGAGAGTTTCGCTTGAAGAGCGGAGGCAATTTTTTGCGCGAGATCGGTTTGAATGGCAAAGACGTCGGTTAAATCGCGGTCATAATCTTCCGCCCAAATGTGTTCGTCGTTGCTCGCGTCGATCAGCTGTACATTCACGCGGACGCGATTGCCGATGCGACGGACGCTGCCTTCCAGAAGCGTGGCCACGCCCAACGCTTTGCCTATTTCGCGAGCGTTGCGTACCGCATCGCCACGGTACGACATGACCGACATGCGCGAAATGACTTTCAGATCGCCGATCTTCGAAAGATTAGTGAGGATATCGTCCTGCATGCCGTCGGCGAAATAGGCGTTCTCCTTTTCATCGCTCAAACTTTGGAAGGGCAGGACGGCAATCGACTTATCGATCTTGCGCGCTGACGCCCGAGGCAAGAGGAAGAAGCCCGCTCCAGCGGAAATGATGATGCCGGACGCAATCAGCATTAACAAATTGCGGCGCCGGTGCGATCCGGGGGTAATGCGAATTCCCTGGGGCGTGACGTCGTAAGCCCAGGCAAGAATAAGAGCAATCGGAAATCCCATGAGCAAAAGCACGACTACAAGACGCAGCGTCCAGTTTGGCAATTCCCACGCCGGAAACACCGCCGACCCAATCTGAATGATGAATCCTGCCGCGATAATGTAAGCGGCGGCGACGCGATAGACTTTCCGCCGCTTCAACTCCTCAAAGAAGCCGCTCATAAACGGAGATATAGATTCATCGCGCACCGCGATGATAACTCAATCGCGGGCTTTGCAGAAGGCCCCTGATTATCGATGTGTCGCTCTTCTCTGGGTTCGACGCCAAACTCAGATAAGGAACCCCGCTAGTGACTAATATTCCGCAAACGCATCGTCAGGATAACAGTACAACCAACGCTCGCCGGGTTGGGCCGAAGCAATGACCGGATGCCCGGCGTCATGCGCGTGTTTGCTGGCGTGACGGTTTGGCGAGCTATCACAGCAAAGCGTGACGCCGCATTGCTGGCACGTGCGCAAATGGACCCAGGATGAACCGATCTTCACGCACTCCGCGCATTCACGCTGCTGAGGCTGTTTAACAGAAGCGATCGCGTCAAGATGAGAGCAGCCTCGGTCAGACATTGTTCTTAATTCGTGTTGCTGCGCGGTTTTTCAATCAGCTTCGGCGAAGCGAAATCGCCTTAAGTCAGGTTTCTCAAGGTATTTCGAAAATCTCAATCTGCTTAACAATGCCGCGGAGCGAGCGCTTCTCCGGAGTCGCGGCGATGCCGTTTAGTTGCAGCAGCTTCGAGGCTTCGCGGTCATTAACGACCCTTTTGGTAGCGAAAATAGAGCGCGACGTCGCGAGTCCCTGGACGCGAGCTGCGATGTTTACGGTCCGTCCAAAATAGTCCTGTCGATCGTTCAGCGAAACGGCCAGGCATGGCCCCTCATGGATGCCGATCTTGAGCAGCAAGTCGCCTTTCAAGTCCTTCAATGCTTCTCGCATCTTTAGCGCAGCCGCCATCGCTCGATCTGGCGTCGGAAATGTCGCCATCACTGCGTCGCCGATTGTTTTTACCACAGCCCCTCGTTCTGCCGCGACGATTTCATGCAAGACTCGAAAATGAGCGCGCACCAAATCGTAGGCGGCGAGATCTCCAACGCGTTCGTAGAGTTCCGTTGAGCCTTTGAGATCGGTAAAAAGGAAGGTGAGACTGGTAATCTTGAGCCTCTGATCTACATCGATCGCGTCGGTGCGATAAATATCGCGGAATGTCTGGTTAGTCAGCAGGCGTTTCGCGGTTAAGAATGGGCGACGCTTTCCGACGAGCTCGTGAACCTTGTCGCTCACGATCCAAATACCGGGCAGCGTGCGTACATTTGAGCGATTCTCTAACGTCATCTGCAGAGGGCCCGGGCGCATCTGAACAGGCCCGGCTGGCGCGTGATCCCTGGTCATGACGAAGGAAAGCGACTGGCTTTCACGCGTAGGCTCGCCCTTCACCTCGATATGCTGCGACATGTGAAGGACCGGATCGAACACGATCACATACCCTTCAGGCAACTGGAGCGAGAGCGCCGCCTTTTCGCCAGCTGAAAGCTCGAGGCTGTCCAGAGTAGTTTCCTTCACCCATTTTGCCAAAGTGTCGTCATCGGGTAAATCGACGCCTGAACTCCAGAAGATCTGTCTGTAATATTCGATCCAAGACAACGTTTCCGGATCGTGCGCGGCGATTCTCCGTACCCGCGGACTGATTGTGAACGTGACCTCGACGATTTCGTCGAGCGTCGGTTCGCATCCCTCAGCGCAAAGAACGCACGTGTATTCGGCCTGCTTCACGGTCTTAAGTGTCGCGCCTGAATCGAGAACGCCACCGCAAGCGGGACAAAGGATGTTCCAGGACATATCGAAAATGCCGAGTCGTGCGCCGTGCAGAAAGGTCGCAATCACATCTTCCTCATCGAGCTTGTGCCTAGCGGCAAACCCGAGGGCGTTAATACGGGATAGCTCGCGATCCGCCCCGTCCTGGATGAGCTTTTCGATCGCAGTCACCGGTTCCGGCTTCGCCGATTGTCGCAAAGCACTGAACAGAGTGTCGGTTTCGATGGGAAGCTTCATGATACAATCGGATTGATCACTGTAGCAGTTACCCTGTGGCGAGGAAAAACCGGAAAGCAAGTGACAGATGGGCTAAATGTTCCCCGTGGGGATGGCTGTTCCTCAGTATCCTTTAGGTTCAAGTCGTAACGATAAGACCTTTGAGAACGGACTCCAGCGTTACGCTACCTTTTCGCGAACCGGCTTCGCCTCGTTCAAACTCGATCCATCCTTCGTTGAAGCCATCGAGCATCTGGATGCGAGGCAGTGGGTTCTTCATCCCTTGTGACTTGAAAAGTTTCTCCCATGAATCTCGCGGCGCGACTTGCATTCGTACCGACCGACGCAGCAACTTCGTGAATGCAGCGGCGATCTCATTTGGTGTTACGCGATGTGGTCCTTCTAATTCGATCACGCGATGCCCGCTCCAAGGTTCTTGCAGCAGGTCAGTCGCAAGTTTGCCAATGTCCGTAGTAGCTACCATGGGCACCGGCTTGTCGAGCGGTTGCAGAAAACTCGGTATCACTCCCTGGTCGCGCGCCGCAGCCACATCCCACCGGCAGTTTTCCATGAACCAGGCCGGACGCAGAAATGTGATCGATATAGGCAATTCGCCAAGCGCCTTTTCGATAATTGTATGTTGAGTTAGAAGATTGGGCTGACTCGCCTGCGCTCCGATCGTTGAAAGATAAACTACTCGCTGTGGACGCGCGGTTTCCAAGGCAGAGCGCAATGCTGCGCCCGTCGCTTGCGCCTCAGGAAATCCTGGTTGCGGATCAAAGTTTGGCGGGACAAGAACAAAAACGCCTTCCATTCCCTGGAAAGCAGCGGTGAGTGAAGCCGTATCCTCGATTGTAGCATGCGCCAGTTCGCAGCCGCGATCCTTCCACGCCTTTCCTTTGTTCGCGTCGCGTACAACGGCGCGAACATGTTGTTGTGCGACCAACAAATTTTCAGCAAGGGCGCTTCCAACTTGTCCTGTGATTCCGGTAATTGCATACATCGCGTTGCTTTACCACGGAAGTTGCTGGCCGAGATGGAAGAAACCGCCATTCGCGCCATTATCAGGCAGCGTGGCCAGTTGGACACTCGTCTTTCCACCTTCGCTGAGCTCCATTGGCGCGTTTGGGCCGCCCATCTCAGTCTTCACCCAGCCAGGATGCGCGGAGTTGACCTTGATTTTGGTTTCGCGCAATTCGTAGGCGAGATGGACCGTGAATGAATTCAGCGCAGCCTTCGACGCGTCGTAAGCGAAGGTCTTGAACTGATAAATCGGGGAGTTTGGATCGGAATGAAGCGTGAGAGAGCTCAGGATACTCGAAACATTTACGATTCGGCCTGCCTGCGATTTGCGTATGAGTGGCAATAATTTTTGGGTCAGCGCAACGGGGCCAAAGAAATTGGTTTCAAATGTTTCGCGCAACACTTCAGAGGACACGCCCGTGACCGGATTCGGCCCTGAACCAGCTGCGGAAACCTGGCTCTCCTTTAGAACGCCTGCATTATTGACCAGAATGTCGAGCCGGCCGTACTCTTTGGCGAAGTAATCGTAAGCTTGTTGGTGATCCTGCGTTTTGGTGACATCAAAGCCGAGGCTTTCCGCGGCAATGCCTTCGTTGCGGAGGGTTTCACTGGCTGCTTCGCCCTCTTTCGCGTCGCGCGACCCGAGGACAACAGTAATACCTTGCTTCCCAAGCTCGCGCGCAGTCTCCAAGCCGAGCCCGCGATTAGCGCCGGTGATGAATGCAATGTTTCCATTTTGTTTCGTGTTACTCATTTTGTTTCTTTCAGCTTCTTGATTAATTGTTTTATCCGGCGACCCAGCCGCCATCGACCACTAGCGATGTACCGGTCGTGAACTTTGCGTCGTCGGAGCAGAGATAGAGAACCGCAGCGGCGATTTCCTCGGCGACGCCCATTCGCCCGACAGGAATCATCGAGGTAATCTGATCGCGCATGGCCCCTTCAGCGAACCGATCGAACATGTCTGTGGCGATCACACCCGGCGCCACGGAATTGATGCGGATATTTCGTCTGGCGAATTCGAGCGCGACGGATTTGGTCAGGCCTTCGACAGCATGCTTGGAAGCAATGTAAATGCTGACCTCTCCCAGGCCAACGTGCCCCGCCACGCTGGAATTGTTGACGATGGCGCCGCCCCCGTTCTTGAGCATGGCAGGAATTTCGTGACGCATCGAATTGAGAACGCCCCAAACGTTAATGTCGAAGACGCGCCGATACTCGGCTTCGGTAGCCTGATCTAGCGGCCCTTTCCATTCAACTCCGGCGTTGTTAAACGCGACGTCGAGACGACCGAATCGATCGACGGTGAAATCGACCATTGCTTTCACGTCGGCATCTTTGGCGACATCTGCGCGGACGAATGCGGCATCGCCGCCGAGTTTCTTAATTTCGGCAACGACTTGTGTGCCTTCTTTGTCGCGGCGCCCAGTCAAAACAACCTTGGCGCCAGCGCGCGCGAATTCGATCGCCGTAGCCTTGCCGATACCGGATGTTCCTCCGGTCACGAGTGCAACTTTGCCTGAGAATCTGTTGTTGTTCATTGTGTTCCTTTCAGTTTTTGATTTTGCAAAATCTCTTAAGCATCAGAAATTTTTGCCATCCTATTTCTACGTGGCTGTCTTTTCTCCCTTTGAATTAGCGTACAAAGTCGTTCCGCCTATCAGACTTATTGCATTGATCAGGCAGCGGACCGGTGTTCGGTCGCAGACGAAAGAGCGAGCAGTTCGGCAAGGCGCGATTCGTAAGCCTCGCACATAGGACAGTCGCCATTCGGTTCAATCCATTCGGGATGTTCCGTGCGCAAGGCTTCGTGTATCTGTCGCTGAAGTTGAACGTAAGGCTGCACCGCCTTAGGAACCGCTGTGGAAGCGTTGATCTTCATGGGCACTACCATCACTAGTAACCAGAGAACAGCCATTGCGCGTGCGTGGGATTTTCCATTGCCACCCGCGAGGTGATTATCCTTCCCTCTTTCGAGGTAGAAAGCTGTCTAGTTGTTCGCGAGCAAGTTTTTTAGCCTAACGGAGACTTTAGCGAATTGGGCGCAACGATCTAAGCTCCGTTTGATGGGTCGTCGTAAGGTAATCGTAGATAGCAGAGAAATCTTGAATCGCATGTCCTTCGCGGATCGCGAGGCGATAGACTTCTTTGGTTACGTTCGTTACGGGTAAGGCCACGTCAGTTTCGTAACCACTCACTGATGCAAGATGCAGATCCTTTTGCATCCAGCGCAACGGAAATTCAGGGTCGTAATTCCCGCTCTCGATGTTATTCCGCTTCGCCGCAAGAAATGGCGCGACCGCGGGCAAGCCGAGCAATGAATCAAACAATACTTTACGCGAGATTCCAAGCCCTTCGCCCAACGTCATGCCTTCAGCGAACGCCGCCATCGCGTTACCCATTAGTAGATTGATGACCATTTTCAGCGAAGTCCCCATGCCGTGGCCCCCTACGTGAACAATCTTGTTGCCCATGCAGAGCAACAGCGAGCGAATCGTTTCCAAATCCGCCTCTTCGCCGCCAACCCAGAAGACAAGTTTTCCCTCCGCTGCGACTGCTGCGAACCCGGTCACGGGCGCATCAATAAAATGAATCTGCCGCGCCGCCGCTGCGGCGGCCATCTTCTTCGAAAACGACGGGTTAACCGAACTGCAATCGATCCAAAACGCATTTGGCCGGAGATAATTTAGAAATCCGTTCGCGCGTAAAGCCATCTCTTCGACTGCGTCGGGCTTAGCCAGCATCGTAAATAGGATTTCCACTTGATCAGCAACTTTTGCCGGGGAATCTGAAAATGTTCCGCATGGACCGAGTAACGGCTCTGCTTTGGCGCGAGTGCGATTAAACATGACTAATGAACAGCCATGCTTCTGCAAGTTCGTCGCCATGCGACTTCCCATTATCCCCAGACCGATGAATCCAATTTTCATTCTTGCTTCTTTCTTCAGGCTCTCCTAGCTAACTCCGGTTCGTAGGAATTCTCCACTTAGCAATTTCTTCGTCCGTGTTTAACTTGGGGTTGCCTGCACTAAGCCAAAGGACTGGATCGTATCGGGCGATAAACTTCCCGTTACGTTCAGGTGATTTGCGATTTGGTACTTCGCCACTGC
>Ga0209265_1000497_pt1 | contig 10907 bp, 12 predicted proteins | sample GraSoiAngelo_103_FD_185872 | JGI IMG/M metagenome (GOLD analysis project Ga0209265, IMG submission 185872) | Grasslands soil microbial communities from the Angelo Coastal Reserve, California, USA - 14_0903_05_20cm (SPAdes) (version 2) | ecosystem: Environmental > Terrestrial > Soil > Grasslands ...
CCCAAGTTACGCGAAGCCTATGAGGAGTTCTTGCTAAACTTCCAGGGAGGAGCCGCACACAGTAAAAGCGCCTAAAAGGGCTTACGAGGGCAACTCGCCCAGGGCAATCCCTTGTGGCATTGACTCCAACAAATGAGGCGTGGAAGAGAAGAAAGAAGGGTATGTGAGGCAAGACGATGGGAAAGCAGCCACCGGATTGAGAGTCAATGCCTTTATGGGTGCCCTGGCTGCTGAGGAGTTACCTTATTACATTAATCATATCTACTTATTATCTCTTGTCATTTTTCTGCTCCATATGATATACTCCAGCCCTCGCATATCAGCAATGAAGATTTCCTCACTAATTGAGGCGCAACGCATTTGACAGGACAAAGATTAAATTGGCAGGCCGTTCCGCCATGCGCCGCATCAGGTAGGGATACCATTGTGAACCATAGGGCACATAGACGCGCATGTGATAGCCCCGCTGGACTAACTTCTGCTGCAAATGACGGCGTATACCATAGAGCATCTGGAACTCAAAGGCATCTCGGCTAATCCCCTGACGGCGTGCGAAGGCGCAAGTAGCATCAATCATCGTCTCGTCATGCGTAGCAATCGCCGGAAAATTTCCGCCTACCAGCAACATCTTCATCAACTGTATATAGCGCAGATCTACTTCGTCCTTCTTTTGATAGGCGATGTTCGCAGGCTCTTTATACGCGCCTTTGACCAGGCGCACCCGTATTCCTTGTACCATAAGTTGTTCGAGATCTTTTTTGCTACGGCAGAGATAAGCTTGGATTACTGCACCAACATGCTCAAATTGTTGGTGCATGCGCAGCGTAATATCAACCGTACGCTCAGTATATGCTGAACCTTCCATGTCGATGCAGACGAAGATGCCATATTGCCCCGCTTTCTGCAAAATGGCCTGGAGATTCTCTTCGCATACAGCGCGCGAGATATCCAGGCCAAGCGCAGTCAATTTGATCGATATATTGGCATCGAGGCCCGTCTGTTTGATAAGATCTAATGCTCGAATATAATCCTGAGCCGTTGCTCGTGCCTCTTTTTCGTCAGTCACATTTTCGCCAAGATAGTCAAGCGCGACCTGACAGCCCTGTTCGTTGAGCACATGTGTCACCTTAATAGCATCTTGCAGTACCTCTCCGGCCACGAAGCGGCGCGCAACGCTCCGTGCAACTCCATTGTGCATGACAAAAGCTTGTAGTTTCTGATTGTGAGCGAGATACAGCAGCGTATCCTTGAACATCTTTGGTCCCTTTCTTATTCATGTGCAGCACGTCCTATACGATTCCATAAACTCAGTCGTATGAGTTCATTGCGCGCTTCAAAGCCGAAGAGTTCCTGATCCATCTCATGTCCATGGCGCAGTACGAGACCGCGTAATATCTCAATCTGTTCCGCTTTACTTGCCTTATCCTGCTCAAAAGGGATATGCTGTGCTAACAGTTCAATTGCCTGTCTATGATACCATTGCTCTTGCGTCTCTGACATTGCACCTACCGTTACGCTGAGATGAATGCTCTTGTATAACAATGGTAGCACTTGTAGAAAGTGGATTGCAAGCTACCTCCAACCATGCCAGGGTAGCCACCCGCAGGGTCCCCCTGGAGGCTGAAGATCACTACTGCGACAGATAGACGCCAGACCAATCGCCGAAGAAGAGTCCCAGACCATTCAAGGTTATACCGTGAACCGTAGGAGGGATTACCGCAGCGAGGGCTTGATGATCAATAGGCAACCAACCAACGTCAGCGATTGCAATCTGCTCCGCCTGATTGTATAACTTAATGCGTTCATCGCCCGTGAGCGTTTCCGCACGTTTCAGAGTCTGGTCGAACCGTGGATTATGCCACAAGCCGTTATTGTTTTGCGCAGTCGAGAGCAGGTTCAGGTATAACCAGTCGTAGGGATCAGGGAAATCAGCACTCCACTGCGTAAAGCCAAATTGGATCTGGCGCTTCGCTGTTTGGTCATTGTAGGCCGTTAACTCGACAGCATTCAGCTTCACCTGAATACCAAGTGCCGTTTGCCACATCTGTTGCAAGGCTACCGCTTCCTGCGATGTGACTTGAGAGCTAGGATATGAGAACGTGATAGGGGGCACCTTCGTCACATCAGGATAGACTTGCTGTAACAGAGATTTGGCCTTGTTAGCATCATAAGACAGCCCTTGATAGTCCGACTGATAACCGGGCATGCCGGGAGGAATGATCGTTGGAGCAGACGCCACAGAATCTTTAAAGATTGCATGTACTAATGTGGTGCGATCAAGCGCATAGGCAAAAGCTTGGCGCACTTCGGCCTTATCGAATGGTGGCTTGCTATTATCGAAGAACAGCAAGTCCGTCTGGAGCAAAGGAGTACGCATAAAACCAGGCATGCCCTGAGCAGTCTGCTGGTCAGTTGCCGAGATATTCCAGACAAAATCATACTGGTTGGCGCGATAGGATTTAAAAGCCGTGGAAGGATCACTCACAAAGGTCATATCGACTTCTGTCAACTTGGTTTTATTGCCATAGTAGTGTGGATTGGGGACCAAGACCATCTTAACGTTCTGATCCCACTCCTTCACCATAAAAGGACCTGTGCCAATACCGCTACCAGCTGCATGCAGCGTCCAATTTTTGTCGCCATATTGCTTGATGAGCTTTTCGTTGAGGGGGAAGAAGAGCCAGCTCGTCAACGCTTGCAAGAAATAGGGAGCTGGTTGCGTGAGCGTGACCTGTAGCGTGTGATCGTCGAGAGCCTGAACACCTGTAAGCACCTTCGTCTTTCCGTTAGCGACATCGCTGGAGCCTACAATTGGTCCCTCGAAAAAAAAGGCCACCGGCGAGCCAAGTGCAGGCAAGAGCGCCCTCGTCCAGGTATAGACGTAAGACTGAGCAGTCACGGGTGTACCGTCAGAGAAGGTGATGCCCGGCCTGAGCGTAAACGTATAGGTCTTGCCATCAGCAGAGACACGCCATGTTGCCTGATCGGGAACAACATTCAGATCCTTATCGCTTCTTACCAGCCCACTATAAATCATATTTACAGCAAGAAGTGAATTAGCATCAGGACCTAAGGCGGGATCAAGGACCGCAATATTAGTGATACCCACATTGGGGAAACGTAATACCTGACTCGTCGCAGGTGTCCTGCTTGGTGTCGTATTTATGATATTTCCGCTACTACATGCAGTGAGAATTATAAAGAATGTGCTAAGGAATAAAAGTTTGACAGGAAGCTGTTTAATTGCTATACCATAGGGGCGCTTAAGCATAAAAGCACCTCACTTTCCAATGCCCCGTATAAAATGTAAGATCAAGATGACACGCGATGCGGCAAACTGTTCAGGGGTCGTCTTCAGTTCGAGTTTGGCGGTCAACGTCTGTTTCACACGAGTAGTATAACATATGCCAGGGATTTTCTTGTGCGGCGCTTCATCCGCGAGGCTGAAGACCTCGCGGATGAAGCGCCGCACAAGAAAATCCTTACCTCTCCAACGCTCTTCCCATTTCTGGAAACGAGTCTGGTGAACTCAGGTTTCCGAAGAAGCCACTGAGTCTTTCGCTCAGCGGTAGTTTACTTCCGTTTTCTGCTATGATAGTGAGAACATATTGATAGTACAGTATCCTAAGACAGATCGAAAGGTGAGAGCAAACTTGAAGCAACCTTCCACCTCTCCTAGCAGAGGTGATTCTAATCCAAGGATGCTTAACCTGTCAATTGATTTTGCAATAGGAAGCACGAGAGAGAGCAACCACCGAAGATAGTACTAACTTTTGGGGGCTATAATGATCGACCTGAGTGATCCAACGCTAGCAGAGCGGTTAAGCCGACGGACCCCCGACGGGCGATATGAGATAGGAGAAATACAACTGGTAATCACGATGCGCGAACTGCAAGCACATGGGAATGCAGAAGGAGTTCGTCTACTGGCCAGTGTGCTACTGCAACGTTGCGCGCCAGTGTTTCAACGCCATTCTCAGGGTCTGCGCCACCGGCCTGAATTGCGTGAGGAGGCTATCGCCAATATGGGTGAACACCTGTTACGCGAAGCGCTCAATCCAAATGAGACGTTCATGACACAGAATTTTATTCACTATTTACGCTGTCTCTGTGTCGATGAATTTACCCGTATGTTACGACAGGAAGGACTCCACTATCGACGCGATAATGAGGGACGACCATCCGGGCGACCGCAGCATGTACCGCGTTCGTTGATAGAGCCGCTACGTCCTGCACCACCGGACGATGAAGGGACAACAATAGCAGACGTGGCTGATCCAGTGGACCAGTACGAACAGTTACATGCCCAGGAAGAATGCCAGCACATCTTGACCTACCTCAGTGACCCGCTGGACCGCACGATTATGGTCCTGCGCGTGATTGAGGGTATGAAGTGGGATGATGTTGCGGTCATCTGTAAACGAACGGAACGCACGGTACGCTTGCGTTATGAGCGTGCACGAAGTTACTTACGCGAGTGTATGCTCAAAGAGCGACAGGTGGGATATACACCAGTCGTCCAACCGCAATAGTTGTTTGATGGAGAGAAAGGAGTTCGTGATCATGAATACTCCCGAATTGCAGCGCTTGAAAATGGCATGGCTAGCAGCACGAGAGACTGGCGATACCCACGCACAGTTCAGATTATTGCAGGAGCATCCAGAAGAGCAGGCTACGCTCATTGACTTTATTGCGGGCTACTACGCCACGGAAGAGATAGGGCTAGCAGAGAATGCAACACTGTTGCCCTTGACACGACGCGCCTGCCAGAGCGCATTAGAACGTGTCTTGAGCACACAGCTGGTGCTGGCTAATCTGGGTGAACTGCGCAAAAGTCGCAATATGAGCAAAGTAGAAGTTGCTAAAGGGTTGCGGCTATCAGTTGATGTCTGGAACAAGTTTGAGTCAGGTGCCATTGAACTGATGAGTTTGAGTGAGCGCCAACTGGCACGCCTCGCTCAGTTCTTTCAAATAAGTATTGAGCAATTCTCTGGCTTACTCAATACTAGCCAGCCGACGCTTTCGCTCAACCGTCGTCAGACACAGCAAGCCTCACACCATGAGCAGCAGGGACCCAAAAAACAAACTTTCGCCGAAGCCATTGCACGCAGTACTATGTCAAAAGAGGATAAAGAGTTTTGGAGGCAGTAGCAGATGTATCAATGTAAAGAGAATCCACAGAGCTATACTCGCCACGGCGAGCTAATGAGTATTAAAACGCAACTCTGATCCGCTCTCCTCATATCATCGTCGATGTACTTTCACCTGCAACAGAGCGGATTGACCACACAGAAAAGTTTTAAGCATATAAGAGCCTACCATCCGTGCAGGAATATGTACTCATCAATCAGAAGGTGCAGCAAGTCGAAGTCTATCGCCGCATTCATGGCTGGGTAGCACACACCTACGGACCAGGAGAAGGGATTGAGTTGATGAGCCTCAATCTTTCCATTTCATTGGATGAGTTATATAGCGCTGTGCTCTGATCAGAGCGCCCTTGTGGTCAACACAGGTGAAATATGCCACCCCTGCCACGCGCAGGGGTGGCATATTTCACCTGTGTTGACCACAAGGGGTTGCTGTGTTCGTTCTTACATATGACAGGCTCACCCGAAGAACTTCTCGACAGGAAGTTCAGCGATGCTCGGCACGATCTTCGATGTGAGGGTTGCTTGTCCGCTAAAGATGCCTAACGATGTTTGGCGAAGGTGACATATAGAGAACTCCATCTACAATTTCGTAGCGTTGCCCATCATCCGGTAAGGCAGCGTAATGATTGTAGGTCCAGTTTCCCTGTTTTGGCCCTATCACACGGTTGGCAGGTGTCACCACAGTCTGTCTCTCCATTGCAGTTGTCATGATAGGCCTCTTCCTTTGATTAGCGTCTTTCTACGTTGTTTGGATTATACCATAGTGCAGTCTCCTATGTCGAGAAACATAAAGCTTACCGCAAACTAGACTTGCCATTGTCTCCGCCTAATCGTGCGTTTGCTTGGACTCCTTTTCGTTTAACGGCAGCAATTTTGTCGTAGGCGCTCTGAACTGCAACGGAACTAGTCTCCTTGAGAATGGCTTGGAGACACCCCGCTCGGTATCAAGTAACCGAGCACGCAAGGTCACGAGACGATCAGTAAACTTCTCTCCCTCACGCTCTTCGTAAAGCTCTCCTCGCAGAACACGAGCAATATTTGAGGTATGAGCCAGCACAGTACTCATAGCATGTACCAAATCCTGATGGATAGCACTAGAGTTTGTGCTACTCGGAATGCCTGCCCGTAGCCGACGAATATGTCTCATATGCATCTCTTGCCTTATATGCTTAAATTCTTCTTTGTGAGCCAGTAAATCGCTGGCGAGCATTGGGTCCTGAGCCGCTAGCGCCGCCATAACCTGCTGAAGCGCTTCCGCGATCCGCTGGTGATAGCTAAGCAGATCCTGCCAACCTTCTTCAGAAAACAAGACCCGGTCGCGTGACTGACGGTGCGCCAAGCTCATAAACCGTCTATTAATTACATCTCCAATAGCTTCCAAGTCGCTAATGATATAGAGCAAGGCAATGTTCTGGCGTGATTGTCCCTCGCTCATCGTATCCTCATCCAATTGGGTGAGGTAGCCTTTAATAGCTGTATCCAGCTCATCCACTTGATCGTCCATAGCCTCAATGCGCTCCTGGACGGCAGTGGGTTGCTCTTTGAAGGCCTGAATGCCGAGCTCAAACATCTGGATCACGATATCGGCCATGTGCAACGCCTCACGGGCAGCCAACCCCTGGGCAATAGAAGGATCTGCTAGCGCGCGCGGATCAAGGACGCGCTGAGAAGATGCCAGTACCTCCTTTTGGCTCTGCTCTGCTGGCAGCAAGCGCTCCATCAGGTGAGCAAGGGGACCAGTAAACGGCATGAGGGGCACCGCTAGCGCTAGGTTAAAGAAGAGATGTGTCATGGCTATCAGCACCGCAGGATCAGGCCATAGCCGGGACAATAGAGCGGTCAGGGGTCCAATGAAGGGTATCAAGATAACAGCACCCAACACTTTTGTACCACTATGAATCAGCGCCAGGCGGCGTCCTGCCAGCATACCCTTATTGAGGGAGGAAAGGAGCGGCAGGATCGTGGTCCCGATATTCGCACCCAGCGTGAGTGAGAGAGCGGCAATCGGCGAAATTGCTCCATTAGCCGCCAGGGTGAGCACTAGTGCAATGGAGGCTGCGCTAGAGTTAAGTGCCATGGCCAGCGCAGCGCCAGTCAGGACTAGCACGATTGGAGCTTCCTCTAACGCTAGCAAGATTGCCTTTGTTACCGAGCTTGCGGCCAGTGGCTTGCCCGCGGCGTGTATAGCAGCCAGACCTAACACGATGAGACCAAAGGCGAAGAGTACACGACCAGTACGACGAAGAGCAGGACGGCGGTGGGTCAATAGAGCCACCACAAGCCCTAATGCAACCAGCTCAAACGCATAATCGGTGATGCGCAACGCCAGGAGTTGCACGACCAGTGTGGTACCTACGTTGGCCCCAAAGAGCATCATGATAGCAACGCTTAGAGGTATAAGATCTGCACTGACCAGTTCAATAAGCAGAGAAACCATCGCACTGGAACTCTGCAAGATCGCAGTGGCAACAATGCCAATGCCAAACACGGCAAGTGGGAACTTCGCAAGTCGTATCAGCGCCTGTTGCACACGCCAGCTCGCCACGCGCTGGACTGCATCTGAAACCAGCCGCACGCCATAAAGGAGCAGGAGCACTCCGGCCAAAAGCCCTACCAGTACACCAGTGGGGGAAGTGGTGTTAAATGACATGATAATACCCCTTTTATCTCTTTCTTCATATCCTGTTCAAACACTATCGTGTTTTCTACTTTAAATTCCTCTCTTGTGCCTTTCCTTGTATTGAAATATGCCCCAGGGATAGGTTTACAAGATGACAAGGCTCATTGATGGAACAAGTAAACCAACTATCTTGCAATGAAAAAGGTTTTAAAGTATATTTTATACTAAACAAAATAAAATGTACAATACTCACCTTTGTTTTTGCTATGTCCGTTCCGAGCAAAATGGGGCAGTGAGTTTTAAAAGGAGGGAATTATGAAAATATTACACATATATCGTAACAATGATGGAATTTCTACAATATGCTATCAGAAAAGTGATAGTGGCACTTCACGCAAACTAGTGATAGTGAGAGTGGGGGCAGCGCTGGTACTTGTGGCGCTAGTTTTCATCATTATTCGCCTATTACCTCCCCTGTCACCCACCAAGAGCCTTTGTGCTCCCAGTTCGATCGCCGTTGGGGGTTCAACCGCACTTTTCCCGCTGATAAACACAATGGTCCAGAACTATCATCAGACATGTCCTGACGCCACTATCTCGATCAAACAGAACATTGCCTCATCCAAAGCTGGTTTAAGCACTCTCGCGGCTGGTAATATCCAGATCGGTAACTCTGACTTGGTTTCGTCAAATCTCAGCTTGGTTGATCATCCTATTGCAGCAGTTATATATGTTATGATCGTTAATCAAGATATGTTACAAATAAATAATCTCTCAATCTCGCAGATACAGAAGATTTATCAGGGTTCGATCACTAACTGGGCATCTCTTGGTGGAAGCAATGAGCCAATCACTGTTGTCAACCGTACGAGTACATCAGGCACACGAGCCATCTTTGAGAAATATATACTAGAAGGGATGACCCCACCATTTAATCCCAGCAAAATAGTGCACTACGATGAAGAAGATACATCAGAGCTAGTAGCGCATAAAGTGGCGTCAACACGTGGGGCAATCGGTTATGTGAATCTGAGAGATGCACTATCAACTGAAAATCTGAGGATCGTAACCATTGATGGCATCCAAGCCACTCCAGAGAATGTGAAAAGCAATGCATACACATTTTGGACTATAGAGCATATCTATACACAAATAAATCCATCTGACCTCACTATTGCATTTGTACAGTATGTTGATAGCAATGGTTCCAGATGGCTTATTAGCAACTTGGGCTATATACCTTTCCACGATATAGCACCAGCGACGCTCAATCAGCATCCGAGTCCCATCGCACCCGATGGGTTATAATAATGGCAGTAAATTTCTCTAAACAGGAGGTACGTCGTGAAAAGAACTATTTTAGATGCCCAGTTACGCGAAATCAGCATGAAGATTGTTGCACTCGGAACACTTGTTGAAACAGCCCTTTCACAAGCTCTTCAAGCGGTACGCAGTGGAGAGCAGGCTTTGTGTGGCTTGGTAATCGAGTCTGACGAGACAATTAACACTTTGCGCTCGGAACTGGAGGAGCAGGCTTTTCGCTCGCTCACGCTGCAACAGCCTCTGGGAGGACGTGATCTGCGCTTCCTTTCGTCAGTTATTCCGATCGCAGCAGATCTAGAACGGATGGGAGATAATGCCAAAGGCGTTGCACAGTTGCTCTTGCGTATGATTCCGGTGCGGGCTGCGGGCATGAGCGAGATTCAGATTGATCCTTCTGTTGCAGTTGATAGGAAGCAAAAAGGTGCGTCAGGTCAGGCACTTACGGAAGAGACAATCATCTCCGAACTGCTCGATCTTGGTCAAGAGGCACTTCGTGTGTTGCAAGGAACGATGCAAGCCTTTAAAAAGAGCGATGCTGATGCAGCACGTGCAATCTGGCAAGAGGATGACGTCGTCGATGTCCGCTATGCACTTGTGCGCCACGATTTGATGACGATGCTTTCAGGGATTCATGCCATCTCTGCGTTGCAACAGGACGCGCTTATTATGCAACGCCTGACTTACTGGCTGTGGATCGCTCATAATTTAGAGCGGGTGGCAGATCACTGCACCAATATTTGTGAGCGCACCGTCTTCTTCATTGAAGGGGATACCATAATCAAAGCAAGCGAGGCAGAATAGCCTTTCACACTTTCTCCTCAACCCAGTGGATACTCTTTATGCAACGGAATGGTGGCGTCGATAATAAGCCGGTCCGCTAGCACAATCAGGCAAATAGAACTTCCCGCCAGGACTTTGCTGACAAAATATGGTCGGCCCTTATAGAAGATATGCCCGCTGCGTGCGACTTTACGCGTGTGAACCCTCGCACCTTCGGGCGTCGTTATGCTTTCCATCGCTATGTTGAGCGCAACCTTCATCTTAGCTTTTTCCTCGTTTTCTTTCATCACGGCTAGCAAGAGAGGAAGAGATGTTTGAGCAAAGAAGTCAACGAGCACATCAAGACAGAGGGAACATGGCCCGCTTCATTCTTACAATCTCTCACTGTTGCATTCACAATACTTTAATAATATTAAGGGATTGTTAAATTTCTTTGAGCGCGAACGAATCACGAAGAATGACCACTGTATATCTTTCCCAAGTACGTATACTGGCCTTCAAAAGCCCCGATTGTCAGCAGTGCCGTCAGCTGCAAGAGCCTGCACTGCAACGCGTCTTGCAGGTACGCGGAGATGTGGTCGCTGTGGTGAATGTCGATGCGACAAGTGAGCACGAGCTTGTCCAGACCTACCGTGTACTGACGGTACCAAGCACGGTTCTACTGGACGCCACTGGCCAGGCACAAGCGATCAACTATGGCTTCACCAATAGGTACTTTACTGTCGAGTTGACTACCTTCAACAAGCCTTTTTCACGCAGCTATGGTACAGACACGTCCGTACACCGCATGATATAATGATGACCACTGGAATCATCTGCTTGAATCATTTGTTATTGGCGGAGAGAGGAACCGAGAACGAGTATGGCAATGTTTGAAAGCTTATCCAAAAAATTGGAAGGCATTTTCAATAATCTGAGTGGTCACGGCAAGCTTACTGAGGAGGACGTGAATGCAGCGCTACGCGAGGTACGTATTGCGCTGGTCGAGGCAGATGTGAATCTGCGGGTGGCACGTCAATTTGTTGACAGAATAA
>Ga0209265_1000502_pt1 | contig 10884 bp, 11 predicted proteins | sample GraSoiAngelo_103_FD_185872 | JGI IMG/M metagenome (GOLD analysis project Ga0209265, IMG submission 185872) | Grasslands soil microbial communities from the Angelo Coastal Reserve, California, USA - 14_0903_05_20cm (SPAdes) (version 2) | ecosystem: Environmental > Terrestrial > Soil > Grasslands ...
AGGCCGGCGGGGATCTTCTCGTTGAATTCCTGGGCCTTGAGAAACTCGATCATCTTCTGATTCGAGGCCGGCTTGAAGCCCGTCCCCTGCGCGATCGCGGTGAGGGCGATGGCGAGATCCTCCGCCGCGGTGACGTTGTTGAGGCCGGCCCGGTAGGCCTTCTCGTCCTCGACGCCGCGCAGGATGATCGTGTGGTAGCCGCCGAGCCCGCGGATCAGGTCCTGGGCGCGCGAGGCGCCGATCTTTTCGATCAAGAGATTGGTGGCGAGGTTCGAGCTGCGCGTAATCATCCGCCGGATCAGCTCCTCCAGCGGACGGGTCGAGCCCACGGCCTGATAGAGGTCCGGATCGCCGTCCGTTTTGGGGTCGAGCGCGAAGGGAGAGCCGTCCGCGAGGCTCTGGAACTCGTTGCGCACCGCGATCGGCTGGTCGAGCCGCAGCTCGCCGTTGTCGACCGCCTGGAAGAGCGCCATCATCAAGGGCAGCTTCATGGTGCTGGCGGCGTGGAAGGTCTGGTCCTCGTTGCGGGCGTAGGTCGCTCCCGTGCCGAGGTTGTGGTAGAAGACGGCGACCGTGCCGCCGGGCGGGTGGAGGAACCGCTCCAGGCGGAGCGCCAGCACGGACGGCACGGGCGTCGGGCCCCCCGTGGCGCAGGAGAGGAGGGGGAGGGTGAGGAGCGTCAGGATGATCGATCGCATCATATCTATCCTCTCCTTACAGCAACGCCATCTGCCCCTTTTTTCCATGCCGCGCGACATAGCCGTCCACTGAAGGGGCGCGGAATTGCAGGTCCGGACGCGGATGTCAGGGATCGTCGTCACGGGTTTGGCCCGGTACGATAGCAAAACCGGGGGCCCGCGTGCGCTCGCCTACGGCCGGATCTCCACCACCGTGCCGTTGGGGACGGCGTCCCAGATCTCCTCGATCTCGGGGTCGGTGACGGCGATGCAGCCCCACGTCCAGTCGTGGAGCCGGTGCGACGTCCCGAGCCAGCCATAGCCGTTGGGGAGGCCGTGGATCATGATGTCGCCGCCGGGAGCGCAGCGCAGGCGCCGGGCATTGGCGGCGTCCTGGGCGTTGGGGTAGGAGACGTGGAGCGCCCGGTGGTAGTGCGACGCGGCGTTGCGGGCGTCGATCCGGTAGAGCCCCTCGGGGGTCCGGTTGTCCCCCTGGCACTGCTTACGGCCGGCCGGCTTGCTGCCCAGGGCGACACGGTAGGTTTTCACCGGTGTCCCCTTCCAGAGCAGGGTCAGGTGTCTCTGGGATTTCTCGACGAGGATGCGGTCCGCGTGCAGGCGCTTGCCCGGCTGCCGGGGCGTGGCGGCGAGGCACAGCGCCGCGAGCAGCAGGGCCGATCCCAACCGCGCCGCGCGTCTCATGATCGTCACCCCACTGGGGCGGTCCGCCGGCGCTTCAGGACCGCCAGCATGGCGAAGTAGATCCCCATCCCGACGATGGCCACGATTGGGATCGTCCGGGAGCTCAGGGTGGCGGCGAACCAGGTGACGCCGGCGAACAGGAGCCAGAAGAAGACCTCGCCGAGGAACGCCTGCGGCCAGCGCGGCTGGAGGCCGCTCGCGGGCACGCGGGGGCGAAGCGAGGGCAGGAGCCGGGGCACGGCGTCGAAGTAGGACCGGTAGCGCTCCCCCTGCGTGGCGAGGAGCTCGGACTCCTCCCGGCCGATCAGGCGGAGGAGGAAGACCAGGTGCCCCAGGACCAGGACGAAGAGCCCCAGCCGGCTGGCGATCAGGCCCATGCCCACGGCCAGCAGGAGGTTGCCGAGATAGAGCGGGTTCCGCACGTGGCGATAGGGGCCGTCCGCCACCACCCCTTCGGTGCGCAGGTTGGCGTCGTGGACCCGCTCGCTCTGGAGATAGGCGGCCGCCCACGTCCGCACCAGGGCCGCGATCCCGACCAGGACGGCGGCCACTCCGAAGACCGCGTGGATGACGGCGTCGCTCGCCGGCCCGAACAGGCGGACCAGGAACACGCCGGCGCTCCGGTGGTCGATCCAATAGGCCGAGAACGCCACCCAGAAGAGCAGGAAGATGAACCAGAAGCGATGGCGGAACTCGAAATCGGTGGCGCGCATGGGGTTTTTACGTCCTGGGCGGGGGGAAGTTTCCTGGGCCGGTCCGGCTTTTCAGGAGTATCCTGGGCCATGCGCAAGCCGATTTGCGTCGCCATGATTTCCATGGCCTGCCTGGGCTGCAGCCCGCTCCTGCCGGGGGATGGACCGGGGACCGTGGCTGGCCCTGCCCATCCTCGCTTTGCCACCGGGAGCGCGCCCGGAAGCGTCGAGGTGGCCGATCTCAATGGTGACGGCAAGCCCGACCTCATCGTGGCCAACGAGCAGAGCCAGAACGTGACCGTCCTGCTCGGCGACGGCCGGGCTCTCCGTTCGCCGCCGGCCAGCAGCCCAACGACGTCGCTATCGGTGATTTCAACCGGGATGGCAAGCTGGACCTGGCTTTCGCGAATCATGAGGCCAAGCACCTGACCGTGCTGCTGGGGGACGGCCGGGGACGATTCGCGCCCGCACCGGGCTCGCCGTTCGCGGTGGCGGTGCGCCCGCATACGCACGGCGTGGCCACGGGCGACCTGAACGGCGACGGCAACCTCGACCTGCTCACGGACAGTTGGGGGAACGATCAGATGGCGGTCCTGCTCGGAGACGGCAAGGGCGGTTTCAAGCCCGGGCCGTTCCTGATGGTCGGGAAGCATCCCTACCAGAGGGTGCGGATCGCGGACGTCAACCGGGATGGCAGGGACGACGTCATCGCCACCAACCTCGAAGGCGACAACGTGACGATCCTTCTCGGTGACGGCAGGGGAGGATTCCAACCCTCGACCGGCTCCCCCTTTCCTTGTGGAGATTCGCCGTTCTTCGCCGCCGTCGGAGACCTCAATGGCGACGGCAAGCCCGACCTCGCGGTCATCAACGCGCCCAGCAGCACGACGGACCGGCAGGGCAGGGACGGCGTGACCCTGCTGCTCGGCGATGGCAAGGGCGGATTCAAAATGATGGCGGGCTCAACCGTAGGGACCGGCAAGGTTCCCAACCGCCTGGCGATCGGCGACGTGAACGGCGACGGCGTCGCCGACGTAGCGGTGACCTACACGGACAACGACAGCATCGCGCTCTTTCTGATGAGCCGCCAGGGCGCGGTCGCCTCGAGCTCGACGATCGCGGTGGGCAAGAGGCCGAGAGGTATTGCCATCCATGATCTGAACGGCGACGGTAAGGGGGATATCGTGGTCGCCGACAGCGGCGACAACCAGGTCATGGTGATCCCCGGCCGATAGCCAGCCCTCAGCTCTCCGGCTCCGCCTCCAGCCCCAGCCGCGCCAGCAGGTTCTGGAGCACCCGCGCGGTCAACCCCCAGATCTCGCGGTTGCCGACGTGATAGATGAGGAGGTTGCGGGGGACGCCGTTGAGGAGGACCTCGCGCTCCTCGACCATCCGCGGATTGGCGAAGGCGGTCAGGGGGAGGGGGAAGACCTCGGCGATCTCGCCGGCGTTGGGGGTGAGCTGGGCACCGTGGGGGATCGCGCCCACGCAGGGGATCACCCGGAAGCCGGCCGGGCTCTCCTGCTCGTCGAGCGCGCCGAGCTTGAGGACGACCTTGGGATCGAGGCCGATCTCCTCGTGGGCCTCGCGCAGGGCCGCGCCCCAGGGGTCCTCCTTGAGCTCGCGGCCGCCGCCGGCGAAGGCGATCTGGCTGCGGTGGCTCGGCAGGTCGTCCGCGCGCTTGGTGAGGACGGTCCAGAGCTCGCCCGCGTCCACGAAGAGCGGCACCAGCACCGAGGCCGGCCGCGCGTCGCTCGCCGGCAGCCGCCGCGGGGGAGGCGAGGAGAGGCGCTCCCGCAGGGCGAGAATCCAACTCTGGCGGTCGTTTTCCATGAGGTCACCTTCATCCAAAACCGGAGAGATAGTAGTACAGGAATCCCCTGGCACCGTTGCGATTCGGTTGGCACCTGTCCCGGGCGGCGCGCTATCCTCCCGGCGTGAAGCGCGTCATCTTCTATGGCCTGATCGGCGGGGTGCTGCTCGTCCTGCTCAAGATCCTCGAGTACCAGTACGTGGTCCGCACCTATCCCGGCGAGATCTATGGCGGCCTGGTGGCGGCGATCTTCGCCGGGCTGGGGATCTACTTCGGACGGCACTGGTCGCGGTCCCGGGAGGTGACGGTGGTCCGGGAGGTCCGCGTCCCGGAGGGTGAGCCCTTCACGCTCAACGCCGGGAAGCTCAAGGAGCTCGGGATTACCCCGCGCGAGCACGAGATCCTCGGGCTGATCGCGGAAGGCTTGAGCAACCGGGAGCTCGGCGAGCGGCTCCGCGTCTCCGAGAATACGGTCAAGACCCACTCCTCCCACGTGTTCGACAAGCTGGGGGTCAACCGCCGGGTCCAGGCCGTGCTGAAGGGGCGGGAGCTCGGTCTGATCCCCTGATCGATCCCGAAACGAGGGTCAATCGGGGTCAACGAAAGGATGATTTTAGGGATTCGGGCCGAAAATCACCCGAACGGAGGACGACCGGCGCCTGGCGCCGGCCCCAGACTGCGGGCAGACAAGGGAGGAAACACAATGACAATGCGCAACATCGTTCTCCGCTTCGGGCTCGCGTCGGGCGTCATCCTGAGTCTCGTCAGCGCAGTGCTGATGCCGCTCTGCATGAAGGGGGTCATCAACTTCGAGCACAACGAGATCCTCGGCTACACGGCCATGGTGCTCGCGTTCCTGATGGTCTTCTTCGGCATCCGGTCGTACCGCGAGACGGTGGCCGGCGGCGCGATCAGCTTCGGCAAGGCCTTTCAGGTCGGGATCCTCATCTGCCTGGTCACCTGCGCGATGTACGTCATCGGCTGGGAGATCGCCTACTTCAACTTCTTCCCCGACTTCTTCAGCCAGTACAGCGCGAGCGTCCTGGCGAAGATGCACGCGCGGGGCGCCAGCGAGGCCGACATCCAGAAGACGGCCGCGCAGATGGCGGAGATGGGGAAGCACTACCACAACATTTTCTACAACTCCGCCATCACCTTCATGGAGATCTTTCCGGTCGGGCTGATCGTGACGCTGGTCTCCGCCGCGATCCTGCGCCGGAAGCCGCCCCAGGGAGCGCCCGCGTCGGCCGTGCCGGCCTGAGGCTCCGCGTCGGGTCAGGCCGCCCGGCCCTGGCGCCGGCTCCGGAGCCGCGCGAGGCAATCTCTCAGCTCGTCGATCCGGAAGGGTTTCATGAGGATCCCCGCCATCCCGGCGTCGAGGCAGGCGGCGCGGCTCTCCTCCAGCGTGTCGGCGGTCAGGGCGATGATCACGGGGCGGGCTTCTTCCCCGAACATGTCGCGGATGCGGAGGCTGGCCTCGATGCCGTCCATCCGCGGCATGTGCAGGTCCATCAGCACCACGTCGCAGCATTCCCGGCGCAGCACGTCCAACACCTCCTCGCCGTCGGCGGCGAGGAGGGGAGAGCCATAGCCGAGGCTCTCCAGCATCCGCACCGCGAGCAGTTGGTTCACCGGATTGTCCTCGGCGACGAGGATGCGCAGCGAGGGGGCGGCGGCTTCCGCGAGAGCCGGCGGAGAGGAGGGCTCGGCCGGCGCGGCGCTCTCCGCCGCCGGGACCGGCAGCGCCGCCCGGATGCGCACCCGGAAGGTGGAGCCCCGCCCCTCGACGCTCTCCACCGTCACCGAGCCCCCCATCAGCTCGCAGAGGCGCTCGACGATGGCGAGGCCGAGGCCGGTGCCGCCGTAGGCCCGCGTGGTCGTGGCGTCGACCTGCAGGAACGGGCCGAAGATCGAGCCCAGACGGTCGGCCGGGATGCCGACGCCGGTATCGGTGACGCTGAGGAGCAGGACGCCCGTGGCGTCCCCGTCCGCCTGCCAGCCCACGCTCACGGCGACGTGGCCGCTGGCCGTGAACTTGACCCCGTTGTCGAGCAGGTTGACCAGGATCTGTCGCAGCCGGGTGGGATCGGTGACGATCCGGCGGGGCACGCCGCCGCCCACGAGACAGCGGAGCTCCAGGCCCTTCGCCTTCGCCTTGGACGCGACGAGGTCCAGGGCCTGGTCGAGGCATTTCTGGAGATCGAGCTCCGTGGTCTCGAGCTCCAGCTTGCCGGCTTCGATCTTGGAGAAATCGAGCGTCTCGTTGACCAGGGCCAGCAGCGTCTCGCTGGCGGTGTGGAGGGTGCCCACGTACTCCCGCTGCGGCGCGGAGAGCGGCGTCTTCTGCAGCAGCTCGGACGTGCCGATGATGGCGTTGAGGGGAGTGCGGATCTCGTGGCTGACGATGGCCAGGAACCGCGACTTGGCGTGCGTCGCCTCTTCGGCGGCGGCCCGGGCCTTCTCGAGCTCCCGCAGGGCCGCCTCCAGCGCCTCGGTGCGCTCGGCCACCCGCTTTTCCAGCTCGCTCAGCAGGGCCTGGGACATCTCGCGCATCTCGCGCGACGAGATGGAGAGCGAGCGTTCGAGCAGGTAACGATCCTCGTCGGACTCGGCATACGTCGCGGAGATCCGGTCGAGCAGGGCGCTCCACGCCGCGAGCGAGGGGGGCGGGGCCTCGCTCGTCAGCCCGAGCTTGCGCAACTGGCGGTCGAGCAGGCGGTGCAGCCTCACGGCGGGGCCTCGGAGATCGTGGTGAGCGTCATCGTCTGATTGTGCAGCTCACACGCTCCGCCCGCCACATGGGGCGAGATCTCGCCATAGGAATAGAAGCCGACGATCTCGGCCGCCGCGGGCAACACCTCGCGCACCGCCTCGAGCTCCTCCTCGCAGCGCTCGCCCAGGACCATCCGGCGGCCGACGCAGCTCACGGCGACGGTGAGGACCGGGGCTCCCGAGCCCCATTGCGCGGCGGTCTGCAGCGCCGCGTCGCCGGCGCCGTCGATCAGGCGGTCGAAATTCGCCTTCATCAGTTGGGCGATGCAGCCCTGGGGAATGTCGCCCGCGAACGTCATCGCCTGGCGGTCCTCGTCGATGCCCGTCACCGTACGCACGATCTGCGGCCCGCCGCCCTGATTGCGCAAAGCCAGCGGGAAGAGCAGGGCGGTGGCGGGCAGGCCGGAGGCGCGGTGTCCGAGATATTCCTTGTAGAGACCCAGCGCCGGCCGGCCGTCGAGCTCGTAGAGGACGTTGCCCTGCGAGCGGGTCACCAGGCGCTCGGGGCCGAAGATGTCCCACCCTCCCCGGGAGCCATGGCCGAAGCACAGACTCTTGCCGTACAGACCCAGCGCCACGGCTCCGTGGCGCTGCGAGCCGCCGCCGCCGATCACCCAGGTGCTGCGGAACTCCTGGCCGTCTCCGGCGAGGCCGCCGGTGATCGGAATCCCGCGCGGCAGCTTGTCGCCGATGCCGCGGACCAGCTCGCTGCCGTTGACGTGGATCCCGTCGGCGAAGACCAGGACCCCCCGCAGGTCCTCTCCGGCGAGCTGGGCCCCCAACGCCTGGCCCGCAGCGAGGGAATCGGCGGCCGAGGAGACCGGCGCGAACGCGCTGTGCAGGCGCACCGCGTCGAAGCGGAGGACCGCGACCACCAGGCTGCCGTCCAGGACGCTGGTGCCCAGGATCTCCCCGGCCGTCGAGCATCCGAGCACGTGCGAGGTGGGAAAGCGCTCCGCGAGCTCGACGGCGGCAGCCGTCTCGGGATCGAGCCCGGAGGCTCCGAAGGCGAGCACCAGCGTGGACGCGGAGCCGAGCTCCGATGAAAGCGGCGCCACCCAAGCACCATCCGGCTTGCGACAGGAAACCTGGAGTTGCAAGGTCCAATGATTATAGCGGACAAAAGGTTGGGACGCGAATCCGGCCGCCGCGGCGCCATTGCTGTGGATCGGATCGGGTGAGACAGATTCGCGAATTCAAGGACCTGCGAGGTGTCACCCTCCTCGCGGCACCTATTCCCCATGGATCTGCCGTAGAATTTGGGAAAAGCAGTCGCATCGCCCAGGGAGGAGAAATGACGAGGCGGATCGTGCTCATCGCAGGTGTGTGGGTCGGCCTGAATTCGATCTGGCCGTAAGGGGGGCGAGCATGGAAGCAAGAAAGCTGAGGGTGTGCGTCGTCGGAGCCGGGGTGTCCGGCCTCACCGCGCTCAAGGAGGTCTTGGAGGAGGGCCACAGCGCGGTCTGCCTCGAACGCGAGGGCTCTCCCGGAGGGGTGTTCACGACGGGCGTGGCCTATGACCCGATGCAACTCACGGTCTCGCAATATTTCATGGCGTATTCGTCCTTTCCGCCGCCGCTGGAGGAAGAGCGCCGCCATTGGTTCCGCCAGGAGTACGTCGACTACCTCGAGCGCTTCCGCCAGCGGTTCGGGCTCGACCCGCACATCCGTCTCAACTGCGCGGTCGAGACGGTGAGCCGCGAGGCGGACGGCTCGTTCGCCGTCGAATACAAACAGGCGGGGAAGACGGTCCGCGAGCGCTTCGACGCCGTCGCGATCTGCCGCGGCGCGTTCCGCGCCGAAGCGCCGCGGATGCCGGATCTTCCCGGCGCCGGGACGTTCGCGGGAGAGATCACGCACACCGCGCGGTACAAGGGCGCGGAGCCCTTCCGCGGCAAGCGGGTGGTGTGCGTCGGCATGGGCGAGACGTCCGCGGACGTCACGAACCAGATCTCCGAGGTGGCCGCGGCCTGCTATCTGGCGTTGCGAAACTACCCGCTCTTGATCGCGCGCCTGCCGTACGGCGGGCGCGCGACGAACGACGGCTACACGAGCCGGTTGCTGGGTTGGGTCCCGCGGCAGTACATACAGGAGTATTACGGTAAGCGCGTCGAGGCAGACCTGGTGTCCGGCGATCCCCACAGGCAACTGATCAGCGACTGGTTCATCAAGGCGGGCTTCACGGGGAAGTCCCTCCAGAAGAATGACGATTTCGTCGCGAACCTGTTGAACGGGAAGATCCGTCACGTCCCTCACGGCGTCGCCCGTCTCGAGGGGAACACGGTCCATTTCACCAACGGCGAGCACGTCGAAGCGGACGTGGTCATGTGCTGCACCGGTTACGAGGAGAGCTCGATTCCGGCGGCGTGGCTCGGCGGGCGCGAGATCAAGGATGTGCGCCGGCTGTTCAAGCACGCGTTCCACCCGGACTTCGGGCCCCGCCTGGCGCTGATCGGCTGGACCCGTCCATTCAACGGCGGCGTGCCGGCCTGCTCCGAGATGATCTCGCGCTACTTCGCCCTGCTGTGCAGCGGCAAGCGCGAGCTCCCCGCCCGTCCGGACCTGGAAAAGCGGATCGAAGAGGATTGCGCGCGCGAGGAGACGGCCTTCGCGCAGGCCAAGCACATCCGTACGCTCGTCGACTACACCACATTTCTCGACGGCGTCGCCGAGCTCGTCGATTGCGCGCCGAAGCTGACGGACTACCTGAATGATCCGCCACTCCTCTACAAGCTGATCTGCGGCACCATCATCGGGGCCACTTATCGCCTCCGGGGCCCCGGCGCCGATCCGGAGATGGCGCGCGAGGTGATCCTCCGGCTGCCGGTGGTCCGTGACGCCGTCGACCCCGCGCTGGTCCCCTTCGCGCTGGCCGGCCGCGTCGAGGAATCGGCGATCCCGAAGATCCACGAGATTGTCGAGCGGCAATTCGCGGCGGACGCGGAACTCGTCTGAGCGGCCTCTCAGAGGGGGGAATACCGCGATCCAGAAGACGATGAGGGAGAGCCGGCCGGGGGTGCGGGCGCTCAGTCCACTGCCATGACCTCGTCGGCCGAGGTGGCCACGCCGGCCCGAAGCAACCATCGGTCCAATCGCTCCAAGTCGGCACAACCCAGGATCTCCTCCCGTTGCACTGAGCTCGCGGCGATCCCGCGCGCCTCCAAGATCGTGAGAATGGACCTGGCAACTCCCCGGGCCTCTCCTCGGGTTTCTCCCCGGGCTTCCGCCGCCGCTTTCAGCTCCTGGATCGCCGGCTCGCCCTGGCTCTCCAGGGCTTGGACCACCGCCCTGCGGACCAACGCGGCATCGAGCAGAGCCTTCACCGGAAGCGGGCTCGCCAGGCACGGATCCGCGATCTGAGACCCTTCCTCCAACAGACGCCAACTCCCGCTCACGGCCGACCACTCGCAGACCCTCCGGCGGCTCTTGACCCAGATCCCGAAGATCCTCCGCACGCCACGGCGGTGCATCACCTCGGCCTTCTCCGCCGCCTTCTGCTCGGTCTGGGTCGACACCACCTCGAAGGCGATCTCCTCCAGGTACCGCCGGCCGGTCGCCGGGTCGATCCCTTCCCTCCGCACGCAAGTGTCGCTGGCGAAGTCCGAGATCTCCGCGAAGCGGGTGATCAGGTCCGCCGACACGACGAATCCCGGGGCGGCATGAATCCGCAGCAGAGTGTCGAGGTCGACCTGCTGGTCTCCGTGAGGCGCCTCGGCCGGCATCGCCACCACCCGGCGGCCGTTGATGATCTCGTCGCGCGTGACCTCCGGCTCGACGAGATGATCATCGACCGGGGGGAAGGAACCGCGGCCCGGCAGGTGAAAGGCTCCTCTGGAGCCCGCCGGTGCCTTGAGACTCAATCCTGAGCGTTTTTCGTCCATTGGCGACATCATAGCAGATCCGATTGCCGAGGGGCGGCGCCTGATTCCTCGAGGGATCATCTTTCCACGAGATTTTTGACGGGATCTCGGGAGACTCTCTATACTTGCACCAAACAAGCGGTCATTGAGTACCCCTCCGGGCTTCCCGAGCTCTTGAAGCTATCCGATCTTGAGCTCGCTCATGAGTTGCCGTTCCTGGCGGCGGCCAAGCTCTATGAGATAGGCCGCCTGTCCTCTGGAAAGGCGGCGCGCTTGGCGGGCATGAGCCGGATGACCTTCCTCCGGGAGCTCGACCGGATCGGTGTCCCTGCGATCAACCTCCTGGATGAGCAGATCGAGGCCGAGAT
>Ga0209265_1000506_pt1 | contig 10825 bp, 11 predicted proteins | sample GraSoiAngelo_103_FD_185872 | JGI IMG/M metagenome (GOLD analysis project Ga0209265, IMG submission 185872) | Grasslands soil microbial communities from the Angelo Coastal Reserve, California, USA - 14_0903_05_20cm (SPAdes) (version 2) | ecosystem: Environmental > Terrestrial > Soil > Grasslands ...
CCATTTACGAACAACTTTTTCCACGGTGAGACTCTCCCTATCATGACCAGCATGAGCCTCTGACCATGATCCTCACCATTTACGCCTCTTGTGGATGGCGCATCAGGCGAAGCCACATCCCCATCATGATGACAACGGCAAACGCGACGGCTGACAAGAGCCAGTTGTTACGCGTCACCAGTAGCGACCCTTCTTGCAGATACTGGGCAAGGATGACCAACGAGTCGATGACGCCGTTGAGTACTGACAATGCCTTCACTGCAAGGTTGGTTTGGATGATGACTATAGCAAACAACAACAACGGCAGGCTACCCAACACGAAGAAACTCATAGCCACGAGCGCCGTACCCGGCACACGCATACGCGCGACACGCGTTCGCTGCTGCTCACGAAGCTCCTCTAACTGCTGAGTAATGCGTTTTTGTTGCTGTATCGCCAGCATGATGTTGTCGGTTGGTACACTTGTCTTCAAGGAAGCTGTCGATGGACTAAGCATAGCATCTAGCTCGTCTAAGTACTGCTGAAATGCACGACAAGTAACACAGTATCTCAGGTGCTCTTGTAGCGTCGCGTCTTCCGATTGCGCCAGGTCGCCATCATGCTGAGCATTCAGCCATTGTCTAGCGTCTTGGCAGCGCATCGATCTGCTCCTCCTCGTTTGTGATGTTCTTCTTCATATAGCGCGCGAGTAACTCACGAGCACGATGCAGACGGGCCTTGACCAACGGTTGCGTCAGATTCAGTGCCTGAGCGATCTCTTCATAAGAGAAATCGTGCCAATAGCGCAGAACGATCACCGCACGGTATTTCCCCGGCAGCATTTGCAGGTACTGCTGCATCTCGTCCTGTTGCTCACCCTGTAATGCGAACTGCTCAGGACTCACACCAACATCGACGATCCATTCTAAAAATGGTACATCTTCTAGCGGTAACGCCAGAAAACGTCTGCGACGCAGTTGGTCGATTGCCAGATGTGAGGCGATTGAAAGCAACCAAGTGCTGAATTTATGCACAGGTTTATATGTGCTTAGCTGTGTATAAGCCCGCACAAATGTCTCCTGTGTTATATCTTCAGCTTCCGTCGCGTTACCGAGCATACGGTACGCGAGGTTTTGCACAGCATCTTTGTATCGCTCGACGAGTACCGCAAAGACATCTTGATCGCCATTTAATACAAGCTCGACGAGTGCAGCATCGCTCATCGATTCCACAATGGCTCCTGTCTTCGCTCGTATACCGCCCAGGCTACCTGTGCTAGATATGCCCTGTGCACCCGCAACACCTGTTATCCCAGTACTCTGCTTACGACGTACCTTGCGCGCTGTTTTCGCTAATGACCCAATCCCCCCTAGCACATCTGAAGCGTTTACTGTTGATTCTATCATTTACCACCGCTCATTTGCTCTTGCTTTATTCTATTCATGGGTAGATAAATTCATGCAACTCCTATGGGCATCTACGAGCAATGGCTAAAAAAGTTGTAATCTTTTGATGAAGTGTAGCACGACATTAGGCCAAGTGGCAAGAGGAAAGTACTTTCGTAAAACTACATCCTTCGTATTTAAATGAAAGAACGTTCACAATAAAAAGTAGCAAGCCCACCAAAAGTGAATAATTGGTCATAGTCATATGAACATTTATTCACATTAGGGCGGTGGAGAGTTTCTCTTCTTTTGTGTGTCCCTCGCATATACATACGTACGTGGCAACGCCAACAAAGGTTTCGCCTCAGCTTCCAGAGCACCCATAAAGGATGCCCTGGAAGCTGAGAAGCAGGTCAGGTGACTTGACTATAGGCAGACCACACACTACAATAAGACCTGATATATGATGATTTTCATCAGTTGGAGGTAGATCACTATGCCTTTGTATGAGTACTATTGCTCGGATTGTAAGGCAAAATTTGACCTGCTGGTCAGTCACAAACATGCTGACAGTGTTGTTTGCATGAAATGCCACAGCGAAAAAGTACGCCGTCTGCTCTCGGTCTTTGCTGCGCAGCGTGGCAGTAGCGAAGATAGCTCGTATGACGCAGCCCCCTCTATCGGTGGGAGCTGTTGTAGCGGTGGCGGCTGTGGTTGCCATTAGTTAGTGCTTTCGATGATAGATACCGCTTGGTCTCATTATGTTGTTTCATAAAATTACTTATCGCCGGAGCGTGCTAGAGGGACTTATGCTCTACACGCTCGGTCGCCTTTGCGCCTTAATCAATCCCGCTATTTTTCCAGATTGGACATTTGTAGCGGCTCCGCTTTTCTTTCTACTCCTGCAATATCTGATTGCTCCAGTATGGACGACACAACGCATCGCGGCCCCCAAACGTGAGCGGCTGAGCAAGCGCTTCTGGCTCCTTGGTCCGCGCTTAGCTGCGATGTGTTTTGCTCTGGACATGCTGATTACACTCTTTGTGGGCCAGCCGGTGACGACGCTGGGTGGCTCACCATTGGGGCCTGCGCTCCCGCGCCTGTTAAATACTGGCCCTCATCATCTCACGCTGAGCGATTACGCCCTGTACGAAGTAAAGTCTGCTGCGGCCCTCTTCGCGCTCTTCACGCTCGCCGTCATCTGTACAAAACTGGCACAGGGTGGCTTCTTGCGCTTTACGATGCCCGCAGGCGGCAATCGTGTGACGCTTTAAATGTTACCCCTGTTTACAGACAATTTATGCATGTAAATATCGTAGCTACGCAATTTATTGTGCCTGTTTTCTTTGCTTGTGTCTCTGGCGCAATAAATTGCGCAACTACGGGAGGGGCTTCTCAAGGAAAAAATGACATGTACCCATGTCAGAAATAATCCTTGCTTCTCAGAAGGACATTTGTTAAAATGAAGCACAGTGAGAAGCTATAGCTTTACCTGCTTTAGCATGGAGAGATGAAAGGCACGGTAGTAACTAGTGTCAAAAGTGTATGCGATTGCCAATCAAAAAGGAGGCGTGGGCAAAACCACAACGGCTATCAACCTTGCTACATATCTGGCTGCCGCCGGACGCAAGGTGTTGCTAGTTGATATAGATCCCCAGGCCAATACCTCTAGTGGCATTGGCGTGCTTAATAACCGACGAGAGCATACGATCTACGATTTACTCGTGCAGCAACGGGATATCGTCTCGATATTTGATATCATTGTACGATCGGCAAGACCAGAGCTGGTCGTTGCTCCTTGCACCGTCGATCTAGCCGCCGCCGAAATAGAGCTGGTCGGTGCCATTGCACGCGAACAGCGCTTACGTCAGGCGTTAGAACCTATTCGCAATCGCTGCGATTATATCCTTATTGATTGTCCACCTTCGTTAGGTCTTTTAACAATTAATGCGCTTGTTGCTGCCGACGGGCTACTCATTCCTATTCAGTGTGAATATCTAGCCCTAGAGGGGTTGAGCCAGTTACTTAATACCGTGAACCTTGTCAAGCATAAGCTGAATCCGACATTATATATTGCGGGTGTTATATTGACGATGTTCGATCCAAGGACGCGTCTCTCAGGCGATATCGTACGGGAGGTGCGCAATCATTTTCCGCAGGAGGCATTTCAAACGATTATCAGCCGTAACGTACGATTGAGTGAAGCGCCCAGTTTTGGGCAAGCGATTCTCGATTATGATCCCACGTCTCCTGGGGCATTGGCCTATCGTGCGTTGGCCGAGGAGGTACTTGCTCGTGGCTAAGCAAAAACCTAGTTTAGGGCGAGGTCTGGGCGTACTCATTACTGGTGCATCTGAAGTGCTAGCCGCTCAGCAAGCGATCTCGCCTACTGACGCATTTGAAGAAGAGGGTATTCCACAGGTACCTATTGATAGTATCACACCTAATCCTCACCAGCCACGTAAAGTAGCGTTGCGTGAAGATGATCCACAATTGTTAGCGTTAAGTGTATCTATCAAGGAGCATGGCCTGTTACAGCCCATTGTTGTTACGCGGATCAGCAGGAGCAAAGCATACGATGCCACATCCTGGTTCTCGGATGAGCCAGTGGCAGAACCCGCTGTTGCCGAAGCTGCTATAGAATATTGCATCATTGCAGGTGAACGGCGCTGGCGTGCATCGCGTCTCGCTGGTCTGAGCACTGTGCCTGTGATGATTAAAGATGCCACGCCACAACAGATGTTGGCTTTGGCGTTGATTGAGAATCTTCAGCGTGCCGACCTTAATCCTATTGAGGAAGCATTGGCCTATCAAGCCTTGATTGAGGAATTTGGCTTGACGCAGGAGATGGTTGCCAGACAGGTGGGCAAGGATCGCTCGACGATTACGAATGCTTTGCGCTTATTACAACTCTCGCCAAAGGTTCGTGAGGAGTTGATCAATCAGCCTGAAGTCTTTAGCGAAGGCCATGCGCGTGCTCTGGTTGGTATTATGCGTGAAGAAGACCAGGTTGCGGCTATGCATAAGGTGATTACTCTGCGACTGAACGTACGCCAAACGGAAGAGCTAGCGGCACGTATTAAGGCTTCAGCAAGTAAGGTTTCAGAGAGCGCTGAAGCGGCGGCTCAGCAGCCCGCAACCTCTCTCCCTCGGCGACCTGCTCTGCTCGAAGAGCTGGAAACGTCCTTTCGTAATGCACTGATGGTTAAGGTTGATCTTAAATGCAATACAAAGGGCAAAGGCACGCTGGTACTCCATTTTAATGATCAAGCAGAATTAGAAGGCTTATATAGTCGCCTGGTGAAGCCCGAAGAATAACGTAATGCAAGGATGCTGTTTATAATATATTTGGAGGGACACAACATATGACAACTGTAGAACAACCATTTGAAAAAGTGCGCCGTAAGCTGGTGGTAGCACGTATAGAATTTATGGCGCAGCTTGCAAAATTTAGTGAGGAGGAGCTGGTCAAAGCTCCCGCTGCTGGGGGTTGGTCGGCCTTACAGCTGGCCCATCATCTCTATATTGCCGACGGTCTGTTTCTGGAGCAGATGCAGAGTATTCAAGAGCAGGATAATCCTCTGATAGAGGATAGTGCGATGGTGGCCCCGCGCAAGACGGAAGAGGCGGAGACGCCTGCTTCACTTGATGCGGTACTGGCTGGTATGGCGGCACGCCGTGAAGAGATTTTTGAGTATCTCTCAACTCTTTCCGTTGATACCTGGGAGCGCCCTTTTCGCCATCCTGCATGGGGACAGAGCAAGTTCTATCAGCTCACGAATCTGATTGCGGCACACGACCATCTGCACACGCAGCAACTCGCTGACTTGAAGGCTATACTTTAATTGGTTGCCCTCACCACCACAGCACTCGCCGCAGGGCATCTCTTGTGGATGCCCTGCGGCGAGTGCTGTGGTGGTGAGGGGCTTATTTGACTGGTATTGGCCCTGGCCACTGAGTAGTTACTTGACATCACGTAGCAGGGTGTGGCTTAATGAAGAAGTGACATGATCAGACGTTTCTCCTCTCAGTACCTGCACTGCTTTCTGGATCTTTGCTGTACCACTCCATTACAGCCTGGGGAACCACGACCGTTCCGGTAGAGAACAGAAGATACTGTAGTTGCCGTCAAAAGGGTTATCGTGTCTCTTAACATCGCCATGAGACGCATTCCCTTCATGTTTGTCGAGGAATGGTTACTCAACAAGAGAGCAGGCTCAACATCTGCCTCAAACAAGGAGTCATATATCATGACCTACTCGCGCAGCAACGGTATTAAGGAGCAAGAAGAGGCCTGCCACAAAGCGCAACAGATCACAGTGGCTTGCGAGCAACTCCATATCAGGCTTGATCCTATAGATTGGCAACAATACGGAATGCAAGCACCAGTAAAAGTGAAGGGTACAGAGATCGCCTCTCTGATGAATCTCAGTCAATGTGACCCCGATGGTCTTCTGCGCCAAGTGCAGATCAAATTGCTCGAACATGCAGCGCTTGAAGCTATTCATGCTCGGCCAGGACTCAAAGCCGTGATGTGGAGTCCTGTTGAGGTAGTGCAGCCACAAGAGTTTTTGAGCCTTTGGATTATTACCCTTGAGACCGATGAGCGCATTCCTATCACGGAATCTATCAGACAAGGGCAACGCTGCTATGAATACTTTACGCTCAATAGAGACGATGAACACCAACTCGCAGTGCTCTTTGGACCGGCGAGCGAGGGTGCATATCATCTTGGCGAGAGCATAACAATTAAAGATCGTGAACGTTACTATAGCGGGCAGATTCTCTATGTCATACCACCAGGCAAGATAATTCCTAATCGTAAAAGTACATCTAGGGGGTATCATACTATTGGGGGAACTGCGTATAGAAACGATGTGGCAGCAAGATATATCATCGATTGCAATGATGGTTTTCCCCATATTGTATATCAGTCACAAGTTATTCAGTAAGGCTCAGCGAAGCATTTGCTTTTAGTTGAGCTATCACCCCCACAATAAACCAAAACATGATACAATAATCAGGCACAAACTCAGACCGAATTTTGTGGCCTTATTTTTCTTGTATAACAGTACGGAGGTTGTCTCGCTATGGTGATCAAAGATAATGCCAACAATCGAGGAGAAGAAGGAACAGTCCTCCTTGAGAGAACAGGGATGGTTGCAATGATGACATTATCACGTCCAGGCGCACTCAATGCCTTAACATCGGCTATGTACGAACAGCTAAGGGTACATCTGGAGAGCCTGCGCTCCGACGACGCGATCCATGTGCTCATCATTCGGGGCGCGGGCAAAGCCTTCGCCTCCGGTACCGACATTGCTGAATTTCAGGGCTATACAAGCAGACAGGGATCGACCTACGAACGCAAAGTGGCGACCGTTATCGAAGGACTCTACCACTTCCCCAAACCAGTGATTGCCGCCATTCATGGGTATGCCATTGGCGCGGGCGCGCTGATTGCCTCTGTCTGCGACTTACGCTATGCCACGCCAACCGCACGTTTTGGTGCACCTATCGCACGCACATTAGGTAACTGTTTGAGTATTAAAAACTATCAGCATCTGGCAACGGCATTTGGCGTTATGCGCGCAAAAGAAATGCTCTTTACCGGCCAATTACTCTCCGCCCAGGATGCCCTCCATTGTGGTTTCCTCACCGCCATTATTGAAGAAGAGCGCGTCTATGCTCACGCTCTAGAGATTGCGCAACAGATCAGTAATAATGCTCCCCTCACTATCTGGGCCACCAAAGAAGCACACCGCCGTCTCAATATGACCTCCGCAAATACCCATTTTGAGGATGTCATCACCCGCATTTATAACAGCCGCGATTTTGCCGAAGGCGTACAATCCTACCTGGAAAAACGCAAACCTCAGTGGCAAGGGCGCTAAGTCCCTATCCCACGACATTCACTACCTTTTCACCTCCTTGCCAATAGGACCATAGCAGACATACAATTCTTGTTATCTTGTCAATAGGAGCAAAAGATGTGATAGTTATATTTAACGAAACAATTTATTAAGCTGTTTTATATATTAGTAACTGATGCATAGAACAGTAAACGCATTGAAAGGATGGACCCACATTGCGTAAAAAGCTTTGGATAGGCTTGACTGCCACGATCGTTCTGGTAGTGCTTACCGCAGTCACACTATTTACGATGCAGAGCAGCAATACAAAAGCGCAAAGCGCTGACGGTGACGGCATTGGTGTACCTAAATACTGGACACCACCACAGAACAGTACGGTGGCCAGTATACTGGCGCAAATAGCAGCCTCCAAGGGACAGGCAAAAAACGCTAGTAGTTCCGCCACAATCCCTTCGGCACGAAGTTCCCCTACACGATGGTTGGTAGCGATACAGCAGCTGGCTCAGCAACCACGACGATACAACCGATCATTGTCCCGCTTAGTCTCACTTTCTCCAATGGCGTAACGCTTGACGGCAACTAAAAGGTGCAGCCTGCGCTGGCTTCGCCTATCTTCCAGAATGCTCAATTTAACAGCGGAAACATGCAGTATGGCGACGCCATACAACGGGCAGAGTTCGGGAATGATGTCGCAACCATCAGCCCGGATTATCATGTACTGTTGAGTAAGCCTGTGGTTTTGCCGACTGTACCAATTATTGTGCCAGCCCAATCAGGACGGGAAGCAACTACCCGTACGAGTGGCGTGCCTTTCGGCCTAGTGGATATCAACTTCTTCACGCCACAGATAGAGAAGCTGATCGGCACGTTGCCACTGCCTGCAACGGTTGTGCCGATTTTCCTCACCAACAACACCTTCTTGTTTGCGGGTACTCCCTGCGCTTGCTGCATCCTGGGCTTTCACGACGCAGTACCTGACTCAAGTGGCAAGCAATTGCACACGTTCATAGAGACTGCCTACATAGACCCAGGCGTTTACCCAAGACCCACTGCCGATATCACTGCGTTTAGCCATGAGATATCGGAATGGATGAATGATCCATTTAAACGGTCGTTATACTTATCTCGGAACTTTCACTACTGTTGCTAGCTCCTGCTAACAGAGGGGCATGTAGTTTTTTGGTAACGTGTACAGATCGTAGCTGCGCAATTCATTGCGCCATACACGTTGACCAACAACTCACGTAGCTGCGCAATTTATTGCTTCATACATGTTGACCAACAATACGCGTATATGCGCAGTTTATTGCATTATACATGTTGACCAACAATACGCGTAGCTGCGCAATTCATTGCGCCAGTGTTATCACCAATGAAAACATGCACAATAAATTGTGTGTCTACAAAGTTTTTCGGGGAGCACGGCGCAATAAATTGCGCAGCTACGCGTTTTCTTCTCCATCCACCACTTGCCTGCAAATTTTTGTATGTTTGCTAATTGCCTCATCGAAATTGCCATATGGAGGCGTTTATCTAGAAGAGAGAGATACAGTCTCGTCAAACAATAAAAAAATGTATCGAAAGGACGAATGAACATTGTATAAGAAAATTTGGATGGGTTTGGCAGCTACGATAATCCTTGTAGCAATTGTCACAACCACATTATTTGTGGCGCGAGCTAATGGCGCAAATGCAAAAAGTAGCGGTGGCGATGGGATTGGTCAACCGGAATACTGGACACCCGCACAAAACGGTATGGTTGCTAATGTGCTGGCACGAGGAAAGGGTCACCCGGCCAGCGCTGTTCCTTACTGGAGTTCGTCATTCACTTACAAAGGGACCACATATCCCTACACAATGATTGGTACCAATCCTGCCGCTGGTTCAGCAACTACGACCATACAGCCCATTATTGTACCTATCAGTTTTACTTTCTCTAATGGCGTTACCCTTGACGGTAGCAAAAGAGTCCAACCAGCTTTGGCCTCTCCTATCTTCCAGAATGCTCCATTCGTCAGCGGGAACACGCAGTATGGAGATGCTATTCAACGGGCTGAGTTCTGGAACTCTGTCTCAACGACCAGCCCTGACTACCATGTATTGCTCGGCAAGTCTACTGTTTTGCCTACTGTGTCGATTAATGTGCCAAAGCAATCGGGACAGGAAACTACTGGTCAAGCTAGTGGGGCACCTCTTGGCTTGGTGGATATTAACTACGTCTATCCAAAAGTACGCGCTATGATCTCTCTCATGCCTTTGTCTGCAACGGCCTTGCCTATCTTTCTCACGTATAACACGTTCTTCTACCAAGGTAGTACTGCCAACTGCTGCATCCTGGGCTATCACGATGCAGTGGCTAGCCTGACCAGCAATCAGTTGAACACGTATATGGTTGCGGCATATAGTGACTTAGGCATTTTCAGTCAGCCCATTGCCGATATTCATGCGCTCAGCCACGAATTATCCGAATGGATGAATGATCCTTTCATCAACAATAAGGTTCCCAACTGGACTGTGCCATCAGCAGCACAATACGGTTGCTCTAACTCTCTGGAGACTGGCGATCCTCTCGTTGGCGTAGCCTTCGACGTTAATGGCTATCATCCACAGGATGAGGCATTGCTCGCCTGGTTTGCTCGCCAAGCGCCATCGCCGAGCTACCAGGGACGCTATACCTATCTCGGAACATTTACTACCTTTTCTCCTTCTTGCTAATAAGCTATAAATAATATTACATAGAGAACGAGAGAAAAACTGCCGAGACAGTTTTTCCCTCGTTCTCTATGTAACGTTATTTATAGCTTATTAAAAGTGCTGGAGATCTTCCCAAACGTCAATTTATCACCATCGTTTAGCGGTGTGGCTTTGTCCGGTTCCAGACGTTTGCCATTGAGGCGTGTTGCGTTGGTGCTGTTCAGATCGGTGAGCACGTAAGTGCTGCCAATATGTTCTATAGCTGCGTGCACGCGTGAAATGGTATCTGCACCTTCCATCTGACCAAGATCAACTTCGGGCCGTATACCACCCAGGTCATGATCGTAGCGCCCCACCACAGCACGCTCACCCGTCAGTTGTACCTGTGTCCCATTGTCGAAGGTCAACCTGCCCCACGGCACGTTACGGTCAGACGCGAGCTGCGCACTCGGTTTCGCAGTAATAGAGTGTGTCACCGCTTGTTGAATAGGTGCGGTTAGCGTTGAGTCTAACGGAGTGGCCTGCTCAGTCGTTGGCTGACCTTGCTCTACAGTTGGCGTCGGTTGAGCCTGATTAGAAGGCGTATAGTAGACCTTTTGTGGCCGTGGCGGTGGTGGTGGTGTAATAGACGGCTTACTCGTCTGTGATCCAGGCACTAGAGTTACTTTTGGTTGTGGAGCGACAGGCGGAGTCTGTGTCACCGGCGGCACATAGACTGGCTCAGGTGGTGTTGCCGGGAGCTGTGGCGCGGCTACCGTTGGAGCTACATACGGCTCGACGGTCGGTGATGGCGTGTACACTGGTGTGGGCGGCGGTGTATAGACCGGTGTGGGCGCTGTTGGTGGCGTATAGACCGGTGTGGGCGGCGGCGTGTACACTGGTGTCGCAGGTTGA
>Ga0209265_1000510_pt1 | contig 10819 bp, 9 predicted proteins | sample GraSoiAngelo_103_FD_185872 | JGI IMG/M metagenome (GOLD analysis project Ga0209265, IMG submission 185872) | Grasslands soil microbial communities from the Angelo Coastal Reserve, California, USA - 14_0903_05_20cm (SPAdes) (version 2) | ecosystem: Environmental > Terrestrial > Soil > Grasslands ...
AGCGACGACAGTGGCGGCGGTGCTCGGCAGGCTGCGCGGCCGCCGGGTGATTGTCGACACCGGCGACGCCGTCTTCGCGCTCGCCCGCTCGCTGGGCGATCGCGGCTTCATCGGTCTGCTCGCGGTCGGTGTCGGAGAGTGGCTGGCGCTGCGCTGCGCAAACCACACCGTCGTCCGCGGCCGCGGACACGCCCGCCTGGTGCCCGGGCCGGTCACCCACATCCCTGACCTGGCCCCGCCCGACGCCGGTCCCGTCTCCGCCGAGGGCCTGCGGCGGGAACTCGACCTCGAGGGCAGCTATGTGGTCGGGCTTCTGGGCAGCCTGATCCTCTCCCGGCGACTTGGCGTCTCCTACGGCTGGGACCTGGTCGAGGCACTGGCCCACACCGACCCCCAGGTCTCCGCCCTGATCGTCGGCGACGGCAGCGGTCGGGCGGTTCTGGAAGCTCGCGCCCACGAGCTGGAGGTGGCCGAGCGCTGTCGCTTCGTCGGCGCTGTGGGGCCCGAGCGTGTCTGCGAGTACGTCTGCGCCATGGACGCGACCCTCTCGACCCAGACCAACGACCTGGTCGGGCAGGTGCGGACGACGGGCAAGCTGCCGCTCTACCTCGCCTGTGAGCGGCCCGTGCTGGCTACCCACGTGGGCGAAGCGGCTCGGCTGCTGGGGCCCCATGGCTGGACGATCCCCTACCGGGGCCGGCTCGATCGCGGCTACCCTCCGCGTCTGGCGCAGCGGATTGAAACCTGGCGGGGGGATCCCGACGGTGAGAGCGGCCGGCGTGCGCTGGCAGGGCGTCTGGCGGCTGAGTTCGATCGGGCGACGATGCGCGCGCGCCTGCGGGAGCTGCTCGAGCTCTGAGCGCCCGGGTCGAGAAGCGGAGGCTGCTCGTGGTCGGCCACCCGGCCGTCGTCAGCGTCAACCAGGAGGTCTACCGCGAGCTGCTCGCCAGCGAGCGCTGGGAGGTCGAGATCGTCCTCCCCAGCTCCTGGAAGCACCCCTACAGCGACGGCGCGGTGGCACCCGAGGTGCTGCCGGGCATGGAGAAGGCGCTGCGGCCGACCCCCGTCGCCTTCGCCGGTCGTCAGCAGCGCCACCTCTACCTGACGCTTCCGGGCCGGCGGCTCGAGGAGTTTGGGCCCGACGTCGTCTTCCTGGAGGCCGAGCCGTTCTCCCTCGCGGCGATCGAGTGGTGGCGACCGCTGAGGCGCCGCCGGGTTCCCTTCGGGGTCCAGTTCGCCGAGAACATCGACCGCCCGATGCCCGCTCCCCTGGTGGCACTGCGCACCCGGATCCTGCGCGACGCGGCCTTCGTCGCCGCTCGCTCTGAGACGGCGACGCGGCTGGCACGGGAGTGGGGGGCTGCCGGCGAGGTTGGGGTCGCGCCGCACGCGGTCCCCGCTTGGGAGCCGTCCCCATCGGCGGCAGAGCGTCCCTTCTCGGTCGGCTATGCCGGCCGTCTGGTCGAGAGCAAGGGCCTGCTCGACCTGCTGGCGGCGGTACGGATGCTGCCCGCCCCGGTGGAGTTGATCCTGATCGGCAACGGTGAGCTGCGCTCGCGGCTCGAGGGCGAGGAGGTCCCCGGCTCCCGGGTGCGTGTCATCGACGACATCTCCCACGAGGAGATGGCGAGGGGCTACGGCTTGATCGACGTCCTCGTGCTGCCCTCCCACACCACGTCGAGCTGGAAGGAGCAGTTCGGACGGGTCATCGTCGAGGCACTCTGGTGCGGAGTGCCGGTGGTCGGCTCGAGCTCCGGCGAGATCCCCTGGTTGATCGAGAAGACCGGTGGCGGCCTCGTCTTCCCCGAGGGAGACGCCGCGGCGCTGGCCGAGCGGTTGACCCGCCTGCGCGATGATCCGCAGCTGCGCCTGGAGCTGGCTCACCGCGGCCGTCGCACCGTCGCGGAGACGTTTTCCGTACCGGCCGCGGCAGGGGCGCTGGAGCGCCTGTTGGTCGGTGCCTGCGAGGGCTGAGGCTCAGCGCCGGGAGCGTCGCTCGATCGCCTTGCGATAGGCCTCCTCATGGCGCTCGCAGATGCGCTCCCAGGAGAATTCCCTCGCCCGCTCCGTCCCGGCCGCGGCCCAGCGCGCCCGCCGCACCGGCTCACGCAGCAGCTCGACCAGGCGTTGTCCCAGCTCCTCGTCCTCGGCGATGACTCCCCGCCTGCCCTCCTCGAGCAGCATCCGCGAGCCGGGATTCGGCGAGGCGACGACCGGGATTCCCGCTGCCATCGCCTCCAGGTACGGGATGCCCAGGCCCTCGTAGCTGCTCGGCAGGCAGAACGCCCAGGCACGCGAGTAGAGCTCGCGCAGCTCGGCATCGGAAGGCGTCTGGAACCAACGGACTCCGTCGGCGGGCTCACAGCTCTCCGCAACCATCCACAGCTCGGCGTCGGGAACGGCGGGGCGTACCTGCTCACAGAAGACGCGGTGCAGCAGCCGCCCCCGCTTGCGCCCCTCCCATGAGCCGACGAAGAGGATCGTCGGACGGGGTGCGGGGGAGGGTGGTGCCGAGGCCAGTTCAACACCGAGGGGAAGGATTCCGTCGGTCCGGTAGATCGCTGCCGAGTCGGTGCCTACCCCGTACCTGGCGGTCGCCAGACGCGCCGCGGCGAGCTCGAGCGGGTAGATCAGCGTCTTGTCGATCCGTCGCTTGAGCGAGCTTGCGGTGCGCCGCTCGAGCTTGGCCGAGCCGTGAAAGGTCCTCACCACCGGCAGGGTCCGGTGCAGCCAAAACCAATCGTCGCCGTGGGTGTGGGCGACCTCGAAGCGGCTGAGGTCCTGAAAGTTGAGGCCCCAGCTGGCCACGTACTGGCGCAGCAGGCGGCTACTCTGGGCCCGGCGCGGGCTCAGCTCTCTCACCGCGTAGGCGGCATCGGGCGGAGCCCCGGAATAGGTGAGGACCTCGATCTCATGGCCGCGGTCCGCCAGCGAGTTGGCGAGGCGGTGGACGAATACCTCGACCCCGCCCGGCTTGCGACCCGACTGGGGGAGGTTGGCGTGAAACATCGCGACGCGCATCTCCTTGTCCGCAGGCTACAACCCCTAGGGGTCCCGGGATCGTTGTTATCGTCCGGGCCGGTGAGTGCTTCGGCCAGGGCGAGGGCTGCGACTGCGAAGCTGGCGCTGGCCCGTCGGCTTCGCGGCCTCGATGGCGCCGCTTTCCTCGAGCGCAACCGCGATCCCGGGCACTCGGCTCTGATCCTCGGCAGCGGTCGCAGCGGCACGACCTGGCTTGCCGAAGTGCTGGCGCGAAACACCCGCAGCCGCCTCATCTTCGAGCCCTTCCACCCGGTTTGGACTCCCGGGCCCCGAGATCTGCGCCTCTTCCTCGCCCCGCAGGAGGTCGAGCCCGGCATGCAGGCGCTGGTCGAGCGGGTGCTCTCCGGGCGCACTCGTAAGCGCCCACTCGGCCAGATCGTGATCACGCGCCTGCCCCGCGCTCGCGTCGTCAAGGACATTCACAGCGGCAACCTTCTGCCCTGGTACCGCACCCGCTTCCCGCAGGTGCCAGTGGTGTTTGCGGTTCGCCACCCGATCGCGACCGCCTGCTCGCGACTTCGTCACGGCGACTTCTACGGCTTGACTCGCTACCTCGAAACGGCGCGCGGTCGTCGCGACGCCGAGGACTCGCCGGTCGCAGCCTGGCTGCCGGCCTACGACGAGCATCGCAATGACCCCGACGAGCTGATTCGCGGCGTCGCCGAGTGGTGCATCGAGAACGCCTATCCGCTGCAGCGCTGTGGCTCCGAGGGAGCGATGCTCGTCTTCTATGAGGGGGCCGTGCGCGACCCGGCCGCCCAACTCGCCCGGCTGGGCGAGTTCTGCGCCGGGGCGATCGGTGGCGGCGAGGGTCTCGACCTCGAAGCGCTGCGCAGGCCCTCCGCCAAGGACTTCTTCGGCAGCGCGACGGGCGCGGACCGCACGCGCGATTGGGACCGTCTGCTGAGCAGGTGGGTCGAGGATGTCCCCGCAAGCACAACCCAACGCTGCCTGCGCGTTCTCGCCGATTTCGGGCTCGATCGTTTTTACGGCGCGGAGCCCCTGCCCCTGATGAGCGCCTGAGCACAGCTCATTCCAGCGCCAGGGGCAGGGCGCGTCCCGCACGGCGCCAATCTCGCGGGGAATTGCCCGAGAGGGCTCGCCGCGAGATCCGCAGCAGGTCGCGACTCGGGTTTAGCGCCAAAGCGGCAGCGACTTGCGGTCTTGGGTCGAGCCCCGCGGAGGCGCGGGAGAGGGCGAGGACGTAGCGCGGCTCCCAGGCGTGGGGATCGTGCTTGACAGCGCGCTCGGCCCAGCTCACGGCGAGGCGCGAATCGTCTCGCCGCGCGGCGCACATCGACATGACCTCGTAGGGACGCGGGCCGGTGTTTGCCCACGAGATCGCGCTGGTGGCGCTCTGATGGGCGCTTTCACAGTCGCGGGAGGCGAGTGCGGCAACTGCCTTAGTGGTCTTGCTCTGAGCGATCGCCCAGCGCGCCGCCGGCACCATCAACGCCAGGCAGACCACGACGAGGGCCGGCCGCAGCCAGGCCCCCGAGAGGTCGACCGCTCGCTGCAGCCAGGGCGGGCGCGGCGGCGATCCGCCCCAGTCCTCGCCGGGCCCAATGCTACGAGCGAGCACCAGGCCGCCGAGGGCGAAGACGGGAACGCAGACCGCCGGGGTCTGCCAATCGATGTCGAGCCCGGCCCGCAGCGCCCAGGCGACGATCACGGCGAAGGCGGCCGCGGCGGGCGCCCGTGCAGGGCCGCGAATTAAGCGGACGGCAGCGAACAGGACCGTCGCGATCGCGACGAGGAGCAGCAGAAGGCCGACCAGGCCGAGCTCAGCCATCGTTTCCAGGTAGAGGGAGTAGGCGAAGAAGCGATCGGGTCGTCCATCGGCGCGCTGCCACTCGAGCTGGAAAGTCCCGGCGCCGGTGCCGTCGAGCGGATGCGCCGAGAACGCTTTCTCGGCAACTTCCCAGAGCGGCTTGCGACCGTCGTTGCCGAGGTCGAGTAGGCGGGAGCTACGGTGCGCGCCCGCGGTAACAGGCGCGCCCTCGACGAATCGCTCGTACTGGCGATGGAGCGTCGACGCACCGCCGGCGAGGAGAAGGGCTGCGATTGCGATCAGGGTGAGGCAGGCGGCGCCCACGCCGGCGCGCCGCGCCGCTCGTTGCGAGATGCTCAGTTCGCTCAGCCGGGTGTCGAGCTTCAGTCCGAGAGTCCGCAGCGCGGCAGCGACCAGCGTGCAGCCAACGAGGATCCCGGCTAGCTCGTGGGCCTGAGAAAGCGCGGCTGGAGTCAGCGGCGTTCCTTGCTGGACCAGGTCGGCAGCATTGGCCGCCAACACCGCCACCGCGCTCGCCGGGCCGGTCGCGAGCACGGCGGCCGCCAGCCCCCGGGGCCGGGCGGCGATCGCGTAGACAACGAGCCCGATGATGGTCACCGCCAAAGCGCCGCGCGAGAAGGTGAGCAGCAGCGTCGCCGCCAGTGCCGGCATCAGCGCGGCAGCGCCTATCCGGACCAGCGCCGGCTCGCGCTCGTCGCTGGCGTGATGGAAGGCGAGAATGAGCGCGAAGCCGACCAGCAGGGCGAAGGTGTTCCAGTAGGTAAGCGGGTAGGAGAGGCGGTCGTTGACGAGGCCTGGCTCGGTCGGCCAGAAGCCGGGCGCCAGGCGGCTGAGCAAGCCGCTCAGGGCCACGACGGCGGTGGCGAGCAGCAGCCCGCGCAGCAGTACGCGCAGCCGGCTCTCGCTGCGGCCACAGCAGGCGAACAGCCCGAGCACCGAGAGGTAGAGCAGGATGCGGATGAAGGCGCCATCCGCTCTTGCTCCGGCTTCTGACCACGAGCCCGAGGCCAGGCCCCAGGGGGCGGGGCGCCAGCACGATGCCGATCGAGGTCGCGGCGAGCACCAGCACAGCGGCGAAGGCGGTGGTCAGGCCGAAGATCCCGCCGGAGTTGAAGGCCAGATAGAGCAGCAATGCCGCCGGCAGCAGCGAAAAAGCGGCGCCCAGCCTGCGATTCCCTTCGACCATCGCGCCAGGCTATTCGACGCCGGATCGTCACACTGCAGGCCGTGAAGGCCTCGCCCGCCATGTTGCTCAGCCTCGCCCTCGCTGCGCTGGCCCTCGCCGGGACCGTCGCCGTCGCCCTTGGCACGGATGTCGGCAGCGCACCCGGCTCGGGGCAGAAGACCTTCGATGCGCCCGGCTGTCTGCCGAGGGCCTACGACGGTCCCGGCCGCCGCGGGCACTACCTGCTCAACCGCAACTGCCCCACCCCAAGCCCCGTCCTCATCGCCAAAACGATCGGTCGCGTGCGCCGCGGCTGGCTGGTCGAGCTCGACGCCTCCAAGTCGTTCGATCCGATGGGAGGCCGCCTCACCGAATTCTCCTGGGCGCTGGAACCCGGCCCCCAGCGCCACGGCAGGACGATCCGCGTCGAGTGGCCCGCGGGCACCCACCCGGTTGTCCTCCACGTGACGAACGACAGTGGCCTCACCGGGACCCTGGCCGAAACGGTATCGGTGCCGTGACTCAACTCCCGCGAATCGCCCTCGGCCACGACTACCTGCTGGTCATGCGGGGGGCGGAGCGCACCTTCGCCGCGATCGCGGACCTCTATCCCGGCGCGCCGATCCTCACCCTGCTCTACGACGAGGAGGGGACCGACGGGCGCTTTGCCGGCCGCAGTATCCGCACTTCGCCGCTGCAACGACTGCCAGTCGACCAGAGCTCGTTTCGCCGCCTGCTGCCGCTCTACCCGTGGGCGGCCGAACGGCTCAGGGCCGATGGCGCCGAGGTCCTGCTGACCAGCAGCAGCGCCTTCGGCCAGGGGATCCGGGTGCCCGAGGGGACGGTCCACGTCTGTTACTCACATACGCCGTTCCGCTATGCCTGGTATGAGAGGGAGCGCGCCCTCAGCGAGGTCCCCGCCCCGTTGCGCCCGCTCCTGGCCCTGCAGCTCCGCTGGATGCGGCACTGGGACCGCCGCGCCAGCACCCGCGTCGATCACTACATCGCAAACTCGGAGCTAACCCGGGAACGGCTGAAACATTGCTATGGACGCGACTCGGTAGTGATCCACCCCCCGGTCGAGACCACGCGCTTCCGTCCTGGGGCTCCGGGCCGGTCCCTGCTCGTCGTCTCCGAGGTGGTCCGCCACAAGCGCGTTCACATCGCTTTGGAGGCGGCGCGGCGGGCAGACATGCCGATCCAGGTCGTCGGCACCGGCCCCGACCTGGCTGCCCTGAGCCAGGCCTATCCGGAGGCGGACTTCCTCGGTCGAACGCCCGATGCCGACCTGGTGGAGCTCTATGCGGGCGCCTTTGCCGTGGTTGTGGCCAGTCGCGAGGAGTTCGGGATCACGGCAGTCGAGGCCCAGGCCGCGGGCCGGCCAGTGGTCGCCGCTGCTGCCGGAGGTGCACTGGAGACCGTCATTGACGGCGAGACCGGTTGTCTGGCCCAGCTAGACGACCCCGACTCTTTTGCCGCGGCGATGCGTCGTGTTGCCTCGCTTCCCTTCGAGCCTGAGCGGGCGACGGCCAACGCCGAGCGCTTCTCGGTGGATGAATTTCGACGACGATTGTCGGCCGAGGTATTGAAGTTCTCGGCGGTCTCACTATCCTGCCGCACTTGAACCGAGGTCGATTCAGCCTGAAGTTGCTGCCCCTGGTGCTGGTCGCCGCCTTTGCGCTTTCGGGATTGCTCGCGAGTACGGCCGCCGCGGAGCAGCCGATCGAAGGCGTCTGGTCCTTCGGGGGCGGTGCCGTCGCGGTTGAAGAAGGCGCTGACGGCCTGCTGCAGGGAACGGTCGTTCAGCAGACCACCTTCGCGGTCTGCCCGCACCCGGTGGGGCAGGTGATGTGGACAGCGATGAAAGAACGGCCAAATGGCTCCTACTGGGGCAGGCACCAGTGGTACCGCGGCGCCGATTGCGAGCTCGATCCACGTCCCGGTCTCGCCGCCTGGCGAGTGGTGCAGACGGCGAAAGGAACGAAGGCGCTGATCGTCTGCCTGAGCGAACCCGGAGAACGCAAACAGCCGAAAATCGCGCCCGATGGCAGCGTCAGTGACGCAACCTACGGCTGCCTTGAATCGGACCCGCTCGCCCCTGTCCCGGGGGCGGAAGGCAAGGTCGCATTTGACGACCTGGTTGCGCTGCCGCCGCCTCCGCGCTCGGATTCGTGTCGGCGCTCGCTGACGATCTCTCCTCGCAAGCTCAAGTACGACCCGCTGGCGCGCCTGGTCGTCAAGTTCAATGGCAAAAAGGTCGCCGACGTCCAGGGCAGCAAGCGCCTGCAAAAAAGGCTGGTCCTCAAGGACCTGCCGGAAGGCAGATTCAAGGTCAAGGTGATCGTGACCACCGTGCTGGGGGAGAGGCGCTCGCGCACGCGCGTGTATCGCGGATGCCGGCAAAAGGTGAGGGTCCCAGGACCTAGGAGGTGAGGCCTCGGCTGAGTTGAGACTGACCGAATTTCGCACTTTCAAGCGGAAATCTCCGGGGTCGGGGCGGCTTGCAGGAGCTACACTGCCGATGCAAGCCCTGAGCTGTGGTTCGTTTCATGTGGTGGTCGCAGATGGGGGATCGGGCTAGCTTGAGCGGGAGGTGCTGACGCGATGGAGGTCTTTAACTACCGGTTGAGGGCGCTCCGAGGTGGGACTGCGGCGCAGACGCCGGTGCAGAGCACGGGCGGATCAAACCTGCATCGGGACATGGTCTTCCGCCGTTCTCTCGCGCTCGCGGACCTCGTTTCCCTGCTGCTTGCGTTTCTGCTGCTCGAAGTTGCCTTCGACCGCTCGTTCAAGCTCACTCCGCTGAGCTTCATCGGCTTCGTCGGGCTTTTTGTCGTCGCCAAGGTGATCGGGTTGTACGACCGCGACCAGACTTTGCTCCACAAGACAACCCTCGACGAGGCACCGAAGTTGTTCCAGATCGCCACCCTGGGGGCCCTCTGCGCCTGGCTCGCAGGCGGCTTCGTGATCTCCGGCGGCAATCTCGACCGGGTGGAAGTACTGGTCTTCTGGGTCGCGCTGCTGGTCTTCCTCGTCCTCTCTCGCGCCGGCGCTCGGATCCTGGCGCTGCGGGTGGTATCTCCGGAGCGCTGCTTCTTCATTGGCGATACCGACTCGGCAGCGCTGATCGAGTCCAAGCTGACCGGACACCAGGGCTTCAAAGCCGAGTTGGTCGGCTCGATCGAACCCGGCGAGATTCCCACCTGGTCGACCGACGCGCTCTCGGCGCCGCGGCTGCTGGAGATCCGCAACCTCGTGCGCTCGCTCGAGATCCAGCGCGCGATCGTTGCGCCTGATGGGCTGGGGCCGGAGGCGATGCTGAACCTGATCTGCACCCTGGAGGCGGTTGACGTAAAGGTCAGCGTGCTGCCGCGGCTGCTGCAGGTGGTCGGATCGTCGGTGGAGTTCGACGATCTCGATGGGATGAACCTGATGGGCATCCGCCACTTCGCCCTCAGCCGCTCCTCGGCCATCGTCAAGCGCGCCTTCGATCTTGCCGTAGCGCTGCTGGGCCTGCTTGCGGTTGCCCCGCTGATGCTCTTGATCGCGCTGGCGATCAAGCTCGAATCGGGGCGGCGGGGACCCGTCTTCTTTCGCCAGCGTCGAGTTGGCAAGCACGGGGAGCATTTCGGCGTCTACAAGTTCAGGACAATGGTGCCCGACGCCGACCGGTTGAAGGACTCGCTGCGGCATCGCAACGAGACCGAGGGGCTTTTCAAGATCGCCGACGATCCGCGGGTAACTAGGGTCGGACGACTGTTGCGCAAGTCGGCCCTCGACGAGCTGCCGCAGTTGCTCAACATCGTTCGGGGCGAGATGAGCCTGGTCGGCCCGCGGCCCCTGGTCGTCGACGAGGACGAACACGTGAGGGGCTGGTTCCGGCGTCGGCTCGAGCTGATGCCTGGGATGACCGGCCCCTGGCAGATCCTCGGGCCCTCACGAGTACCGCTGCAGGAGATGGTGGCGATCGACTACTTGTACGTCGCCAACTGGTCGCTCTGGGGCGACGCGAAGATCCTTTTGCGGACGGTGCCCCACGTGCTCGGGCGCCGCGGGCTCTGACCTTCCGCCGGTGCGGTGGACCCGGCGTCGGCGCGGGCAGCCATGCGACAGAGAGCGACGACGAGCAGAACAACCGCCGCCCAAACGACCGCAAGTGCTGTCAAAACGACAAGCATCGTCATCGATCCATCGCCCTTTCGTAAACCCACGTCACTTTGTAACGGAGCTATCGGATGCGATTACGACGAGCTTTAGGTTGAGGGCGCTATTTCCTCAAACTTTCGTCCAGGCCCGCTCAAGGAATCGCCTTGTAGCGGACCACTTCGCCGTCCTCGGCTTCGCCTACGCGGCCCTCGTTGACGAGCAAATCGGCGTGACCAATCACCTCCGAGAGGGTGAGGAAAGCCTGGGTGACGGCAACGTTGCCCCAGATCGCCTGGGCGATCTCAAAGCCGCTGCGCGGCTGCTCGGCGATCAGCTTGTAGATCTTCTCCTTGCGGCGCTCGTGCTTGCTGATGCGGTCATCGATCAGGGTGACGTGGTCGGTGATCGGCTCGCCGTGCCCGGAGAGGACGATCTCGGCCGGCATCTCGCGCGTCTTTCGCATCGACTCGATGTAGGTGACAAGCGCCTGGGGGCGCTCGGCCGAGCCGTCGAGCGGGCGGCTGATCAGCGGGTTGGAGGAGATGTGGGCGATCAGGTGATCGGCGGCGATCAGGATCCTGCGCTCCTCGTCCCAGAAGACGGTGTCGGAGGGGCTGTGACCCGGACGGTGGATCGCCCGCAGGGTGCGGTCGCGGAAGGGCAGGACCTGGCCG
>Ga0209265_1000513_pt1 | contig 10808 bp, 10 predicted proteins | sample GraSoiAngelo_103_FD_185872 | JGI IMG/M metagenome (GOLD analysis project Ga0209265, IMG submission 185872) | Grasslands soil microbial communities from the Angelo Coastal Reserve, California, USA - 14_0903_05_20cm (SPAdes) (version 2) | ecosystem: Environmental > Terrestrial > Soil > Grasslands ...
ATAGGTTTTCCCATGCCAGCGCAGCCGTCAACTCTACCAGTTGCGAGTCCGTGAACTGGGCCCGCAGCTTCCTAAACAGCGCGACGCTTACTTGTTTGAACTGTCAACCCTCGACTTCCTCGAGGGACTGGCGTTCCGCGCACCTTTGCGGCTAGAATGCAGCGGTTCGAATCCGGTGCATCTTCCTTTTCACCTCCGGAGGATTTTCCATGTACAGCCTCACGCAAAAGCTTGTCGCGGAATTTCTCGGCACGTTTGCCTTGATTTTCTTTGGCGCCGGCTCCATCTGCGCGGATCAATACCTGCGCAGCTCTGGCGGTCTTGGCCTTCTCGGCATCGCGCTCGCGCATGGTCTGGCCATTGGCATCATGGTCTCCGCGCTTGGCCACGTTTCCGGCGGCCACTACAATCCGGCAATTACCATCGGCATCTGGGTCACCAAGCGCATCAACACGATTGAAGCCCTTCTGTATTGGGCTGCGCAGCTCCTGGGCGGCGTCGTGGCCGCGTTTATCCTGAAAGCCCTGATTCCCGATGACACCTGGCGCGCCGTCGCTCTCGGGACGCCGGAGCTGGCGCGTGACTTTCCCGTCTGGGCAGGAATGTCCCTCGAAGCCCTAACCACTTTCTTTCTCGTGCTCGTCGTTTTTGCCACGGCCATCGATGAAAAGGGCGCCTTCAAAGCCATCGCCGGCTTCGGCATCGGCCTCACCATTACGATCGGCATTCTGGTAGCCGGCCCGCTCACCGGCGCCGCGCTGAATCCCGCCCGCGCGTTTGGGCCGGCGCTGGCTGCGAATCACTGGGCTCACCACGGCGTTTACTGGATTGGTCCGCTTGCCGGAGGCTTCATCGCCGGCCTGCTTTACGATGGCCTGTACCTGAAAAAAGCGTGATCGCTCGGGAGTTCGGGAGAGACTCCAGGAGCGCGAGTGATGCGGCGAGGGAAACGACGTTAGCGGAGATTGTCACCAACCAGCCAGACATGCCCGAAGGGGCTTGGCGGTACTCTCTCATCCATTTTGGGCCGGTTCACCCGGGAAGAACGCAGCTTCTTCCATTTCCATCCCGGTGACGGGGCCAAAGCACCACAGTTCCGCCCGCTTATACCCATCGACCGCCGTCGGCCTAACGGCCTAAGGAATACGGATATTGCCGTCACGTCTCCCTTTCTCATTCCTCCTCTTTCTACCTCTAGCCTGACTTTCCGGGTTAGCGGGGTGAATATCCGTTCTTCCTGAGGCGTCGCAACCTTCTCTTTCTTCGGGTTCCTCGGAAAAGCTAGCATTGACGGTGTTTTTCGCACTTCTCTTCCGGTCGGAACGACGCCGGTTCGCGTTTCGCGACAAGTCAAAATGTGTAGTTACTAAATTGAGTGGACTCCTCCTCGCTCCTGCTTTGCTGTAGTAACCGCGTCCATAGCCATAGTGGCTAAGAAGAAAACGGACACTACCCCTTGACATGGACCTCCCAGCTGTTGTATTTACTAACACATGGCGTCGCTCACCGCCAAGGTCGTCCACGGCCACAAGTACTTCCAAATCATCACCTCCCGGCGCATCAACGGAAAACCCCGCCAAGTCGTCCTGGCCCACCTCGGCACCGCCGATACCCTCTTCGCCCGCCTCCAACAGAAGCAGGGCGAGCCCATCAAGGCGCGCGTCCAACCGTTCGGCTTCCTCGCCGCGGCCTGGGGCCTGGCACAAAAGCTTCAACTCGTCTCCCTCATCGACCGGCACGTTCCCAAACGTCAGCAAGGGGCCAGCGTCGGTCAATATCTCGTGCTGGCTGCGCTGAACCGCCTGACCAGCCCCAACAGCAAGGCCCGCATGGCCCAGTGGTATAGAAAGACTCCTCTGCAACGCTGGCTTCCTCTCTCCGCTAAGCAGCTTCGTTCCCAGCGCTTCTGGGACGCCATGAACGCCGTCGATGAGTCGGCCATCCGCAAAATCGAGATGCAACTCAGTCGGCAACTGGTCGAAGACTTCGGGATTGACGTACGCTGCTTGTGCTTCGATTGCACGAACTTCGACACCTTCATCGATAGCCGCACGACCTCGGAACTGGCACGGCGAGGCCATGCCAAATCCAAGAGGACGGATCTGCGCGTGGTGGGCTTGGCCCTGCTGGTGAGCACGGATTTCAACATCCCGCTCTTCTCCCGCGTCTATCCCGGCAACCAGCCCGACTCGGTCACCTTCGGAAGCGTCACCCAGGAACTCATCGAGCGCTACCGCGTGCTGGCCAAGAATCTCGAGCACGTCACTCTGGTTTTCGACAAGGGCAACAATTCTGAGGAGAATCTGGAGGCCTTGGGTCCCTCTCCCTACCACGTGGTCGGCTCGTTAGTTCCTACCCAACATCCGGATCTTCTGGAGGTTCCGCTCGACAAGTTCCAATCGTTCCAGGATGCCCGCCTGGAGGGAGTGACCGCCTTCCGCACTTCCAAGAAGGTTTTTGGGCGTCACTGGACCATCGTGGCCACCCACAGCCAGGAATTGCTCGAGGGACAACTCCGCGGCATCGCGCAAGTGCTCGGGAAGCGTCGCCGGGCTTTAGGCGAACTGCAGGGGAAACTCAAGCGGAGCCAAGAGCCCGGGGCCAAGGGGAAGGGTTACACCTTCGAGAGCCTGGAAGCCCACGCCCAGAATCTTTCCTCCGGCCAATACATCCAGAAGATCCTGCGGGTAGAAATCGGGCGGCGGCGAGGAAAGCTCCAGTTGCACTACCACACCGATGCGCAGGCCTTGGAGAAGCTCATCGCCACCTCCTTGGGAAGAAGAATTCTGTTCACCGACAACCACCAGTGGACGACCGAGGAGATCATTCTGGCGTACCGCAGTCAGCATCATGTGGAGGCTGCCTTCCGCACCATGAAGGATCCCCACTTCGTGGGTTGGGAGCCTCTCTATCATTGGACCGATCAAAAAATCCGTGTCCATGCTTTCTACTGCGTGCTGGCCCTGACTCTGGCTGGGCTGTTGCACCGCGAAGCCCACCGCGCCGGCCTGGAGCTCAGTCTCGGCGCCCTCTGTCGGGAACTCTCTTCGATCTGCGAAATCATCAATCTCTATCCCTCGACTTCGAAGAAGAAGGCGGGCCGTCTTCGCGCCTCCACCACGTACACTGAGCTGACACCCACCACCAGCCGTCTCGCCGAAATTTTCCGCTTGCACGACTGGGAGGCGCGTTAGTAACTACGCCGGCCGTTCCCTCCCGACAGGCCTCGGAGCCGCCCCAGGCTTGATGTTTTCTGCTTTTGCCGGGTGACGAGTGGCGATAACCCGGAAAGTAAGGCTAGAACGAGAAACTAATTTCCAAAAACCGTTTCCTCACCTCGGATCGAACTCTTCCCGACGAATCATCTCTTCACTGATCCGGCGCGCTTCGCGAAGCGTCGCCGCTGTTTGAGGATCGTCGCTCTTCTGTTCTTGAAGCAGCCGGTCGAGCTCCTCGTCGAAGAGCCGGCTGATCAATTCCGGCGTGTGTGCCACCGCGGTGCCGCTGTCATCAAGAATTTCGGCTTGGCGCGAATGCCGTATGCGCTGCGCGATCATCAGGCGGTAAATCCGGTCTGTCGCCAAGTCTTCCATGTAGCCATCGAGCAAACTTGCGCCTTTCCCGCGGAGAACGCCGTTGCGGTACCGAATCACCGTGCCAATGGCCCGGCGCGTTCCCGCCAGCGTCCGCTTGCCCACGCCCTCCGGCAGCGGCCGCAAATCCGGATGCGTGTTGGCGTTCACCGGCCGCGCCTGCAACTGGTTGGGGGCAGGGAACTGGCTCACGGCAATTTCGTTTTGGTCGGGATGGCCCGTCCACGCACCGTCCATCAGCGAATTCGACTCGTTCTTCTTGTCCCCGGCGAGCACTTTCAGAGCGCGCCTGTTCAGCTCTGGGTCTTCGCGACTCGGATAGAGGGCCGTCATTCCGCCAATTGCCAACATTCCGTGCTTGTGGCAAATCTCCGGAATCAAATTGCGCAGGTTTTGGAAAAAGGCGACGTTGTGAGGAATCGTGTTGCGGTCCGGCAGCACCCACTCAGGATCCTCCAGGTTGAAGTGGATCAGGCTGGCCATGTAGTCCCAGCGCCCGAGGTTCAGTCCGACAATATGCTCCCGCAGATTCCAGGCGAACTCTTCCATCTGAAATGCGAGGGGATGTGACTCGACCAGCGCCATGCACTTGATAGCGTTCTTCGGCAGCCCTTTCAGCAGGGCCACCATCTGGAAGAGATCACGCCACCACAGCGCTTCGTCCGCCGATTCGGATTTGGGGATATAGATGCACAGCGGATGCTTCAGCGCGTTGAAATCCAGTTGATACGCGACCATGGCCACGTCAAAGACAGAGGCGGGCAACAGTTCACCGCGCAAAACTCCGGCCTGATGGAGGTGCAAGCCGCGCGGCCGCGTGAAAATGACCGTAGAGCCCGGATGGATCGCGACGGTGTTATTGCGCTTGCGGTCGAAGTAGGTCAGCTGTCCCGCTAGCGCTTCATGAATGTTTTTGATGCCCTGCGCGTTGTGTTCCCACGTGTTCGCCGTCGAGTCTTCCAGGTCCAGCATCACGCCCGGCGCGCCGGAATTGACCATTTTCACCACGAGTTCCGCGTCGTCTGCCGGACCTGTCATTTGATTGCGCTGGTCCGCGCACCACGCCGGCAGTTCGATCTTCCACGAACTCATCGTCGCAACCGATGGCGGCACGTAGGAAGGAAGCTTTCCCGCGTGTGCTTCCGCCAGGGTATTTTCGCGGCGCGCCACTAGCGCCCTCTGGCGCAGCGTTATCGCCGCGTGCAACGGGGCAAGGAAGGCAAGGAATCCTTCCGGCAGATCGCCTTCCGGGTCAAAGTCCCGAGGAGCCGCATTGACCGGTACGATGCGGTTGGAGAAGGGAAGTGGCAGCGGCCGGATGGTAGCGGTTGCCATGATGCTGGTCAGTCCTTTCTACTTTGGGTTCTACCGGGGCCCGTTGGCGGTCCAAAAAGGCCATTCGATATCCATTCCAACATGCTCCCTGGGAAGCCCTCCGCAGTCAAACAGGTAGAGGATCCGCGAAAACGTCCGCCAAAGGCTAGAGTTGAGAAGTTTGCACTTCCTAGCTTAGGTCCGAAAAGTTCCGCTGACCCGCATTTGTTCAATACGCTGAACATCTGCCTGAACCCATCCGAGTCGCAGAGAAGCGGCGTCGGCGCTTCCTCGATCCGGCGTGTTTCTTATCGGCTTGTGGTGTCGAGGCGAATTCCCCGGCGAAATGTTAAGTGTGTTTCTTTGAATTCGCCGCCACCACCAAATTATTCTTCACGGAAAACACGTTGGGAACCTGATTCGCGCGCAAGTTTGCGAGATTTCTGTCCATCTCGCCGTCAACCACGCCCTCCAGCGTGACGTTGCCGTTCTTCACGATGATGTGAATGGCTGGAATAGGTTGATTCGCGTATCGCTGCATGCCAGGTTCGCCGTAAATCGCACGAAACACCGCGCGACGCAATTGATCATCCATCGGCGATAGCGGTAGAACCTCAATATCATTCTTAACCGAAGCCACGCCTTCGATACGTTTCACCGCCGTCTCGGCGTCCGATTTCAGGACCGGCCGGGTCACTTGGCCAAGCAACGTGACTTTATCTCGGTCGATGCGAAAAGCGAGATTATCGAACACCGAGTACCAGGGCAGCATGACCAATTGGTGGCGGACTTGCTTAGCCAATCTCTCCCGGTATTTCTCGTCACTGCGCTGGCGTTTGTTTTCTTGCGGGGGCGCGGCTTCTGCACGAGGCGCGGCCGCAACCGGTGAAACGAACAATAGCGATACGAACAGGGACCTAACCTGCTTTTTCATGGTTACCCTCCTCGTCCACTCCGTTCTTGACTACCAGCAGTTAGATTCAAGATGCAGGGCTGAGGGCTGCATGAAAAAAGCTCTGTGCGAATGCTAACATGATATTTGGAAAGAGAAATTCGCTCCAGACACAGAAACTTTTCTGGAAGAGGCGTGTTGGGACGAAAAGCTTTTTGGAAGAGCAGGAACCAAGATAACACGCCAAGACAGGACCGGAGATTAGATCGGAATGCTGGTGATTGCACACCGCGGAGCTTCCGGGCACGCCCCGGAAAACACGATGGCGGCGTTCCGCAAGGCGGTGGCGCAGGGGGCGACGTTTATCGAAACCGATTTGCAGCTCTCGCGCGACGCGCATTTCGTGGCTATCCATGACGGCACGGTGAATCGCACCACCAACGGGCGCGGATCGGTGCACGACCTGACGCTTGTGGAATTGCGCGAACTCGACGCCGGCTCTTGGTTCGGGAGCGAGTTTTCCGGTGAGCGCATCCCCACGCTAGAAGAGATCCTGCAGTTTTCCAAGAAAAATGACGTGGTGTTTTACCTCGAGATGAAACCCAGCGGAGCCTGGGGCGGGGAGCATGCCGTAATCGCGGCATTGCGCGAATCGGGAGAAATTCCGCGCGCGGTGCTCATCTCCTTTGACGCATCCATGGTACTGAATGTGCACAGCATCGAGCCCACGGTGATGACTGGATTGCTGTATGACGGGCAACTCGAAAAACCCGTAGAGAAGGCCGTGGAAATTGGCGCGCGGCAACTGGCGGTGCGGGGAGACCTGGTTACGCCTGCCCTACTGGAGCAGGCGCGCAAGAAGGATTTGCAGGTTGTCTGCTGGACCATCAATCAGCCGGCGCACATGCGCCTGCTGATCGAAGCAGGCGTTCAGGGAATCATGAGCGACTATCCCGATCGGGTGGTGGCGGCACTGAAGAAAGAATCCGAAACAGTTTTGTAACCGCGCGAAACCGCAAAGCGCCGAGGGCATTGCTCTTGCCCTTGACGAAGACACAGTAGATTTCCTCGCTCGAGAATCAGGCGTCCGGAATGACAAAAATTAGCCGCCGACTTCGACCCTCATCGACCAGCGGGCATCAGAAACCCTCCACCAAAGCATGAAGGGCGGCGAGCTGCGCCACGGGAAGCTGCTCCGCGCGGGCGTCGGGGCGAAGATTTAACGAGGCAAGCGCTCCGCGAGTTTCTTCGGGTTGCACCAGAGATCGCAGGTTGTTCACCAGCGTTTTGCGCTTCTGCGAAAAAGACAACTTCACAAAATTCAGAAAGCGAGTCTCGTCCTTGAGGGCGAGCTTGGCCCGTTCGCCGGGAAGGCGCAGCGTGATGAGCGCGGAGGTCACTTCCGGCGGAGGCTGGAACGCTTCGCAAGGAATCTCGAAGACGATTTCCGGGCGCGTGTAGAACTGCGTGACGACGGAAAGATAACCATAGTCGCGCGTGCCGGGCGCGGCGCCGAGGCGCGCGGCAACTTCCCTCTGGATTACGAGATGCATTTCGTCGATGAGCGCTGCGAAGGTGAAGAGGTGATGCAGAATCGGCGAAGTGATGTAGAAGGGAAGATTGCCGTAAATGCGGATGCGGCGGCCGGAAGCGAGCACAGCGAGATCGGTTTTGAGAATGTCGCCGGAGGCGACCGTCAGGTTAGGAAATTCTTTCGCCATGTGGCGAAGCGAGCAGGCGAGGCTGGGATCCAACTCGATGGCCGTTACCGGGCTGCCGCTCGCGAGCAGATGGCGGGTCATTTCGCCGTGTCCTGCGCCAATCTCGATCCAGCAGTGTTGGTCGTCAGCAGGCAACGGCACGGTGGAATGCCGGGAGACGCGAATAGCGCGGGCGATCTGCTCGCGCCAGTCAAGATCGGCGAGAAAATGCTGACCAAGGAGTTGGCGAGGCATGGGGAAAACAGTTTACCAGCAGGGTGCTTCAGGGACTTGGCCAGGATTCCGAGAGAAAATCGAACCAGCTCAATGTACTTCGTCCCTACACGGGATACGGGCCGGGGTGGACCGGGGCTGTTCTTCATTGATTCCTCCACCTCCAATTACCACTCCTTGCAAGCGCAGTTGCAGAAGCGTTCCTCTGGCAACTCACTTGTCAACACTTCCTACACCTGGTCGCACGGTTTGACCACCGATCCAGCGGATCGCAGCACAGGAGGCGCGGCGCTTCCTCAGGTCACCGGCGATTTCCGTGGCAACTACGGTTCCACGATTGCGGACCGCCGGCACGTTCTGACGGCGATCTATGACTTCCCCTTCTACCGTACGCAGCAGGGGCTGGTAGGCCATTTCGTGGGCGGCTGGGAAGTCTCCGGAGTCCAAACCTTCCAGACCAGGCTCCCCTGACCGCCGTGCTGGGCAACGGTATTTGTTTCGGGACCGGAGTTGCCTGCAACGACCTGACTGGCTCAGACTGCCTGCTCGGTGCCTCGCCTCTGGGCTGCCGTCCCGATCAGGTCGACAACCCCAACGCCAACCCTCCAAATACCTACGCGAGTTGGGTTCAACGCGTCCGCGTTCGCTGCGCCGCCTGCCACGCAAACAACGGAAACAAACGAGCGTCCTGGCGCCATCCGCGGCCCAGGCTTCTGGCGCACCGACCTTTCTCTATTCAAGAACATGAAGTTCACCGAGCGCTTTACCGGCCAATTGCGCTTCGACACTTTCAACACGTTCAACCATACCAATCCCATTTGCTGCTTCTCGACAAGCCTTATTTCCTCGTTCTATAACAAGGTGACCTCGACGCGCGATCCGCGGATCCTGCAGCTCGGGATGAAAGTCAATTTCTAGGCTTCGAAGACAGCTAAGGTGAAAACGGCCTCAAACCAGCGCGGCCGTTCTCGTTTTGGTAATCTCTTTGTGATGGTGTCGCAGTCTAAGGCGCGGACAGTCCCCCGGCCAAATTGGGCGAGCGCTTTGCTGGAGCTTGGCTTTTTAGCTGCGGCGGTGCGGACATCTGTGAAGGCAGAGATCGCAGGATAGAAGCCAGAAGTTAGAGAACCCGGGAGGAAGACAAGACATGAAAATGAGAATTGACTATCACGACAAATTTCGCGAGGAGCCGCTGCGGGCGATGCTCGCGCTGGAGAAATACGTGCACGAGTGCGGGCTGGAGCCGAAGCTGCTCGAGCTGGTAAAAATGCGGGCGTCTCAGATCAATGGCTGCGCATACTGTATCGACATGCATTCGAAGGACGCGCGGGCGCTGGGCGAGACCGAGCAACGCCTCTATGCGTTGAACGCATGGCGCGAGACGCCGTTCTACAGCGAGCGGGAGCGCGCAGGGCTGGAATGGACCGAGGCGGTAACGCTGGTGTCGCACACGCACGTCCCGGATGAGGTGTATGAGCAGGTGCGCAAGCACTTCGGCGAAAAAGAACTGCTGGATTTGACGTTAGCAGTGGTGGCGATCAATTCGTGGAACCGACTGGCGATTTCCTTGCGGGCGATTCCGGGAACATATCAGCCGAAGAAGTCGTCTGCGGCGGCGTCGTGAAGAATCGTGGAAATTGGTCGACGGAATCTCGAAGAAGGGCTGGGGCAGAAAACAGATTCCTCGCGTTCGCAGGCCGTTGCGTTTGCCAGAGCCAACACGCGCGAAGAGGCGTCGCCTGCTCCGTTCGGATTGACAATGGCAAGGTGGGCGGCGTCGAGGCGCCGTCGGCGGTAGCGGGACCGTGGGCCCGCCCATAGCGTAGAATGGATGGGCATCCAGCAAACGGACTGTCCATGAGAATTTTGTTTGTGGCATCGGAAGGGCTGCCGTTTTCGAAGACGGGCGGCCTAGCGGACGTGGTGGAGGCACTGCCGAAGGCGCTGGTGGCCGAGGGCCATGAAGTGGCCGTGGTCCTGCCGCGCTACCGCGGGACCGAAGCGGCGGCGGTGGTGATCCCGAGCCTGACGATTCCCATGGGCGGCGCGCGGCTGCGCTTTCCCGCGATTGCGGACGGCCCGGCACTCGGCGGAGTACGGTACTTCTTCGTGGATGATCCTGCCTATTTTGACCGCGAAGGGCTGTACGGAAGCGGCGGAAAAGATTTTCCGGACAACGCGGAGCGTTATGCAGAGTTTTGCCGTGCGGCGATCGAGGTAGCGAAACAGATTTGGCCCGCGGACGTGTTTCACTGCCACGACTGGCAGACGGCGCTGGTGCCGGTGCTGCTGCGGACGTCGTACAGTGAAGATCCACTGCTAAAGAACATCCCGGTGGTCTTTACGATTCACAATATGGGCTATCACGGACAGTTTCGGAGGGATGTGTTGGAGCGTGTGGGGCTGCCGCCTAGGCTGTTTAATCCCGAGGGAATCGAGTTTTACGACAGCGTGAACTTCTTGAAAGGCGGACTGGTTTACTCGGATTATTTGACCACGGTGAGCCGGAAGTACGCGCAGGAGATTCAGACAAAGGAATTTGGTCATGGACTGGACGGTGTGGTGCGAAAGCGAGCCGACCGGCTCGTTGGAATCTTGGGATCCCGCGAAAGACGAGCTGATTGCGGCGAATTATTCAGCCGAGGATTTGAGCGGCAAGCAAGTTTGCAAGCAGGATTTGCTCGAGGTATTCGCGCTGCCGCTCGAGCACCTCAAGCGGCCAGTCATCGGAATTGTGTCGCGCTTCGTGGACCAAAAGGGGTTTGATCTGATCGCGGAGCAGGCGCACGAATTGATGAAGGAAGATTTGATGCTGGTGGTGTTGGGAACGGGCGACCGCAAATATGAAAAGCTGTTCAGTGCGCTGGCGGCAGCGTATCCGGGGCGCGTGGGCTTGAAGATTGCGTACGACAACGTCCTGGCGCACAAAGTGGAAGCAGGCGCGGACATGTTCATGATGCCGTCACGCTATGAACCGTCGGGCCTGAATCAGATGTACAGCTTGAAATATGGTACGGTGCCGATCGTGCGAGCGACGGGAGGGCTGGACGACAGCATCGAGCCGTTTGACGCGGA
>Ga0209265_1000516_pt1 | contig 10789 bp, 12 predicted proteins | sample GraSoiAngelo_103_FD_185872 | JGI IMG/M metagenome (GOLD analysis project Ga0209265, IMG submission 185872) | Grasslands soil microbial communities from the Angelo Coastal Reserve, California, USA - 14_0903_05_20cm (SPAdes) (version 2) | ecosystem: Environmental > Terrestrial > Soil > Grasslands ...
CCAAGCACATCCCATATGTCAGGGTAAGAGAATGTGGTGAATGACAGGTGCGATAGGCCACTGCGCGCCTCCGGTGGGTAAGCAGGCAGCTGATAAAGGATACAGCCCCCCAGGACGGGAGGATCTGAAGGTTGCAGATGGGCGAGTATCCCCGCAGCATCTGCCGGATAGCCCGCAAAGTAGATCATATCAGGATGCTTACTCAGGGCATCCTTTAGCTGCTCTGGCAAGGTCCCCGTTTGGCCAACGGTATAGTATTCTTTGGCGACGACTGTGTTGCCATCCTCAGTGAAACGATTGATAAAACCATTGGCTAATCCTTGCAGAAGGTCATTCTTAATATCCGTAAAGACCGCTGCGGTCTTAGCATGATAACGTTTCTCGGCATACGCAGCCCCGGCACGTCCCTGGATCGAGCCTGGAGTGACGGCGCGGAAAAAGTAAGGAGATCGTCCTGTCAGCGCTTCGGCCCCTGAGTTGGCGATCATCGGAATTTTTGCCGGTGACAACACGCCTATGGCGTTGAGTGTAGCCGCCGTTGACGACCAGCCCAGCACCCCTACAATTGTTCGATCCTTCTGTGCTAATTGTGCAATCTGTTGCGCTACCGTGGTTGCGTAGGTCGGCACGCTGCCAGAGTTGGCAATCAGAAGACGGACCTTCAGACCGCGAGGCAGCTTTGAGGCTATATTGTACTCTCTTTGCGCCACATAGGCTGCTTGTATAGCCTCGCGTCCAACCGTCTGGGAACTACGGTTCCCGGTGAGCGTTGTGCCAACAACGAGGGTGATATAGGGATCGCCCGCATCAAGAATGCGCTGGTTCTCCATATTAATGAGTGTTTCTGCATCATTCGTATCCTCCGTGACTGCTTGTTGCCAGAGGGAATAGGTACTGCCAAAGTCGTGTGCCCTCAAATGCTCTGCTGCCTGTATCTTGAGGTCGCCATCAGGCCGCTGTGTGTCAAAGGCGAATGTTCCATTACTAATTCCAATGTATTCTCCATTTGGTGCCTTGATCACGCCAATATCAGTAAGAGGTGCTGGTGTTGGAACGCTCGTGCGTTTCGTATAGAGGACGTAGGAGTAGAGCACGGCACTAATCAATAGCACAACTAGCACAATGAGCAGAGCAAGGTGTATCCACTTCCTCGGTCTCTGCCGCCCTGGCGAGACTCCCTGTGCTGGTCCGCCAGTAGAGAGGCTCGGTGGCTGATGGGTGGTGAATGGCCCACCAGTTGGGGCACGACTGAGCATTCGAGTGCTAGCAAGTACTGGTTGTTGCATGCTTGCTGGTTGATGAAGCGTAGGGGGTCTATTACCTGTATGGCTAGCCCCCATCGATGCCATAGGACCGATGCTGCCCTGTGCAGAAGAATTCATGTCACTTGGCATGCTGTGTAACCACAAACCAGTAGAGGCTCCAGATGGCGTGGCTGGCGACATTGCGGGCGGGATCAGCGTGGGTGGATGCGACAAGATGGAGGTGACAATGGAAGTAGGCTGCAAGCGGGAAGAACATATTTGGCGTGGCTCAGTCCGCTCATCCCAGTTCTCCGAGGCTTGGGCTAGCGAGCGCAGATGTTCAGAAACGGGCATCTTGAGCGCTTCACAAAGAGCCTTTGCCATACAAGTAGCGCTAGGGAAACGATCTGCCGGGTATCTGGCAATGCTGCGCGTGATCACCGTAGTCAGAGCGGGCGAGATATTTGGATTGATAAGAGCTGGTGATGTCGGGGTAGCATAAATGTGTTGCATCAAAATAGCAGCAGGATTGTCTCCACTAAAAGGAAGTACACCCGTACAGATTTCATAGAGAATGATGCCAAGGGCGTAGAGATCGCTGCACTCATTGCCAGGAAAACCCCTGGCCTGCTCCGGCGAAGTGTAGTGGGGTGTGCCAAGCCACCATCCGCTCTGCGTACAAGCAGTGCTGCCTACCAGTTTAGCGATGCCGAAGTCTGTAAGGATGGGGATACCGATCAGCCTGCGCGTCTCCATGTCAGCAGTTACGTGGGTTAAACGTTGGTCAAGCAGGATATTTGCCGGTTTGATATCCCGGTGAATCATCCCTTTGCTATGGGCATAATCAATAGCCATACAGACCGGTACAAAGAGATGCACGATATCAGCGGCTGTAGGGAACTTACCTACACGAGCAGTACTGCGGATGTACCGCTCTAGCGTTTGCCCGGCCACATAATCCATGATCATGCAAAGAGTACTGTCCTCTTCTGCCGATTGAGCCATCAGTAAGTCAAAAATTTGGACAATATTAGGATGGTGCAGTGCAGCTATCATCTGCGCCTCACGTTGGAAACGCATAGTGTAATGAGGGTTGTTTTGTAAATCAGTGCGAATCAGTTTGCAGGCGACGTAACGCTGCAATTGTGTATCAAAGGCTTTCCACACCTCGCCCATACCGCCACGTCCTAAACGCTCGTGCAGTTCATATTTTCCAATACGCCTGGGGTTCGTCACCATGATAGTGTCCCTTTTTAGACAGAAATTTGTGAGCTTTACCTGATTGAAAAAATGTAGAGTATAAAGAACGCTAACCTGTTAAAAAGGGTAACACTATAATTTCTATTTGTCAATGCATAATTTCTGAGCTTATTTATTGTATGTTAAGCTCTTTTTAAATTAAGAGATCCTGCATTATAGAAATGCTTCAGCGCTTACGACCTGGATGCGTCAGGATCAAACTGCACCGTGCCGCTTTTGCCTCCACTTTTCAGCGCAACATACGCTTGCTCAAGCACAATGGTATGATCTATGCCCTTGCACATATCGTAGATCGTCAGAGCGGCAATCGTAGCAGCAGTAAGGGCTTCTACCTCTACACCGGTCTTATAATTGGTGCGGGTGCGAGCCTCGATCTGAATGATGCCCTGCGAGCTATCCAGGGTAAATTGGACATCGATATGTGTCATCGGTAGCGGATGGCAGAGGGGAATGAGTTGTGGTGTCTGCTTCGCGGCCATGATGGCGGCAATTTTTGCCACTTCTAGCACACTACCTTTTGTGATCTGATTAGACTCTATCAAGCGTACTGTATGAGCGGCCATTCGTACACGTGCTTTAGCTATTGCCTCGCGTGTCGTCTCCGCTTTGCCTGTCACATCGACCATCTGAATATTGCCGCTGTCGTCGAGATGGGTCAGGCGCTCGGATACACGGGATTGTTCTGTCATAGTGTTGCTCCCTAATCTATAAATAGCGTAATTTTATTGTCTATTCACATTGTATCATGCTGTTGCTATATCTTCCTTACTAGCCCTGGCTACTGAGGGGTATGATGAATATGAGGAAGTGGCTACAATTTGAAGATGAACACTCTATGTGGTACATATAATTATATCGCCCTAATAAGGACTAAGGTATCGGTTAATCGGTATTACTGGTCCCTCTTTTTGACTCGTGATCGGGTTCTACTGAACAGAAGAAAGCGAGAAAATATGCTAGATGAGAGCTTAGCTGGACTATTAACAGTCTGGACAGATAGACTTCAGCGTAAGGTAGAGGTCATAGAAAAAAATGTGGCCGCAGGAAATATAGATCTGCTAGCAAAAGATCTAGCTACTTGTGATACCTACCTGAAAAAACTTTTTGTACGCGCAAAAGATTATGGTCTCCATACCTCTGCTGGCCCACAACTCGTCTTAGACCTTTCGCGCATCAAGGTTCGCCTAGAAAAATTGCGCACGAAATTACGCTATTGCAAGCTACAAACAGGCGGCGAAATCGTTGTGCAAGCGGGCCTGTGGGAGCAATTGGCATAGCCCCTTCAGGGGCAACTACCAGGGATTGCCGCGACACAGGACGACGGATCAGCCTGCTAGGAGTATCCGTACCATTGTAGGGGCAATCCCTTGTGCTTGCCCACCAATTTTTGGGGAAGTGGAAATTGGTGCCTATTTCCTATTGCACGATTGTCTAAAATACGCTACAATAGCCAAGGCTTAGCCGGATGAGCGTGTAACTCAGTGGTAGAGTATCCGACTTTTAATCGGGTTGCCGAGGGTTCGATCCCCTCCACGCTCATTTTTCTTTCTGCCCCGTCTTGTTTCACACCTTGCAACGTGATACACTACATTACTGGCAGTTCTCAAAACGAAGTGCTGTTACAGTTCGACACACCAACACAAAGGCGTGTGAAGAGAAGTGACGGCTCTAGCAGGAGGCGGTGTGTTTGTGCCGTGCAGCAATGCACGAAGGGCAGCACCGATTGGATGTGACGAAACGGATACTTGTTGTAGATGACAGGAATGAGTTGCTTCACTTGATGCGTAGGGTACTGGAGGATGAACAGTACCAGGTTGCTATCTTACAAGAAGGTAAGAATGCATTTGCTCAAGTGAAAAGCCAGCTCCCAGATTTGCTTATCCTCGATCTAAAGTTGGGTGATATCTCTGGACAAGATATACTGAAGCAACTCAAAACTGATGATGTCACTGCTGATGTTCCAGTCATCATTTATACGGCAGCAGTGCTTGAGGCCGATGAGGTTGCCCAATTAATCGAGAGCGATTCACAGCGTTATCACGGCGTTCACCTGTTGCGCAAACCATTTGAACTCCAGGTGTTGCTAGATAAGGTTGAGGATCTGTTGGAAAAAACTGGACGCTGATCACTCAATTGAAACCAATGAATATCCAAGCGGGAAAGGAAGAAAACGAGCTTATGAAGTTCATGTTTGGATTGCTCTTGGGCTTAGGTCTGGGAGTTGCAATCGGTCTCATTATCGCGCCTCAATCGGGCGAAGAGACACGTACTATCCTCAATGAGCAAGGACAAGGTATTTTATTGCGTTCAGGTGCGCTGAGCGATCAGCTTCGCTCAAGGGCCAATGAGGCGATTGAACAGGGACGGGATCGCTATGTCCGCACCAAAAATGAGCTGACAGATCGTTATTCTAACGCTCGCTCCGGTGATCTATGACTCTTAATATACTCTACAGATAATATGAAAGAGCAGTATGATATTCAGATATTCATACTGCTCTTTTCATTTATTGCTCAGCGACCAGGGCATCCATAAAGGACAAGACCGGTGAAATAAGCCTTACAGAACGGGCGTTCGCCCTTACAGGGCACCCACAAGGGACAAGACCGGTGAAATAAGCCTTACAGAACGGGCGTTCGCCCTTACAGGGCACCCACAAGGGATGCCCCTACACTGGTACGAAAGCGCATCACAAGCCGCGCGTACCAGTGTAGGGGCATCCCTTGTGGGTGCCCTGGGGACCCTGATTTCACCGGTCTTGCCCAGAAAGGGTCATCAGTTGGCATTTCATTTATTGCTCGTACAGCTTCAATAGCTGATCCACTTTATTGCCGATTTCGTGCCAGATGTGGTGTTGATATTCCAGCATGCGTGCCTGATTGAGATCGAACTCGCGGTTAGCGGGATCTTTCTGCGTATGGGCCTCAAATTGTTGAGCGAGCGTGTGTGTCTTCTCACCGCGCTGATGGAGATAGCTCGCTAGTTCGTGCAGATCGTGTAGTAGCGCCGTTAATTTTTCTTCGCCTGTGGTCATCTCTTTATTCCTTATGCTCTCTGCTTGGTGGAGGATCGAGCTGTAATGCATCTGCGAAACGATTAAAGAAGTTGAATAGACCAATGACGGTGGTTATCTCCACCAGTTCACCATCGTCAAAATGTGCCTGCAACTCGTCCCACAGTTCCTCATCTACTGTTTGCGCGCTAGTGGTCATAATTTCGGCATAGCGCAGTGCCGCCAGTTCGCGCTCTGTAAAGAGGTGTCGATGCTGGTCAATATGGTACAGTGCATCTAACAATGCTTCATGCACGCCGAGCTGCCTTGCCAAGGCAGTATGAGCTGCCATTCAGTAGAAGCAGTGGTTGACTTGTGAGACACGGATAGCCAGCAATTCCTTCAACTGTGGTTCGACGGTGCCACCACGCATCGTTGCTTCTAACAGCGCCTGCGTATGGTGCATGATCTCTGGCCGATGCGCTAACGTGCGCAACAGCGTTATCATTGTTTTGCTACTGGATGCCCCATCCGTGGGGAACGGTACTTGGTCATGCGGAGGAATGCGTGGCATGCCTGAAAACTCCCTCTTGGCCGGGGCAATCCCTTGTGGTTGCCCTGCTTATTTGAGCGGTATTGGTATACGACTTGTCTTGACATATTCTAGTCGAGAAGCAAACGGCATGCAAGCTTGCCGTACAAGCGCAATTCATTGCGCCGTGGACTCCATAGACCACCAGTAGTCGCGCAATTCATTGCGCCGTGGACTCCATAGACCGCCAGTAGTCGCGCAATTCATTGCGCATGTTTTACTGAGTAGTGCCCCTGGCGCAATGAATTGCGCGACTACGAGTATTGGTGAGGTATACTCCTGCCGGATGTGTTGTCATTGACACTCCTTTGCTCTTCTGTCTACAATAAAACCGTAGCCGCGCAATTCATTGCGCTATCTGCGTTATCAAGGAGTGGCTTTTTGGAACACCAACTCAGCACATATGAAGCCGCCATGGTGGCTACGACGCGTATAGGCATCATTGGCGGTGGACAGCTCGGACTGATGACGAGTGAAGCTGCCCGTGCTATGGGTTATGCCGGTATTACCGTGCTTGATCCAACACCCCATGCTCCAGCATCAGCAGTTGCAGAGCAGATCGTGGGCAGTTTGAAAGATCCTGTGGCTCTACGCCAATTGGCGGCGCACGCCGATATTTTGACCTACGAGATCGAACATATCAATACTGCCGCTTTATATGACCTGCGGGCAGAGGGTAACACTATTTATCCTTCACCGGAGATGCTGGCGATCATTCAGAATAAATACCAACAAAAGGTCTTTCTTGAGCAACATGGCCTGCCCGTTGCTCCATTTATGTCAATTGATACGCCAGCCGATATCGAGAAGGCGGTGCAATACTGGGGCTATCCGCTGGTGCTCAAGGCGAAGAAGGATGCGTATGATGGTCGTGGCAATGCGCGCATCAACTGTGCAGAGGATAGCGCAGCTGCGCTGGCAAAACTCGGTAGCCGCGAACTCTATGTAGAGCAGTGTCTGGAGCTGGATAAAGAGTTAGGTCTGATGATCGCGCGTAACGAGCGAGGCGAGATGGTAGCCCATCCCGTTGTAGAGATGCTGCATGAACGCGATATCTGTCAGGCAGTACTGGCCCCTGCGCCTATTGCTCAGTCTCTACAAAGCGAAGTACAGGATATTGCACGTCGTACCCTGGAGCATTTCAAGGGGATTGGCATCTTCGGCATTGAGTTGTTCCTGGATAAAGCGGGCAAGATCTGGCTCAATGAGATTGCGCCACGCCCGCACAACCTGGGCCATTATACGATTGAAGCTTGTCGCACCTCGCAATTTGCGCAACATTTGCGTGCCATTACTAATCTCTCGCTCGGCTCAACTGAGATGCGCTATCCAGCTGCGGCGATGATCAATATTCTGGGCACTCGCAATGGTCCGGCGCGACCTCAGTGGTCCCGTGCTTACGATCACGAGCACATTTTTGTCCATCTCTACGGTAAGGCTGAGACACAGATTGACCGTAAGATGGGACATATTACTGTTGTTGGCGATGACCTCGCCCATCTCTACCAGCAAGCAAAGGAGACGAGGGCTACACTCTCGTTATGAAAGAAACGCTATGTCGCAAGATGACGATACTATGCAATATGCGCTAACCCAGGAGCACGGGGTACTTGTCTCCCCCGAAGGCGTGGGGCCAGCGGCAAGAGGGCTACCCAAAGTACTAGTGACGATGGGCAGTGACTCTGATTTGCCGTTGATGATGAAGGCAGTTAATACGCTCAGGTACGAGTTTGCAATTCCCTGCCTGGTACAGATCAATTCGGTGCACCGTGACCTGCGCTCAGTCGTGCATCATATGGAACATTTGCCGGAGTCGGTCCAGGTCATTATTGCCTGCGCCGGAGGTGCGGCCCATCTGCCGGGTAATATCGCCGACTTACGTGCCGATCTGCCTGTGATTGGTGTTCCCCGCGATCTCGGTGCACTCAAGGGCATTGATGCCCTGCTCTCGATGGTACAGATGCCCGCAGGTGCTCCGGTTGCCGTGATGGCGATTGGCGAGGCTGGTGCAGTGAATGCGGCCATCCATGCGGCGAAGGAGCTGGCTATTGCTGATCCTGCGCTTAGGGAGCGTCTGCTGGCGTATGCGGAGAAGCGGAAGGCGCGTGTGCTGTTGCAGAATGAGGGGTTGGGGGAGAAGCTGGCTGGGTTTTGAGAAGAAAGATTGAAGGTATGCCATAGCGCAGTTGCAAATCAATAAGACACATGATAAAATAACAACCGTCCCAGGAAAAAAATAACTGATCAGAAAAACCTATCCACCTTCATATCACCTTCCACTACAAATACGCAAGGCTTTCAGCCAGAGCCTTGTGTGTTCATGCGTGGAGCTTTAGCAAAGGAGCTAGCAATACTTGTTATGAATCAAGTGCAGGAAAGAATAGAAAAGAAACTTTTTGATACTCAGGAGTTAGTGTTATGGCACTATAGCACAGGGAATCAGTCCCTCCCGATTCCAGGTGTTGTTGTGCGCCAAGAGACTAATAAGGTTATCATTCGCGCTCGTCTAGACGGCACACTGAAAGAATTTGCCGTTGATCCCTCTGAACTTAGTAAGCGATAAAACTCTACAGGGTTCTGCTCGCTAGGGCAGAACCCTGCGAAGATTTCTCTTATACCTGAACAGCAGGACGCCGCTTGCACAAGAGCGTGGCCCCGACCCCAAGCGCAATGATGCCACCCACCATGAGCAGGCGCAAGCACTTATTAGTGGATGGCGAGTGCTCCTGCTGTTCAGCATTACGCGCGTCCGCTGGCTCTAACGTTGCATTGAGCATAGCCAGCATCTTTCCATAAATACAACTCAGACCAGTTGGCGCAAACAGACGCTCAAAGAAACCACCGATGCCGCTACCACCCTCCCACTCGCTAGTGACACGCACGCGGCTTTGCTGACCGCCCTCTTGCGGTGACACAGTCCAGGTCGTAATCAGTGAAGAATTGGTATCTTGTTCTGTAATGACACTTCCTTTGACTACTTCGTGTATGAGCATATGGTACGGTCGTTCCCGGCGCGCGGCCTGCAAGCGATAACTTACCACCGTGCCATCCCCACGTCCACCCTGCTCGACCCTGTAATCAAGAAAGTTCGGCGTCAGGATCAGCGGTCGCTTCTCCTCGTAATCAGCCAAAGTGGCATAAACTACTTCTGGCTTGCCATTGACTACTCGTTCGCTTTTCACATAAATGCGGCCCATTATTTTTCCTCGTAAATATCATTCATGCGCAAACTGTACTATAGTCTACGCGTACAATTTCACCATTTACATATGATAGCACTGTCAGGAAGAGTAATAGCAACGTTATGGGAAAAAACGAGCATACAGTAATAAATGGCTTATGGCACATGAGCGAAAAAATCGCCAATCCGCTGCGCAAATGTCAAGGAAGTATGAAGAAGTTATGACATTTTTTGAACAAGCAGAAACTTTCTGTAATAGGGAATGCCAACAAAAAATCGCCATAGTACTAACATGTGTGTAACATTTCTTTTTTTCTGTTCGATATTCGCCATGCAGATAACATGTTTATAACATTTCTTTTTTATACTGTTAAACATAGGGACTTGGCTTAGGCGCATCTCAAACTGACGAAGCCTTCTATCTACTATGAAAGCGCCCACACGCTCTTGGACTCTGATCGTAGAAGGACTTCTGCTGATCATTGGACGGGAGGAGCATCTTCCATCAGATTTACAGATGCGCCCAAGCCCTACCGTTCTCTGAATACGCTACCGGCATTCGTAGACAGTCAACACCCAGCACATTGGCGTGTGAAGTGTAGAGTAGAGGAGAGATGTATGAACAATTTCGTTATGGTAATCGACGATTCAGCTATTGTACGCAAAATTGTAGAGACTTGTTTGAGGCGCGAAGGCTTTGTGGTGAAGAGCTTTCCCGATGGTATCGAAGCTCTTCGCTGGTTGACCCAACCTGACGCGTGTATCCCCGCTTTAGTCTTCCTCGACATTAATATGCCCAAAGCAGATGGCTACCGTATTGCAGGCCATCTCAAGAGTAAGCCCGCTTTTGCAGAGACGGTAATTGTCATGTTGACGCGGCGTAACGGGGTAATTGATCGTTTGAAGGCGCGTATTTCTGGAGCCAAGCACTACATGACTAAACCATTTACCATCCAGGATATCGTTGCCGTGACATGCAATTATTTAGGTGCTCCTCGCCACGACGAATTTTATCATCCGATGCAAGCCGCTGGCTCTCCCCTACGATAACATTTCTCTTTGCTATTTGAGGGTGGCAAGCAATATTTTGACCTGATTAGGGGTAGTCTTCTGCTAGAATGTTATATATGAGAGGTACACTCGTTTGTACCAGTAATAAGCATTTACTAGTAGCTTGCTTCTGCATGGTGGCAGAAGCAGGTGGATGACGTGGAAGTCTCATGGAGAGAGAGGGAGCTAGCAATGTTCGAGTCCCATCCCGAAGTCTTGCCCAGAGAAAAATCGCTACCATCCGAAGAATACGCTGTTCAGGTGATGCCACCAGTCTTGCGCACTCTGGATATGACGACCATCTTTATTGTGATTATTTTTACGTTACCCATTGTCATGACTGCTATTTCGGCAGGTGTAGCGACTTTCACTTACTGGATTTTCACCACCCTCGTTTTCTTTCTTCCCTGTGTTATCGTTACTGCCCAACTCGGTGTCATGTATCCATATGAAGGCTCCCTTTATAACTG
>Ga0209265_1000521_pt1 | contig 10766 bp, 10 predicted proteins | sample GraSoiAngelo_103_FD_185872 | JGI IMG/M metagenome (GOLD analysis project Ga0209265, IMG submission 185872) | Grasslands soil microbial communities from the Angelo Coastal Reserve, California, USA - 14_0903_05_20cm (SPAdes) (version 2) | ecosystem: Environmental > Terrestrial > Soil > Grasslands ...
CTTGGGCCGGAGGGACGGCGCTGGATGTACAACGCGCTGCGGGGACACCGCGACATCGCCGTTGCCTATGGCTGCACCGGCGTACCGGCCTGGCAGCGCCGGGCACTTCCCTTCGCCTACCCCGTGGCGGCCCGCATCATCGACCGCTACCTCGACGTCACGCCCGCCACCGCGGCACGCTCAGAGGCCGCCGTCCGCACAACCTTCGACTCCGTCGCCGAGCGCCTGAGCGATGGTCGTCCCTACCTCTGCGGCGAGCGCTTCAGCGCCGCCGACCTCACCTTCGCCTCGCTGGCGGCGCCAATGCTGATGCCGCCCGAGTACGGCGTGCCGCTGCCCCAGCCTGAGGAGCTGCCGGTGGCGATGGCCGCGACGGTCCGCGAGCTGCGCGAGCACCCGGCCGGCGCCTACGCGCTGAGAATGTTCCGCGAGGAGCGCCGCGCCTAGCTCAATCCGCCGCGCCCGCCTTGCCACTCATCCCGGGGTGGATTCCCCGCCCGATCGTCTGCTCGTCGACGATCTTCTGCAGGTACGCGGTGAGGCGCTTGCGGTCGGCCACGGGCATGCCTTTGGTTAGGTCGCGCTCGTGGGCCGTGGCGATCTCGCGCCCGCGCTCGAGCGTCTCTCGCCCCTTGGCAGTGAGGTAGAGGGCGCGGACCCGGCGGTCGCTGGGATGCGGCCGGCGTTCGACCAGCCCCAGCTGCTCGAGCTCGTCTACGAGGCCGACCATGCGGCTCGGCGGCACCTCGATCGCCTCGCCGATCGCCTGCTGGGAATGGCCCTCGGCGGCATCGACGAGGTTGAGCACTCGGAACAGTGCCGGGTGCAGGCCAACCGCGCCGATCCGCTCGGCGAACTGGCGCGAAGCGTGGATCCCGACCTGGGAAAGCAGAAAGGCTAGTGTCGAGGGCGCCGCGTCCCCCGCTATTGGATCACCGCTCACAGGATCGCGAAGCCTACCGCCTTGCTTTGTGCTAAGAATCGTTTCTCCCTGAAACCTTTCTAGCTTGCAACGGATTTCGAGAGAAAGGACCGCCTGATGACCCGCCGTCTCGCCCGCCTCGCCGACATCGCCTACCGCCGCCGCGGCCGCATGGTCCTCGCCTGGATCGTCGCGACTGTCGTCCTGATCGGACTCGGGTCGTCCCTCGCCGGCGAGTATCACGCCGACTACAACACGCCGGGCTCGGAGTCCAAGGCAGCCAGCGAATTCACCAAGCGCGAATTCAGCGGCTACTCGGGCCAGGAAATCTACGTCGTCTGGAAGAACCCGAAAGGGGTCAACAGCCCGCCAACCAAGCGGCAGATGGACGCCTTCTTCACCCAGGCCGAAAAGGTCGAACACGTCGAGCGCCGGGCGGCGACCCGCGTGTCGAAGGACGGCACGATCGCAACCACGACGCTGCCGCTCAACGTGCCCGGCTGGGAGGTCAAGAAGAAACAGGGCGAAGAGCTGATCGCGGCGGCCGAAGACAACGACGGCGCCGGCCTGCAGATCGAGCTCGGCGGCGAACCGATCTACGCCGCGCAGGAACAGACCAGCCCCGAGGGGCTCGGCTTCCTCGGCGCGGCGATCGTGCTGCTGATCGCCTTCGGCTCGCTGGTCGCGGCGGGCCTGCCGCTGCTGATCGCCCTAGTCGGCCTGGGGATCACCTCGGGCGGCCTGATCGCCCTGCTGGCCAACCTGATCGACGTGCCCAACTGGACCACCGCGGTCTCCGGCCTGATCGGCATCGGCGTCGGCATCGACTACTCGCTGCTCGTCCTGACCCGCTTCCGGGCGGCGATGCGCTCCGGCAAGGACCGCCACGACGCCGTCGTCGAGGCCGTCTCCACCGCGGGCCGCAGCGTCCTGATCGCCGGCAGCACCGTGGTGATCGCGGTGCTCGGGCTCTTCCTCACCGGCCTTCCCTACATGTATGGGGTGGCGATCTCGGCCTCGCTCGCGGTGCTGGTCGTGATGCTGGCATCGATCACGCTGCTGCCGGCGCTGCTCTCCTACCTCGGTCCGAATGTCGACCGCCTGCGCATCCCCTTCCTCGGCCGCCGGCTGGAGAAGGAAGGAACCAGCGACTCCCCCGCCGCCCGCTGGAGCCACGCCGTGCAGCGGCGGCCCTGGACCGCGGCGATCGTCGCCACCGCGATCCTGCTCGCCCTCGCGGCGCCGGCGCTGGGCATGCGCCTGGGCTTTCCCGACGCCGGCAACGACAAACCGGGCACGATGACCCGCCAGGCCTACGACCTGATCAGCGAGGGCTTTGGCCCAGGCGCCAACGGCCCGCTGGTGATCGCCGCCGAACTGCCCGACCGGGGGGCCCGCTCGGCGGTCGAGGGCCTGACGACGCAGTTGCGCGAAGACCCGGGGGTCGCCTACGTGGCGCCGCCGCGCTTCAACTCACGGGGAACGGCGGCGCTCTTCACCGTGATCCCCACTACATCTCCCCAGGACGCGGCGACGACCGACCTCGTCGATCACCTGCGCCACACCGTGCTGCCCGACGCGCTGGAAGGCTCAGGCGTGGTGACCAGGCTCGGCGGCGTGACGCCGGCCCTCGAGGACCAGAGTGAATTCATCACCGGCCGCATGCCGCTCTTCATCATCGGTGTCGTCGGGCTCTCCTTCCTGCTGCTGCTGTTCGCCTTCCACTCACCGCTGATCTCACTCAAGGCGGCGGTGATGAACCTGCTCTCGGTCAGCGCCGCTTACGGCGTGATGACCCTGGTCGCCAAGGGCGGCGCGGTCGGCGAACTGATCGGGATCGACCACGAAGTGCCGGTCGCGCCATTCATGCCGGTGATGATGTTCGCGATTCTCTTCGGCCTCTCGATGGACTACGAGGTCTTCCTCGTCTCCCGCATCCGTGAGGAGTACCTCAAAGACGGCGACACCAGGCGCGCCGTGGCGGACGGACTAGCCAAGACCGCGCGCGTGATCACCGCGGCGGCGGCGATCATGGTCGTCGTCTTCCTGGCCTTCGTCGCCTCGCCCGAAGTCTTCCTCAAGCTCTTCGGCATCGGTCTCGCCGCGGCGATCTTCCTCGACGCCACCGTGGTCCGCATGGTCCTCGTGCCGGCCGTGATGCAGCTGCTCGGCGCCCGCAACTGGTGGTGCCCGGATTGGCTCGAGCGGCGGCTGCCTGCGATCGAGGTCGAGCGGGGCCCGCGGGTGGCCGAGGGCCGGCCGTAGCGAACGGCCGGCTGCCTGGCCTCCTGCAAACCTAACGCTCGCAGCTGCGGATCGAGTCGGCTCCGGCGGCGCCGCGACAGCGGTCGACGCCGGGTCCGCCGCGCAGGCGGTCCGCGCCGCGGCCCCCCTTGAGGACGTCGCCGCCCGGGCCGCCCCTGAGCACGTCCGGTCCGCCGCGGCCGACGAGGCGATCTTTGCCGGCGCCGCCGAAGACGCGATCGGCGGCCGTGCCGGCGCCGATGTAGTCGTCGCCGCGGCCGGCGCAGACCAGGTCCCGCCCGCCGAGCGCGACGATCGTGTCGCTGCCGCCCAAGGTTGCGATCACGTCGCGGCCGGACGTGCCGACGATGAGGTCGTTGCCGGCCGTGCCGGTGATCGAGGCGGGAACGCCGCGGCAGGTGGCAGGCGGACCGACGACCGTGGTCGCCGCGGTCGCTTTGTTGTTGACGGCGACTGGATCTTTGATGTCGCCTTTGACCGTGGCGGTGTTGCTGATCACACCGGCCCGGCGGGGGATGACCACCAGCGTGACCGTCGGCGGCGGCGAGTAGCTGACAGCTGCCGCCGAGAGCGGGCCAAGATCGCAGCTGACGTTACGGCTCTTGTGAGCGCATTTGCCGACGCTTGGCGTAGCGGAGACAAAGTCGACGCCCTTGGGCAGCTGATCGGTGACGGTGACTTTGCCGGCGCTTTCGGGCCCGAGGTTCTGCACCCCAATCGTGTAGGTCAGGGCCGCGCCGACGCCAACCGGGTCGGGGCTGTCGCCCTTGCTGATTGCCAGGTCGGCCGTGCCCGCTTTTGCCGCCACGCTCACGCCGGCAAGAACCGAGGCGAGCAACGCAGCGAATGCCAACAACTTAAAACTCCGCATGGGTCCCCCTTTTCTCGTTTCTCCCTTGCTTAACGTCGCTGGATCGGCGCCGTCAGGGGTTTCTTCAGCGACTTCGGGGTAGCAGAAGGCCTGCGGAGAATTCGAGAGGACACACAAAGACGAAAGGAGGACCGAATGAGTGATCGCGAGGAAACCGCCGGCGGCCCGCTGGGCAAGCTGGCCGGGAAGGCGAAGGAGGCGATCGGTGGAGCGATCGGCCACGAGGACCTGCAACGCGAGGGCCGCCTCCAAGAGGTACAGGCCGAGACAGAGGCGGAGGCCGCCAAACTTGACGCCGTAGCCGAGCGCAAGGAGTCCGAAGCCGAGCTGAAGGAGGAGCGGGCCGAGACGCAGGCCGAGCGGCGCGAGGTCGAACTGGAGAGCTCCCGCGTCGAGGCCGAGGAGACCGCGGAGCGCAAGCTGGAGCGGGAGCAACGCCAGGCAAGGGCCGGGCAGGTCGAAGAGAAGGCCGAGGCCGCGGAGCTGGAGCGCCAAGCGCGGCGCGCGGAAGAAGCTGCACAGACCCTCAATTCCAAGGAGGACGGCTAGATGTCGGTGCTGGGAGTTCCAAAGATGCTTGTTGGCCAGTCGGTGAAGTTGGCGCGGATGCCGTTCGACCTCACCCTCAACGCAATCGATGGCCGGAGGCAGCCTACGTTCGAGGAGCAGCTGGCCGAGGAGCAGCAAGAGCGCGCTGCCGAGCTGCGAAAAGAGGCCGAGCGAAAGCGACGCAAGGCTGACGAGGAGCGCAGAGAGCGCGAGGCAAAAGCGGAGAAAGCCGCCGCCGCCCGCAAGCGGAAAGCCGCCGAGAAAGCCGAGAAGAAAGAGCAGGCCGACGCCAAACGCGAGCGCGCGGCCAAGCTCGAGAAGCTCGAGGCCAAGGAGGAGAGCATCGAGGCCAAAGAGGCAGCGGTGCGAGCCGAGCGCCAAGCGGAGCGGGTCAAAAAAGCAGCTTCTGCCGCAAAGGAGACCCGCAAGGACGAAACTGGCTCCTCGGGTTCGGCCTAGTCCTCGAGCTGGCCGATGCGGTCGATCAGACCCGGCAGCTCGCGGTGGCTGTCGAGAACGAAGTCTGCCTCTTCCTCGCCGTCCGCGCCGCGGTCGTCGTGCAGGCCGCGGTAGCGGATGGTCTTCATGCCGATGGCCGCGGCACCGGCGATATCGGTGCGGCGCAGGTCGCCGATGTGCGCCGCTTCGCTCGGTTCGGCGTCCAGCGCATCGAGGGCGGCTTCGAAGATCTGCGGCGAGGGCTTGTAGTGGCCGACCTCGTCGGAGAAGGCCCAAGCCGAGAAATGGCCGAGCAGACCCTCACGGTCGAGGAAATCGCGTAGCAGCTTGCCGCCGGTAAAGCCGACATCGCAGACGATGCCGAGGCCCAGCCCACGCTCGCCCAGGGCTTCGAGGCAGGGACAGATGTCGGGTGCGAGCTCGAGCTTGGCGTCGCGGCCGGCGGATAGGAAGGCCTCCGCCACCATCTCCCGCGCGGCGCCCTCGATGCCGAGAGTGCGAACGAGCATCTCGGCTCCCTCGCTCGGGTGGAAGTGGGTGCCCTCCGACCAGGATCGTTGATAAGTGGCCGCGACCTCCTCCAGCGTCGTCACCAGCTGCCCCGCCTCAACCGCGACATCGCCGGCTTCACAGGCCGCTGCAACCGCCTCTCGCCGTGCCTCGACTATCGCCGCACCCGGCCGCTCGCGAGCGATCGTGTTCCAGAAGTCGAAGGTGATCGCCTTGACCGGCTGCGTCACGTCGCCCGACCCCGAAACAGCCTCGCCGCCGCCTAGCGGCGCCGCGGATCCATCGCGCGCGAGATCACTACGCGCTGAATCTCGTTGGTTCCCTCGTAGATCTGGGTGATCTTGGCGTCGCGCATCATTCGCTCGACCGGGTACTCCTTGACGTAGCCGTAGCCGCCGAGCACCTGGATCGCCTCGACGGTGACCCGCATCGCGTTGTCGGAGGCGAAGAGCTTTGCCATCGAGGAGTGCTTGGCCAGGCCGGGGTCGTTCTGGTCGGCCATCGCGCAGGCCTTGTAGAGCAGCTCGCGGGCGGCGGCGGTGCCGGTCTCCATATCGGCCAGCTTGAACTGGATCGCCTGCAGGTCGAGGATCGGTTTGCCAAAGGCGACCCGCTCCGAGGCGTAGGCGGTCGCGTAGTCGGTCGCCCCCTGGGCGATGCCGACCGCCTGCGCGGCGGCGCCGAGCCGCGTCCTTTCCAGCGTGCCAAGGGCGACGCCGAGCCCCCGCCCGACCTCGCCGATCACGTTCTCGGCCGGCACCCGCACGTCGTCGAAGACCGGTGAGCCGGTCGGCGAGCCACGAATACCCAGCTTGTGCTCAAGCTTGCCGATCGAGAAGCCGGGCCGGTCGGCCTCAATCATGAAGGCGGTGATCCGCCGCTTTTCGCGGTCGGTGACGGCGAAGACAACGTAGAAGTCGGCGACGCCCGCATTGCTGATCCAGTTCTTGGCGCCGTTGATTACCCATTCGTCACCGTCGAGCTCGGCGTGCGTGCGCATCGCCGCTGGGTCCGAGCCGGCCTCCGGCTCAGAGAGGGCGAATGCAGGGCTCCACTCGCCGCTGGCACAGCGCGGCAGCACCCGCTGCTTCAGCTCATCGCTGCCGAAGAGCCGGATCGGCAGCGAGCCGAGCTCCTGCACCATCAGGATCAGGGCGCTGGAGGCGCAAGCCTTGGCGATCTCCTCGACCGCCATCTGCAGCATCAGCGTGCCCGTCCCGGTCCCCCCGTACTCCTCTTCGAAGGGCAAAGCGAGGATGTCGTGCTCGGCCAGCAGCTCGCGCACGTCCCTGGGGTATTCGGATTTCTCGTCGATCTCGGCAGCACGCGGAGCGATCCGCTCACGCGCGATCTTCCCGATCGTCTCGCGGAAGTCGAGCATGTCCTGCGGGATCGAGTAAATGTCGTTGACGGCACTCATTGCGATCGGGACCGTATCCGTAGAGGTCCCGGCCTGCCTTGTGATAATCGACGCTAGCTCAGCAGGCAGGGACGGCCGGGTCGACGAAGGGCGTGCCGATCAGGCTGCCCGAGATTTTCCCGTTGTTGTAGAAGGCGTCGGCGGAGGCGTAGTAGGCGTCGTTCCAGGGACTCGAGGCGATCCTGTACCACCAGGTGTTGCCGTCGGCAACCCTGAACCCGGTCACCGCGCAGCCCACCTGGACCGAGTAGTTCGAGGGCATCGAAGGACCGGGGACTCCTTCGCCGCTCAAGTAGTCGGACCAGGTGTTCACCACCCCTCCGGAAGTCTCGGATACGGTCTCATCCGCAGGCGATTCCACGCTCACGGGCGCGCGGATCGGCGTCGATTCGACCGGCAGATCCTTGAAATGGATGAAGCCGGTAAAAGAATCTGCGCTGACCACCCGCTTGTCGTAGGCACCATGTTTCAAATAGTTGTACTCCTCGACCGTCACGTTGCCTCCGTTGATGGCGACGACGTAAGCGACATGGCCCCAGACACCGGTGTTCGACCAAGCGACCGAACCGAGCCCAGGCTTCGCGTTCACCAGGTATCCCAGCCTGCGCGCCGCCCGCCCCCAGTGATTTGCGTTCTTATGGAACGGCATATCGAATCCGTTCCGCGCGTGCAGGGCCCAGGCAACGAAGGAGGTGCACTCGCGGTTGAACTCCCTCCACGGATCGAGGGCCGAGTCTTGGGGAGGGTCCTTCCACCGCGGCGGGTAGTCGTCTCCAGGATCGACCCCGCCGCCCTTGCCGCCCACCGGGGGCGCCTTGACGACCCTGAGGCCTGCGCTCCCAGCGGAGCCCGCCAAAGCCTGACGGTGTGGCCGCGCACGGGGATCTCGGTGCGGCGAGGCACCCCCCGCGGGCACGGCAGTCGTGGCGAGGACGGTTGCCGTCGCCAGGATCACGGCTAATGTCGCGCGGCACCCCACCGCGCGGTCTCTACGACGCATTTACCATTTCAGGCGATCGCGACGCCGCTCAGCAGGCGCGCACCGCCGGGTCAACGAAGGGCGTGCCGATCAGGCTACCCGAGGTTTTTCCGTTGTTGTAGAAGGCGTCGGCGGAGACATAGAAGGCTTCGTTCCACGGGCTTGAGGCAATCCTGTACCACCAGGTATTGCCGTCTTCTACCCTGAATCCGGTTAGTGCGCAGGCGATCTGGACCGTGGCATTCGACGGGATCGACGGCCCCTGGGCGCCACCGGCATTCGTGTAGTTGGTCCAGGTGTGAGCAACCCCGCCGGTGGTCTCCGAATACGTGGGCGACGGTCCGGAAGGCGCTGAGGGAGTCGGGGAAGCCGGGCTGGAGGGTGCGCTTGGCGACGGCGACGGAGCGGTGGCTTCCGGCGGCAGATCCTTGAAGTGGATGAAGCCCGTGAACGCGCTGGCGCTGATGACGCGCTTGTCGTAGGCGCCCTTCTGGAGGTAGTTGTACTCCTCGACCGTCACGTTGCCCCCGTTTACGGCCACGACATAGGCGACGTGACCCCATATGCCGGCGTTCGACCAGGCGACCGAACCAACCGAGGGGTTGGCATTGACGACGAAGCCGCGTTTTTCCGCCAGGGGGCCCCATCGATTTGCGTTCTGATGAAAGGGAATCTCGAAGCCGTTGCGCGAGTGCAGCGCCCAAGCGACGAAGGAGGTGCACTCGCGGTTGTACATGCCCCATTGGTCGACCACCGAGTCCTGGGCGGCACCCTTCCAGCGGGGCGGGTAGTCGTCACCGGGATCGACCCCACCGCCCTTGCCGTGAATCTCCGGCGCCTTGACGACCTTCGCATGCGCGTCGCGCAGGGAGCCCCGCACAGCCTGACGATGGGGCTTGTGATGACCTCGATGGTGGTGGTCCCGCGCCGCGATCGCCACCGGGGGCGCGTTGGCGCCGAGCAGGGCACCCACGAGCGCCAGGGTTGCGACAGCCTGCGCATAACGAACAGTAATTGCTCTAGACAACGTCCCCCAGGCCTTTCGGTCGATTGCTCCCCGCTGCGGTCAGACGAGACTTATACATGGTTCAGTCAGAAACGATGTAGTTTTCGAGCTTGGTCGATGTAAAAGCTCGAATCGCGCATTTACGCAAAGCTTGCGTCGTGAATTTCCCTCTCACGACAATTCAGCCCTCGGAAGTCGCGGCGCTCGTCGGGTCGGTGACCACTTACGGCGCACTATCCGGGTTCGCGCTTCGCGAGCGTGCCGACTACGGAGACGGCACTCCCCTCCTGATCGCCTCGCTCTCTGGCGTCGTCCTCAGCATCGTGGCCCTCTACAGTGCCATTCCATTCCTGCGAGGCGCGGCGCTTGTCTTCTTTGGGCTCGTCGTCATCGCGACCCTGAGCCCGGTATTCGTCGAGGGAATCCGCGAGAAACAGTGGTACTGGCCAGAGGCCGTAATCCAGCTTCACGAGCGGCCAAAGTTCCTCCTCCTTGGGCTCGGACTGGCGCTCGTCGTCGCCGGCAGCGCCGCCCTCGGCGCCCTCCTGCTGGGCGATCGATCCACCACCACGATCTCGATCAGCCCCTCTGGTCGGTACCGGATCTCCGGGACGTGCGTCAACGGCTCCTGCTACGTCAACGAGTGCGCGACCCCGGCTACTTGTGGTTCCAAAAACGAGGGCGAGCTGAAGGAGGAAACCGCAGTCGACATCGTCTGCCAAATCAAAGGCGAATCGACTCAAGCCCCAGACAATCGCCGTTCCGACGTATGGGATCGCCTGTCCACCGGACTATACGTCAGTGATCTTTTCGTCTCAGGTACTAAAAATGATCACTTCGCCCCACGACTGCCGCGTTGCGCCATCAGCTAATGATTTGTGAACAGTGCGCTACGCAAGCCACGCCGCACACCGGACGTTAAGGTTGTCGGCCGTGACGTGTAAAGCCGGGTATCGGCTCATTGGCTTGGGACTGTCGCTTCTGGCGTGCCTCCTCGCGCTACCCATGGCCGCCAAGGCGAATGGCTCCGGCATTCGGCTCAAGTCGAATGTGACCAAGGCCGACAACGTCGCCATAAGGGTCAGCCTGGGAGGATTTCCCAGCGAGCGCTGCGTACCGCATATCTCGAAGGGGAAGCGGTCCGAACGGGGAAAGCCGACCACGACGAGCGACAACGGCGGCGCGGTTTGGAGCTGGTTCATACCCGGCAACGTGAGTCCCGGGCGCTGGCGGTTCAGCGTCCGCTGCACCGGCGGGCGCAGTGCGCACAGCGCGAGCATCAGCTTCCTCGCGGACGGCGGCACCGGACGGCCTTCGCGCGGTCTCTGGCTCCCGCGGAGCATGCACGCCCACGCTGTAATCCAGCCGAGGGCAAAAGAAGGCAACGGTGGCGGCGGCGCCTCGCTCTATCCGATCGGCCAGTGCACGTGGTGGGTGGCGATCCACCGGCCCGACCTACCTTTCTTCCCCGGTCGCTCCGGTGACGCTATGAACTGGGCTAAGAGCGCGGCGGCCCAAGGCTTTCCGGTAGGCAGGATGCCGGTGGTGGGGGCGGTTGCCGTCCTCCAGCCCGGCCAGTACGGCGCTGGACCGTTCGGCCACGTCGCAATGGTCGTCGCGGTGCACGGCGGCAAGATCCGCATCTCTGGGACTGGTCTAAATGCCGAAGGCGGGAACGACTCGAGGACGATCAGCTCTCGCGGGCTGCGGTTCATCTACACCAAGGGAAACCCGGACCCCTCGCTGTTCGCGAACCTGACCAGCCCCACCGCCGGAGCGCGAGTG
>Ga0209265_1000526_pt1 | contig 10712 bp, 8 predicted proteins | sample GraSoiAngelo_103_FD_185872 | JGI IMG/M metagenome (GOLD analysis project Ga0209265, IMG submission 185872) | Grasslands soil microbial communities from the Angelo Coastal Reserve, California, USA - 14_0903_05_20cm (SPAdes) (version 2) | ecosystem: Environmental > Terrestrial > Soil > Grasslands ...
TGTGACGGTGAGGATGCCGGGACCCACGCAAGACGCCACGTGCGCGCCTGAAGTAGCACCGGACCCTATGACCGACCAGGATGCTTCGACCCGGTGAGGCTTTCCCTTCCGCACGGGAACGACGAAGTCGAAGCTGTGCGCCGACAACGTGCTCAAGATCAGGTCGAAGTCACAGAGCGGGTTGGGCCCCACGCAGACCCCTGTTGTCGCCGGGGCTCTAACGCTGCAGGTGAAGCCAGTTCCGAGGCTGGAGCAGTTCGCGTCCGTGGTGCAGGCAATGGTCGTGGGGGCCATTGTGCATTCGGTGAGCTGAGAAAAGAGGTTGCTGCTGATCTGCTGAAATCGCTCGTCGTACACCACACAGTTGGTGGGAAGTATTCCGGCACCACTCCCATCGACCGTTACGCAGACCTCAATTCCGATGTCCGCCGTCGCGCTGGGAATGGTTGTCGAGATCTTCGTGTCGGTGAAAAGGCCGCTCACCAGCGAAGGCCTGATATCCAACGTTACACCGCTCCCATTGGACGTCGAGATGTCGGCGCTGAATAGGGTTACTCCAGTGCCCCCGCTGAAATTGCCGCCTGTCCCGATCGCGCAGGACGCTGGGGTGCCGGTGGCGCTGAAATTGCCGCTGGATTGCGCGAGGGCAAGTCTCGAGCCAAGTACGGTGGCGAGGGCTGCTACTGCAAACACGGATGCTAACGTCCTCATTCGTTTCCTCCGGGGTTCTTGTAGCGAAATGTTAATGCCTTGATGGGCGAAGACGGGAGATGGGCGTTCGATCGAAGGTCACCCGCTTTCCCGTCGGATCAGGAAAGGCGGCGCCGGCCGGCCAAAGGTCGTACGAAGATGCATCATGTCCTCCCTGACGATGCGAGGTGGTGGTCGGGGTGCTCGCGCGTCGGCACCCGCGGAACGGTTCGATAGCAGTTTCAATGCCAGTGAATGGGCTACACCCCATGGCCAGCGCGGCGCGGCATGAGTTGGCAACTGTGCGGCGTGAAGGGAGCTACTCGTAGTTTCGCGTGACTTCTATGGCGGACGTCACACGAATCCCGGAACGATTGGGCGCGCTTCGCATCCTCTGAAGGTGCTACGTCCCTCGCACTCTCGTGGGCTGCTTCGGGACCAGGTGGGGTGCTTGGACTCGTGCACGGTCGCACCTTCGATTCCGGGCAGCTCGGCGGGCGTGACCTGTGGCGCCACCAGCATCCGGTTGCCGGAGCGTGGCTGGTGACTTGCCTTGACCCGTCCCCGGGGCGCACGATAGACGCGCCCAATGCGCAGCCCCCGAGACTTCGGCAAGCCGCTTGCCATCGGCGCGCCCACACCGCCGCCGGAGATCCCCGTGAAGCCGTCGCGGGTGATCCACTTCTTCGACCCCTCGAACGCGAAGATGGCGGCCAAGCTGCCCGAGATCGCCCAGAAGACGGACATCCTGCTCGGCAACCTCGAGGACGCGATCCCCGCCGACAAGAAGGTGGAGGCGCGCGAGGGGCTGGCGCGCATCGGCCGGGAGGTCGACCTCGGCGACACGCCGCTCTGGACGCGCGTCAACAGCCTCGACAGCCCGTGGTTCCTCGACGACATCATGCGGCTGGTGGGCGAGATCGGCGACCGGCTCGAGGTGATCATGATCCCCAAGGTCGAGGGGCCGTGGGACATCCACTACGTCGATCGCCTCCTCGCCCAGCTCGAGGCGCGCCACAAGCTCCGGCGCGCGCTCCTCGTCCACGCCATCCTGGAGACGGCGCTCGGCGTCACCAACGTCGAGGAGATCTGCGCCGCGAGCCCGCGCATGCAGGGGATCAGCTTCGGGCCGGCGGACCTCGCTGCCTCCCGGCGCATGAAGACGACGCGCGTCGGCGGCGGCCACCCGGCCTACCTGGTGCGCACGGACCCCGACCCCACGAACCCGAACGCGCCGCGCCCGACGGCCCAGCAGGACCCGTGGCACTACTCGATCGCGCGCATGGTGGACGCGTGCGCGTCGACGGGCTGCCTGCCCTTCTACGGACCCTTCGGCGACATCTCGGACCCGCTCGGCTGCGAGGACCAGTTCCGCGCGGCGTTCCTGCTCGGCTGCGTCGGGGCCTGGTCGCTTCACCCGAGCCAGATCGACATCGCCAAGCGGGTCTTCAGCCCTCCCGTGGAGGAGGTGGCGTTCGCCAAGCGCGTCCTCGAGGCGATGCCCGACGGCCGCGGCGTCCTCATGCTCGACGGCAAGATGCAGGACGACGCGACCTGGAAGCAGTGCCGGGTGATGCTGACCCTCGCGAAGCTGCTGGCGGCGAAGGACCCGGAGCTGGCGCGACTCTACGGCCTCTGAGCCCGCGGTCCCGATGCTGACTCGCGTGCACCACGTCGGCCTCGTCGTCCGCCGCCTCGAGGACGGCCTCGCCTTCTGGCAAGACACGCTCGGGCTCCGCATCGTCAAGCAGGCGACGGTCCAGGACCAGGGCGTGCGAGCCGCCCTGCTGCCGATCGGCCGGAGCGAGATCGAGCTGCTCGAGCCGATCGACGCGGCGGGCGGCGTCGCCAAGTTCCTCGCCCGGCGCGGCGAGGGGCTCCACCACGTCTGCTTCGAGACGCCCGACGTCGCGGCCGAGCTCGCCGCCGCCCGGGGCGCGGGGCTGCCGCTGATCGACGAGGCGCCGCGCCGGGGCCTCGCCGGCATGATCTGCTTCCTCCACCCGAAGGGCACGTGCGGCGTTCTCGTGGAATTCGCCACGCCGCCGCCCGGTGAGCACCACGACGCCGTCGCGGGTACCGGTCCGTTCGCCGGCATCGCGCTCCGCGAAGTGACGGCCCGGAGCCGCGATGCGGCAACCGCCGCGGCGCTCTTCACGAGCAGGCTCGGCCTTGCGCCTGCAGCGGCCGAGGCCGCCCCCGGACTGACCGCGACGGCGGTCACCGCCGGCGGCGTCCGCCTCGGGTTCCTGAGCGCCGACCTGAGTGCCTCCTCCCCGAACGCAACCGCGGTCAGGGAAGCTCTCGAGACCGGCGGCGAGGGGCTGAGCGGCCTCGTCCTCGAGGTGCCGGATATCGCGGCTGCGAGTCGTACCCTGGGCACTCCACCGGAGGGAGACGTCCACCTCGACGCCGCGCGGTGTCACGGCGTCCCGCTCACGTTCCGGGCCGCCGCCCGCTGAACAGGCCTCAGAGACGGTCGCGGACGCCCGCCAGGCCGGCGGCCTTGGCGCAGCTCGCGCAGCAGAAGACGCGCCCGTCTCCTTCGATGCCGTGGCCGATCACGCGGCACCCGCAGCGGGCACACGTCGGCGCGAGCGCCTGGATGGCGCACTCGAAGCTGTCGAAGACGTGCGGCGCGCCGCCCGTGATCACCTGGAAGGTCTTGTCGTACTCGTTGCGACATACCTCGCACTGGGCCATGCGTGCACCCTCCTCTGCCGGACGAACGGCTCCATCCTTCGCCATGTAGAAAGGTGGGATCAATCCCCTGCCACGCAGGATTGACGTCCCGGAGCCGGCACGGCAGCGAGGGAGTGTCCTCTGGCCATGCTCTACACCCGGGACACGGGGAGCGGACAGCCGGTCCTGCTCCTGCATGCCTTTCCCCTGAACAGCCGCATGTGGGAGCCGCAGATGGATGCGCTCGCCGCCCGCGCGCGGCTGCTCGCCCCCGACCTCCCGGGATTCGGCCTGAGTCCGCCGCCCCTCGCGGCCCCTTCGCTCGACGACTACGCGCGGCAGGTCGTCGACGTCCTCGATGCACTCGCGGTCGACCAGGTGGTCGTCGTCGGCCTGTCGATGGGAGGCTACCTCGCCTTCCGGCTCGTCGGGGAGCTCGGCCGGCGTCTCGTCGGTCTCGTCCTGGCCAACACGCGCGCCACGCCGGACGCGGAGTCAGGGGCGCTCGCCCGGCACCGGCTGGCCGCCGAGGTCGAGGCGCGCGGCGTCGAGGTCGCGGCGAGCGAGTTCCTGCCGAAGCTTCTGGGTGCGACGACGCAACGCGGCCGGCCGGCGCTCGTCGACCGCGTGCGCGGCATCATCCGGGAGAACACGCCGGCCGGTGTCGCGGCGGCCCTGCGCGCGATGGCGGCGCGGCCCGACTCGACATCGCTGCTGGCCGGCATCCGCTGTCCCGTGCTGTGCGTCGCGGGCGAAGAGGACACGCTCACGCCCCCGGAGGTCGCGCGCGCCATGGCCGAGCGCATTCCCGGCGGCCGGGCGATGGTCGTGTCCGGGGCCGGGCACCTCACCAACCTGGAAGCGCCCCAGGCCTTCAACGACGCGCTGGCCGGATTCCTGAGCGAGAGGACCAGGCATGACGAGGGACGCGGCGGCGACCCGCTTCCGTGATCGCGCCCATGCGGGGGGGGTGCTCGCGGCCGCGCTCGCTCGGTACGCGCACCGTCGCGACGTCATCGTGCTCGCGTTGCCGCGCGGCGGCGTGCCGGTCGGCTGCGAGGTGGCGCGCGCGCTCGGCGTCCCGCTCGACGTCTTCGTCGTCCGCAAGCTCGGCGTGCCGGGCCACGAGGAGCTTGCCATGGGGGCGATCGCATCGGGCAGCGTGCGACTCCTGAACGAGGACGTGGTGGCGCTGGCCGGCGTCTCCGAAGAGGCCATCGACGAGGTCGCGGCGCGCGAGGCAGCGGAGATCCGTCGCCGCGAGCGCGTCTACCGCGCGACCTCCGCGGCCGCACCGTCATCCTGGTCGACGACGGCCTCGCCACCGGCGCGAGCATGCGCGCCGCCGCGGCGGCCGTCCGGCGTCAGGGTCCGGCGTGGGTCGTGGTCGCCGTCCCCGCCGCCGCGGCCGACACCTGCGAGACGCTGCGCGGCGAGGTCGACGAGCTCGTGTGCCTGATGACGCCCGAGCCGTTCCACGCCGTCGGCCTGTGGTACGAGGACTTCTCGCAGACGAGCGACGAGGAGGTGCGGCAGTTGCTGGAGTGGAATTCGTTGACCTTTCGCGTCACGGACAGATAATAGTGTGATTCATATGCCGACGCCCCTCGAGCAGTGGGTAGACGAGTGCTCCCGGATCACCCGGCCGAAGGCCGTCCACTGGTGCGACGGGTCGGCGGCCGAGTACCAGCGCCTGGTCCAGGAGATGCTCGGCACGCGCACCCTGATCGAGCTGAACCAGCAGGCGTACCCGGGGTGCTACCTGCACCGCAGCGACCCGAGCGACGTCGCGCGCACCGAGCACCTGACCTTCGTGTGCAGCCGCACCAAGGAGGACGCCGGGCCGAACAACAACTGGATGTCGCCGGCCGACGCCAAGGAGAAGGTCGGTGCGCTCTTCGCCGGCGCCATGCGCGACCGGACCATGTACGTGGTGCCCTACCTGATGGGTCCGGTCTCGTCGCCCTACAGCCAGGTGGGCGTCGAGATCACCGACAGCCCCTACGTGGCGGTCAGCATGCGCATCATGACGCGCATGGGGAAGGTCGCGCGCGACCGGCTGGGCGCCTCGGACTACTACGTGAAGGGCCTGCACTCGCTCGGCGACCTCAGCCCCGACCGCCGCTTCATCCTGCACTTCCCCGAGGAGCGCACGATCTGGTCGGTCGGCTCCGGCTACGGCGGCAACGCGCTCCTCGGCAAGAAGTGCCATTCGCTCCGCATCGCGAGCTGGATGGCGCGCGAGGAGGGCTGGCTCGCCGAGCACATGCTGATCGTCGGGATCGAGGAGCCGAGCGGACGGACGACGTACATCGCCGCGGCGTTCCCGAGCGCGTGCGGGAAGACGAACCTCGCCATGCTCGTCCCGCCCGCCAGCCACAAGGGCTACAAGGTGTGGACCGTCGGCGACGACATCGCGTGGATGAACCCCGCCGACGGCCAGCTGCGCGCGATCAACCCCGAGGCGGGGTTCTTCGGCGTCGCGCCCGGGACGAACTCGAAGACCAATCCCAACATGATGGCCACGATCGGGAAGAGCTCGCTGTTCACCAACGTGGCGCTCACGCCGCGCGGCGCCCCGTACTGGGAGGGCATGGACGGCGGCCCGCCGCCCGAGGCGCTCGACTGGCAGGGCCGGCCCTGGACCCCGGCGAGCGGCACGAAGGCAGCCCATCCCAACTCGCGCTTCACGACGCCGGCCCACCAGTGCCCGTCGATGTCGCCCGAGTGGGAGAGCCCTGGCGGCGTGCCGATCTCCGCGCTCGTGTTCGGCGGCCGGCGCGCCACGCTCATGCCGCTCGTCTTCCAGGCCTTCAACTGGCAGCACGGCGTCTTCCTCGGCGCGACGATGGCCTCGGAGACCACGGCCGCGGCGACCAGCGCCGTCGGCGTCGTGCGACAGGATCCCATGGCGATGCTGCCGTTCTGCGGCTACAACATGGGCGACCACTTCGGCCACTGGCTTCGCATGGGCACGCGCGTCGCCACGCCGCCGCAGATCTTCCGGGTGAACTGGTTCCGTCAGGGCCGCGATGGCAGCTACCTCTGGCCCGGGTTCGGCGAGAACCTGCGCGTGCTCCGCTGGATGGTCGCGCGAGTCCACGGCGAGGTGGGCGCGGCCGACACCCCGATCGGCCGTGTGCCGCACGTCGCGGACCTCGACCTCACCGGCATCGACGTCTCGCGCGCGACGCTCGAGGAGCTGCTCGCCGTCGACCGCCAGGGCTGGCTCGAGGCGGCGGCCGCGCAGGGGACCTTCCTCGAGCAGTTCGGCGATCGCCTGCCGCGCGAGATCCGCGAGGAGCAGGCCACGCTCGTGAAGCGCCTCCGGGGCTAGCCGCTCGACTCGAGATGGAATCTCCGCGCGTGCCGCGCGCGCGGCCGAGCGAAGCGAGCGGGGAGTGAGGACCCGGCGGGCTCCGCCCGACGGGGCGAGGGGCGGAGCCCCTCGCTGATCTAGCCGCGCTCGGCGGCCGACGCGCGCGCCCGCGCCCCGGCGGGTGTCAGCGCCCGGCGCAGGATCTTCCCGTTGCGCGTGCGCGGCAGCTCGTCCATGAGATAGACGATCCGCGGGGCCTTGTACGATGCGAGCCGCCGCCGGCCGTAGGCCAGGACGTCGTCGGGAGAGAGCGCGCTGCCCGGCCGCGCCGTCACGTAAGCCACGACCAGCACCTTCCCCGACGACACCTCTTCCCCCGCGGCCGCCGCGTCCGCCACGGCCGGGTGGTCCTTCAGCACGCGCTCGATCTCGTGCGGCGAGACGCGATAGCCGAAGGTGTTGATGAGGTCGTCCTTGCGCCCGAGGAACCAGACGTAGCCATCCTCGTCCTGGCGGGCGTAGTCGCCGGTCAGGAACCAGTCGGCGCGAAAGCACGCGGCGGTCTCCTCCGGCTGGTTCCAGTAGCCGAGCATGAGCCCCGGGTCGTCGCGCCGGATGCAGAGCATGCCCTCCTCGCCCGGGGGCACCGTACCGAGCGTCGCCGGATCCAGGAGCTCGACGGCGTGGCCGGGCTGCACGAAGCCGGCGGCGCCCGGCCGGAGCGGGCGCGCCCGGGTCTGGCAGATGTAGTAGGAGCATTCGGTCATCCCGAGTCCCTCGTAGATCTCGAGCCCGAAGCGGTCGCGCCACGCCGCGAGCACCTGGTCGGAGAGATGCTCGCCCGCGCTCATGCAGTGGCGGAGCGACGGCACGTCGCGCCGCGTCGCCTGCGTCTTCTGGACGATCTGGCGGTAGATCGTCGGCACGCCGATGAAGATCGTCGCCGCGTGCGCGGCGATGAGGCGCGGCCAGAGCGCGGCGTCGCTCGCTCCCTCGTGCACGATCGCCGTGTGGCCGCGGTAGAGCGGGTCCATGAGGCCGGTGCCGAGCACATAGGTCCAGTTGAACTTGCCCGAGTGGAGGACCCGATCGCCTGCGGGGCGGAAGTCGAACCAGTAGCGGGACGACGGCTGGCGGCCGAGCAGCGCCCGGTGGGCGTGCAGGACGCCTTTCGGATAGCCGCTCGTGCCGGAGGTGTAGACGAGGTAGGCGGGGTCCTCGGCCCGCGTCGGGTGCGCAGCCTCGCAGCGCGAGATGCCGGCGAGCGCCCCCTCGAGATCGCGGACGTCGACACGCGCCGGCCGGCCCGCCTCGCCTGGCCCGACGAGGAGCACGTGCGTCACATGATCGAGACGCTCGACGGCGTCGCGCATCGCGTTCCAGCTCGCCACGTCGGTGACCAGCACCCGCGCGCCGGAGTCCGCGGCGAGGTACACGACCTCCTCCGAGGTGAGCAGGATGGAGGTCGGAACGGGGATGGCCCCCCGCTTCATGGCCCCCAGGAAGACGACCGGATACTCGAGGCAGTTGGCGAGACGGATCAGCACCCGCTCGCCGGCGCCGACGCCGAGATCGCGCAGGAGCTGCGCGAAGCGGCTCGTCTCCGCCGCCAGCTCGGCGAAGGTAGCCTGGCGCACACCCGTGCGGTCGTCGTCGACGACCACGGCGGTCCGTTCCTCGACCGGCGCGCCGAGATGCGCGTCTGTGCACGCCACCCCGATGTTGAAGTGCTCGGGGATGTTCCAGCGCCACGGCGGGAAGTCGCGCACCGCCGTCAGGGTGCCGGTTCGCGCGGGATATTGCCAGACAGCGGCCCGGCGTCAGCGAAACGCGGGCATCACCTTCTCGGCGAAGAGGCGGGCCGGGTCGCGCGTGTCGCGGCCGAAGAACTCGATCACGAAGAGCGTGCAGCCGAGGGCGCGGTGGCGCTCGATCCGGTCGATGACCCGTTCGGGCGTGCCCCAGATGCCGTGCGCTTCGAGGCCGGCGCCCATGTGTCCGCCGTAGATCTTCTGTGCGCGCTCGAGCCCGGTGCGCGCGGCGTCGTCGGTCTCGGCGACGACGACGAGGCACTGCTGCGACACCTCGATCGACGCGAAATCGCGGCCGACCTCCGCGCAGCGGCGCCTCAAGGCCTCGACCTTGGCGCCGAGCTCCGGCTGGAAGGCGGCGAGGTTGTTCCAGATGTCCGCGTGCCGGGCGGCGATCCCCATGAGCCGCCGCTCGCCGCTGCCGCCGATCAGGATGGGCGGCCGGCGGACGGGCTTCGGCTCGCACACCGCGTCGCGCACCGTGCAGTGCTTGCCCTCGAAGGTCGTCCGCTCCTCGGTCCAGAGCCGACGGAGGACCTGGGCCGTCTCCTCGAGCGCGCCCAGCCTCGCCCCGAGGGAGGGGAAGGGGCAGCCGTAGGCCTCGAACTCGGACGCGAACCACCCCGCGCCGAGGCCGACGATCGTGCGGCCGCCGGCGATGTGGTCGATGGTGGCCACCTGCTTCGCGAGGACGGCGGGGTTGCGGAAGAACGGCGGGGTGACCAGCGTGCCCAGCTCCACCCGCTCGGTGATGGCGGCCACGGCGGCGAGCTCGCTCCACGCCTCGAAGATCGGCAGCGTCGGCATGGGGACGCTGTGGAGGTGGTCGCAGACCCAGACCGAGTCGAACCCGAGCCGGTCGAACTCGACGGCCGCCGCACGGGCCTCCTGCCACGAGCGCTTGATCTGCGGCAGCGTCACCCCGAAGCGGACCGGTCGCGCCATGGCCACAGCTCACGCGCTCGCGGCGCGCGCCCCTGCCTCCGTGCGCGGCGCGCCGATCACGTCGAGGATGCGGTCCATCACGTCGACCACGTCGAAGTCCTTGGGGGTGAAGACCGCCTTCACCCCGAGCGACCTGAGCGCCTCGACGTCGCGTTCGGGGATGATGCCGCCGAGGACGACCGGCATCTCGCCGACTCCCTGGCGGACGAGCTCCTCGGTGACCGCGCGTGCGATCTCCAGGTGCGCGCCGGACAGCACCGAGAGGCCGAGCACCGTCGCGTCCTCCTGGATGGCCGAGGCGACGATCTCGGGCACCGTCCAGCGGATGCCCCCGTAGATCACCTCGAAGCCGGCGTCGCGGGCGGCCACCGCGATCATCTCCGAGCCGTTGGAGTGCCCGTCGAGCCCGGGCTTGCCGACCACCATCCGCGGCCGCCCGCCGTGCCGGGCCCCCCAGGCCGCCACCCGCGCGCGCACCGCCTCGGCGCGCGGCGTGTCCAGGCCGAGCCGCTGGCCCTCGACGCCGGTGGCGGCCCGGTACTCGCCGAAGACGGCGCGCAGCGCGTCCGCCCACTCGCCGGTGGTGACCCGCGCCCGCGCGCACGCGATCGAGGCGGGCATCAGGTTCGTGCCCGCCAGGGCCGCCTCCCGCAGCGCGCGGAGCGTCCGCTCGACGTCGGCCTGACTCCGCCGGGTCTGCGTCGCGCGCAGCATGTCCAGCGTCTCGGCCGCCGAGACCGGGTCGAACTTGAAGAGGCCGCCGTCGTCGCCCGAGACGAGCGGCGACGCGAGGCCCTCGGTCCAGCGGTTGCGTCCGACGACCGCGATCTCGCCCTTGTTGATGCGCGCCAGACGCTCGGCCTGGCTGCGCACGAGCGCCGCCTTCATGTAGCCCGACTCGACCGCCGCCAGCGCCCCTCCCGCCTGCCCGATGTGCGCGATCTCCGCGTAGGCCGCTTCCTTCAGGGCCGCAACCTTCGCGGCCACCACCGGCGAGCCCGCGAACAGGTCGGGGTACTCGAGGAGGTCCGTCTCGTAGGCCAGGATCTGCTGGAGCCGGAGCGACCACTGCTGATCCCACGGCCGCGGCAGGCTGAGCGCCTCGTTCCACGTCGGGAGCTGGAGCGCCCGGCAGCGGGCGTCGCGGCTGAGGGTCACGCCGAGCGCCTCGAGCAGGATGCGCCAGGCGTTGTTCTCCGGCTGCTCCTCGGTGAGGCCGAGCGAGTTCACCTGCACGCCGTAGCGGAACAGCCGGTACTTCGGGT
>Ga0209265_1000529_pt1 | contig 10702 bp, 8 predicted proteins | sample GraSoiAngelo_103_FD_185872 | JGI IMG/M metagenome (GOLD analysis project Ga0209265, IMG submission 185872) | Grasslands soil microbial communities from the Angelo Coastal Reserve, California, USA - 14_0903_05_20cm (SPAdes) (version 2) | ecosystem: Environmental > Terrestrial > Soil > Grasslands ...
CTACCTGACACCCCCGGGGCAGGGGGCGACGGCCGGCGCGACGCCGGAAGCTCCCAGCCCTGTGACGGCTACGCCAGCCTCGACCACCACAGGAGGCGCACCTTGAAGCGCTTTAAAAGCGGCCCAGAGCTAAAAATGCCGGAGTTGAAGATGCCGCCTGCTCTGGCGGACCTCTTCTACGACCTGCATGACCGTCGCCTGCTGCCCCTCGTGGCGCTGGTTGTGGTTGCGATCGTCGCCGTGCCGTTTCTCTTGTCCGACTCCGGTTCGAGCTCCCCTCCGCCCGCCGCTGTCGCAGCCACGCCGGCAAACACGACTGCCAATCGAGCCGCGCGCTTTACGGTCACGCAGGTGGACCCTGGACTTCGTGTTCCCCGCAAGCGGCTGGCCAAGCGGCACGCGAAGGATCCTTTCATTCAGAAGTTCACCCAGCCACCGGTCAGCTCAGAAGCACCGGCGGCTGAATCAGCTAGCACCAGCGCGACGGTGACCGAAACTCCGACCAGCTTGGAATCCAGCGCGCCTCCGGCGGCGCCTGTGATCCCGATTGAATCGCCCCCTCCACCAAGCTCGGCTCCAGCCGGCGGCGCCGCCGGCTCCGGGACCACCGTGGTCACATACACCTGGGCGATCGACGTGAAGATCACCAAGACCACGACCAAGCCGGATGGCAGCAAGGAACGAAGCGAACCCGAGAGCAAGGAAGGGATCATCCCCCCGGCGACCCTGCCCACCAAAAAGACGCAAGTCGTCGCCTACATTGGGGTCAATCCGACGACCGGAAAGCCATTGTTTCTCGTCGGGACCGAAGTCACAGGGGTCTTTGGTGAAGCGAAATGCGCCGCCGGAACCACCACCTGTCAGCTGCTCGAAATGGAACCCACTTTCCCGGAGACCTTTGCCCTCGGCGAAGGCGGTGCCAACTACAAGATCAACGTGCTCACGGTCAAGCGGGTTCCGGTCCAAAAGTCGTCGGCGAGCCCGGAATAGCGCAAAACTTCAGTAAGTGAAGCAACGTCGCTACACTTGCTGAGCGAGGCAATCGCCACAAACCGCCTCGTTTTGATCATGAGTGCCGCTTCTAACTCTCAATGCCCCGTATGCCGCACGGCCCAAGTGGTCTGTGGCAAGTGGACCCTCCTCGTCATCCGCGACTTGGCCGAAGGGTCTAGTCGCTTTTGCGAGCTTGAGCGCTCGCTAGAGGGAATCAGCCCGCGCACGCTCTCATTGCGCCTGCGTGCCTTGGAAGAGGAGGGGATCGTCGAGCGCCACACTTTCCCCGAGGTTCCGCCCCGAGTCGAGTACGCGCTGACCGAGAAGGGCGAGGCCCTAGTGCCCCTGGTCGAGGACATGCGCCGCTACGGCACCCGCTGGCTGTTCGAAGACGCTGCTGAGCCCGAGCCCGCCGCCGTCTAGTTACGTCTTGCAATCGCTCGTGCAGGCGCAGGAGCGCCAGGCACGGGGGGGAAGCGAGGGCCGTGCGCGATCGCCTGCTCAACGAGTCGCTGACCCGCCTTGCCGCCGAGGCGGCGATAAAGCTCAGCGCCCTTGTCGCCGGTGGCGACCAGATTCCCTATGACGTCGACGCCGAGAGCGGCGACGACTCGCTCTTCTACAGCTACCGGCCGCTGACTTCCCTGTACGTGCGCGAACGCGAAAGCGAGCTGCGCCAGCTGGACGGCTTCGCTCCGGCCCGCGACACGGTCGCCGCTGCCGGCATCGCCACCGCTTACCTGGAGGCCCGCGGCGAGCAGGTCCCCGGCGACCCGGGCGAGCGCGCGGCACAGATGCTCACCGTTTTCCTCGCCTCGCTCTGGGACGGCAGCACCGAACTTTCCCTCGACCACGAGCGTCTGCGCAACGCGCTTGCCGTGCTCGAGGCCGAGACCCGGGGCGCCGAGGAGGCCGAGGTGCTGATCGCGCCCCTGGTCGGGCTGCGGATGCCGCTGCCGCGCCTGCAGCTCACCAACGGCCTGCAGATCGTCCGCGCCGACTCGATCGAGGCCCCGATCGAGGCGATGCGCAGCGAGGGCATGGGTCGCGCCGCCTGGCAGCCCCAGTTCCTCGCCGTAGCCGAGCAGGGCGAGGGCGCCGACAGCGCCGCCGCGGCCCTGGGCCAGCTTGGCGAGCTGATCAGCGTCATGCACCTCTTCAAGGCGGGCAGCGTCGGCCTCGGTCCTTATGCCTTCGCGCCCACCGGTGAAGACCGCTGGGCCCGCATCGCCACCGGCGCACCCGCCACCCGCTCGGGCTCCTACGAGCTCAGCGAGGAGGAGGCGATCCAGCTTGCCGAGTTCGCCGCCACGCTGGAGGCGCGCCCCGATCCCGATGGAGCACTCGCCTGGGCCGTCGACCGCTTCGAGCTTGGCTGCGGCCGCGACTCCGCGCTGGAGGGACTCAGCGACCACCTGCTTGCCCTGCGCGCCGTCCTCGACGGCCACGGCCCGGTCGGCGCTTCGCTGCCGATGCGCGCCTCCGCCCTGATCGCCGACGAGAGCTTCGACCGGATCGAGGCCCGCGAGCGGGTCGAGAGCGCCCTTGAGCTGGAGCGGGCCCTGATGAACGGAGCGCCCTCGACGCCCGGGCTGGCGATCGCCAGCTGGATCGAGGAAGGCGTGCGCCGCATCCTGCGCGAAACCGCCCTCGGCGAGCTCAGCGCCGACCTCAACACCGCTGCCGACGAGAGTCTGATCGCCGGTGGTCTCAGCTCCGGCGACGCCGAGATCGCCGTGGCGGAAGAAATCGCCGAGCCGGAGGAGATCGTCGTTCCCGACGAGATCCCCGCGGCGGAGGAGATCGTCGTCTCGCGGGAAGTGCCGCGGATCGGGGAGCCCGTCGCCCAAAACTTCGAGCCTCCAGAGGAGGAGTACGACATGAACCAGGAGACACGCATCCTCGAGCCGATTCCGGACGAGGGAGAGATTCGCATCACCGCCACGCCCTGGCTCGAGGAGGTCGACGCACCCGAGCACAGCACTCTCGACTTCCCCGCGATTGAGGGCGACGTCCAGCACCGCGAGCGGATTGACACCCCGCGCGTCCGCCATCTCTTCCCGGTACCCGACGACGCCGACTGGGAGGTCCGCGAGCTCAAGTACAGCCATTACGATCGCCGCAACGCCGGTTAGGCGCGGCCGGCTGCGAGTTCGATTCTTTCCTCGGACGTCGCGAAGAGGTAGCGGTTGATCTCGGCCAGGCCGGCGAGGTCGTGCACATCCTCATCTAGGTAGGGGACGCGGATCACGCCTTGGGAGCGCAGCTCGTTGGCCAGCCGCTCGATGTTGCGGGCGTCGCGCTCGGCCAGCGCTTGGTAGTCGGCGAAGTTGTCGGCGACCCGCTTTGCCAGGTCGTCGTCGCCGAGCTTCTCGGTCAGTGAGGCCTCCAAGTTCCCGCCGCCGCCGCGCAGCTGCTCGGCCGGGTAGTGGACCTTGTTGACGATCACGCCGCCGAAGGGCAATTTCGCCTCGACCAGTTTGCGGTGGAAGTAGACCGCCTCGTCGACCGGCTCGCCCTGCGGTCCGCAGACGACGAGGAAGCAGGTGCGGGGATCGCCGAGCAGGCCGTTGACTCGCTTGGCTCGGGCCTGGAAGCCGTCGACCATGCCGCTGAAGGCGTTGAAGAACTCGGCCAGGTCGGCCAGCAGATCGAAGCCAACGATCCGCTTGAGGACCGAGAGTGCCACCGAGGCGCCGCGGCCGGCGACCTTGGCGGCGAGACCGGTCGGCTTCATGAAGACGCGTAGCGAGCGGCCCTCGATGAACTGGGTCAGCCGTTTCGGCGCGTCGAGGAAGTCGAGCGCGTTGCGACTCGGCGGCGTGTCGAGGACGAGTAGATCGAAGCGGCCCTCGCTGTGCAGCTCAAACAGCTTCTCCATCGCCATGTACTCCTGTGAGCCGGCGAGGGCGCTGGAGATCTGCTGGTAGATGCGGTTGTTGAGGACCCGGTCGCGCGCCTCCTCGTCCGGCGCTTGGCGGGCGACTAGGTCGTCGAAGGTCGCCTTGGCGTCGAGCATCATCGCCCAGAGCTCGCCCTTGATCTCAATCCCCTGCTGCTCGAACAGGGCCGGATCGACCTGCTTGGCCTCGTTGCCGAGCTCCTTCAGGCCAAGCGAGTCGGCGAGGCGCTTGGCCGGATCGATCGTCAGCACGCAGACCTTGAGTCCGCGCGCCGCCATCCCGGTCGCGATCGCCGCCGAGGTCGTCGTCTTGCCAACGCCGCCGGAGCCGGCGCAGATGCAGATGTCCTTGCCGTCGAGGATCTCGCCTACCGCCGGCATCAGCCCACCCTCTTTGCCAGCTGGCGGGCGCCCTCGATGCCGAGATCCGGCTCGAAGAGGAAGGGCAGCGTCTTGACCGGCGCCTCGACCCGGCGTCGCAGGCGGGACAGCTGGGCGCGCTGGCAGCGGGCGCGGTTGTGCTCGGAGAGCCCCGCTCGCGCCGCCGCTCGCAATCCGTCGTCGCTTTCTGCGGCGAGTTCTGCGAGCTGCTCGGCCTCCTTGCCCGAGAAGCGCTCCGGGTAGAGGCCGTTCATGTAGACCCGGTCGACGGCGACGCCGACGTCGTCGAGCAGGTCGCGCTCCAGCGTGGCGGACTCGTTGACCGGCATCTCCTCAGGCAGGGCGACGATCGCCACGCCGGTGTGCTCTTGATCGGTGATCAGGCGGTCGAGCTGCTGCGCTTGCGAGTGGATCGGCCCGACGCGGGCAATCGCGGCGAAGGTGCGCGGCGTCTGCAGGAAGCCGATGCCGTGGCCGGTGGCGGGCGCGTCGACGATCACCAGGTCGTACTTGCGCCCGCTCTTGACCTTGCGATCGAGCTGCGCCAGCTCCCAGATCTTGCCGATCGTGACCAGCTCCTTCAACCCCGGCGTGGCGGCGGCGAGGTAGTTAAAGATGCGGCTGCGGAAGAGCATGTCGCGCATCGCCCGTACCTTCAGCTGCAGCAGTACGTACTCGCGCATCGACTCGTCGGGGTCGATTGAGATCGACCAGAGGTTCTCCTCCATCTCGACCTCGTGGAAGCCGACCTCGGTATGGGCGAACATCCGCGAGGCGTTCTCCTGCGAGGAGACCTCGCAGACGATCGTCCGCTTGCCTTCGGCAGCCGCACGCAGACCAAGTGCCATGGCGACCGTGGTCTTGCCGACGCCACCCTTGCCGGTGACGAAGACCAGTCGCTTGTCGAGGAGATCGGTTACCGGGTGATTCCTAGCAATTTCTGAGGCTGGCAGGAAAAGCGGGTGGCTATGCGAATACCCGCGCAATGGGATTCCTTAGCCGCAAGAACAAGTTCAAGTCCGCTCCCGTCATCGAGGAGGCGCATCCGATCGTTGGGGAGCAGCATCCGATTGTGGAGGAGCTGGAGGAGATGGAGGCACTCGTTCCAGAGCGTCCGGTTGACGAGGAGACTTCAGACCGCCCGGCCACGGGTCCTGTCACTGCAGGGGACCCCCCACCGCCTGCGGTAGCTAAAGCTTCCTCGGCGGCGGGCCCCCCTACAGCGCCACCCGTGGAGGAGCGGATTGAAGTGACTCGTGAGCCCGCGCCGGAGGCGACGGCTTCCCCTGCTTCAGAGGTCGAGGAGGCTCCCGCCGAGCCCGAGAGGTTCATGCCGCGGGATCTGCTTGCGCCGAGCCGGCACGAGGTTGCTGTGCTGGAGCCGGAGGTCGAGGCGCCGGTAAAGCACGCGGATGTGATCGCCTTCGCCAATCAGAAGGGTGGGGTCGCCAAGACGACCACCACGCTGAACCTTGCCGTATCGGGTGCTCTGCGTGGACCTCGATCCGCAGGGCAACCTGACGATGAGTCAGGGGATCGATCCGGACAAGGTCGAGAAGAGCCTTTACGACGTGCTCGTGCACGACATGCCGATGGCCGAGATCATCCAGCACCGCGAGATCGACATCGCGGTCGCCTCGATAGACCTCGCTGGCGCCGAGATCGCGATGAGCACCAAGATCGGTCGCGAGCGCTCGCTGGAGAAGTCACTGAAGGAAGTCTGGGCCGACTACGACTTCGTCTGCATCGACACGCCGCCCAGCCTCGGGCTGCTGACGATCAACGCGCTTACCGCCGCCAACAAGGTGATCGTCCCCGTGCAGTGTGAGTACCTCTCGATGCGCGGGTTGGTCCAGCTGCAGAACACGCTGAAGATGATCCAGGAGAACCTCAATCCGGACGTCCGCATCGAGGGCATCCTGCCGACGATGCTCGACACCCGTACCGTCCACGCCAAGGAGGCGGTCGAGATCCTCGAGGAGAACTTCGGCGAGCTCGTCTTCAAATCACGCATCCGCAAGGCGATCAAGTTCGCCGAGGCTCCGGTTAAGGGTGCGAGTGTGCTCAAGTACGATCCGCAGAGCAACGCCGCGGGCTACTACCGAGATCTGGCGAAGGAGGTTCTGGCACATGAGTCGGCGTGACAAGCGGGCCAGCATGCGTGAGGGGCCTCTTTCGGACCTGTTCAGGTCCACTACCGATGAGGGACAAACGGATCAGCCGGCGGGGCCTGACGCCGCAGGGGACCCACCGCCCCCTCCGGTAGCTAAAGCTTCCTCGGAGGCGGTCCCCCCTGCGACGCCACCCGCCGGAGATGCGTCTGAGCCCTATGACCAGGAGGGGTCGGAGAGCTCCTCTGTCGAAGGGCACCACGAAACTCCTCCGGAGCGGCTTAAGCGTGTGTTTTCCGAGGAGCCGTCTTATGCGCGGCGGGAGATTGAGCCGATTGTGGAATCGCCTCGCTATGGGCGGGAGGAGCCGGAGTATGAGCCGCCGGGGAGCGGGGAGCCGCACCAGCCCGTGATTCGGGTTGTGGGCGTTGGCGGCGGTGGCGTCAATGCCGTCAACCGGATGGTCGAGGCGCGGATTCCCGGCGTCGAGTTCATGGCGGTTAACACCGATCTTCAGTCGCTGCAGCTCTGCATGGCCGACGTCACCGTCCACATTGGTGAAGAAGCAACGCGCGGTCTCGGCGCCGGCGCCGATCCCGAGCTCGGCCACCGCTCTGCCTTTGAGGAACAGGACAAGATCAAGCGCCTGCTCAAGGGCTCGGACATGGTCTTCGTCGCCGCCGGCGCCGGCGGTGGCACTGGCACTGGCGCTGCCCCGGTGATCGCCCGCCTCGCCCGCGAGGTCGGGGCGCTGACGGTCGGCATCGTCACCAAGCCATTCAGCTTCGAGGGCAGCCGCCGGGGTGGTCAGGCCAACAAGGGCATTGAGGAACTCGCGGCCGAGGTCGACACCTTGATCGTCGTCCCCAACGACCGCCTGCTCGAGGTGCTTGACCAGCAGACTTCGATGGTGGAGGCCTTCCAGGTCGCCGACGACGTGCTGCGCCAGGGTGTGCAGGGCATATCCGACCTGGTCACGCTCCCCGCCGTGATCAACCTCGACTTCGCCGACGTGCGCACGATCATGTCGGAAGCCGGTCGGGCACTGCTCGGCATCGGTATGGGCCACGGCAACGAGCGGGCGATACTGGCCGCCGAAAAAGCCATTTCCTCGCCGCTGCTGGAGACCTCGATGGAGGGAGCACGGGCGATCCTGCTCTCGATCACCGGTGGCGCCGACCTCTCTCTGGTCGAGGTCAGCGAGGCGGCCAAACTGGTCGGCGAAGCCGCCCATCCCGACGCCAACATCATTTTCGGTGCCAACGTCGACGAGGAGCTCAACGACCAGGTCTGGGTGACCGTCGTCGCGACTCGCTTCGATGGCCGCCCGGCACCCCGCCGAGTTGCCGAGCCGATGATCCGGCGCACCAAAGAGGCGCCGCGCGGCCGCTCCGAGCGCTCTGGCGATCTCGGCGGCATCGATGTCCCAGAGTTCCTGCCCGGATAGCGCGGCTGCCCCCGTGAGCGCGGCGAGCGGCACGGTGGCTTCCGGGGGTTCCACTCCGTGTCGGTCGCCGCGCGAACCTGTGCTTTGAGTGGGGTCGTTGCAGCTGGTCATCCACTCTCTGCCGAGGCGGGGGCAAGGGTCCTGCGCGAAGGCGGCAACGCGGTCGACGCGGCGATTTGCGCCGCATTGGCCTCCTTCGCGGTCGAGAGCCCGCTGACCGGTTTCGGCGCCGGCGGCTTCATGATGGTTCACGACCGGGGCGAGACAACGCTGCTCGACTTCTTCGTCGCCGCCCCCGGTCGCGACGGCAGCGAGCGGCGCGCCGAGCTGGCCCCGGTGCAGGTTCACTTCGACGTCGAGACGGTGCAGACGTTCTACGTCGGTCCAGTTTCTTGTGGGGTCCCAGGCACCGCGGCCGGGCTCGAGCAGGTGTTGGGCCGCTTCGGCACGATGCCGCTCGCTGAGTTGGTCAAGCCGGGCGCGCGGCTGGCTCGCGAGGGCGCTCCCGTCAATCCCGAGCAGGCCTACATACTCGACATCCTCGAACCGATCCACGCCCGCCTGCCAGGCACGCGGGAGCTGTATGCGCCGGATGGGCGCACCCTGCGCGAGGGCGAGCTCTTTCGCTTCGCCGAGCTGGCCGAGGCGTTGGAACGCTTTGGCGCCGAGGGAGCGGAGACGTTCTGCCGTGGTGAGGTCGCCGACGCGCTGAGCGCTTTCGTCACCGAGCGCGGCGGCACACTCGGTCCGGCTGACTTCGCAGACTACGAGGTGATCGAGCGCAAGCCGATCCGGGCCGCCTTCCGCGGCACCGAAGTACTGACCAACCCACCGCCGTCCTCGGGCGGAACCCTGATTGCCTACTGCCTGGGCCTACTGGAGCAGGCCGGTGAGAGCAGTGGGCCCGAGCAACTTGTCGCGGCGATGGAAGCCGCCAACGCTGCACGCGGCGACCTGCTCGGCTCGACCACCCACATATCCGCGCTCGACCGCAACGGCATGTGCGCCAATGTCACTTGCTCAAATGGCTCCGGCTCCGGCGTTCTCGTCCCCGACACGGGCGTAATCCTCAACAACATGCTCGGTGAGGAAGACCTCAACCCGCTCGGTTTCCACTCGATCCCGCCGGGGCGGCGGGTGACCTCGATGATGGCGCCGACCGTCGTCCTGCGCGATGGCGAGATCGAGCTCGGCCTCGGCAGCGCCGGCTCAAACCGGATTCGCTCGGCGATCCTGCAGACGATCGTGCGGGTGATCGAGCAGGGCATGGGGGCCGATGAGGCGGTGCGGGCGCCGCGCCTTCACTTCGAGGACGGTGTCGTCCAGGCCGAGCCGGGGATCGATGAGGAGGCGCTGGCCCGAATCGAGGCGCGCGGAACACAGGTCCTGCGCCGGCCGCAGATCAACCTCTTCTTTGGCGGCACCCAGGCAGTAGTCCGGGAGCGCGGCAGCGGCAGGCTGAGTGGCGGCGGCGACCCCCGCCGTGGCGGTAGCGTGGCGTTCGCATGATCGATTTCGAGGCCGAGGGACTGCTCGATGGGCTGGAAGGCGACGCCCGCCGGGACCGCCTCACGCTGCTCGAGCAGCTTGCCTCCGAAGGAGTGACGCTGGAGGAATTGCGCGACGCTGTAGCGGCCGGACGGCTGACGCTGCTGCCGGTCGAGCGCAGCATCACCGGCGACGGGCCGCGCTACACACCGCGCGAAATCGCCGAGCTCGCCGACGCTGACCTCGACCTCCTGCAACGCGCCTCTGCCGCGCTCGGCCTGCCCTACCCGGATCCAGACGAGCGCATCCTCACTGATGCCGACCTGGCGGCGGCGCGGCGGACCAAGGCCTTCCATGACGCCGGTCTGCCCGAGGAGGGCATCATGCAGGTGGCGCGGACGATCGGCATGGCGACAGCGCGGATCGCCGAGGGCAACCGCGAGCTGATGATCCGTACCCTGATGCAGCCCGGTGACACCGAGCGTGACTTGGCGCTGCGCTTCGCCGACGCGGCCGAGAACATGCTGCCGGCTTTCGAACCGACCCTGCTGTACGCCCTGCGGGCGCACACGCTTGAGCAGATCCGTCGCGACGTGATCGGCGCCGCCGACCTCGCCTCGGGCGAGATCCGCGGCTCCGTCGACCGCGCGGTCTGCTTCGCCGACCTGGTCGAGTTCACCCGCCTGGGTGAGGAGATCGCCCCGGAGGAACTCGGTTCGGTGGCCGGGCGCTTCGAGGAAATGGCGGCGATCGTGGCTGAGCCACCGGTACGGCTGGTGAAGATGATCGGCGACGCCGCGATGCTTGTTTCCAGGGAGGTCGAGCCCCTGCTCGACGCGGCGCTGGAGCTGATCGAGGTGGCGGAGGGCGAGGGAGAGGACTTCCCCTTCCTGCGCGCCGGCCTCGCCATCGGTCCCACCCTCGCCCAGTCGGGCGACTACTACGGCCGCGCGGTCAATCTCGCCAGCCGTCTCACCGCGGTCGCCCGCCCCGGCAGTGTGCTGGTCGATGCCGCGGCCAAGGAGGCCGCCGGCGATGATTTCTCCTACTCGTTTGCCGGCGAGCGCAAACTCAAGGGCATCGATAGCGGCGTGAAGCTATTTCGCGCCCGGCGCGAGCCGAAGCAGCGCTAGGACTGTCAGGCGGGCTTGGCGGCGGAGACGAGCAGGTTGTAGAAGAGCTCGGCTGGCAGGTGGGGCTCGAGCAATCTACTGTCGACCTTCTGCAGGGCCATGTAGCTGCGGAAGGCGAAGCGGCGCCAGCCCCAGGAGATCGATTCCGGTTCGGCGCTCGACTCGACCGTGCGCAGCCCCCAGCCCCAGGCGTTGGCGAGCAGCTCCTCGCCGCCGACGTGGCGGTCCTCGAAGCCGGCATCGCGCA
>Ga0209265_1000531_pt1 | contig 10688 bp, 5 predicted proteins | sample GraSoiAngelo_103_FD_185872 | JGI IMG/M metagenome (GOLD analysis project Ga0209265, IMG submission 185872) | Grasslands soil microbial communities from the Angelo Coastal Reserve, California, USA - 14_0903_05_20cm (SPAdes) (version 2) | ecosystem: Environmental > Terrestrial > Soil > Grasslands ...
GTTGGACTTTCCCAAGCTGCAGTGTCGCTGGTCATTAACCGTTCCCCAGGGGCGAAATCCATTCCGCACCGCACACAGGAGCTGATCCGTAAAGCAGCGCGGGAGCTGAACTACCGGCCCAATCACCTGGCGCGGTCTCTCAGGCAACAACGAAGCTACACGATCGGCGTAGTGGTGCCGGAAATCAGCGAAGGGTACGCCGCGCTGGTGATGTCCGGGATTGAAGATCATCTGCTGCAAGAGGGCTACTTCTATTTCGTAGTGAGCCACCGGCATCGCGATGAGCTGATCGAAGAGTATCCGCTGCTCCTGCAGCAGCGCGCGGTAGAGGGACTAATTGCCGTCGACACGGCAATCACAGGCGCAGCGGAGGTGCCGCTGGTTGCCGTCTCGGGCCATCGCGAGGTGCCCGGAGTCACCAACATTGTGCTGGATCACGCGCGCGCAGCCGCATTGGCGATGGAACATTTGACAAAGCTCGGGCACCGCGAGATTTCGTTCATCAAAGGACAAGCGTTCAGCTCGGACACGGCGATTCGCTGGGAGTCGGTGCGCGCGGCGGCCGAAGCCTTGGGCGTGACCATTAAGGACGGTTTGGTGGGCCAACTGGAAGGCGAGTCGTCGTCACCGGAACTCGGCTACCATGTGACAAAGAAGCTGATCGCCTCAGGGGAACCTTTCACAGCTCTTTTTGCGTTCAACGATATCTCCGCGATCGGCGCGATTCAGGCATTGCGCGAAGCGGGCCGTCAGATCCCGCAGGATGTTTCCGTAGTGGGTTTCGACGACATTCAAAGCGCAGCGTTTCAAAACGACCGTGAGGCAGCCGCTGCGAGAGATGGGCATGCTCGCCGCCGAGACGCTGTTGCGGCGCATTGCCGCGCCTCCGGAAGCCCCCTACCCCAAGGAAATTGTGGTGCAACCCGAGTTGATCTGCCGCGCCAGCACGGCCGCAGCTCGCAATCCAACCTAGTTCGGGCGACGTTTCGGGAAGCACAATCGCTGCCGTGAAGGCAACCGAATTCGAATTTCGCCACCGTTCGATTCTCAATCTTATTCATTTCTGGATTGCATTCCAGCTCCATTCCGTCGACCACATGAACGTTGTGTGGGCCTTCGTTCACTGGAACAATCCCCGCGGCGATTTCACCGCGCGAGTCGCTTTTGGCTCCGCCGCGCTGCTGCTCGGCTTGGCAGCCACGGTCCGAACTTGGGCGGCGGCCTACCCTCGCTCGGAGGTAGTCCACGACACGGCGTTGCACACAGAAACACTCGTGGCCGATGGGCCGTACCGCCATGTCCGCAACCCTCTCTATCTGGGTACTTTTCTCATGTCTGTGGGATTAGGCTTTCTGGCTAGCCGCTCCGGTTTGGTGGTACTCGCCGTAGGAGCGGCGATCCGCATTCTCCGACTGATCGGGCGCGAAGAGGCGGAACTCGAAAAACAACAGGGAGAACGTTTCCGCGAATTCTGCCGGCGGGTGCCAAGGATATTTCTCTCGTTTCGCCCGCGCATACCAGCGGCTGGGCTGAAGCCACAGTGGGGTCAGGCGTTTCGCGGCGAAGCTTTCATGTGGGGTTTCTTCCTAACGATGGTGGGCTTCACGATCACGCTTCAGGATCGCGTCGCCGAGATGCTCGCCGGTGCCACGCTTGTTCTTTGGTTTTTCGACCGCGCTGTCGAGCGGAGCGGCGGCGTATGAGTTCGCACCGCGTTACAGCCGCTTCGAGAGATCATCCAGAAGTTCTGATCAACAGCGGAAGAAGCTTCACCGATCTTCCGCCCAGCGCTGATTCCCTTGAACGCCACTAGATTGGCAGCACCAGCCTAGCCTCGCACCCTCGCGCATCCGAGCGGTTCTTCAGGGTCAATTCCCCGCCATGAGCTTCGGCGATCTGGCGGCTGAGAACGAGGCCAATGCCGGAACCCCCGGGCTTGGTAGTGAAGAAAGGCACAAACAGATTTGCCGTGTTTGGCAGTCCCGGACCGTCGTCGACAACCCACAACTCCACCTGACCGCGCTTTCGCATCCAGCCAACCTGAACGCCTCCCTTCGTTTCCAAGGCAGCATCCGCGGCATTGCGAATCAAATTGATCAATAACTGTTCCAATTGATCGCGATCCGCGGAGATCACCGCCTCCGGCCCCTTTCCCAGGCTGACTTTCACGCGGGTTTCGAGTTTCACCGTGCTGCCGACCCATTCCGAGACCCTTACCGGCAACAACTTGGGCTGCGGCAACCGCGCCAGTTGCGAGTAGGCAGTCATGAAACGGCCGAGGGCCTCGGTGCGAGAACGAATGATGCCCAGTCCTTGCCGCAAGTCATCCAGAATCGCGCCGAGCGAATCCCCGTGCACTCCGGAAGATTTTGTTGCGGCAAGAAGGCCACTCTCGAGACTTTGCGCGACCGATTGAATGGGGGCAAGCGAGTTATTCAGTTCGTGCCCGAGAACGCGGATGAGCCGTTGCCACGCTTTGCGCTCCTCGTCGCGAAGCGTGCGGCTCAGGTCGCTCAAGACAACCAGGTGATGGGGCCAGCCTCCCTCGCGAAACGAGCCGCGGCGAAGTCCCCAGCGCCCGGAACTGCCAAGGAAGGCTAACTCCATCATGCGAACGGGTTCGCCCTCGAGGCATGCGCCAAGCCCCAGCTCTTCGGCGGTGAATCCGAGTAACCGCTCGAGCGGGCGGCCCAGCAGGCGAACGCCCGCGCGATTAACGAGGCGGAGTTTCTTATCCTGATCGAAAGTGAAAATGGCGAGGTCGATTTCCTCCATCACTGTCCGCAGGAGCGCAGTGGCTTCCAGCGCGCCCAAACGCTGCTCGCGCAGCGTCTCGCTGAGGGCGTTGACTTCCACCATGACCTCGCCCATGGCATCGTCATTGCGGGCGTCGCGAGCGCGCATGGAAAAATCCTCCTCGCGAAGGGCGGCCAGGAGATTGGAAAGGGTTTGCAGAGAAAAGGTCACGCGGTGTTTTACGGAAAGCGCGAAACCCAGCCAAAAAATGACGATAAAGAAAGTCAGCGTCCAGGCGGTGCCCGAGGAAGAATTTCCGGTCCACAGAAGAATCAGGGCAACCAGCGACCCCGGAAGGCCAGCGCCCAGCGCTAGGAGTTGGATCCGGCGCTCATACGTTAGTCGGGTCATTCCAGTCGATGCTTTTGCAGCCGGCGGTACATGGCGCTACGGCTCAATCCGAGAGCTTTGGCGGCTTGGCTGACATTTCCTTCGTGACGCGCAAGAGTACGCTGAATGAGATACTTCTCGACTTCGTCGAGACTCATCTCCTCCAGCTTTGCAACGCCGCCGGTGGCTTGCGGGCGCAAGCCGAGATCGGCCGCACGCACTGCGGGTCCGGGTGAAAGGAGCACGCCCCTTTCCACGGCATGATCCAGTTCGCGCACGTTGCCGGGCCAGGAATGCTCATGAAGCGCTTTGAGCGCCGCGGGATCGAAAGTGGAGATGTTTTTGCGATAGCGTTGCGCGTAGCCGTGAAGGAAATGGTGCGCCAGGAGATCGATGTCTTCGCGGCGGTCGCGCAGCGGAGGCAGGTGAATCTCAATGGTGTTCAGACGGAAGAGCAAGTCCTGGCGAAAGCGGCCGGCAGCGGCTTCCGCATTGACGTCCGCGTTGGTTGCTGCCAGAACCCGCACGTTCACGCGGCGAGTGGTCGAGGAGCCAACACGCTCAAGATCTCCGGTTTCCAGGACGCGCAACAGCTTTGCCTGCAAATTCAAAGGAACGTTGGCAATTTCGTCCAAAAACAGTGTGCTGCCGTCAGCGAGCTCGAATCGCCCGACGCGATCGGCGCGCGCATCGGTGAACGCGCCTTTCACGTGTCCAAAGAGCTCACTCTCAAAGACGCCTTCGGAAAGCCCTCCGGCGTTGACCGTCACCATGGGCTTGCTCGCGCGCGCCGACAAAGCATGGAGCGTTCTGGCGACCACTTCCTTGCCCGTGCCGTGCTCTCCGGTGACTAAAACGTTGGCATCGGAAGGGCCAATTTGCGCAATCAGTTCCATGACCGGAGCCATTGCCGGGGAATTGGCCAGAAAGGTGGGGCGGGATTCCGCGCGCAAGAGGCGGTTTTCGGCCTCGAGGCGAGAGGCCTGCCGCAAAGCCTGGCGCAAGTCGATTTGCGTTCGCAGGATGGAGAGCAAGCGGTTATTTTCCCAGGGCTTGGCGATGAAATCGCGGGCGCCACGGCGCATGGCCTCGACCGCCAATTCGATGCTGCTCCAGGCGGTCATGACCACGACCGGCACGGTGCTGTCGAGGACTTGGATGCGCGTGAGCAGGTCGAGCCCCTCCTGACCTGAGGTCGTGTCCCGGGCGTAATTGAGGTCCATGAGGACCGCGTCAAATTCGCGGGCCTCGATGGCGTTGATGGCCTCGGTAGGGGAGGCCACTCCTTGCGTCTCGTAGCCCTCCGTCTTGAGCAGCAAACGAAGGGAGTCGCGGATGTCCGCCTGATCATCGGCCAAAAGCACTCGATAAGATTGCGCGGTGGTAGTCTTCATTCCGATGTATACGTCGAGTTCATCTTAGTTTTTCTTTCGCTGGAGTTCGGGCAGCCCGAGACTCGTCACAGTCGAAGCGCCTCTACTCATAACGCAGCGCCACGAGCGGATCCACGCGTGTGGCTCGCCATGCGGGAATACTGCACGCGACGAGCGCTACCAGCGCCAGCGCCGCAGCGGCCGCCCCCAGAGATACGGGATCATAGGGCCGCACGGCAAAAAGCAAACTACTAAGGACCCACATCAAAGCAAACGAGAGCACGAGTCCCGCAGCGAGCCCTGCCGCCAATAGCGACATGCCTTGGCGTATCACAAGCCCGAGAACGGCGCTGCGAGAGGCGCCCAGCGCCATCCGCAAGCCGATTTCCTGTTGCCGCTGGGTCACCATGTAAGCGGTGACGCCGTAAATGCCCAACGCCGCGAGCAACATCGCGCCGCCCGCAAAAATTCCAAGAAGCGTCAAAGTGAGGCGGCGGCGCGCGAGCGAGTCGGCCATCACTTCTTCCATGGTGAGCACGTGATCCACAGGTTGTTGCGGATCAATGCCGAGCACCAGCCGCTCGACGGCAGGAGCCAGGCTCATGGGATCAGCAGCGGATGTGCGGATCGCGAGAGACATCAAACCCGTCGGCCTTTGCGCCTCAGGCCAATAGAGCTGGACGCGCGAACGCGCTTCAAGAGTCCGGTAGTGCACGTGACGAACCACGCCGACAATGGTCATCCAAGGCTGCTTCGATCCCATGCCCCCGAGTTTGATGCGCTTGCCAACGGGATCCTCGTTTGGCCAGAAGGTACTCGCCATAGTTTCGTCGATGATGCCGACAGGAGGAGCGCTGTCGGTATCGCGCTCGTCGAAATAACGGCCAGAAACGAGCGAGATTCCCATCGCCTGGAAGTAACCGGGCATTACCGCGCGGTAGTCCGTCTCCGGAGAAGCTTTGTCCGGAGGGACGGCGCGGGAATCGACGGTGGCGGTGCCCGAGTTACCCGGGCCGCCCAAGGGAAGGGCGGAGATGGCGCCTGCCGCTTGCACACTCGGCAAATGTTCGACGCGACTGACGAGTTCCTGGAAGAAAGCTCTTTGCTGCTCGGGTTTCGCATACGTTGCGCTGGGCAGCGATACTTGCATCGTCAAGACCCCCTCCGCGCGGAAGCCGGGATCGACGGCCAGAAGCTTTACGAAACTTCGCAGGAGGAGACCGGAGCCCGCGAGAAGCAGGACCGCCAGCGCCGCCTCCGCAACGACGAAGAGCCGCCGCAGGCGCTGCGAGGTGCGGCCCTCGCTCGAGCTGCGTCCGCCTTCTTTAAGCACCTCGTGGTGAACGCCGCGGCTGGCTTCCAGCGCCGGCGCGAGACCAAACAAGATTCCCGTGCCCACGGCCACAACGAAGGTGAACAGCAGAGCGCCCAAGTCAATTTGTGTGGACACGACGCGAGGCAGAGCGGTAGCACTGAGCGATACGATCAATTGCAACAGAATTGGCGTCAGCAGCAGCCCTAACAACCCTCCAAACAGCGAAAGAATCACGCTTTCGCAAAGCAACTGTCGGATGATCCGCCTTGTCCCCGCGCCGAGTGCCACGCGGATGGCGATCTCCTTCTGCCGCGCCGTGCTGCGCACCAGGAGGAGGCCCGCAACGTTCGCGCAGACGAGCAGCAGAACGAAACCGACGGCGCCCATGAGGACCCAAAGCGACGTTTTCACATCGCTTACCGTTTCCGCGAGCAAGGGATGCAGGAGCAGTGCAAAACCGAACCGCTGATACGGGTATTCGCGGTGCTGTTCGATGATCGCTCTAGAAAGCGCGGCCATATCCTGCCGCGCCTCGGCGAGCGAGACCCCGGGCTTCAAACGGGCGAGAACTTCGTACCCGTGATTGCCGCGATTATCCGGCGCAAAATCGGCAGGGACAAAAACCTGCGGCATCCAGAGTTCGGACGGCGACGGATAGTCGAAGCCCTTCGGCATAACCCCGATAACCTGGCAGCTTCGGCCATCGATGATGACTTCCTTGCTCACAATCTGTGGGTCGGCGCCAAAGGCGCGCTGCCAGAGCCCATAGCCGAGAATCACAACGCGATCGCGTCCTTGCTGGGCCTCTTCGGGCAGGAATGTCCGGCCGACGGGAGGATTGATCCCGAGAATCGTAAACAAAGCTGGCGAAACTGCAGCACCGGTGACGCTCTGCGGATTGCCGCCGCCGAGACCCAGGTTGAACGTGCTGGGGCTTAACACCGAAATAGCGGAGAAACTCCGGTTTTGTTCGCTGAGGTCGCGAAATTCCGGGGCCGAAAACCAGTTCTGGTCATTGGGCAAGCCGATTCCGGTGAAACGGGTCCAAACCTTGACAAGTCCCGCGGGATCCCGATACGGCAGTGGTTTGAGTAGAACGGTGTTGACGACGCTGAAGATAGCGCTGTTGGCGCCGATGCCAAATGCCAAGGTGACGACGGTGACCAGCGTGAAGCCGGGATTCCTCCCGAGTCCCCGCATTGCGTAACGGATGTCCTGCCAAAAAGTATTCATTTCCCTAGCTCCCTGGCCTCATTCGTAGCGCAAAGCAACCAGCGGATCCACGCGCGTGGCGCGATGCGCGGGGATCCACGACGCCAGCAGCGCAACACCGATCAAAAGCACGGCCATCCCCGCAAAGGTGATCGGGTCAGTCGCGCTGACTCCGTAGAGCAAGCTCGAGAGAACGCGAGTCAGCGCAAATGCCGCGACCAGGCCGCCAGCGACTCCCAAAAGCGCGAGCCGCAGACTCTGACCGAGCACCAATCGCAAGACCCGGCGACGCGCCAAGCGCCAAGCGCACGCCGATTTCCTGGGTGCGTTGCGTAACGTTATAGCGAATCAACCCAAACAAGCCCACTGCCGCCAATGTCAGCGCCATCGCGGCGAACACGCTGAGCAGCGTTACGGCGGAGCGCCGCGGCCCCATCGACATGGCGATACGCTCGTCCATGACCTTCAAATCGGAGACCGGCTGGCTGGGATCGACATCATGCACCGCAGCGCGAATCGCGCCGGCCAAAGACGCTGCATCACCGCTCGTGCGGGCAATCAGAAAAGTGGCGGGAGAGTTTTCTTGGTACAACGGGAAGTAGTAGACGCCCTTGCCGGAGCCTTCCACACCTTCTCGAGATGCTTCCTCGCCGACAACCTGCGAGTGGCGCACCGGCCGAACGATGCCAACAATGGTCTTCCACGGCGCATTGTTCCCATTGCGAATGCGCTGGCCCAAGGCGTCCTGATGGGGCCAATACTCGCGGGCAAGATTTTCATCGATAATGGCCACCGGCTGGCCGCCGTGGCGGTCTTGATCGGTGAAGACACGTCCACGGAGCAGGCGAATGCCCATCGTCTCGAAATAGCGCGGGCTAACGCCGCGAACGTCGCCGTGCGGCCCCGGATCGCCCGGAGGGGCTACGCGCCCTTCAATATTGAACGAGGCAGAACCTCCGAATCCACTGAACGGCAGAGGCACCGCGGCAGCTGCGGAGAGGACTCCGGGGGCGCCCGCAAGCCGCTCGAGCGTGCTGCTAAGAAACGCAATTCGTTTGTCCGGCGTATCGTACTGGCGCTCGGGCAAGCCTAATGCGGCGGTCATCAAGCCATGGGGACGAAAGCCAATGTCGACATCTTTGAGCTTCTGCAAACTCTTCAGGAACACGCCGGCGCTGGCGAGCAGCAGCAGGGCCAGGGAAAGCTCCGCTACGACGAGCCCGCTGCGGAAGCGATGGCGGCCAGCGCTTCCCTCTCCAGTGCCGCGGCCTTGCTTCAGGTTTTGGTGTGGATCGAGAAAGGCGATCTGCCACGCCGGAGCAGCGCCGAAAATGATGGCAGAGGCTCCGGCAAGCAAGGCGGTAAAGAGAAGCACATACCAATCCAAATGAATGTCCAAACCGGTGGAAAGATTCCCCGGAGCAAGCCACAGCAAGGCACGAACCGCCTGGAAAGCAATCAACAGACCGAGCGCCATGCCCACGAAAGCCAGCGCCATGCTTTCCGTGAGCATCTGGCGAGCCAAGCGCCACGGTGAAGCGCCGAGCGCCGTGCGAACGGCAAACTCGCGCGCGCGCGCGGACGCGCGGGCCAACAAAAGCCCCGCGACATTCGAACAGGCAATCAGCAGAACCAAACCCACAGCGCCCAGGAGGATCAGCAACGGCGTGCGTACGTCACCATACACGAATTCCGTGAAAGGAATGGCAAACAAGCTCCAGCCGGAGGCTTTGGGATAGCCCTGGGTGCGCGGATCGTCGCTAATCCGCTGAGAAGTCATTTTGAGGAAAACCGCTGCGCTCGAAGGTTTCACGCGAGCCTCGAGACGCGCGACCGCGAGATAATTTTCATTGAAGATGTTGTCGAGCGAAAAGGCGTCCGGCGCGAGGCCCAGGGGCGCCCAAAGATCTGTTTGGCTGGGCCACTCGAAATCCTGCTCCATGACGCCGATGATTTTGTACGGTTGCTGGTTGAGCTGGATAGAACGGCCAACAATGTCTTGATCGCCGCCAAAAATCGACTTCCACGCTCCGTAGGCCAGAACAACCTCGTGATCGGCGTTGGGCTGATCTTCTTCCGGCGCAAAGACGCGGCCTAGTAAAGGCCTGGCCTCGAAGACGTCGAACCACTGCCAGGAAACCCTGGCGCCACGCAGGCGCAGCGGCCACGCGCCGGCGGCGTAATTAAAATCGTTTTCGGTCTCGATGGCCGCGGCGGCGAAAGTCTGCTTGTTGTCGCGGACAAACGTATAATCCGGCGCGGAAATCACGATGCTCTTCAGGTTCAACTTTTCGTAGCGCGCGCGAATGGCAAGTAATCGTTCGGGGTGAGGTATGCCGTAGGGGTGCAGCAAAAGCCCGTTCACCACACTGAAGATGGCGGTGTTTGCGCCGATGCCGAGGGCGAGCGTCAGCACTGCCACGACGGTGAAGCCGGGACTTTTTAACAGCATGCGCAACGCGTAGCGAAAGTCCTCGAGGAGTGTTCTCATTTCCACCTCACTCCTATGAAAATAGCTGCCTATCGCGTTGAAAACAAAGCATAGGTGCCTGGGTCCATTTTCATCCTTCGTTGTGGCTCTCCGAGAGCCATGAGTTACTCGTACCGCAACGCGACCATAGGATCCACCTGCGATGCACGGTAAGCCGGGAAGAAGCTCGCCAAGGCTGCGACAACCGCAAACAACACAACCGCTGACACGATGACCATAGGATCGGCAAAGCCCAGGCCAAAAATCATGCTGCGCACCAGGCGCGTGCCAGCCAAAGCGGCGGGGACGCCGATGGCTATGCCGATCAACACGACAACAAAACTTTCGCGAAGCACCTGCCACAGCACATTGGCCGGTCGAGCGCCCAAAGCCATGCGGATGCCGATGTCTCGCGTCCGCCGAGCGACGATGTATGCCATCACACCATAAAGACCAACGCTGGCGAGCAAAATGGCGAGAAGGCCGAATGCGCCGGAAAGTTGCTCGATGAACCGGTCCGTTTCGAGCGTGTCGCTGACCAAGCCAGACATGGTTTGAATCGAGATCGGCGGAAGAGACGGGCCAACTTGCTCGACAGCAGAACGAAGCGCGGCAGCTACACTTCGCGTGTCTGCAAACGTGCGCACTTCATACACAGCGCTCGGTTGCTCCCACATGGGATTAAACAGGGGAACGTAGAAACGCGGCGGAGTTTTTTCCCGGAGGCTGTTGTACTTGGCATCCGCGGCCACGCCCACGACGATCGAGTCCGCGGGATTGCCGGGATACGTGTCGCGAATGTGTTTGCCAATCGGATTCGTATTGGGAAAGAAGCGGTGAGCAAAGGTTTCGTTCACCACCGCAGGACGAAGACCTGCGGCTCGGTCCTGTGCGCCGATTTCGCGGCCGAGGAGAATGGGAATGCCCATCGTCGAGAAATAGCCAGGGCCGACGTGATCGATCCGCGAATCCATCTCTTCGCCGGATTTGGGGGTGTAGCCCTCGACGGCAATGGGATCCGCGGATTCCTGATGGCTGAACAAGCCGTTATGAGAGACGGTCACGCCGCGCAAACCAGGAACGGTGGAGATTCGCGAGAGCAGGTCCTCGTAGAGGCGTGTCACCGCCGCGCCCTTGTATCCACCGGCCGCGGCGTTCACGCGGAAGAGCAGCAGATTTTCTTGATTGTATC
>Ga0209265_1000535_pt1 | contig 10646 bp, 12 predicted proteins | sample GraSoiAngelo_103_FD_185872 | JGI IMG/M metagenome (GOLD analysis project Ga0209265, IMG submission 185872) | Grasslands soil microbial communities from the Angelo Coastal Reserve, California, USA - 14_0903_05_20cm (SPAdes) (version 2) | ecosystem: Environmental > Terrestrial > Soil > Grasslands ...
CCGAGCGCTGGACGACGATCTCTGCCAGGCCGAGGTGGTCGATGTGCTGGTGGGTGATCACCAGCTGCTCGAGGTCCTCGATCGCGTGGCCGCGCTCGGCCAGTTGTGATTGCAGCTCGTCGAGCGCCTTGCCCGAGTTCGGCCCGGTGTCGATCAGGGTCAGCGGCTCGTCCTCGAGCAGGTAGCAGTTGACCCGTCCAACCGCGAAGGGAGTAGGAATGCGCAGGCAGTGGATCCCGGCCAGCGCCGCTTGCTCCAGCGCCTGCTCGGCTGTCAGCGTCACGCGCGGATCAGCCCGAGCACCTCGTCGCGCTTAGCCTCCATGTCCTCGCGGGAGACCAGCGACTCGAGGTTGAGGCGCAGCAGCGGCTCGGTGTTCGAAGGCCGCACGTTGAAGTGCCACTCGGGGTAGTCGACCGAGATCCCGTCGAGGGTGGTCTGCTCGCCGTCGCTGTAGCGCTCGGTGATCTCGGCGATCTTCGCCGCCGGGTCGGCGACCTCGGAGTTGATCTCACCGGAGATGAAGTAGCGCGAGCGGAACTCGGCCATCATCTCGGCCAGCGTGCGGCCGTCGACCGAAAGCAGCTCGAGCATCAGCAGCGCTGGGATCGTGCCTGAGTCGGCGTTCCAGAAGTCGCGGAAGTAGTAGTGGCCGGAGACCTCGCCGCCGAAGACGGCCTTCTCCTCACGCATCCGCGCCTTGAAGAAGGCGTGCCCAACCCGCGAGAGGTCCGAGCGGCCGCCCTCGGCGGCGACCAGGTCGGGCACGGCCCGGCTCGAGCGCGGGTCATAGAGGATCGTCGCGCCCGGGTTCTTGGCCAGCGCCGCGCGGGCGAGCAGGGCGCAGATGAAGTCACCGTCGCAGAACTCGCCGTTGCCGTCGATGAAGAAGCAGCGGTCGGCGTCGCCATCCCAGGCGATGCCGAGGTCCGCACCGGAGGCACGCACGCGATCGATGATTATCAAGCGGTTCTCCTCGAGCAGCGGGTTGGGCTCGTGGTCGGGGAACTCGCCGTTGGGCTCGAAATACATCTCCTCCAGGTCGAGGCCGAGCCCGTGCAGGGTCGGCCCCACCATCGGCCCCGCCATGCCGTTGCCGCCGTCGACGACGACCTTCATCGGCTTGATCTTGGCGGGGTCGAGGAAGGAAAGGGCGTGGGCGCGGAACTCGTCCCAGACGTCGACCTCCTCCACCGAACCACCCCCGGGGGCGTCGCCGAGGCGGGCATCGATCTCCGCCTTGACGTCGCCGATCCCGGCGTCGCCGGAGAGCGGCAGGGCGCCCTCGCGGACGAGCTTCACTCCGGTGTAGGCCTTGGGGTTGTGCGAGGCGGTCACCATCGCGCCACCGTCGAGCTGGCGCGAGCCGACCAGGTGGTAGAGCATCTCGGTCGCAACCATGCCGGCGTCGATCACGGTCGCGCCCTCGGAGATCAAGCCCTCGCGTAGCTTCCCCGCCATCGCCGGCGCGGTCAGTCGCATGTCGCGCCCGAGCCCGACCCGCAGCTCGTTCGTCTGCTTGCCGCGCAGCTTGCCGAGCACGCGGGCGAAGGCGCGGCCGATCGCCTGCGCGGTGGTCTCGTCCATCTGCTCGCCGTAGAGACCGCGGATGTCGTAGGCCTTGAAGATGTCAGGCGGGGCCAGGATCGGTTGCTCGGTCAAAATGCTCCCTTCAGCGCCTCGTAGCTCTGCTCGAGTGTCTGCGGCATCACCCGGGTGTCGGCGATCACGGGCATGAAGTTGGTGTCGCCGCCCCAGCGGGGGACGACGTGCATGTGGATGTGGTGCTCGACCCCGGCGCCGGCGACCCGCCCCTGGTTGAAGCCAACGTTGTAGCCATGCGGGCTGTAAACGTCCTCGAGCCGGTCCATCGCCCGCTGCGCGAAGCCCATCATCTCCGCCACGGCCTCGGCCGGCAGCTCCTGGATCCGGCCGATATGCGCGTAGGGCGCCACCATCAGGTGGCCGTTCGTATACGGGAAGAGGTTGAGGATCACGAAGCTGTGCTCGCCGCGGTGGACGATCAGGTTCTCCTCATCGGCATCCGCCGCCGGCTTGGCGCAGAAGATGCACTCCTCCTCGTTGTCCTTGGCTGCGTCCTTCACGTAGGCGAGGCGCCAGGGCGCCCAAATTCGAAAGTTGGCCACAAGTCGGGCAGGCTACAGCCAGCCACGTCGCCTGAAGTAACCGACCATCGCCACCAGCAGTACGAACATCACGCCGGCGATGATCCAGAAGGCGGTCAGGCTCTGCTCGCCGGGCACTCCCGAGTTCATCCCCCAGATGCTGGCGATCAGGGTCAGCGGCAGGACGATGACGCTGATCGAGGTGAGCACGCGGAGGATGTCGTTGACGCGGTGGGAGATCACCGACTCGTTGGTCTCGGCCAGCGAGTCGATCACCTCCTTGTAGTTCTCGAGCATGTCCCAGATCCGCTCGTGGGCGTCGACAATGTCGTCGAAGTAGATCTCGAGGTCGAGGTCGGTAGCGAGGTAGCGCTGCTTGACCTTCTCGAGGTCGCGCAAAACAGGCCGCTGCGGCCGGATCACCTTGCGGAAGTTGATGATCTCCTGCTTGACGTTGGAGATGTCGCGCACGACCTCCTCCGAGCGCCCCTCGAAGATGTCGTCCTCGAGCGCGTCGAGCTTGTTGCCGATCTTGCGCAGCATCGGGAAGCAGTAGTCGAAGCTGTCATCGACGAGGCGGTAGAGCAGGTAGCCCGAGCCGCGCGAGAAGAGCTGCTCGCGCAGCTCCTCCTTGGAGCGACAGCGCTCGAACAGGTACTCGACCGGCTGCAGTCGCTGGTTGGGAATCGTCACCACGTAGCCGGGCCCGACGAAGAGGTCGAGCTCGCCCGTGCCCAGCCGGCCTACGGTTGGATCGAAGACGGGGAAGTGGAGGACTATGAAGAGGTAATCGTCGTAGACGTCGATCTTCGGCCGCTGGTTACGCGAGAGCACGTCCTCGAGGTCGAGGGCGTGGAAGTCGAAGTTCTCCTCCAGCCAGGTTCGCTCCAGCGCGCCGGGGCGCTCGATGTTGACCCAGCGCAAGCCGGATGAGTTGATCTGCTCGACGCGGGGTGCCTGCGGCTCAGCCTGAGCTGCGGCGGAGATGAGCTCGTCGCGCCGGCCGACGCGTCGCAGCCTCGGCTTCGGAAGGTTCGGCATCGTTCGGGCTCATCGTCTCGTCGGGCATAACGCGGACAAGATTAGCCGTCGATTCGCGCCAGGGTGTGACGGGATTCCCCCTGGTATGGTTCGTGCTCACATAACGCCACATCTAGAGGGGTGGAGGGACTGGCCCGATGAAACCCCGGCAACCGCCCTGAATCGCAAGGTTCAGGGGAGGTGCCAACTCCAGCAGGTCGAGTCAAAGGCCTGGAAGATGTGGGGAAAGTCCGATCGGACCTCTGCCCCACAAAAAGGCGGAGGTTTTTTTGTTGGCGGTAACGCAACGAGAGGGATAGATCGGATGGCAATCGAGAATTTGAAATGCAAGGAGTGCGGCGCGAGCTATGAGCTCGGCGCGCACTTCGCTTGCGAGAACTGCTTCGGGCCGTTGGAAGTGGCCTATGACTACTCGGCGCTCGACCCGGCCGAGACCAAGCGCAAGATCCAGGCCGGCTCGCAGGGCATCTGGCGCTACGCCGACTTCCTGCCTTTCGAGGGCCGCCCCGGCGATCCGCTCGAGCCTGGCTTGACGCCGCTGCTGAAAGCCGACCGCCTGGCTGAACGCCTGGGGGTCGAGGCCGAGATCTGGATCAAGAACGACGCCGCCAACCCGACCCACTCCTTCAAGGACCGGGTCGTCGCCGTCGCCGTGGCGAAGGCGCAGGAGTTGGGCTTCGAGACCGTCGCCTGCGCCTCGACCGGCAACCTCGCCAACGCCGTCGCCGCCCACGCCGCCGCTGCCGGCCTTGCCTCCTATGTCTTCGTGCCCGCCAACCTCGAGGAGCAGAAGCTGCTCGCCACCGGCATCTACGGCACCAACCTGGTCGGCGTGCGTGGCAACTACGACGACGTCAACCGCCTTTGCACCCAGCTCGCCGAAACCCGGCCCTGGGCCTTCGTCAACGTCAACCTGCGCCCCTACTACGCGGAGGGTTCGAAGACGCTCGCCTACGAGACCGCCGAGCAGCTCGGCTGGAAACTGCCCGATCGCGTCGTCTGCCCGATCGCTTCCGGCTCGCTCTTCACCAAGGTCGGCCGCGGCTTCCAGGAGTGGCTCGACATCGGCTTGGTCGAGGGTTCCCAGCCTATTTTCAACGGCGCCCAGGCCGAGGGCTGCAGCCCGGTCGCGACCGCCTTCGCCGAAGGCTGGGACGTCTGCAAGCCGCAGCGCCCGGACACGATCGCCAAGAGCCTCGCGATCGGCGACCCGGCCGACGGCCCCTACGCAGTCGAGCAGGCCCGCCGCACCGGCGGCGGGGTCGACGCGGTCAGCGATGCTGAGATCCGCGACGCGATCAGCTTGTTGGCCGAGACCACGGGCATCTTCACCGAGACCGCCGGCGGCGTCACCGTCGGCGTGCTGAAGAAGCTGGCCGAGCGCGGTGAACTCGCGGACGGCGAGCGCGTCGTTGTTTACATCACCGGCGAGGGACTGAAGACGCTCGACGCGACCCGCGATAGGTTCCGCATGCACGAGATCGATCCCCACCTCGACAGCTTCGAGTCCGAGTTCGCCCAGGAGGTAAGCGTCTGATGGCAGTCACCGTGAAGATCCCGACCCAGCTGCGCGCCGCAACCGACGGCCAGGCCGAGCTCGAGGTCGCCGGCGGCACCGTTGGTGAGGTGCTCGATGCGGTCTTCGAGGCCCACGGCACCCTGCGCGAGCGGATCACCCAGGACGGCGACCTGCGCCGCTTCGTCAACGTTTACGTCAGCGGCGAGGACATCCGCTTCCAACAAGGGCTTGAGACGCAGATCGATGATGGGGCTGAGGTCACGATCCTCCCGGCTGTCGCGGGTGGTTGAGCGGTCATCCCGGTAGGGGTTTCGCTTAACTTTTTGGATGGAGACGGACTTGCTGTCGCCTCGCGGGCGGACGCCCAAAAAGTGCAAGACGCTCCACCCCTACCGGGATGACCGCTAAGCCCCCAGTCGTCATCCTCTGCGGCGGTCGCGGGACCAGGCTCCGAGAGCGAACTGAGACGGTCCCCAAGGCGCTCGTGGAGATTGGGGCAAAGCCGATCGTCTGGCACGTGATCGGTATCTATGCGGCGCAGGGCTTCGAGCGGTTTGTGCTTGCCACGGGATATCTGGGTGAGATGGTGGAGGAGTTCGTTGTGGGGGAGAACTGGCCGGGCGGGGTGGAGGTCGAGTGCGTTGACACCGGTCTCGACACGCCGACGGGCGGGCGGATCGCCCAGCTCAGCGGGCGGCTCGAGGCTGAGACCTTCTGTGCCACCTATGCCGACGGGGTCGCAGACATCGACCTTGGCACCCTGCTCGCTTTCCACCGCGAGCGGGAAGCGCTTGGCACGGTTACCGTCGTCCAGCCTCACCTGCAGTGGGGGGTGGCCGAGATCGGCGACGATGGCAAGGTCGAGGGCTTCGTCGAGAAGCCGCGCAGCGAGCACTGGATCAACGGCGGCTTCTTTTGCTTCGAGCCGGATGCGCTGGACTACATCGGCGAGGACAGCGTGCTCGAGCGCGAGCCGCTGGAGCGACTTGCGCGCGATGGCCAGCTCGGCGCCTATCGGCACGAGGGCTTCTGGGACTGCATGGACACCTACAAGGACGCGGTCGAGCTCAATGACCTCTGGGCGACCGGCGACGCCCCCTGGCCTGCCTTCGCACCGAGTGGGGTGCCCCAATGAGTTTCCGGTGCGCCTTTTGGTCTCCACCAGTGCGTAAGGCGCACCGGAAGCGGGTTGGGGGATGAGCCGCTCGCTGGTCACCGGCGCCCATGGGTTTGTCGCTTCGCATCTGGTCGGAGCGCTGCTTCAGCGTGGTGAGGAGGTGCGCGTGCTCGACCGGCCTGATCCGCGACTGGCCGACGTCGGCGGGCCCCGCCTCTCCGGGCTTGACCTGCTCGGCCTGCGCGACCAGGTCGAGCTCGCCGAGGGTGACTTGCGCGATGCCGACTCGGTTACCGCAGCCGTCGCCGGTTGCGACGCGGTCTTCCACCTGGCGGCGCAGACGATCGTCGGTGTCGCCCGCGAATCCCCGCTGGAGACGTTCGAAGTCAATGTGCGCGGTGCCTGGAACGTCTTCGAGGCCTGTCGCGAGCACGGCGCCTCGCGGGTCGTTTTCGCTTCCTCCGACAAGGCTTACGGAGCCAGTCCGGAGCTACCTTACCGCGAGGACTTCCCGCTGCGCGCCGCTTATCCCTATGACGCCAGCAAGGCCGCTGCCGACATCATCGCCCGCAGCTACGCCAATGCCTATGGCCTACCGCTGGCGGTCACCCGCTTCGCCAACATCTACGGCGGCGGCGACCTCCTGATTCCGGAGACGACGATCGCGGTGCTCGACCGCCGCCCGCCGGTGATCCGCTCCGACGGCAGCCCCGAGCGCGACTTCCTCCACGTCGACGATGCCGTCGCTGCCTATCTCGCGATCGAGACCGCGCTCGACCGCGGCGAGGTCAAGGGGGAGGCCTTCAACGCCGGTGGCGAGCGCCCGCACTCAGTGCGCGAGGTGGTCGAGAAGATCGCCGCTGTGGCCGCAGAGGGCATCGAGCCCGAATACCTAGGCGGCGGCACTCCCGACGGCGAGATCGACCGCCAATACGTCGACTCGAACAAGTTGCGGAAACTCACCCGCTGGAGCCCGCGGGTGAGTTTGGCTGATGGTCTAAAGCGTACCCTCGAGTGGTATCGCGAACACCCCAAAGCCCGGCCCGCACCGGAAGTGGGCACAGAGTAAGAGTCTTACCGGTGTTACTCTTACTCGATGTCGAAAGTCACAAGTAAGGGCCAGGTCACGATTCCAAAGGAGATCCGAGATGCCTTCGGGCTGCTTCCCGGCACCGAGGTGGAATTCGTCTCGGATGACAAGGGAGTCCGCGTTCGCCGGTCGCGTGGGGGACGGCGACGGGGCGAGGAGGTCGTTAGGCATCTGCGTGAATCAGGCAAGAACTTCACGATGACAACCGACGAGATCATGCGTCTTACCCGGGGTGAGGATTGGGGCACCGGGCGCTTGGAGGAGGGTGGCGGCGACGCTAGTTGATTCCAACGTTCTGATTGACATTGTGGCGGAGGATCCTCGCTGGGCTCAGTGGTCGGAGGAGGCGCTGGTCAGTGCTCTCGACGAAGGGTCGGTTTTTGTTGACCAAATCGTCTTCGCCGAGATATCTATCGGTTACACCTCGGCTGAGTCCTGCCAGCAAGCGCTTGCCGCAAGGGGATTGGAGCTGATCCCGATCCCCTGGCCGGCGGCCTTTCTGGCCGGCCGCGCCTATTCCGCGTACAAGCAGCGCGGAGGCACCAAACTCGCTCCTCTGCCCGACTTCTTCATCGGCGCCCATGCCGCGGTCGCCGGTCTACGACTCCTTACCCGCGACGCGAGTCGATACCGCTCGTATTTCCCCACGGTCGAGCTGATCGCGCCGGAGTAGCGCTGCCGGCACGGCTACCCTGGGCCTCATGTGCGGACGCTTCACGGTCACGGCCAAAAACGCCAAACAGATCGCCGACCACTTCCAGGTCGAGCTGGAGAAGGCGCTGGAGCGAAACTCCGAAGGCAACGCGCCAGCTCCCACGCCCGAGCGGCTGAAGAAGGTCGAAGGGGCGCTCGGCCGCTTCAACGTCGCCCCCACGCAGGAGGTGCTCACAGTGCGCTCTTCGCCCGATCCAGAGGAGGCGGCGCAGGGTGGGCGCGAGGCGCGCCTGATGCGCTGGGGCCTGGTGCCGCGCTGGGCCAAGGACCTCAAAGTCGGCTACCGGATGATCAACGCCAAGGCCGAGAACCTCACTTCCAGCCGCGCCTACGCGCCGCTGGTCGGCAAGTTCCGCCATCGCTGCCTGATCGTCGCCGACGGCTTTTACGAGTGGATGAAGGCTGAGGACCCCAAGCAACCGCGCCAGCCCTGGCGCTTCACCGTCGACGGCGGCGAGACCTTTGCCTTCGCCGGCCTCTGCACCCGCAAGGAGTGGGAGGACCCGGAGGACCGCGGCTTTGACGATGGCTGGCTCTACAGCTGCACGATCGTCACCACAACCCCCAACGAGCTGGTCGCCAAGGTCCACGACCGGATGCCAGCAATCCTGCCCAACGCCGAGGCCGAGGCCGCCTGGCTCCGTCCCGACCTCGAGCTCGAGGAGGCGGTGGCGATGTGCGGACCGCTGCCGGCCGCGCGGATGGAAAGCGCCCCGGCCAACCCGAAGCTGAACAAGGTCGGCAAAGGCAGCGAGGAAGGTCCCGAGCTGTTGGTCGCGCCGCAAAGCTAGGCTGCGATCAACCCTTTTCCGCTTCCGCTTCTTCGCGTTCTTCCTGCTTTTCTTCTTCCGCTTCTTCGTTGATCGGCGGCGCGATGTTCTTCAGCGCTCCGGCGCTGCGGACAGTTGCCTTGCCAGCGCTGGTGGTCAGCGTGCAGGCGACCTTCGCGCCCGGGGGCGAGGTCGACCGCCAGATCGTCTCGAAAGGAAGCACCAGGTCTTGCTTCGGCTTACCCGCCGGCAGGAAGTATTCGAGGTGCTCGACACCGGGCTGGAACTTGGGCCATTCGAGCTTGACGCCTTTCTCGGTGCTCCAGTGTGGGGGCATCCCATCGAGTTCGACCGTCGCGAGTTCGGTGCTGTGAGAGCTGAAGAAGAGCAGGATCACTTCCGGCACTTCTTGGGTGAACAGCCCAGTACTGGAGCGCGGATAGGTTGCACGTAGGCCGCCCCGGGTCTGACCGATTTCCGCTCGTCCGTCGCCGCTGACGGAACAGAGGATGCGGCCGCCGCCGACCGGGGCACCGGCGTCGATCCGGACTTGCGATGAGACGCGGAAGAGCGCATAGCCGCTGACATTGGTTCCTGTCGTGCGGATCGCCCCTTCGGTCAACTGCATCGTGCCGCCACCCGGTAGCGACACCGGCTTGGAGCCTGCCATGGGCACCTTCTTCACCCATTCGAGTTGGGCCGCTTCGCCGCTCGCCTCGCTAGTTGAGAGCAGGGCCGCGGCTATGCAGGCGATTAGTCCAACCGCGACAACGATCAGGGCGCCGCGCGGCGGTCGTTTCTTATTCTCGTCGGCCACGGCTGGGCCGCAAGCTACCGTGTAGACGTGACCGATCGCCCAACGCCGGCCCGGCCGACCGAGGTCAGTTTCGAGACGGTGACTCTCCACGGCCGCGAGAGCGGCTACCTGGTTGGCGGCAAGGGGCCGCTACTGCTGCTAATCCACGGTATGGCGGGGACCTGTGAGAACTGGCGCGAGGTAATCGAGCCGCTGGCGCGCCACCACACCGTTATCGCCCCCGACCTGCCGGGACACGGCCTCTCGGCGGGCGGGCAGGGCGACTACTCACTGGGCAATCTTGCCGCCGGGCTGCGCGACCTGCTGCTTGTTCTCGGCCACGAGCGCGCGACCATCGTCGGCCACTCGCTCGGCGGCGGCATCGCGATGCAGTTCTCCTACCAGTTCCCCGAGATGGTCGAGCGCCTCGTCCTTGTCTCCAGCGGTGGCCTCGGATTGGAGGTAAGCCCGGTCCTGCGCGCCGCCGCCCTGCCCGGAGCCGAGCTCTTCATTGCCGCAACCGCCGGCACCGGGCAGAAAATCGGCGGCTTTATTGGCCGCGGCCTCTCCAAGGTCGGGATGAAGCCCGCCGCCGACGTCGCCGAGGTTGCCCGCGGATACGGCTCGCTCGCTGAGCCCGACCGCCGCAAGGCCTTCCTCGCCACGCTGCGCTCGGTGGTTGGCACCGAGGGCCAACGAGTTTCCGCTGCTGACCGCTTCTACTTGGCCGAGGAGGTCCCTGTACTAATCGTCTGGGGCGCTCGCGACCCGATCATCCCGGTTGCTCACGGCGAAGACGCCCACCACGCCCTGCCCGGCAGCAGGCTGGAGATCTTCGACGGGGTGGGCCATCTGCCCCAGATCGACCAGCCCAGCCGCTTTATCACCGTGCTCGAGGACTTCCTCGCCGAGACCGAGCCAGCTCGCTTCGATCGCGAGGAGTGGCGCGCCCGCATCAAGGTCACCTGATCCGCTCTGCCTCGCACAGTGAGACGCGCCCGACAGGATTCGAACCTGTGGCCTCCGCCTCCGGAGGGCGGCGCTCTATCCAGCTGAGCTACGGGCGCTCAGAGGCCAGTCTAGCTTCGGGTAGGGGAGCGGCCGTGTCGCGTAGGCTCGCAGGCTCGCATGGATCTCTCGGCGATCTTCCTCGGCACCGGCGGGTCGGTGCCTTCGGCGCGGCGCTCGACCGCCAGCGTGATGCTGGTTCGCGGTGGCCGGCGGCTGATGTTCGACTGCGGCGAAGGCACGCAGCGCCAGCTGCAGCGTTCCTTGGGGCTGGCTCAGGTCGACGAGATCTTCCTCACCCACTTCCACGCCGACCACATCCTCGGCCTGCCGGGCCTGCTCAAGACATATGACCTGACCGCCCGCGAGGAACCGCTGACGATTTACGGGCCGCGCGGCTTGCGCGATCTGTTCAAGGTTCTCGGCCGCCTGATCGGCCGCACCGACTACAGCATCGACCTGATC
>Ga0209265_1000537_pt1 | contig 10638 bp, 8 predicted proteins | sample GraSoiAngelo_103_FD_185872 | JGI IMG/M metagenome (GOLD analysis project Ga0209265, IMG submission 185872) | Grasslands soil microbial communities from the Angelo Coastal Reserve, California, USA - 14_0903_05_20cm (SPAdes) (version 2) | ecosystem: Environmental > Terrestrial > Soil > Grasslands ...
CGCGCCCCAGTAGAGTGTCTGTAGCTCGCCACGTTCATTTACCCCGAAGGCGTAGGTGGATCTTCCCCCATCGAGGCGGAAGACTTCGGGCGCCTGAGCCATGATCGTGGGCGCGCTCAGGCAAGTAAAGAGAAAACTTGTAAACACGGGAAGAAGGGCGGGCCATTTTAGATGGGTTCTCATGTCGCCGGAAATCCTAGCATTCGCCGAGATTTGTGTCTCAGTGGAATAGTGGAATTGACAAAACAAAACGTGCAAACGAAGGTCGCTTCAACGAGGCTTGGCATCTAGCGAAGGAGCATTCGGTTTCTGTCCGCCGAGCGTGTAGACGAATTGCTGAATTTCCTGACGCCGCTCTTGCTCTTGCCGGGTTCTCTTTTGGGAGGTTTGCTTGTAAAGCGCAATCTCTTGTCGGGCTTTATTGGGATCCCCCATTTGACGATAGACTTGCGCCAGGCGGTAGTGCGCTTCGTCCGGTAAAGCCAAATTCGCAATGGCTTTTTCAAATGCGGCGATCGCAGCGGGATGGTCTTTTCGCGCAGCGTAGAGACGACCTAACTGCAGATAAGCCGCGCCCAGCTTGGGATCGAGCGCGATGGCCCTCTTCAATTCCCCCTCCATCGCCGAATCCTCCGCCGGTTCCTGGCTCCTGTTGCTCAATGCCACCGCGTAATAGTAATGCGCCAGGGGATTGTCAGGGTCAAGAAGCGAAAAACGATGCAGTTTTTCGGTCCAGCCAGAAATTTCGATTCGCTCCCCTTCTTCGAGCCGGCCCATAAAAAGGTAAGGGGTGGGGTCGCCAGGATTTATGTCACAAGCCCTAAGAAGCAGTTGTGCGCTACGCTCCGTCTCTCCCTGATTGTACGTCGCCATACTCAGTCCCACCGCCATACGGACCGATCCGGGGAACAACCGTTGGCCCTTGGCAAACACTTCGATCGCCGGCTCCAATGCGCGATGCAGCAGCAGCTCGGCTCCCCAGGCAAATAGATTCGCTTCACTCGGCTCGAGTTCAGCCGCGAGCTGGTATTCACGGACTGCTTCAAGCGCATGTCCTTCTTTCTCCGCGGCGTCACCCCTCTGTCGATGCATTTCTGCAGCAGCTTTTCCCGTCGCGGAATGGCCGCCGGGCTGGGTCGACGTTTCCCTGCTTAAGGAATCCGTATCCTTCGCCAAAGCCTCTTTGGTGCGGAGGGCTGTCTCGGAACCGTGTCCGCCGTAACTATTGGGATCGGCAATACCGGCTATTTGGAAGTGGGGCTCATCGGAAAACTGGCCCACCGAAAAAGCCTGTGTCGCGGCGCTGGCTGAGCCCGCCTTGGACAAACGCACGTCAACGATTTTCGACTCGTCCGCCGAGAGTACAAAGGGACGGTGATCCCCTTCTAGGTAGCCCGTCTTGCTGCCGTGCAAGGTATAGCTTCCCGGTGGCACACCCGCGAAGAGATAACGGCCGTGAGCGTCAGAACGAGTCACGAACTTGTGAGCATGGTCCGCGCTTTCTAGCGAAACATCCGCATCTTTCAGCGGAGAAAGCTCGGAATCGCTAACCGTGCCTTGAACAACCGCTGAGCGACCCGCTCCGTGGACCTGGCTGCGAGCTCCCGGTGCCAGCAGCGCCAGGAGAAAGATGCCGATGGCCGCCAGCCGAGAAGAGCGAACTGAAATTGTCTTCATGGAAGACAAACCTGAAATCGGCGGTGCGCAAGACCGATTGCTGCGGTTTTCCGATTTTCATTCTAGCGTCGGCGTCCTTCTCAGGCAATACCGTCGCCAAGAATGGCATGGAAATTGCGATTCCAAGAACAATCACCGTACGGGCTCGCTAAGGCAGCTGGCCGGAGGTTGGCCGGAGTTTAGGCTGATCTCGCCGGTTTCACTTGTGGGATACTCTATTGCCTTCGCTCGTCTCTCGTCGAGGAGACCACAACGCAGACTCAGCGAAACGACCCGGAGCGACCGGCAGCGCGTCCCCTTGCTTCAACCATAGGGCGGCGAAGGTGGGGCATCGCCTGGTTGCTTGGCTTCGGCGTCCTGGTCAATTATTTCGACCGCGTTAACCTGTCCGTGTCGCAGGATGCGCTGCGGGCCGCGTTCGGAATCTCTCCGGTCCTGTTCGGCTACTTGTCGAGCGCTTATAGCTGGACCTATGCCGCGTGCCAATTGCCCTCCGGCCTTCTGCTGGATCGCTTTGGCGTGAGGCTCATCGGCCGCATCAGCACCCTTCTCTGGAGTGTGGCTTCCTTTGGCGCGGCCGTCTCCTCCGGCATCCGTGGCTTCTTCGTTGCACGATTTTTGTTGGGAATCGGCGAGGCCCCGACTTTCCCGGGCAACGCCAAAGCCGTTGGTTACTGGTTTCCCAGTTCGGAACGCAGCCTGGCCACCGCAATCTTCGATGCAGCGGCGAAATTCGCGTCAGCCATCGGCGTTCCGTTGATCGGCATTCTGCTGCTGCGTTTTGGCTGGCGGTGGAGTTTCGCCGCGACGGGATTTGTGAGCCTGTTTTATTGTGCGCTGTTTTATGCATCTTATGGCAATCCGAGCGAGGACAATTTACTTTCCTCAGCGGAGCGCGAATTCATCGTCCGCGGTGGCGCGCAGCCTGAAGATGCCGTCAAAGCGGCGAAAGGCGCCCCACTCACTTATCTGCTGCGGCAGCGCAAAGTTTGCGGTTTGGCGCTGGGCTTCGCCTCGTACAACTACACTTTCTACTTGCTGCTGACGTGGCTGCCTTCCTATTTCGAGAGCGCGCTTCACGTGAACTTGTTGCACTCCGTCTTGTTCACCAGCGTTCCCTGGCTGTTCGCCACGCTCGTTGACCTGTTGGTTGGCGGCTGGCTCGTGGACACACTGATCCAGCGCGGATCCAGCCCCGTTCGCGTCCGGCAGGCCGTTCTCATTGGCGGAACGAGTTTCGGGCTGGGAATTCTAGGCGCGGCGCACGCTCGAACGCCCGCCGCCGCGCTGTTCTGGATCAGCATGTCGATCGGAGGACTGTCTGCGGCGTCGCCCGTGGGGTGGTCGATCCCTTCTCTGGTGGCGCCCCGCGAGAGCGTCGGCACGCTCGGCGGAATCGTCAATTTTTGCAATCATCTTGCGGGAATCGCCGCGCCGATCGTTACCGGCTATATTGTCAAAGCTACCAATTCCTTTTCGGGAGCCTTTCTGGCGGCCGCGGGCTTTCTCTTGATCGGCATTGCTGGCTATGTGTTTCTGCTTGGCCGCATCGAAGCAATTCCCGAGCCCGCTTGACGTCTTCTAACCGAGCGTGCGAGTGAATCATGCGCCACTCTACCTTGGGTCTGCCGACGGCTTTCCGCTTGGCGGTCCCGAACCCGGTAGCGCTCGTGTTGCACCGGTCGAGATTCCGCCGTCCACCAACAAAGTCTGGCCGGTAACGTAGCGGCTCGATTCCGCCGCGAGAAACACGACTGCGGCATCCAGATCCTGCGGCTGGCCAGTCCGTTTTAATGGAATGCGGTCGCAGAGATATTCGACCCACTCCTTGTTCTCGTAAAGAACCTTGTTTTGTTCGGTTTGAAACCATCCTGGCGCCAGACAATTGACGGTCACGCCGTACTTCCCCCAATCGTCGGCCAAGCTCATCGTCAATTGCCGTATGCCGCCCCGGCTGGCTCCATAGGGTCCCAGCCCGGCGTAGCCCGCCACACTGGTGACGGAGCCGATATTGATGATGCGCCCGTAGCCTCGGGCAATCATGCCACGCGCGACTGCCTGGGAGACAAAGAAGCTTCCACGCAAATTCGTATCCAAAACCAGATTCCAGTCTTCCCAGGTGACCTCAAGCGCGGGTTTGCGGACGTTGCAGCCGGCATTGTTCACGAGGATATCGACATGTCCGAAAGCTCGTTCAGCAGTTGCGGTCATCATTTCAATGCTCTCGCGCTGGCGGACATCGAGTTCCAGGGAAACGGCGCGCCGACCGAGGGCCTTGATCTCCGCCTCGAACGGCAACAAGCGATTGCGGTCGCGGCTCGTGATCAAAAGATCCGCTCCCGCTTTGGCAAGGGCGCGCGCCATATGTTGGCCGAGCCCCCGGCTCGTACCAGTGACGATGGCGACTCGGCTGCTGAGATCAAACAGACCGTTAGTCACGAAACCTCACCCGGCCGAAGAACCACTTTCATCACGTTGGGCTCGCGAGCGTGCAAGCGTTCAAACCAAAGAGGACCTTCTTCAAGCGGAGCAATCGCGGTGATGAGGTTCTTCACTTGAATTGCTCCCGATTCGAGAAGCTCCATTGCGCGTGGGTATTCGCCCGCCGACGCGCAGGATCCCTGAAGCCGGATTTGCCGCGTTACGATTTTCTGAAGAGGGACCATCACTTCCGGAGCGATATTGCCCACGAGGACGACCGTCCCTCCTTTGCGCACGCTTTCGATCGAGGCCTTCACGCTATCCCCTTGACCTACGGCTTCGATCGCGGCATCCACGCCGGCTCCTCGCGTGAGTTCTCCCACCTGCCGCGCGACGTCCAGCGTTGCGGACAGGACAGTGTGCGCTCCCACATCTTGCGCAAGCTTCAGCCGGGAGCTATCTATGTCGGTGACCAGAATACGGGAACACCCTGCGGCACGCAGTACTTGCACGATCAAGAGCCCGATCATCCCTGCTCCTACGACTAAAGCCGTGCTGCCGGCGGAAAGCGGTGCCAGGGAGACGGCATGGATCGCCACCGACACGGCCTCGAGCATCGCTGCTTCCTCGAAGGAAAGATTGTCGGGCAGACGGTAGACGATGCGCGAAGGAACGGCAACAAACTCTGCAAAGGCCCCGGCCCGACGATAGTCGGCGCAAGAAACTCCCAGAACTTGCCGGTTGTCGCAGAGATTTACTTCTCCGCGACGGCAATAGCCGCAAGTGCCGCAGTAGACCGTCGAATCGAAGGTGACTCTATCTCCTTCCGTAAATCCCGTCACACCGGACCCTATCGCAGCGATTCTTCCGGCCGCCTCGTGGCCCATGACGATAGGGGGAATGCGCCGGCCCGACGAGCCGTCGTAGCCGTGGACGTCGCTCCCGCAGATGCCGCAGGCGGCCACACGCACCAACACTTCGCCAGGCTCGGCCCTTGGCACTGGCAGATCAGTCATTTCCAAGTGCTTATTTTTCGAAAGCAAGAGAGCTTTCATAGGTGGATCGCGGATTCATTTAAGCACATACACTCGGTGCGATGCTTTCAGATTTTGTAAAGAAAGCCTTTAGGAAGTCTTCCCAGTCTTCCCGGAGGTTCTGAATACTTCTCTTTTTTGTAACGGACCATTTGCGTCAGCATCTAATCGGTTAGCAGAGGCCAAGTCCAATGATAAAACGTCACGTGGGTCTGGCGAACGAAGTCATAGAGAGAATCCTCGAACTTTCCTCGGATGCGCACATACAGAGACGCGAAGTCGCTAAGGACTCTCCGGCATTTGACAGCTTGACGGGAGCGATAGCAGCCTACGGCAAAGTGCTCGCATTTCTCACGTCGCTTCAAAAGCGGGAAGAATTCGACTTAGTCGTCGGTCAAAGTGAGTTTTCTGAATACGTTGCGGCGGTTAACTGAAGGAGGAAAGCGGCCGTCGGTCAATCCATCATGTGAACCGCTCCGAAGAGCCATAGTGTGGGCCTGCAAATCTCAATCCGGGAATCCGCTGATGTCACGATTTTGGACCTTCAGGGAAAAGCGACCATCGGTGTCGACGGCGACCTGCTGAGCGTCCAACTGAAAAAGCTGGTCGCCAAGGGCGTGCGGAAGTTGCTGCTCAACCTGGAAGACGTGACGCAATTGGATAGTTCAGGCATCAGTGCCGTCGTCGGGACGTATGTCTCTCTTAGCCGTCAAGGGGGTAGCCTGAAATTGCTCTGTCCGGGTGGCCGGGTGCACGATGTGCTGCGGGTTATACGTTTGGCAGACTTTATCCCGACCTTTGAGAATGAGACCCAAGCGCTCGCCAGTTTCCGACCCCAGGGTTATGCGGCAAAGCCCTGATGGTCTGATATTCCTGTATCTTCCGTACACTTCCTTCTGCTCGAAAACTCTCTGAGCTAGACGCGAGGGTGCCTACCGCCAGCGGGACGACCGCTTGACGTTCGTGACAATCGACCCGCTGCTCGAAGGCTTTCGCCAGGATCCTCGTTACACGGATCTCCCTGAAGAAGATGCATCTGCCGAGGTAGGGTAGTGGATTTCTTGGAGCAGGCCCGGAGGGCCGGTCGAAGACAGAAGTGGCCAAGAATACGTCCCCGCCCACCAGACTCTCCTACTCCCACCCGCCGCCAAGGGCTTGATAAAGCTCGACCAACGCATTCAGCTCGTTTCCTTGGGCTTGCGCCAAAGCCAGTTCTGCCGAGAAAGAGTTCGTTTCGTTGGTCAAGACTTCGAGATAATCCGTGGTACCCGCTTTGAACCGGGTTTCGGAAAGCCGGGCTGCATCCTGTGCTGACTCCACCAGATGCTGTTGCTGTATACGGAACTCCCGAAACTTGCGATAAGCGATTAGCGCGTTCGACACATCGCGAAATGCGCCCTGAATCGCTTGCTGGTAAGTCAGGAGCAACTGCTCGTGCTGTGCCTCCGCCAGTCGAACGTTGGATTTCAGCCGTCCACCCTCGAAGATCGGCTGGGTAACATTTCCGACCAGCGTCCAAATCCCCGCCGGTCCGGTGAACAGATTGGTCAGCGCAGCACTTTCGTATCCCGCGGTCCCCGTCAACGAAATCTGCGGAAAGTAAGCGGCCCTGGCAACGCCGATTTCCGCGTTTGCCGCAATGAGATTTTCTTCGGCTTCGCGAATGTCCGGCCGGCGCTCCAGAAGCGAAGAAGGAAGTCCAACGGGAACCTCCGGCGCATGCGGTTGCTCGGTGAGCTTCAGGCCCCGAGGAATGTCCCCTGGGTTATTTCCCAGAAGAATGCTGATGGCGTTTTCTTCTTGTGCAATTTGCCGCTCTAGATCGGGAACCTCTGCCGCGGCGGTGTACACCAATTGCTCGGACTGCCGCACATCCAACAGGGAATTGATCCCGTGCTCCTCCAAGGTCTTCGTCAAACCAAGCGAATCCTGGCGCGAGCCTAACGTCCGCTTGGAAATCTCCAACTCAAGGTCTAACTGCCGCAGTTGAAAATACGAACTGGCGACATTGGCGACCAGGGTAGCCATCACTTCTTTCTGCGCCCATTCGTTGGCCACAAGAATCGCGCGCGCCGCTTCCGTCGCTCTCCGGTAGCGACCCCAGAAATCTACATTCCAGCTCGCGGAGGCGTTCAGCTGGCCTTGGGTGATTTCATAACCTGGGATCGGGCCAACCTTGGGATTGCGAACACTGGTGACGTTGCCGCCCGCGCTCAGAGCGGGAAGTTGGTCTGCGCGAGTGATTCCCAGTTGCGCCTGGGCTTCGAGAACGCGCGTGGCCGCAATGCGGACGTCGTAGTTATTCTTCAGCGCAGTGCGGATAAGACCTGCCGCAGCTTCCCCTGCCAGCGCCCCACGATACGCGGTCGGGACATTCGCGGCGGGCCTCTTGTAATTTGGACCGACCGAGCACGCGTTCATCCAAAGCAGCGCCCCGCAAAACACCAGGGTCAGAAATGTTTTTGCCACGATACGCATGAGCCTCGGCACCGTCCTTCTAATCTCCATTGCCCTGTTGCAGGGCATAAGCGGGGTGTGTCTCGGGAGCTTGCGGATGGTGTGTGCTTGTCGACCGGAAGAAGGAAAAGCGATCCAGTACTTTTTCTTGGAATTCTTCGAGGTACAGGTAAATCGCCGGGGTGACGAAGAGCGTCACAAACTGCGAAACAATCAGCCCGCCAATGACCACCAGGCCAAGCGGGCGACGCGACGATCCGTCGGCCCCGTAGCCAAGAGCAATGGGAAGCGCTCCCAGCAACGCCGCCATCGTGGTCATCATGATCGGACGGAAGCGTTCCATGCTGGCGTCGTGAATCGCCTGGTCGTCTTTGATTCCTTGCCGCACGCGCTGTTCGGCAAAATCGACGATCATGATTCCGTTCTTTTTCACAATGCCCATCAGCATGAACATGCCAATGTAGGCATACAGCGAAGCTTCCGCCTTGAAGAGCCACAGCGTCAGCAATCCCCCGACCAGCGCCACGGGCAACGAAGAAAGCACCGTAATCGGATGCAAATAACTCTCGTAGAGGATCGCCAGAATCACATACATGACAAACACGGCGACCATCATCAGCACAACAAGATCCGAGGCGGTGTTGCGAAAGGTGAGTGCCTGTCCTTCAAGACTGCCGCGAACCTCAGTCGGAAGAACCTTTTTCGCGGTAGCCTCAACAAAGTCGGTGGCCTGCCCTACGGTGTAGCCGGGCTTCATGTTGAAAAACAAAGTCACGCTGGTGAACTGGTTGATGTGGTTGACCGCCTGCGGTCCGATCAGCACATGGGAGGTGGTGACCGCGTTCAAAGGAACCATGCGCTGTCCATCATCGCTCTTGATGTACAGCTTCCCCAAATCCTGCGGATCGGAACGTTTGTCGTCCGCAACCTCCAAGATCACCTGGTATTGGTCGGTGCTTTTCTTGATCAGGTAACTATAGTTCTGCGAGTAGGCGTCATGAAGGAGCGTGAGGATGCGAGTCTCCGATACGCCGTAAAGCTTGGCCTGATCGCGCAAAATATCGACCTGCAGGTTTGGCGTGCGGTTGAAAAGGTCGGAGTTGACAAACAGAAAGCCGGGATATTCCTGCATCTTCGCCAACAACTTGCCCGCCGAGTCATAGACCTGATTGGGATCAATCCCGGACAGCGCATAGGCGAACTGCCCCTGCACGTTAGCGGTCGCACCGGTGCTGATCTCGAGCACCGGGTTAGGCTGGAGAAACGCCAGAGCTCCCGGCACGGTGGACATGATCCCGCCCATTAACTGGCCGGCGACTTGGTCGATCGGCGCCCGCTCGGCGGGGTCCTTCAAAAACGCAAGTAGAAACGCCTGATTTGAGGGTAGGAACTGGCCATTCCCGCTCATCGTGAATGTGGACGCTACCGCGGGATTGCCATGCATGACCTTTTCGGCGGCATCCTGATAGGCGTGCATTTGCTCTGGCGAGGACCCTTCCTGCGCCACAAGCACGCCGCGGATGAACGAGCTATCGCCTACGGGCAGAAACGACTTGGGTGCGCTGTAGAATAGATAGCCCGTTCCCAGAAGACAGACAAACCAGATCACCGCGGAAATCCACCGATAACGCAGGAAGAACCAAAGGTACCGGCCGTACACTCCAAGCACGCGGTTTTCCACCCCGCCAATTATGCGCTCCACCCAAGTTTTCTTCGCCTTCGCTCCCCGTTCGGAAAGCAGTCTCGAAGTCATCAGCGGAGTCAGCGTCAGCGAAACGATTCCGCTCGCAAAAATGGAAATCACGATGGTGATCGAAAACTCGCGAAAGATGCGCCCAACCAGGCCGCCCATGAACACCAGGGGGATAAACACCGCCGCCAGCGAAAGCGTCATGGTCAGGATCGTGAAGCTGATTTCCTTTGCGGAATTCAAGGAAGCTTCCAGCGCCGATTGGCCCTCTTCCATCAGGCGCACCGTGTTTTCCAAGAATACGATGGCGTCATCGACCAGGAAACCAATCGCTAAGGTCAAGGCCATCAGCGACAAATTGTCGAGGCTGTAGCCCAGAACGTTCATGGCCACAAACGTAAGCAGCAAAGAAAGCGGCAAAGCGACCGCGGGAATGAGCGTGTCGGTCGCGCGTCCAAGAAAAATGAAAATCACCATCACCACAAGAACGAAAGCAATGTACAGAGTCGCCTGCACGTCCTTGATGCCCGTGACGATGGTCTGCGAGCGGTCATACGCGGAAACAATTCGCACGGACGTAGGAAGCTGGCTCTGAATGCTTGGCAGCAGATCGCGTACCGATTTCGTGACCTCCACCGCGTTTGCGCCGGCCCGCCGGAACACCGCCACAACGACGGTTGCCCCTGGTGTGGGATAACCACGCGCCCAGAAGCGCATGTCGATGCGTTCGTCCTGCACGGTTTGCTTCGCAGTGGCAACATCCTTCAGGAAGACCGGAGCGCCGCCGTTCTGCCCAACAATCAATTGCTCATATTGCTCGGCCGTGCTCAGCTGGCCTTGTGGTTGCAGTAGATAGGTGCGGTGCGGGCCATCGAACTGGCCGGCTCCCGTGTAACTCGTGCCGTTCTTGATCGCCGTCGTCAGGTCTTCCAGGCTGATATTGCGCATCGCCATCGCGGAAGGGTCGGCTTTGATGCGCACCGCGGATTGCGTGCCGTATACCGCCACTTGGCTGACTCCCGGCAGGATGCTGATATGCTCCCCGACTTGCGTGCTGGCGTAGTCATAGAGCTGCCCTTCAGTCGCCGTGTCGCTCACCAGAACCAAATACTGAATCGGCTGATCATTCGGGTTGGTTTTCGTAAACGTCGGCGGGCTAGGCAAATCGATAGGAAGCTGTGCGGTTGCCCGCGTGATCGCCGCTTGAACGTCGGTCGCCGCTCCGTCGAGGCTCTTCGAAAGACTAAACTGCAGCACGAAGCTCGAGTGACCCTGTCCATTGTTCGAGGTCACCATCTCGAGTCCGGGGATTTGCATGAACTGGCGTTCCAGCGGCGTGGCCACGTTGTTGGCCATCGT
>Ga0209265_1000538_pt1 | contig 10635 bp, 10 predicted proteins | sample GraSoiAngelo_103_FD_185872 | JGI IMG/M metagenome (GOLD analysis project Ga0209265, IMG submission 185872) | Grasslands soil microbial communities from the Angelo Coastal Reserve, California, USA - 14_0903_05_20cm (SPAdes) (version 2) | ecosystem: Environmental > Terrestrial > Soil > Grasslands ...
TAGACCGCGAGCACATAGCCCGCGGCAAGGCCGGCGGCTGCGAGGAAGCGCGAGAGCAGCAGAGTCGTGCGGCCGATCGGGCGCACGACCAGCGGCTGCAGCAAACCGCTCTCGGCGTCCCCGCGCACAATCCCCAGCGTGAGGAAGACGGCGAGCACGGAGCCGAGGAAGAGAGTGGTGAACATCGCCATGCCGAAGATCGTCGCGCCAGTGAAGGCCTTGGGGTCGAGGATCTTCGGTTCGGGTCCGGCGAAACCGCTGGCGTCGCGGAAGGCGAAGTGGGCGCCGACCCCGTAGAGCGCCAAGAAGCCCAGCGAGAGCAGCAACACGGCGAGGAAGACGCGGCGGCGCAGTCCCTCGCGCAGGGCGTAGCCGATTACGGTTGAGATCGAGCGCAGCATCGTCGAGCTCAGCCCGTCCGCCCCTGCACGGCGTCGAGGTAGACGTCCTCGAGCGTGCTGCTCAGCACCTCGACCCGGTGGATGCGCTCACCCTCGGCGACCAGCCGCGCCACTATCTCCGGCGCCTCGTCCCGCCCGGCGCCCTCGAAGAGCCTGACCCCATTCCCGGTCTCGACCTCGACCCCGCGCGGTCGCTCCAGGTCGGCCGGGCGTCCCTCCCGGACCAGCCTGCCGTCGGCGATGATCGCGACCCGATCGCAGACCAGCTCGACCTCGCTGAGCAGGTGGGAGTTGAGCAGGACTGCGACATCACGGCGGCGCAGCTCTTCGAGCAGGCCGCGGACGATCCGCCGGCCGACCGGGTCCAGCGCGCTGGTCGGCTCATCGAGCAGCAGCAGTCGCGGCGATCCGACTAGGGCCTGGGCGATGCCGAGCCGCTGCTGCATCCCCTTCGACATCGTCTCCACCCGCGTGCCGGCGGCGTGGCTCAGCTCGACCAGCTCGAGCAGCTCGGCGCGTTCGTTTGACCCTCCCGTCGAGCCGGAGAGGCGCTGGTGCAGCACCAGCAGCTCATCGGCGGAGCACCAGCCGGGGAAGCGGAAGAGCTCGGCGAGGTAACCGATCGCGGCCCGGGCCAGGGGTGAACCGGCAGGGCGGCCCAGCACCTCGACGCTGCCGCCGCTTGGCCGGACCAGGCCACAGGCGATCTTGGTCAGGGTCGACTTGCCGGCGCCGTTGGGGCCGAGCAGGCCGAGCAGCTCCCCCGCGCCGACCTCCAGATCAACGCCAACCAGTGCTTCCTTGCCGCGATAGGACTTGCGCAGGGCGCGGGCGGCGAGGACCGCCGACACTAGGCCGGGGTCTCGATCTTGGGAAAGAGCGGCGGTACCCGCTCGACGCTCTGCCCGCCGGGGCGCGAGCCGAGGCCGGCGAGTCCGCGGCCCTCTTCGGCGAGCGCCGCAAGCAGTGTCTCGCTCGTCTGCGGCAAATACGGGACGAGCAGCAGCGTCGTCACCCGCAGCCCCTCGACCAGGCTGTAGAGGACCTCGTCGAGGCGCTCGGGGTCGGCCTCCTCCTTGGCCAGCACCCAGGGCTGGGTCTCCTCGACGTAGCGGTTGAGCCGCCGCACCAGCGTCCAGGCCACCTCCAGGGCTTGACTCAGCTCCGCCCGGTCGAGCAGCTCGCTGAAACGCGGCACGATGCCTTCGAAGTCCTCGGCGAGCACCGCGTCAACGGCCGCCACCGGCACCGTTCCGAAGCGGTAGCGCTCGACCATCGCCAACACGCGGCTGGCGAGGTTGCCGTAGTCGTTGGCTAGCTCGGTCTCGTAGCGGGACTCAAAGCCGGCGGTCGAGATCGAGCCGTCCTGGCCGAAGCTGACCTCGCGGAAGAGGTAGAAGCGCAGCGCGTCGGCGCCGAAGCGATCGATCACCTCGAAGGGGTCGAGCACATTGCCGAGCGACTTCGACATCTTCTTCTCTCCCATCAGCAGGTAGCCGTGGATCGTCATCCGCTGCGGCGGCTCGAGGTCGGCGGCAAGGCAAAGCGCGGGCCAAATCACGGCGTGGAACTTGAGGATGTCCTTGGCCAGCACGTGCAGGCTGGCGGGCCAGTAGCGCTCGCTCAGGTCCTCCCCCTCGCGGGCGAAGGTCAGCGCCGTGACGTAGTTGAGCAGCGCGTCGAACCAGACGTACATCCGCTGCTCGGGATCCCAGGGCAGCGGCAGCCCCCATTTCAGCGTCGGCCGCGAGAGCGAGACGTCTTCGAGCCCGCCCTTGATGAACGAGACCGCCTCGTTGCGACGGAAGTCGGGCACGACGAAGTCGGGCCGCGCCTCATAAAGATCTTCGAGCTGCCCCTGAAAAGCGGAGAGGCGGAAGAACCAGTTCTCCTCGCGCACCTTCTCCAGCGGGATCTCGTGGATCGGACAGGTGTTGCCGGGGCCGAGCTCGCGCTCCGTCTTGAAGTCGGCACATCGCGGGCAGTACCAGCCTTCATAGGTGCCCTTGCTGACCCAGCCGTTGTCGTAGACCCGCTGGATGATCTCCGCCACCTTTGCCTCATGCCGCGGATCCGAGGTTCGGATGAAGAAATCGTTGGTGGCACCGATGATCGGCCCCAGCGCCTCGAACTTGGCCGCATTGCGATCAGCCAGCTCCTGCGGCGAGATCCCCTCCCGCTCCGCCGCCGTCTCGATCGGCTCCCCATGCTCGTCGGTGCCGGTGAGGAAGAAGACGTCCTCCTCCCGCTGCCGCATGTGCCGAGCCAGCACGTCGGCCGCCATCGTCGAGTACGCGTGCCCAAGATGCGGCTCCGCGTTGACGTAGTAGATCGGGGTGGTGACGTAGTAGCTGCTGGAACTCATTCGCCTGAGGACGCTACAAGGTGAGCGCGCCGTCGTTTGCAGCGGTTACTTCGGCCTGACGCCGATCAGCAGTGCCATCTCCAGCCACTTCCAGTAGCAGTCGACGTCCTCGAAGCCCAGCTCGCGCAGCCAGCCGAGCTGGGTCTCGACGTCGAGCAGGCGATCGGAGGGGTCGGCGTCCTCGATCGGCACGTCGATCGCGGCGAAGAAGGCTTCGTGTAGGCGCTCGGTCGGGGAAGCGACGTGCTCGAAGTTGGCGAAGACGCCGCCCGGCTCGAGCAGCTCGAAGACCTCGGCGTAGAGCGAACGCTTGCGCTCGTGCTCGAGGTGGTGGATGGCAAGGGAGGAAACCACCGCGTCGAAGCGGCCCAGGTCGGGCAACGGTTGGGAGAGGTTGTGCTCGATCAGCTCGACGCGCTCCTCGCCGGCGAAGCGCCGGCGAGCACGCTCGAGCATCAGCGCGGAAAAGTCGAGGCCCGTCGCCGCCAGCTCGGGGCGGTCGGCGCGGAGCATCGCGAGCAGCCGGCCGTCGCCAGTGCCGAGATCCAGGGCACGCGACCGCTCCCGTTCAGCGCCGCGGCTCGCGGCCGGTCAGCGCCCGGTAGAGATCGTTCGCTCGCGTCCCGGTGAGGGCGGCGACGACGCTGGCGGCGGCGCGGGGGCGGGCGCCGGACTGGACCAGGTGGCGGAGGGCGTCAACGGCGAAGCCGACGTCGCGGTCGTGCTCCTCGGCGGCGGCGGGGGCGATCACGAGGACGATCTCGCCCTTGACGTCGCCACGGAAGCGGCGGGCCAGTTCGGCCAAGGAGCCGCGGGAGACTTCCTCGTGCATCTTCGTCATCTCGCGACAGACGGCGGCGGGGCGATCGGGGGCGATCGCGGCCAGGGCCGCCAGCGACTCCCCCACCCGGCGTGGGGACTCGAAGGCGATCACGGTCTCGGCCGAGCGCAGCACGCGCTCCATCTCTCCCGAGCGCTTGGGCAGGAAACCCTCAAAGCGCCAGCGGTCGGTCGGCAGGCCAGAGGCGACCAGGGCAACCGGCACCACCGAGGGCCCGGGCAGCACGGTGATGTCGAGGTCGCGTTCGATGCAGCGGCGGATCAGCTTGTAACCGGGGTCGGAGACGGCGGGCATGCCGGCGTCGGAGACGAGGGCGACGATGTCGCCGCGCTCGATCCGCTGCGCCAGCTCGGTCGCCCGCGGTCCTTCGTTGCCCTCGTGATTGGAGATCAGCGGCGGCGCCGGGCGGATGCCGAGCTTGTCGAGCAGGCCGCCGGTGCGGCGCGTGTCCTCGCAGGCGATGAAGTCGGCGGCGACGAGCGCTTCGCGGACCCGGACCGTGATGTCGTCGAGGTTTCCGATCGGGGTCGGGCAGACGATCAGCTCGCCGGGCATCAGCCCTGCCCCAGCTCGATCCGCGCCATCGCGGCGGCGCCGATCATGCCAGCGTCCGAGCCGAGCTCGGCCGCGACGACGGGGATCTGCTTCATCGGCGGCAGCGCCCGCTCCGAGAGCACCCGCCGGGCGGGATCGAGCAGCAGGTCCCCCGCGGCGATCACCCCACCGCCGATCACAAAGACTTCCGGCTCGAAGATGTTGGCGAAGCTGGTCAGGGCGACGCCGAGGCGTGACCCGATTAGGGCGAAGACGCCGCGGGCGGTCGCATCGCCGGAGAGCGCCGCCTCAGTCACGGCCTTGCCGTCGATCTTCTCGCCGTCGGCGAGCATTGCGCCCAGCGCCGAATCGGGCTCGCGCTCGGCGGCGGCCCGGCCCTCGCGCCCCAGCGCCGTACCCGAGGCCAACGTCTCGACACAGCCCCGCCCCGGACAGTTGCCCTGACAGGGCGGACCGTCGGCCTCGATCACCGTGTGGCCCAGCTCGGACCCGGCGCCGGTGGAGCCGCGATAGATCTCGCCGTTGAGGATCAGGCCGCCGCCGATCCCGGTGCCGATCGTCAGCATCACCGCGTTTTCGGCGCCGCGCGCCGCCCCGTAAAGGTGCTCGGCGAGCGCCGCCACGGTGGCATCGTTGTCGACGAAGACCGGCAGGCCGCTGCGCTCGCCGATCAGATCGCGGATCGCCAGGTTCTCCAGCGGCAGGTTGACCGCGGAGACCGCGATCCCCTTGTCGTGGTTGATCGTTGCCGGAATGCCGAGGCCGACCGCCGAGGCGCCGGGGCATTTCCCCCGGGCCTCTTCGATCTCACGCACCAGCAACTCGACCAGCTCGTCCTCGGTCTGGCCCGTGGAAGCCTCGCGGCTCTCCCAGAGCACCTTCGAATCGGGATCGAGGACGCCGAGCAGCATCTTCGTACCGCCCAGGTCAACGCCGATGATTTCCCCTGCACTCATACGCGCTTCGTTGCAGGGTAGAGACAGGCGACCGCGGGCATCGGCATGATTCCCGGCAGTCTTTCATGGCCGACAATGGCGAGCAGCAGCCCTCCGGGCCGCCCGAGTACAAGGTCTACCGGTCCCGGAAGGGCCGCTTGTCCGGGTTGCGGTCCCCAGACCTCTCAGGACTCAGGGAGCGGACTCCGCGCGCGCCGAAGTGGTGGCGGCGCGACAGGGAACCGAAGCCCGAGCGCACCGGGCCGCCCCGTCGCTGGACCGTCAAGCGGGTGCTCAAGTGGGTCGGGATTGCCGCGCTCGGCTGGATCCTGCTCAGCTTCCTCGCCTTCGCCATCTCCGCCCAGTTGCAGTCCTTCAAGCTCTCCGGCGAAGCCAAGGACGCCCTGCACGGCAACCCATTCCTGCTGCCCAGCGCCCAGACGATCCTCGTGCTCGGCACTGACGCGCGCCCGCCCGACACCAAGGGAACCGGCGCGCCCTCGCAGAAGTGCTTCGAACAGCAGGCCCACGGCGACGCCCCACACGATGGCTGCGAAGACGGGCAGTTCCGCGCCGACACACTGATGCTGATCCGCGCCGGCGGCGGAGCCTTCCGCAAACTCTCGATCCCGCGCGACAGCTACGCCGAAATCCCCGGCCAGAGCCCGCAGAAAATCAACGCCGCCTACGCCTTCGGCGGCGCCAAGGCCGAGATCGAAGCGGTTGAAAACTTCCTCAACATCCAGATCGACCACGTCGCGATCGTCGACTTCACCGGCTTCGAAGACCTGATCGACGCGGTCGGCGGGGTCGAAGTCGACGCCCCGCACAAGCTCTGCGCCGACATCTCCGGCGGCGCCGGGGGTGGCCAGGGCGGCGTCTCGTTGCGGCTACACAAGGGCGAGAACACGCTAGACGGCGAAAAGGCCCTCGCCTACTCGCGGGTTCGCGAGCCAAGCGAATGCCCCGGTCCCGGCAAGAGCGCCTACTCGTTCGGCTACAACGACTTCGACCGCGCCCAGGCCCAGCAGCGGGTGATCAACGGGGTCAAGGACCGCCTCACCGACCCGCTGCGCGCCCCCTACAACTTCATCCACGGCCCGATCATCGGCTGGGACGCGCCCAAGGCCTTTGTCAGCGACATGGGCTTCCTGACCATGCCGCAGCTGATCCTCTCCGCCGCGATCGGTGGCAGCGCCCCCACCGACGTGCTCTGCGCCGGCGCCCACTCGGGCTGCGAACTCGACGGCCCCGAAGGCAGCGTCGTCGTGCCGGAGGCGACCCGACGCCGCGCCGTCCACCACCTGCTCAACGGCTAGCGCCGCCGACTGAACCGTTGACCCCGTAAAACGGGGCAAATCGTTCAGTCGCTGGTCGTCGAGGCCTTGGGCTTGGAGTCGCCGGAAGATTTCGAGTCGCTCGACTTGGACTCGCTGGAGCCCTCGGACGACCCTTTGGACTCGCCGGACCCCTCGCCGGAGCCGCCGTTGGCCGCCGCGCCCTTCTTCTTCTTGCCGTAGTCGGTGTTGTAGAAGCCGGAGCCCTTGAAGTGGACGGCAACGGGATGCAGAACGCGCACCGCGGGAGCGCCGCACTCCTGGCACTCGGTCAGCGCCTCGTCGCTCATCTTCTGGATCACGTCGAAGACGTGCCCGTTCTCGCATTTGTACTCGTAGATCGGCATAGGGCGGCCGATTATCGCAGCCGCGCGCGGCAAAGCCATCGCCAGGCACGCCCTGAGAGCAGCGTCTCTATACGGTTCCCCCGTGGCAACTGCCGAGGAAAATCGCCCGACCGACGTCTCGATGGAGGAGATCGTCGCGCTCTGCAAGCGCCGCGGCTTCGTCTTCCCCTCCTCGGAGATCTACGGCGGCCTCGGCTCGACCTACGACTACGGCCACTACGGCGTGCTGCTGAAGAACAACGTCAAGGCCGAGTGGTGGCGGGCGATGCTGCAGGAACGCGACGACATCGTCGCGCTCGACTCGGCGATCCTCCAGCACCCACGGGTCTGGGAGGCCTCGGGCCACCTCGAGGGCTTCACCGACCCACTGGTCCAGTGCCTGGGCAAGTGCAAGAAGCGCTGGCGCGAGGACCATCTGCGCGAGGCGGTCGAAGCCGCAGGCGGCGACCCCGACGCCGAGCTGCGCTGCCCCGAGTGCGGCGGCGAGCTCTCCGAGCCGCGCCAGTTCAACCTGATGTTCGAGACCCACATCGGCCCGGTCGCGGGCGAGGGCTCAGAGGTCTACCTGCGGCCCGAGACCGCCCAGGGCATCTTCATCAACTTTAAGAACGTGCTCAGCTTCGCCCGCAAGAAGCCGCCCTTCGGCATCGCCCAGATCGGCAAGTCCTTCCGCAACGAGATCACTCCCGGCAACTTCATCTTCCGTACCCGCGAGTTCGAGCAGATGGAGATGGAGTTCTTCGTGCCCCCGGCCGAAGCCGAGCGCTGGTACCGCGAGTGGATCGATCTGCGCGAGCGCTGGTACACCGAGCTCGGCATCCGGCCCGACTTCCTCCGCGTCCGCCCCCACGACGCCGACGAGCTCTCCCACTACTCCTCGGGCACCAGCGACGTCGAGTACCTCTTCCCGATTGGCTGGTCGGAGCTGGAGGGAATCGCCAACCGCGGCGACTTCGACCTCACCCAGCACGCCGAGTTCAGTGGCGAGAAGCTCGAGTACTTCGACCAGCAGACAAAAGAGCGCTACGTCCCACACGTGATCGAGCCCGCCGCCGGCGCCGACCGCGCCACCCTCGCCTTCCTCGTTGACGCCTACGAGGTCGAGGAGGTCGAGGGCCGCCAGCGCACCGTGCTGCGCCTCCACCCCCGCCTCGCCCCTAACAAGGCAGCGGTCCTCCCCCTCGTCTCCAAGGACGGCCTGCCCGAGAAGGCCCGACCGATCTTCGAGGAGCTGCGCACCCGTATGCCGACAGAGTTCGACGAGGGCGGCTCGATCGGCAAGCGCTACCGCCGTCAGGACGAGATCGGCACCCCCTGGGGCATCACCGTCGACCACCAGACGATGGAAGACGACACCGTCACCCTGCGCGACCGCGACTCTCTCGAGCAGACCCGCGTTCCGATCGCCGGCCTGGCCGACGACCTAGCGGCGCGACTCGCCCAGCCCTGGCGCAGCCCGAAGCTAGACTGAGCGCCAGTGGGGGAAGTCCGGAGAAGGCGAATCGGGTCAGTCGCGACGGGTCTCGCAATCTGCTGCCTCCTTTTGCTTACCCCCTCTGCCTTCGCCGTCCCACCGGCCAACGACGACTTTGCCAACCGCGAAGAACTGGGCACCGGTCTCCCACTGGAAGTCCCGGGCGCGAACGTCGAAGCGACTAAAGAGACGGGGGAGTTCATCCCCGGTCTGTCGCCGGCGGGGCATTCCGTCTGGTTCGAATGGGAAGCGGCGAGCAGCGGCTGGGTAACCATCGGGGCCTGTGAGAGCGAATTCCCACTGATGGTCGCGATCTTCACCGGCGCCGCGGTCAATGAACTGACTCAGGTGGTCAGTGGCAATGCAGCCGAAGGACCAGGCTGCCCCTACCAACAGCGTCAGTACACATTCCATGCGCAGGAAGGCACTAAGTACGGGGTCGCGGTCGATGGCAACAGCTTCTACGCCCCACCCGCGACACCACCCGTCACCCAGGGCACCTTCACGCTGCGGATCGAAGCGACGCCACCGCCCCCGAACGACAGCTTCGCGAGCGCGACTCTGTTGAGTGCTCCGATCGAAGAAGAACCCGGGGGCCAGCGTTTCTACCTTGCGCATACGAACGGCTACAACTGGACCGCCACGACAGAAGCCGGCGAGCCGTTCTATGGAACCGGGGCAGGAGCATCGATCTGGTACTCGTGGACCGCCCCGGAGAGCGGCACTTACCGCTTCAACGGCCCCTGTTGTGGGAGCGGGCTCAATTGGGGGCTCTACGTCGGAGAGTCCCTCGCTCAGTTGAGCCAGATCCTGGCGACAACGGGCTCCGCGGAAGTCTCCCTCCTCGGCGGCACCACCTACCGGATCGCCGTCTACGGAAATCCGGATCTCACGACGGGAGAACCGTCGATGGCGGGCTTCAGCTTCATGATCTCCGCCAACCTGCCAGCGCTCCTCTCGCAACCGACACCCAACCGAGGGGCGTCCGCGCCGAATGTCGACAGGACGCCACCGGAGACGGAGATCGCGAAGTCAGTGCTGAAGCGGCTCCCGCCGATCTTCGTCTTCCGCTTCCACTCGAGCGAGATGGGCTCGACCTTCCGCTGCGGGCTCGACGGGAGTCCTCCAGCCCCATGCCCCTCTGTCAAGCGCTTCTCCCGTCTCAAGCCAGGCCGTCATGTGCTCAGGGCCTTCGCTGTGGACCCATCCGGAAACGAAGACCCGACACCGGCAATCGCTCGGTTTAAGACAGGACGTCAAAGACACCGCGGCTAGGAGGGATTGGCCTCAATCAGTCCGATTACGTTGCCCTCGGGATCTTTGAACTGGCCGAGGACCATGCGGCCCATGATCGTCTCGGGGCCCATTACGCGGGTGCCGCCGAGGGACTCAGCTTTGCTCAGGGCCTGCTCGACGCTGGGGACTTCGACGTAGAAGGTGACGTGGCCCTCGTAGCCGTCGGGGCCCTGGCCGATGCCGCCGCCGAGGCCGATGCCTTCGGCGTTGCTGTTGGCTTCGCGATCGACCAGGCCGTATTTCATCTCATTCTCGGCGTTGACGTCCCAGTCGAATAGCTCGGCGTAATAGCTCTGCAGCTTCTCGCCGTCCTTGCCGACGACCTCGAAGTGGACTACTGGCTGTCCCATCTCAATCTCCTCCCGGTTGTTCTAGGCGCTTGTCATGAACCGTTCCACATCCGCCGCGTCGGCAGCGAGTGCGGCGGTGGCCTGCTTGCTGATCCGGCCCAGCGGCTCGACCGTGACCTTGCCGCGGTTGAGCTTCCAGGTGCCGACGGCGCGGCCCTTGACCATCGCGAAGGGGCGGAAGATGCCGTTCAGCGTCACCAGGTGGGTATGGGGGCCGAGGATCAGTTCGCGCGAAGTCCAGCCGAGCAGCAGCGGATCGAAGGCGCCGAGCAGGCGCGGGCCGGGAATCTCGGCAACAGGTGGGCGCTCGGCGAGGTGGACGAGGCCGTCGTCGCGCTCGACCAGCTCCGAGGCAATCGCGGCCAGCCCGGCCCGCGCGTCGCGCAGCGGCAGTCCGGCCCACCTCGCCAGGTCACGATCATCGGCTGGTGCGTGGCCGACCAGGTAGCGACGGGCGAGCTCGGCGATCGCGACGTCGCGATCGACCGGCTTCGCAGGATCAAGCCAATCGGCGGTGAGAACGTAGGCGTGGTCCTTGCCGACCATTGGTCCGCGCACGACCACGCCCCGCACCGCGGCCAGAAAGAGCAGGTGGATCAGCGCTTGCCCCGCGGTAGGGACGCCGGCCGAGTCGAGCCGCTCGCGCAGCTGGTGCCGGGTCAGCGGCCCCTCCTTGCTCAGGCTCCGCTCGATCGTCTTTACCGCCTCCTCGCCCTGCTGCGTGGTTACCCCCT
>Ga0209265_1000542_pt1 | contig 10597 bp, 9 predicted proteins | sample GraSoiAngelo_103_FD_185872 | JGI IMG/M metagenome (GOLD analysis project Ga0209265, IMG submission 185872) | Grasslands soil microbial communities from the Angelo Coastal Reserve, California, USA - 14_0903_05_20cm (SPAdes) (version 2) | ecosystem: Environmental > Terrestrial > Soil > Grasslands ...
GGACCCTCCCCTCCCGTGCATGGTGAAGGCGCAGGTCCTCGTCGGAGGCCGCGGCAAGGCCGGCGGCATTCGGCCCGCGGAGACGTTGGAGGAGGCACGCGAGGTCGCGGGCCAGATCCTCGGCATGGACATCCACGGGTATCAGGTGAAGCAGGTGTACCTCGAGGAGCGCCTCTCGATCGCGAAGGAACTGTACCTCGGCCTCACGATCGATCGGTCCGCGCGGGAGCCGCTCCTCATGACCACGGCGATGGGCGGCATGGACGTGGAGGACGTCCCGCGGGAGGACCTATCCATGGAACACGTCCCCGCGATGATCGGGCTCCAGCCGTACATCCTTCGGTCGCTGGCGGGCGCGCTTTCGCTCGAGCGGGATATCGCCGAGCAGGTCGCCTCGATCGCCCGCCGCGCTTACGAGCTCTTCCGGAAGGAGGACGCGGAACTGGTCGAGATCAATCCCCTCATCGTGACGGGAGATGGCCGCGTGATCGCGGGCGACGCGAAGCTCGTGATCGACGACAACGCGGAATACCGCCATCCAGAGTACGCGAATCTGGACCAGGACCGGACGCCGCTGGAGCAGGAGGCGCACGACAAGGGCATCGTCTTCATCCAGCTGGACGGGGACATCGGCGTCATCGCGAACGGCGCGGGCCTGACGATGGCCACGCTCGATGCCTTGGCCCTCAAGGGAGGGAGGGGCGGCGTCTTCCTGGACCTCGGCGGCACGGACGATCCGGCAAAGGTGAAGCAGGCCTTCGAACTCCTGATCAAGGCAAACCCGTCCGTGATCCTCGTGAACATCTTCGGCGGGATCACGAAGGCGGACACGGTCGCGACGGGCGTGAAGCAGGCGATCGACGAGATGCACGCCAAAGTGCCCGTCGTGGCCCGGATCAAGGGAGTAAACGAAGCCGTCGCGAAAGAGATCCTGCGATCCGTGGGGACGCATCCCGCGGAAACGATCGAGGAAGCCGCCGAACTCGCGGTGCGAGTCAAGTCGGGAGGTCTCTAATCTGGCCGGCCTCCTGACGAAGAAGGCTCGCGTCGTCGTGCAAGGCATCACGGGCCATCAGGGCCAGTTCCACACGCGCGCGATGCTCGACTTCGGGACGAAGGTTGTGGCCGGCGTGACACCGGGGAAGGCCGGCACCAAGGTCGAGGGCGTGCCCGTGTTCGATCGGGTGGCCGACGCCGTCCGGAAGCGAAAGGCGAATGCGTCGATGCTCTTCGTCCCGGCGCCGTACGCGAAGGACGCCGCCGTCGAAGCGGTCGAGGCCGGCATCAAGCTCCTCGTCATCGTGACGGAAAGGATTCCGTTCCATGACTCGCTCGATCTCATGCCGTATGCGCGGAGCAAGGGGACGACGGTCATCGGGCCCAATTGTCCCGGCCTCGCGTCTCCCGGGCAAGCGAAGATGGGGATCATGCCCAACCTCCTTTTCAAAGAAGGGGACGCGGGCGTCATCTCTCGGAGCGGCACCTTGACCTACGAAATCGTGAACGCGATGACCCAGGCGGGCTTCGGCCAAACGACGTGCATCGGGATCGGGGGCGACCCGATCATCGGCACGAGCATGGTGGAGGCCCTCGCCTGGTTCCAGAAGGATCGGGCGACGAAGCGCATTGTGCTCGTGGGGGAGATCGGTGGGACGGCCGAGGAGGAAGCGGCCGATTTCGTCCGACGCAAGGTCACGAAGCCGGTGGTGGCCTACGTCGCCGGTCGCAGCGCGCCTCCGGGAAAACGGATGGGGCACGCGGGGGCGATCATCCAGGCGGGCAAAGGGACGGCCGAATCGAAGGTGAAGGCCTTCGCGGATGCGGGCGTTCCGGTGGCTCAGTATCCGTCCGAAGTCGCGACCCTCCTGGCTTCGACCTCGTGACAGCACCAACATCCTTTTGGCGGGGCGTCGACAACGACCTGATCTCGAAGGAATTCAACGGCTCGAGGAGGACTCAGCAAGCAACGGCTCACTGCGGTGTGAAGTCGCCCGCGGCGCCTCCTTCGGTCGGACCTCGCATCTCCTTGATTCGGAACGCCAGGGCCACCGCGACTACGGCCAGCACCGCGGCCGCGAGGAATGCGAAACGGAATCCCATGACCACCGCCGCGGCGGAGGCGGACAAGTCCGCTCCGATCGGGGCCGGGTCGACCGCCCCGACGACGGTCAGCAAGACGGCCAGGCCCAAGGGGAAGCCGACGCGCTGCGAGGTGCTGATGAGGCCCGAGGCGAGACCTTCCTCCCCGGGTTGGGTCCCGGCGAGCGCCGCGATGCTGAGCGCAGGAAGGCCGATGCTCGCGCCGAGAGACCAGACCAGAATGCCGGGGAGCATCCCGAGATAGCTCCCGCCGACGGAAATGCCCGTCAGGAGGGCGAGGCCCACCGCGACCAAGGCGGTCGATCCGATCAGGACGCGGCGGACGCCGAAACGGTTGACGATCCGAGACGAGCCCCACCCTCCAGCGAATAAGAAAATCAGCGCAGGCGGGAGAAAGGCCAGGCCGGCGTAGAGGGGCGAGTAACCCAGAATCTGTTGCATGTAGATCGTCAAGATGAATCCGGGGCCGACCATCGAAGTCGTCAGCAGGAGCGCGAGGACGTTCGCGTTCAGGACGCTCCCTCTCCGGAGGAATCCGAGGGGCAACAGCGGGGCCTTCGAACGAGATTCGATAACGAGGAAGGCGGCGAGGACGACTAACGCGACAACGAGGGGCACCAACGTCGGGATCGAAAGGAAGCCGTCACTCGCGGCATTCGTCAGCGCATAGACGAGGAGCATCAGTCCGCTGGTCACGGTGAGCGCACCCGCCAGATCCAGATGTCGAATTGCGGCACGACCTGAGGCCTCAGGGAGGAACCGGCGAGACAGGATCGCCACCCCGGTTCCGATCGGGACATTCACGAACATGACCGACCGCCAACCGAGGCCCATCGTGAGGACGCCTCCGCTGATCGATCCCGCCGCGAATCCGGCCGAGAGGACGGCGATGAAGACCCCGAGGGCCCGGTTCCTCGCCTTGCCCTCCGGAAAGAGGGCTACGAAGATCGATAGAGCCGTGACGGAGGAGATCGCCGCGCCGATGCCCTGGACGGCCCTTGAGATGACCAAGGCGAGGAGGGACGGGGCCAGGCCGCCCGTGAGCGAAGCGACGGTGAACAGGACGACGCCAAAGACGAACAGCTTCTTCTGGCCGTAGACGTCCCCGGCCCTCCCGCTGAGCATCAAGAAGCCCGCCATCGTGATTCCGTAGACGCCCACGATCCATTGGCTCTCGGCGAGCGACACCAGGAACTCCGTTCGGATGGAGGGCAAGGCGACCTGGACAATCGAGAAGTCGATGACATCGAGGAAGACCGCGGCGATGACCAAGGCGAACACGAGACGGACGCGCGAGGCCACCTTGGGTCCGGCCTCGATGCCGGATTCGCGACTCGCATCCAATTCTTCGGTAACCTCAATCAGCTCCCGCTGCGCGGCCCGGCGTCTCTACCATCGGTCCTTTATCAAGGACACGGTTTGCGAATAGCCCGCCATCGGGCCGACCCGAAGGGCTAGGTATCGACCCGAACGCTTGCGCGCCGATGGAGTGAGGCGAGCCAGTCCCCGCAACTAGAGAAGACTCTGGGTTTCGTTCGGCGCGAAATACAGTTCGACGAAGCCGCAAGAACGGCAGATGTAGGCCAACAGCAGTTGCGGATGCCACGCCGGATCACTCCCTGGCGGAGTCAGGTCCATCATGACCCGCCGATCCGACAGCGGAAGGAAACGCTCGACGCGAATCTGATTCATGCCACATTGAGGGCATTGACCGATCGCGCGCATTCCCCGCGTGGCGGGCATCCTCTCCAAGCAGGGACGGGGACTGCGTGGCAAATAGCTTTCGAGAATTCGGAGGCAGGAGCAAATGTTCATTACCGCTCGCCTATTGGCGAGGCCGGGGAGCCCAGAAGGGCTGAGAGTATCCCGCATGAGGGATAGACCCTTGGAACCTGATCCGGGTCATGCCGGCGTAGGGAACTCGAGGATGTTTTCAGCCACCGGACCCTGAGGAATCTTCCCATTGACGGAGACGCCGCCGAGAAAGTACCCGATGGGCAAGGTCAGCCGGGCCTTCTTCGAGAACGTGATCGCCCGCCACTTGGGCGAGAAGCGTCGCGACGTCGTCGTGGGTCCCGCGAACGGCGTTGATGTAGGCGTCGTGCGCCTTCCGGACGGGCGCGCCTTGGTACTGACGACGGATCCAATCTACATCGTGCCGCAGTACGGTTGGGAGCGGGCCGCCTGGTTCGCGTTCCACATCCTCGCCTCGGATCTCACCACGTCCGGCGTGGCGCCGCAGTACGTGACGATGGATTGGAACCTTCCGATGGACATCGAGGACGATCAGATCGAGACGATGCTGCGGATCATCGATCGCGAATGCCGCAAGTACGGCGCGGCGATCGTCACGGGCCACACGGGCCGCTACGAGGGTTGCGCCTACCCGATGGTAGGCGGAGCGACGTTCCTCGCGACCGCGCCTAAGGATGGTTGGGTCACCGCGGACATGGCGAAGCCGGGCAACCGCCTCCTCGTGACGAAGCGACCGCGATCTTGTCGAACACTTTCCCCGAGCTCGTGCACCGGCGGCTTGGCGAGGACATCGCCATGCGGGCGCGCGCCCTCTTCGACTCGATGAGCACGGTCGAAGACGCGCTGGCCGCCGCGTCGGTCGGGCTCCGCGGCGACGGCGTCCGCGCGATGCACGATGCGACGGAAGGCGGCGTCCGGAACGCGGTGTGGGAGATGGCCCAGGCCTCCGGCCTCGGCGTCGAGGTCGACCTGACGAAGGTCATCGTCGATCCCGCGGTGGCCGAGGTCTCCAAGCTGTTCGGCATGGAGCCTCTCGACGCGATCAGCGAAGGCACCCTCTTGATCGCGACGGAGGCGGATGCCGCGGACGAGGTCCTCGCGAGCCTGCGAAAGAAGGGCATCGCGGCCACCGATATCGGCGGCTTCACGAAACCGGGCCAACCGTGCACCGATCGAGGCCGGCCATTCCGTCCCGCGGACCGCGATCCGTTTTGGATCGCCTTCAGCCGGGCCTTCGCGGGGGAGATCATCTGAGCGGCGTGGCAAAACCTCGGAGCCGTCTGGGCGGCGTGTACCTGGTCACGTCCCCGAAGCGGCCCGTCTCGCGGCTGTTGGCAATCGTCGAAGCCAGCCTCGAAGGCGGCGCATCGATCGTGCAGCTTCGCGACAAGAAGATCTTCACACCGGAAGAGAGGATCGAGGCCGCCCGGGGACTTCGGACCCTCTGCAACCGGTACGCCGTGCCGTTCATCGTGAACGATGACCCGGAACTGGCCCGACGCTTCCGGGCGGACGGCGTCCACGGCGGCCGAGAGGATCCGTCGCCTCGCATCGCGCGGTTGGTCCTCGGGCCGCGGGCGATCGTCGGCGTCACCGTCTATGGAAAGGAAGGGGAGGAAGAAGCCGCGGCGGCCGCAGGCGCGAACTACGTTGCGGTGGGACCGTTCTTTCCTAGCCCAAGCAAACCGGACGAACCGGTGCTCCCGCTCGACGTCCTCGACGGGGTCGTCAAGCGATCTCGACTGCCGGTCTTCGCGATCGGAGGCATCACGCCGGCCAACGCAGGCCTTCTCGCCGAGCACGGGGTCGCGGGCGTCGCCGTGATCTCCGCGATCATGGACGCCGCGGATCCGCGCGCCGCGACGGAGGCGATTCGGCGGGCGTTCTCAGAGGGCCGACCTTCGGAGGAGCCTCACGCGCGGCCGCACAGAAAACGCGCGCGCGAAGAATCCTCGGGCGAGCACTTCCACCAACAAACGGTTAAATAGAGCCCTTTTCCTGCGAACGGTCCCGTGCGACGGCTCATAGTGACAGAGAAGTTCAACGCGGCGGTCCGCATCGCGACCATCCTCAGCGACGGGAAGGCCAAGCGGACGAATGTGGAGGGCACCTCCGTCTTCGAGTTCGTCCGCGGAGAGGATTCCACCAAGGTCGTGGGCCTCCGTGGCCACATCATCAACCTCGACTACCCTGAGGCCCTCAACGACTGGGCCCGGGTCGACCTGAAGGAGCTGGTCTGGGCGGAACCGCAGAAGGTCGTGACCGCCGGGAAGATCGGCGCCGCCCTGAAGAAACTGGGCGTGGACGCGGACGAGGTCATCATCGCCACGGACTTCGACCGCGAGGGTGAGCTGATTGGGGTCGAGGCGCTCGGCCTGATCCTTGAAGTCCGGCCCGACATCCGGGTGCGCCGGGCTCGCTTCTCCGCCTTGACGAAGTGGGATATCGAGCGCGCGTTCGCGAATCTCGTGGAGGTCGATCATCCGCTCGCATGGTCGGCCGAGTCCCGCCAATCCGTGGACCTCGCCTGGGGCGCGGTCCTCACGCGCTTCCTCTCGATCGCGTCGAACCAGCTCGGTCGGGACTACCTCTCCGTGGGCCGCGTGCAGAGTCCGAGCCTTGCCCTGATCGTCGATCGGGAGCGGGAGATCGAGGACTTCGTCCCGCAGGATTACTGGACGCTCCACGCGCGGTTCCGCAAGGACGTGGACGGCTCCGCGGTCGAATTCGACGTCGACCACGAGCACGGTCCCTACTGGGCGCGGAGCGAGGCCGAGGCGGCCCTCGATGCGGCTTCGAAGGCGAAGCAAGGCCTGGTCCGGGAATACATTCAGAACGAGCGCGAAGAGCGCCCGCCTCCTCCCTTCAACACGACGATGTTCGTGACGGAGGCCAACCGCCTCGGGTTCGGGGCCGCCCAAGCGATGAAGATCGCGGAGGACCTCTACCAGTCCGGCTACATCTCCTATCCTCGGACGGACAATACGGTGTATCCGTCCTCGGTGAACCTTCGGACCGTCCTCGAGAAATTGCAGGATTCACCGTTCGCGGCAGAGGCGCGCACCCTCGCGGCGCAAGAACGGATCGCGCCGAGCCGAGGGCGGATGGAGACGACGGACCATCCGCCGGTCTATCCCGTCCAAGGGGTCGGTCGCGACAAGGTGAAACGGAACGACCACTGGGCGATCTACGAACTCGTGGTCCGGCGGTTCTTCGCGACGGTCGCCCCGAACGCGCTCGCGGAGACCTCGGAAACGAAGATCGATCTCGGCGGCCAGCCGTTCCACGCCGAGGGATACCGCATCAAGGATCCCGGGTGGAGGAAATACTATCCGTACTGGACCGTCCGCGAAACGAACTTGCCGGTGCTGATCGCCGGAGAGTCGCTCGACCGCGTCGGGGACGTCACGGTCCGCGAGGATCGAACGAAGCCGCCCGCGCGATACAGCGAAGGATCCCTCATCCAGGAGATGGAACGACTCGGCCTGGGGACCAAGTCCACGCGGCACGACATCCTCAAGAAACTCTACGATCGCAAGTTCATCGAAGGGAAGTACCCGCGGCCCACGACGAGCGGGCGGGCGGTGATCGAGGCCCTCGAAGACCATGCCGAACGGATCACGCAGCCGGAGATGACGGCCCACCTCGAGGCGGACATGGAGGGCATTGCGACCGGCGTCCGGGCGCGCGAGGACGTCGTCCGGGAGTCCCAGCAAATGCTCAGCGAGGTCTTGGAGACCTTGCAGGCCAACCGCGAGGCGATCGGCCAGGAGATCGAGGCCGCACTCCGGGAGCAGAATTACATCGGCAAGTGCAACATATGCAAGGAAGGGAACCTCACGGTCATCCGATCGAGGCGTGGATCGCGATTCCTCGGTTGCGACCGTTATCCGGCCTGCCGGAACACGCACCCGCTGCCGCAGATCGGCATCATCCAGGGCGCCGAGGAAAACTGTCCGGAGTGCGGCGCTCCGATGATCAAACACACGGATCGCGGTCGGACGACGACCTACTGCGTCGCGTCCGATTGCCCCACGGTCCGGGAGCGGAATTTCATCGGATCGTGCGAGAAGTGCGGCACCGGTGAACTCTCGATACGCCATGGGAACTACGGGAAGCGATTCGTCGGATGCTCGAACTACCCGAACTGCGACAACTCCTATCCGCTTCCCCAGCGCGGTCTCATCGTGCCCACGACGGATCGTTGCAAGGCCTGCAACCACCCCGTGATCAAGGTCATCTCCCGCGGTCGGCCGCCGTGGGTCCTGTGCCTCAACATGAAATGCCCCGCGAAGGAAGGCAAGCGGAAGAAGGCCGCCGAGGGGAAGGTCGCCCCGAAGCGGGCTCCGAGGAAGAAGAAACCCGCTCCGATCGCCGTTGCACCGGACTTGCCGACGGGCTAAGGCGTCTTCATGAATCGGATGAACTCGTCGAGGGTCCGCGGCTGAAGCGTGTAGTTCGTCCGCTTCTCCTCGCCGATCGTGGAAGTCTGCGCCTTACCATAGTGGTGACCTGGACAGACGATCAGGTCGTCGTCCATCTTCCGCACCTTGTTGAACAGGGAATCGTACATCCGTTCGACGCTCGACCCCGGAAGGTCGACGCGGCCGCAGTCGCCGACGAACAGGCAATCGCCGGTGAAGACGCGGCCCGACACGATGTAGCAACTGGAGTCGGGCGAGTGACCGGGCGTGTGGACCACCTTCACTTTCAGCTCGCCAACGTTGACGATGCTGCCATCCTCCAGGACCACGTCCTTGCGAACCTCGCTCAACCGATGGGCGGCGATCTTGGCGCCGGTTTCGTCCGCAAGGCGCTCGTTGTCGAACACGTGATCCCGGTGATGGTGGGTATTGAAAATCAACTCGATCGAGTAGCCGTTCTCCTTCGCGACTTTTTGTAGGATCCGTGCATCGAAGCTCGGATCGACGACCGCCGCACGTTTCGTCTTCGGGTCGCCGATGACGTATCCGAAGTTCTGCATCGCGCCAATCAGGTGTTGCTCGAAGAACATCGATCGCGATAGAAATCAAGCCCCGGGTTAAGCCTTCCCATCGCCATCCTCGACCAGGACCTGCCCACGTCGCGTTTTCGGTAGGATTTCGGCCTCGGATGTGCCTGAGTTGTTCGGCGTGCGCGGAAGGACCGATATGGCCGGACCAGTTGGGAATGAGGCATCCTCGGCCGTCCTTCTTCAGTTCGGTCACATGCGAACCGACCTGCGTACGTGGTCCCTATCCCCCGGAAGGACATCATGGATTGAAGCAAATGCGGCTCCAAGTCCTCGCAATCCTGGAGAATGGCGCGTCGAAAATAATCCCGAAAGGATCCGACACGCTCCGCGTCCTCCTGATCCTCCGCGCACAGGAAGGGTCCCCTTCCGCGGAATCGCCGGAGAGCCAACATGGTTCGCCCCCGTCTCCGATTCGCCGACGCGTGATGCAATCCCTCGTCGCGAGGTCCTAGTCGCGCGTTCGAACGCATCCGCTGACCTGCGAACGAGCCACTAGCGATTCGGGCGAGAGGCCTAACGGGAACGCCTGGAGGCCTTCTTGCCGCGACGGGCGGCCTTCTTCGCCGCCTTCCGCGGCGCTCGGGCGGAGCGCGGTGGCGCCTGCGCCTCGTAGAGGGCCAGCGTGATCCCGGTTGGGTCTTGGAACACCGCGAACCAGCCCATGCCGGGAATCTCCTGCTTCGGCATCGTGACGGCGCCCCCGGACGAGGTGACCTTGCGCAGCGTGGTCTCGATGTCCTCGGTGAGGACGTAGTCGAGGACCCCCGCGGGCAGGTTCTCCGCCTGCTGCAATCCGCCGCCGGGTGCGCTGGGCGGCTGGAACATCGAGTAGTTCATCTGCGGCATGTCCTCGAATTTCCAACCGAAGACGTCCTTGAGGAACGACTTCGTTTTGTCGGGCGCGTTCGAATGGATCTCCACGTGCACAATACTGTTCGGCTTCTGAGCGATGCTCTCATTCCCCCTTCCGCGAGGTAAGTCGGGATGTATCAAAGGGGTAATAAGGAATAGCTTCGGGGGCTCGACGAAAGTGTCCGCGGCTCGTGGACGACTATTCCTTCCTCGCTTCTTTGGTCTTCGGCCTCAAGTCGGTGGATCCGCGCTTGCGGTACCGGGTCACGCACATCGCGTTGCGGGCGAACCACTCCATGCCGGTCTTCTTGAGCGCCGGCGGCGCCGGCCTCGGGGAAGCCGTCCTCTAGGAAGAGCGGGGTGAGGGATGTTCAGGACCGGGGAAATTCTCCTTGGCCGCCAGGGCGCCCTCCACTCTCTGAACTCCGAGCTGTGCCAGAACGGTCGGATAAGCCGCACCGATCTTCTCAGCGGCCAGAGGTCCCCAGCGGAGGTAGGCCGCGACGGCTGCCTTGATGGCCCCGGCAACCTCATCGCGGCCCAAGGACGTGAACGAGGCCGCGAGACGTTCCTCCCGGTCGTCCGCCTGTATCAGGCGGGCGTAGCCGCGACACCGTTTCCGCATCGCGGCCACCCACTCGGCAGCCTCCCACCATTTCCCCCGCGACCACGCCTTGATCGCGGAACGGGCCTCGATCCAGAAGTCCAGAAGGGACTTCTCCACTTCCCCTTTGTCCGGAGGGCCGAACTCCACCTTCGGAAAGTCGACACCTCGAAGCAGTCCAATCTTGTCGACGAGGACCACGTGAGGACCTCCGTGAGTCTGCCGGAAGTTCTGCTCATGGGAGAGGGCCAGTTCCCCGTCGACGCCGTCTT